>Ga0209692_10002433_pt1 | contig 20477 bp, 8 predicted proteins | sample tdDd472_FD_187129 | JGI IMG/M metagenome (GOLD analysis project Ga0209692, IMG submission 187129) | Marine sediment microbial communities from the Atlantic coast under amendment with organic carbon and nitrate - tdDd47.2 (SPAdes)... | ecosystem: Environmental > Aquatic > Marine > Coastal >... | reverse complement strand
CCGCAGGCGGCCTTCATTTCCAGCATCTGGGTTTCGGGATCCAGGATCATGAGCGAGGCCTGCTGACAGGCGAAGATTTCCAGGCAGGTGTGGGTGATTCCGTCGAACAGGCGGATCGGGTCCGACACGGCGCCCATCATGCGGGTCACGTTCAGCAGGGCGTGTAGGCGCGAGCTGTTCTTGCGCTCCTGCTCGATGGCCAGTTCCTCGATGGACAGGACCTCTTCCTTCATGTCCCGCACCCGCAGTTGCTGCAGGGTGAGGTGGAGGATGAGGATCAGGATCATGCCGGCCAGCCCGGCCAACAGCACGATGCTGGTGTTGGCCCAGGGCCAGAAGGCCGAAATGCTTTCGCCGATGACCGGGGTCAGGGCGATGATCAGCCCCACGGTGCTGATGGCGGTAATGGCGGCCAGCAGGTACCAGTTGCGCATGGACTGGCGGTCCAGATGCAGGCTTTCGGTACTGCGGCGGCTCTTCATGGCCGGCTTGTTTTTGACGTTCGACATCGCTCCAACCTCTTGGAAGAATTTTGGGCGTCTTCACCGTTATCGTCCGGGATCGTGGGAGGTTGATGAAAAAGTGAAATCCCCGGCTCCCATTGCTGGGAACCGGGGAGAAATAAGTTACTTGCGAGGATTTTGAGGTGTCAGACGGCCTTCCGCCCACTCACCGTCAACCGATCCACCATGGTATAGACCACCGGCACCACGAACAGTGTGAACACCGCCGAGATCAAGACTCCGCCAATCTGAACAATCGCCATCGGCGTCCGGAATTCACTTCCGGCACCGCCGCCGACGATCTGCGGAATCATGCCGATGGCGATGGCCAGGTTGGCCATGATGATGGGCCGCAGCCGATTCGGGCAGGCCTCCAAAAGGGCTTCGGTAATGCCCATCCCGCGTGCGCGCAGCTGGGCCGTATAGTCCAACAGCAGGATGGCGTTGTTCACCACGATTCCGATCATCATCACCAGGGCCATCAGGGACATGATGTTGATGGTCTCGCCGCTGAAGAACAGGGCCACGGCCATGCCGATCAGCGAGAGGGGCAGGGTGACCATGACGGTGAGCGGATGCACGAAGCTCTCCAGGATACCGGCCATCACGATGTAGATCAGGATGATGGCGAGGATCAGGGCTTCGAGAATGGAGGCGAAGGCCTCGTCCTGGTTCTCGGCGTCGCCGCCGTAATTGATGAACACACCGGCCGGCAGGTCCAGTTCGGCGATACGGGCGTCGATGAGGGTTCGCTTTCCGGTGAGGGCGCCTTCGGCGATGTTGCCGGAGATTTCCACCAGACGGATCTTTTCGCTGTGCTTGATGGTGGGATCGCCCACCCCGTACACGATGTCACCGATTTCGCCCAGGGGGACCGTGACGCCCAGGGGCGTGGACACCGGCAGGTCCGGCAGGAAGGCCGGGTCGCGGCGGTCCGCCTCACCGAACTTCACCACCACGTCGTACTCCTCACCCGACTCGCGGTATACGCCGGCCTCTTCGCCCTCGTAGGCCGCGCGGAGGATGCCGCCCATCTGGCTGGCCACCAGGCCCTGCTCGGACAGATGACGCCTGCGGGGCAGGATGTTGATTTCGGGCTTGCCGGCCCGGTCACTGGTCTGGACCTCCACCATGCCCTCGGTGGCGTAGACGATGTCATACACCTGGCGGCCCACATCCTTGACGAGGTCGCCGTCGTAGCCGGTGACCTCCAGGACCAGGTCGGCCTCGATGCCGGACCCCTCACCCACGATGAACAGGCTGGCGCGGGCGTCCGGCACCCGGGCCAGGCGCGGGCGAATCCGGTTCATGTAGGCCTGGATGGTCTCCGCGCGGTCCCATTTGTCGACCAGACGGACCAGGAGATCGGCGTCCTCCACCCCGCGGGTCTCGCCGCCCACCTTCACCTGGATACCCTGCACATTCGGGTCGTCGCGCAGGTCGGCCGCCACGGCTTCGGCCTGCTGCAGGGTGCGCTGGAGGCTGGTGCCGGCGGGGAATTCCAGGCTCACCTGGACCATGCCCTGATCGGCGACGGGCACGAATTCGCCGCCCACATGACCGAAGAGGGACAGACCCCCCACGAAGAGGATTCCTGTCAGCAACAGGGGGACCCACCGCCGCCTGAGCGAGAACGCCAGGGCAGTGCGGTAGCTGTTCTGGAGGTTGTCGTAGAACCGGTCCCAGGCGCGGGCGCCGCGGGCCAGCAGGCTGTCGCCATGGCCGATGCCCTTCCCGGGCCGCATGAGTTTGGCCGCGAGCATGGGCACCAGGGTGAAGCTCACCACGAGGCTGAACAGGGTGGCGTAGACCACCGTCATGCCAAACTGGAGGAAGAACTTCCCGATGATGCCGCTCATGAAGGCGATGGGGGTGAAGACCACGATGTTGGTCAGGGTGGAGGCCAGAACGGCCACGGTGACCTCGGCGGTCCCGGCGGCGGCGGCCTCGTCCGGATCGGTGCCTTCGGTCATGTGACGGGAAATGTTCTCCAGCACCACGATGGAGTTGGTCACCAGGGTGCCGATGCTGATGCCCAGGGCCATCAGGGACATCACGTTCACGGTGAAGCCGCTCTGCTCCATGAGCAGGAAGGCGGCGATGACGGCCACGGGCATGGCCACCGCGGCGATGATGGTGGTGCGCCAGTCGTGCAGGAAGATGAACAGCAGCAGGCCCGTCAGCAGGATTCCGATGCCCATGGCACTCAACACGTCCGCCACCGAGTCGCGCACGAAGGTGGCCGATTCCTGGACCACGGCGATGTCGATGTCATCGCCGAGGACCTGGTCCAGGTCGGCCAGCGCGGCCATCACGCCTTCCACCACGGCCACGGTGTTGCCGTCGGACCGCTTCTTCACCGCCACGCCGATGGCCGGTTTTCCGTTGAAGGAGGCCGCCTCGCGGATCTCCTCGGTGGTGTCGAGGATGGTGGCCACCTCGGACAACGGCACCGAACCGCCGGTGGGCAGGTTCAGGCGAAATTCGGCCAGCTCGGCCGGGTTGCGGACTTCGCCGCGCATACGCACGGTGGTTTCGCCGGACCCGCGGGTGATGTTGCCCACCGGCACGTTGACGTTGCCGGCGCTGAGGACCTGCAGGACGTCCAGCAGGGTCAGGCCGTAGGCCCGCAGGCGGGCCGGGTCCATGGCCACCTGGATCTGCCGGTCCTGCTGGCCGATGATCTCGACCTCGGCCACGCCGTCCACGCGGCTCAGCCGCTCGGCGATCTGCTTGTCCACGATCTCGTAGATTTCCGGCAGCGGACGTGAGCCGGTCACCGCCAGTTCGATGGCCGCGCCGCCGGCCAGGTCGAACTTGGTGATGACGGGGGCCTCGGCGGCGTCGGGCAGGTCCCCGACGATGGCATCGACCTTGTCCTTCACGTCGATGGAGGCCTGGTCCTGGTCCACCTCGATGGCGAACTGCACCACCACCTGGGACACGCTTTCCATGGAGTCGCTGGTCAGGCTCTCGATGTTGGCCAGGGTGGCCACCTGGTCCTCGATTTTCTTGGTGACCTGGGTCTCGATCTCCGCGGGGGCGGCCCCGGGGTACACGGTGGTAACCACCACGATGGGATAGTTGATCCGGGGCAGCAGTTCAGTGACCAGGTGGGTGTAGGAATAGATCCCCATGACCACCATCACCACCACGATCATGGTGGTCGTAACCGGCCGCTTGATGAAGGTGCGGAACAGGTTCATGTCAACTGTCCTTCCCGGTGCCCACGACGTTGATCTTGACGCCGTCGCTCAACAGGGTCTGACCGTACTGCACGACGGATTGGCCTTCGCTCACGCCGCCCAGGATCTCCACCTGGTCCACGGTCTCCAGACCCAGCTTCACGGGCACGAGGCTGGCGGTTTCGGCGGCCACCCAGACGGCGGCGTCGGCGCCGGACCCGATCACACAGGCTCTGGGCAGCAGCAGGGCGTCGGGCCGGTCATGGGTGCGAATCCTGAACGACACCAGCAGGCCGGGCACCAGGCGCCCGTCCTCGTTGGGGAACAGGACCTTGCCGTCGAGGAGGTGGGTGCGGGGATTGGCCATGAGGTTGAGTTCGTCCAGATGGCCGGTGCGAAGGGTTCCGTCCGGCGCCGTCCAGTGCGCAAGCTGACCTTTTTCCAGAGAGAGGGCCTGGCTGCTGCCGGCGGAGAAGCTGACTTTCACGTCCGAGGTGTCGGTGACCCAGGCCAGGGGCGCGCCCACCTGGACCATTTCGCCGATCTTGACCAGGATGCTCGACACCAGGCCGTCTTCGGAGGCGGTCAGGGCGGTGCTGCCTTCGGCGTCCTGCAGGCCGGCCGCCTGCACCTGGAGGTGGGTCTCTGCAGCGTCCAGGTCCGCCTTGGCCACGGCCCCCGCCTCGTAGAGGTTCCGCAGACGCTGCACGTCCAGCAGGGCGTTGGCGTAGTTGGCCCGCGCCTTGTCCAGGGAGTGGTACATGGGCGACGGGGCGCCGCTGGACAGGCGGATGACCACGTCCCCGGCTTTCACTTCGTCACCCTCGCTGACGGGCAGGCCCACCACGCGCAGGGCGTTGTTGGACACGACCGGATACTGAACGGTGCCTTCGACAGTGCCGGCCAGGGAGATCCAGCGGGACAGCTCGCCGCGTTCGACCTTCACGGTTTCCACGGGAATACCTTCCAGGGCCTGGGTGGCACGGATGCTGGCCACATCGGTTTCCTTGCTGAGCGCCTTGAACCGCAGGCCGAACAGGGCGGCGATCACGATGACCACGGCCACGGTCAGCAGCAGGTTGCGGGTGCGATGGGTCCTCACAGCGTTCATTGGGTGTTCTCCTCGGCAAGGCGGGCGGTTTCGGTACGGCCGCCCACAGCCAGTTTCAGGTTCGATTCGGCGACGTTGCAGGTATACAGGGCTTCCGCCAGCTGGACCTGGGCCTGAATCAGGGCCAGCTCGGCGTCCAGGCGCTCCAGCGGCGTGGCCAGGCCGTTTTCCAGGCGGACCAGCGCCAGACGGTAGGCCTCCTCGGCCAGGTCCACACCTTCATGACGACCTTCCAGCGCGGTCAGGGCATTTTCGAGATAGGTGCGTAGCTGGCGCACGCCCAGTTCCCGATCCCGGGTCACCCGGTCGAGTTCCAGTTGGGCCATGCGCAGGTCGGCCTCGGAGCCGCGAATGTCGGCCTTGGCGGCGAAGCCGTCGAAGATGGGCAGGGATACCCCGACGGCGGCGCTGGCGCTTTTGGCCGTGGCCCCCGAGTCGGGGAAGACCGTGTCGTCCCACTGGCCCTGGAGGGCGTATTGGCCCTGGAACCAGACCACCGGACCGCGCCCGGCCTTGGCCAGATTGACGGACAGTCGGGTTGCGCGCACCTGGTGCTCCAGGGCCCGCAATTCGGGGCTGCGCCGGATCATTTCCGTCAACAGATCATCCAGGGGGTCCGGATCGGGCACGGCGTCCAGGGCGTCGGTCAGGGTCAGGGACAGGCTGGGGTCCAGACCGCAGACCCGCAGGAGGCGCTGGTGGGCCAGAGCCATGTCGTTGCGGGCGCTGACCAGCGGCGTTTCCCGGTTGGTGAGTTCCACCTGGGCGCGCAGCATGTCATAGCGGCTGGTTTTGCCTTCCTCGAAAATCTTCGTGGTCACACGCAGGTTCTCCTCCGCCAGCGCCATGGCGCTGGCGGCAATCTCGAGTTGCCGGCCAGCCAGCAGGGCATTGAAATAGGCGGTCTCTGCGCTGAGCACCACGGCGTCGGCCACCAGGGCTTCCTGCCAGCGGGTGGCGGACAGGGCTTCGGTGGCCATGCCGCGGGCCGCGCTCAGTCGGCCGGCGGTCCAGAGGTTCACCGTTACCGTGGCGGCGGCCTGCAGGTCCCAGTCGCCGCCCATCTCCAGGGAGGTGGCGCCGCCGAGCCCCTCGGCCATGTCCGGCGGCAGGAAGAAGACCGGCTTCTTGAGGTTGTGGGTCCAGGTGCCGCCCACATCCAACTGGGGCAGGCGGTCGGCATTCACGGCCATGATGTCGGCCTGGGCGCCGACGACCGCCTGACCCATGCCGGCCAACTGTTCGTCGTTGGCCAGGGCCAGGGTGCGGGCTTCCGCCAGCGTCAGGCTGCGGGCTTGAGCGCAAGGACCGGGAGCATCCCCGGCGTCCGTATCGGCCCCAAAGGCGGTGGGGGAGGGTGGGAGTACCGCCAATATCAGACCGAACAGGATGAGTGCCAGGGAGGAGGGAGCGCCCCCGGTCCTCGTTTTCGATGCTGGGAAAAGGGAGGTCATGGCCGGGCCTGGTCCTTTCTTTGGTCGTCACGGTTGTCTTTGGCCAGGGGCCGCAGAAGCAGGTCCTCTACGATGCCGGGAATCTGATGCAGACGGTCCAGGTGCCCGGTCTCAGCCATGAGCCGGATCAGGCCGCTGGTCAGGCCGTCGAAAGCGGCGGCGGTGAGATGGGGATCACAGATGCGGATCTCGCCGGTTTCCATGGCCTCCCGGAACAGTTGGGCATCCTCATGCCGATAGGTTTCCAGGCGGGCCTTGATCCGGTCCGGACAGGTATCCTCGTAGTGGAGGAAGAGGGGCACCAACTGCGCCTGCTCCCGCAGTTGGCAGCTGACGCGTTTCAGTTCCATGCGCAGGGTGTGCAGCGGATGGCCTTGGTGCTGGCGCCGAACTTCGCGCCGGGCGTCCTCGAATATCCTCAACTGGGCGTCGACGATCTCTTCCAGCAGATCCTTTTTGCCCACGAAATGCTGGTACAGGTAGCCCACGGAGTATTCCGCTTCTTCGGCGATCATCTGCATGGTGGTACCGGCGTACCCGTGCTGCATGAAGAGTCGCGTGGCCGCGTCCAGGATCTCCTGGCGCCGCTGGGCGGCTTCTCTTTCCTGCCGACTCATTTTTTGAGGTTCGTTGAGCATTTTTCACCCCAAATAGTTCGGGTTCATGGTGTGAATATAGATTCATGAATAATGATTCAACCATGCGAATGCAAGTTCATATTTTGATTATAATCAAAAAATTGGCGGAGAACCCCACTGAATCCCCGAGGAAAAAATGTTTAATTCGTTATATTGGAGTTAGTTGCGCAGGGGGTCGATCAGCAGCTTAAAAAGAACGTCCGGCAGGCTGTCGAAAGGGTTGTCGCCGGGCCGTTCGGCCAGCTCGGCGAACAGTTCCTTCGTGGCCCCCTGGATGGCCGCGGTCAGCAGGGTGGGATCATAGGGCTTCAATTCGCCCAGTTCCTGGGCCCGGGTCAGTTTAATTTTCAGGTCCTGGAAGTGCTTTTTCTTTCCCTCGGCGAGGTCGCAGAAGTCGCCCCCGATTTCCTCGTGGAAGATCCGCATGAAATCCCGGTGGCGGTTGAAGTGGGAACAGAATTCCTGGTAGGTTCGGTGGATCTCGTCAAGGGGGCCGAGGCCCAGCGCGGCGACTTTTTGCATCAGCGCGTCAATGGTGGTCAAATGGAAGTGCACCATTTCCTGGTACATTTCCTCCTTGCCGCTGAAATGTTTGTAAAGGTAGCCAACCGAAAACTCGGCCCGGTCGGCGATCATCTGCATGGTGGCCTGGTAGTACCCCTTCTCGGCGAACAGCGACTCGGCCACATCCAGGATGTCCTGATGATGGCGGGCGTAGTCCCGTTCCTTACGAGAGGCGGGTTGGGGTTTGGCGGGGTCAGACATAAAATTTCCCGATCCAGGTCTGTGTGCGATGTAAGCCGGACCAACTGCCATTATAGGTCAGTTGGCCCGCAAACCCAATCATGTTTCTCCGGCCTTGCGGGGGCCGCCATCTTTCAGACAGCAGCATTACCCGGGTCCACAGCCACAGGGAAAGGCTGGCAATCCGCCATAAATCAGGATTTTTTTTTTCGTCAACAGGTCAGTTTGGTGAAACCGGAAAAATGGAAATTTTTGAAGAAAACGGGAGGTAAGATAAAGAAAACCCGGGCTCCCTAAGTTCGTTTTTTGATATCCCAATGTTAGGTAGGGTTTTTAATGCCGGCTCGTAAAACGCCCCCTGGCACACTGGGATTTAGAGCAAACCGTATTGATTCCGGGATGTTTTAGTTAGATTGTCTGATAAATTGAAATAAAAAAAACATTTCCCACCACTTCCAAATGATTTCGCTTTTTCATTTACAATCCATTCTCAATATGTCATTATCTGTCCCTGATTGGACTATGGTCAATCAGCCTACGTGGAAACCATATGTTCGATTTCCGCCATTGGACCGACCGGGAGGGTATCGGTGCCTATCCATCCAATTCCTCGCCTTTAAATATCGCGGGCCTCAGCGCGCTTGGGCGGAACAGTCGCGCTGATCGATGCCCAATAAGCTGGACGTGGTTGATCAACCGGACGCCGGTTGATCCGTGGAGGGGAACACGCGACCACGCGCAATGTTGGGGTCTGCGTGTCACCTGTCAGAGGGGGATGTCATGAGTAGAACCCTGTTGCGGACCATCGTGGCGGCTGGGCTCCTGGGAATGTTGGCGATTCTTGTTATCGCTCCCACAGCCTACGCCAATAACCAAGGCTACGGGCCAGGTCGTGTCGGCCTGAGTATGCTGGCGGGTCGGGACCACATTGAAGTGGGGGGCGGTGGTGTCTGGAATTCCCGGTACATGTTGCATCTCCAGCTTGATCCTGCGGACGGCTGGCGGATCAAGGAATACAAAATGGACCTGGGCTACGGTGAGGACTACTCCCCGCCGCTCACGACCACCGGAAATCCCAAAATCGGACACTTCGACTACAAGGAAGAGTTTGAGCTCCCTTACAAAAACGAAGCCAACATCGACGGGAATCCCTACCGGCGGACGCTCCTGTTTGATTTGGAGCAGGACCTGGGATTCAAGTGGGGGACGCCCTACGCGGAAATGAGAACCCAGGGCATGGCCATTTTTCTCACCCTGGTCAAGTTGGATGAGTCGCAGAACATCATCGAACAGACGGGGGCCTGGGTGGTCCCCGAATTGGTCACCTGGATCGTGGAGGATGACCTCACTGAGGAAACCTCGCTTCTCATCGGCGAGGTCGATGTCGCGAACGCCGAAACGGGCGAACTGACCGACACCTTCGCCACGGAGGTGGAACAGACCGAGGACGGCCGGGTCAATACCTTTGAGCACCAGTCAGCCCAGAGGGGCTGGGATGTGGACGAGGCCGAGGAAATCATCGCCTTTGAGGGCGGCCGCTGGGGCTGGTGGTTCCGGTATACCATGGGCCACCCCGAAACGGGCCACTTTGTCGATTCCCCGGTCACGGGTCTCCAGGTTGAAACGCCGACTTACGAAGGTGTGACCGACCTGGACGCAAAATTCGATTACTTTCCCGGCGAATCCGCCGAATTTTCCCTGGGGTCGATCAGGTTGGGGGCTGCGGTTGCCGCAAATAAAGTCTCCCCTTTGGACCTGTTCCCCATGTCGGATACCGACGACCCCAGGGTTATCAACATGGCGCGCCTGCTGCAGAGCCTGGACGATGACGGCCAGGCCACCGGCGGGATCTTCATCTCGCCGGAGGTGGTGGGGGCCTTTGACCAGGCGGTCGAGTACTACGGTCTGACGGACCTTGACTGGGCTGACGGTGTCCAGATCGAGAACGTCATCCTGAAGACCCACGAGTTCGCGGCCCAGTTGGATCCCCCCGTCGAGCTGACGCTGATTTCGGCCGCGGATGCCATTGCGCACCTGGACAAGACCATGAACAACGCCATGTTCCGTAAACGGGTCTCCCGCACGCCCAATCAGGGTAGCGCCAAGGCCAAGATGAATGTCTCCACGGTCTGGCAACCGGCCCTGCCGGCCAGTGCCGACGAGACCACCCGGGCCGAGGCGTTGCGCTACTACGACGAAAACGGAAACCAAGTCTTTGTGGCCACCAAGGCCAAGCCCCTGGTCGTCGTCTTCACCGATGAGGATCCTGTGACGGGTTCACACGACGTTTGGGCCGGGGTCTCCCGCGATGACGGCCATTCGTGGAAGCGGAAGAACCTGTCCCGCGCGGCTGATCGGAGCTCCTTCACCCTGGAAAACGGAACGGAATACTACGGCCACGCCAAGAAGCCCGTGTTCCAGGTCAAGGGTAACAAGATCCTGGTCGCCTGGACCAGCAAGTACGCCCGGGGTGGAAAGCCGCGCTACTCCATCGACGTGAACGACGATTACCCCTTCGACGACGGATACTACCAAGAGGATGTCTGGGGTGTGAGCGGTCCCCAGCGCAGTCACGACTACGTGGAGAACGGGTTCCCCGAGGTGGGCGAAATCCCCTTCAGTGCGGTCTGGGTCTGCCGTGGCGTGATTGCCACCCAGAACGACGTGAACGCGGGGGTCGGCCGCTTTGCCGGCGACATTGTCTGGTACAAGCCCGAGCGTCTGACCAGCGGCCGCCGGGACGCGAATCAGCTCTTCGCCTCGGCCGCCTCCGGTGCCGGCTTCGGAATTATCTGGCAGGAGGACCCCAAGGGCCTGGACCCGGGGCAGGCCGCCGGCCCCGGCGAGGGTTGGAGCGGAGCCATCACCAACCACAAGACGGATATCTGGTACAGCTATATCGCCTGGGGCGACCATTCCAAGATCGACGAGAACTTCGTGGCCGGCGGCGATCCGGAGCATGATCTGGACGTGGTGACGCGGCCCAAGGCCCAGATACCCATGGCCATGCCCACACGCATTTCCGACAACGACGTGCTGAACACCCGCAACATGGGGCTGGACGACGCGGTGGACGCGGAGAACGTGGCCTATGCGCCGGAGAACCTGACGCGCTGTGTCAAGTTCCTGGCTGGCAAGTCCATCGTGCCCGCGGACGACCCGGAAGCCTACCTCGCGGACTATCCGGTGCTGCGTCTGCCGCCGGAGGACCACTATTCCAGCATGAACTGCAAGAACTGCCACGTTCCCTGGGGGCTGGACCCCCACAGCGAGGATGCGCCCACCCAGGGTGCGCCCATTCCGCTGGTGGTCGTGAATGCGGACTCGCTGGATTACTCCGGGGCCTACGGAAATGGAGAGTGCGTCAGCTGTCACTACAGCTATATCGTGCCCTGTGATCGGGTCATTGCGGTGACCGCCGGCCTGGACGAAGTGTCCAAGTGCAGCGAGTGCGAAACCAAGGGCGGCATATGGATGGACGGGTCCGACGGCGGCGAGGTCCTCGAGGCCTATTATCCGTACGAAGGCTATCCCTACTACAGGGACGAGGAGGATGTGAACGACGGCACGCACCGCTACGGCCTGGAAGTCGCCGGTGTCATGAGCGGCGATTACTACACGTTCATCAACAACCAGGAGAATGAGCGGTCCGTGGCCATTACGCCGGACGGCCGTCTGCTGGATGGCGACACCGGGGCGGCCCGGCCGAACCTCTTCATGCAGGGTTACACCCTGCCGAACGGCAAAACCAGTGCCTGGGCCATCATCACCTACGAGGAAACCAAGGGATCCGGCAGCGGTCCGCGGGACAGCGAGGGCGAACTGGACTCCCACTCCAACGACTACATCCCCGAAGAGGGCAAGAACGTCATCTACCACAGTTTCGATTTCAAGAACCCGGATGTCGTCTCCGGCGGGACCATCATGAACCCCCCCGAGTTCGAATACACGGTGGAAATCGATGAATACGGGAATGAGACGGCCTTGCCGGTCCTCGATGGCGAAGGCAACCCCGTTCCCAAGTATCTGGTGGACGAGTTTGGCGCCTACATCCTCGACTGGCAGGGGTTGCCCCAGTTGGCCTACGAGAACGCCCGCCGGGCCCGGTTCATCATGCAGGGCTATGGCGCCATCAAGAAAACGCGGACCATCATGGGGATGGTCTACAAGATGGGCCAGGAGGGCAAAGGCCAGACTTCGGACATTTTCCTGCAACGCTGGGTGGTGCCCAAGACGGACGACCCCACGGTTGACAATCCGTATCGGGTGGAGAACGTGGTGGGCGACGTGGTCTGCGACAACCTCAGCAGCAAGAATTATTTCCGTAACGGGTTCAAGAACATGAGCTCGGTCACCCCCACGGTGACGACGCCCAGCGCGGGGGACCCGGAAACCGACGATCCCTACGGTGCCGTCAAGGTGGTGGAGTGGCGACAGGGTCAGGACAATTTCGATGACCTGAGCTTCAAGAACCAGTACGACGACTCGCGGGCCCACCGTGGCCAGTTGCGCGGGGACTTCATGGCGGTCGGCTTTACCCACTGCGCCAATTGGGCGGCGCAGAGGAACGGCAACGACAACTATGACTTCTTTGTCCGTCGGTCCTTCGATGGCGGCCAAACCTTCACCACCGATCCGGCGGGTGCGGGCGTGAGTCACAGCTACGTCTGGACCTACCCCAGCGGCACGGAGACGCCGGGCACCAAGGTGGAGGAGCTCAATACCTTCGCCGCCGGCGAGTTCGAGTCCATGCGCAATTTGAGCAAACTCAAGAACCCCAAGTCCACCGTCATCGAGCCCCGCCTCGTGGCGGTTCCCGGCACGATCAAGTCGGGCGGAGTCTGGACGGGGATCCCCGAGGACAAACAGAACCAGAATGTCTACTATGCCGCCTGGGGGACGGCGACCAATCCCAAAAAGGATCCCATCACCAAGGAGCAGGACATTTCGGAACCCGAGGACCTCTACTACACCTTCTCCCGCAACAAGGGCGAGAGCTACTACGAGAAGACCTGGGTCGTGAACCCTGACAGCGACGGGAACAACGCCGGTGAGACCGTCACCGACTTTGACTGGCTCGCGAAGGGGGATGCCCAGTCCGGTGAGGTGCAGATGCGGTCCACCCCGGACGGGTCCCGTATGTACGCCAGCTGGCTGGAAGAAGGGGTCGACGGCAGCGACATCATGTTCCGTCGGATCATGTCGGCCGAGTTCCCCCAGAACGTGGCACCCGAGGTGGCGCCCGATCCCGAACCGGAGCCGGTGCCGGATCCCATCGTGAGACCGATCAGGGTCATCCTGGTCCCGATCGCCGATGTCCCGTTCCTGCCCCTGTTCAGGTAAGTTCACCCAAACCCAAGGGCGCCGGCTTCGGTCGGCGCCCTTTTTTTGTCCGATCCCGTTTCGCCCATGGCCCAGGGTGGATTCCGATTAGCGATTCTTTTTCAGTTTGTTGCGAGCCCGCCTCGGCGCCGCCGGTCGTTTTCAAAAACCCGTAATGAGTATATGCCCAGCTGTGTAACTTCCACTATAAGGAAGAATTGGCGCTTTTATAGCGAACCTTGAAGGGCGGTGAGTGCCCCCGGTTTTTGGCTAAATACGGGAATACCTACCGAATTTGGAGGAATATTTTTCTATTTACTTCAGGGTGGGGGCCTGTCATTATGAACATATGCTCACAAAAGAGCAGGTTGGTTTAAGGAAAAAGTTATGGATGGGATGTGATCAGGGAGGCACATCACCTGGGGGAATAATTCCGATTATCAATTCCCCTGCTATGCGGGACGGAGCTTACTTGGCGATTCCTGAAGGCGGGTTGCCGCCCGAACGGACCGCCCGTCCAAACACGGTCAACTGTCATATCCCGATTGGTTGGTGGAGGGGACCCCAGACCACGTGGAATGGCGGGATCTGGGAAAAACCTCTGATGAGGGGGATGTCATGAACGGAAACAAACCACGCACAATCATCACAGCCTGGCTTCTCTTGCTGACCGCGGCCCTGTGGGCCGCGCCGCAAGCGGTGGCCACCGGCAAGGGCTACGGCCCGGGCCGGGTGGGTCTGAGTATCCTGGCCGGACGGGATCATGTGGATATCGGCTACGGCGGTATCTGGAATTCCCGGGACAAACTGCACGTGCAGATGGAGCCCGCCGACGGTTGGCGCATCCAGGGCTACTATCTGGACATGGGCTACGGGGAGGACTACACCCCGCCCCTGACGCCCACCGGCAATCCCAAGATCGGACACTTCGACTATAAGGAAGAGTTCGATTTCCCCTACATCAATACAGCCGCGGAAGAGGGGCATCCGTATCTCCGGACCCTCGTTCTGGATCTGGATGAGGACCTGGGCTTCAAGTGGGGCAATCCCTACGCGGCCATGCGCACCCAGGGCGTGGCCATCTTCATGAATCTGGTCAAGGTGAACGAGGCCGGCGACATTACCGAGCGGACAGGGGCCTGGGTGGTCCCGGAGCTGGTCACCTGGGTGACCGAGGAAGCCGTTGATGACGAAATCGTGGTCGGGGAAGATCAGGTGGCCGTGGCCGACACCGGCGAACTGATCGACACCAATGCCGTCGAGGTGAAGACCACCAAGAAGGGCAAGGTGGCCGGGAAGGGACACCAAAAAGCTCAGAAGACCTGGGAAGTGGATGAGGCCGAAGAGCTCATTTCCTTCGACGGCGGACGCTGGGGCTGGTGGTTCAAATTCACCATGGGTCATCCCGAAACCGGACACTTCATCGACTCGCCGGTGGCCGGACTCACTGTGGAGACCCCTACTTACGAGGGTGTCACGGGTGTTGACGCCAAGTTCGACTACTTCCCCGGCGAAGAAGTGGAAATCGCCCTGGGGACCGTCACGCTGGGCGCGACCGTGGCCGATCACAAGATCTCCCCGCTGGACATCTTTTCCCCGGCGGACACCGAGAACAACCAGGTCATCAACATGGCCAGGCTGCTGCAGAGCCTGGATGAGGACGGCCGGGCCAAGGGCGGAATCAACATCACCGAAGTGGCCATTGGCGCCCTGGAGCAGTCCCTGGCCTACTACGGTTTGACGGACCTTGATTTCGCGGACGACTACCAGGTGGACGACGTCATCAACAAGTCCATCGAACTGGCGGGCCAGGCGGAACCGCCTCTGCTTTTGACCGCCGTCAGCGCCGAGGACGCGAAAGATCACCTCGAAGAGACGCTGAATAACGTCATGTTCCGCAAAAATGTGTCCAAAACGCCGGAGCTGGGCAGCACCAAGGCGAAGATGAACATCGCCACGGTATGGTTGCCGGCCCTGAAGGCCAATGGCGATCCCGCCGCCTATACCAACAAGGAGACGGGCGAAGTAATCGAAGGTGTTCCCTACTTCGACGAGAACGGGGACCTGATCCGCACGGCCACCGAGGCCAAGCCGATCGTCATCACCTACACCGATGACGACCCGGATTACGATGGCAACGACGTCTGGGCCGGAGTGTCCCGTGACGACGGCCAGACCTGGAAGCGAAAGAACCTGTCCCGCGCCGGGTACCGCAGTTCGTTCGAACTGCCGGACGGCGCGAAATCCTACGGCCACGTGAAAAAGCCGGTTTTCCAGGTCAAGGGCAACAAGGTCCTGGTGGCCTGGCGCGGCACCTATTGCCGTGGTGGCAAGCCCCGCTACGCGATCAAGGTGGACGATCCGGATACGCCGGACGTGGACGAGAGTGACGACTATCCCTACGACGATGTCTACTACACCGAGGACCTCTGGGGCGTCAGCGGCCCCCAGCGCAGCCACGACTACACCGAGGACGGCTTCCCCGAAGTGGGCGTCATGCCCTTCGCCGCCCTGTGGACCTGTCGCGGTCTGATCCTGACCGAAAAAGACCTGACCACGGTCGCCGGCACGGACGCCGAAGGCGTCGCCTCGACCTGGGGTGACATGGGTTACGTGGTCGGCGACATCGTCTGGTTCAAGCCCGAGCGGCTGACCAGCGGTCGCCGCGACGTGAACCAGATCTTCTGTGGTGCGGCGTCCTCCGCGGGCTTCGCCCTGGTCTGGCAGGAGGATCCCAACGGGATCCGTCCGGGCAAGGCCGTGGGCCCGGGCCCGGGTTGGGGCGGCGCCACGACCAGCCACAAAACGGACATCTGGTACAGCTATCTGACCTGGGGCGACCACTCCAAGGTGGATATGAACTTCGTTCCGGGCGGCGATCCCGAACACAACGTGGAGGAAGAGGACGGCAAAGTCTTCCTGGAGCGTCCCAAGGCCCTGGTGCCGATGACGCTGCCGGTCCGTCTGTCGGACAACGATGTGTTGAACGCGAAGAACATGAAGGTCGATGCGGTCACCTACGAAGAGGAGTTGATGGTTTCGGCCGAGAATCTCACCCGCTGTGTGAAATTCGAGGGCGGCCTGAAGATCACCACACCGGATGATCCGGAGGCCTACCTGGCTGACTACACGACCTTGCGGGCCACGCCCGACGACCACCTGTCGAGCATGAACTGCACCAATTGTCATGTGCCTTACGGAACCGTGCCTCTGGGCGAAAATCCCACGCAGGGTGCGCCGATCCCCCTGGTCGTTGTCAGCAGCGATCCGCTGGATTATCTGGGCGGTTTCAGCAATGGTGATTGCGTCAGTTGCCACTACAGCCACATTGTGCCCCGCGACCGCGTGATTGCCGTTGCGTCCGGTCTCGACGAGGCGGCGAAGTGCGACGAGTGCGAGGCCAAGGGCGGCGTCTGGAAGGACGGGTCCGACGGCGGAGAGGTCATCGAGGCCTACTATCCCTATGAGGGCTATCCCTACATCGAGGATGCGGATTCGGATGCCGACGGCACCCACAACTACTGGAAGGCCGTCCCCGATCTGCTGGTCTACCAGGAGGGCGATGTCATCGACCCGTATCTCGGGTACGAGACGGACACGCTCAGCGAGACGGACAACTTCTACGAATTCACCAACTTCTCGGACAAGGTGACGCAGGTGGCGATCACCCGGGACGGTCGGATCCTGGACGGCGACACCGGCGCCTCCCGGGCCAACATCTTCCTGCAGCCGTACGAGTTCGCCAAGCCCGACGGCAGTATCGGCAAGAGCGCCTGGGCCATCATCACCTACGAGGAGACCAAGGGGGCCGGCAGTGGTCCTCCCGACGAGGGTGACGGGACGCAACCGGAAGATGGGTCTGAGACCCACCGGGACGACTACATCCCCGAATCGGGCAAGAACATCATCTACCACAGTTTCGACTTCAAGACGCCGGATCTCGTTTCGGCCGGCTCCATCGCGAACATGCCGGAGGCCGAGTACACCGAGAGTCCCGTCACGATCCCGGGCAATGACATGGCCGGGCCGATCGACATCCAGGTCCGGGATGCGATTCTGGACGGGGCGGGGAATATCACGCCGAAGTACATCGTGGACGAGGAAGGCGTTCAGATCCTGGATTGGCTGGGACGTCCCCAACTGGCCTACGAGAATGCGCGTCGCGGCCGCTTCATCCTGCAGGGCACCGGCGCCGTGCGGAGCAGCCGCACGATCATGCTCATGGTCTACAAGGAAGGCGAGGAAGGGTCCGGCCGTCCTTCGGACATCATGATGCAGCGCTTTGTGATTCCCGAAGAGGAAATCGTCTTCAAGTACAAGGACGGCAAGATCAACGGTGTCGCCTCGGTCGTGGGTAACCCCTACCGCTTCGAAAACATCCAGGGCGCCTGGCTCCAGGATGACCTGAGCGAGCAGTGGTACCGCGCCAGCGGCCCGGTGAACATCAGTTCGGAAACACCGACGGTGTGCACACCGAGCATGGGCGATCCCGAATACGAAGACTCCTGGGGCGCCGTGAAGGTCGTCGAGTGGGTCCAGACGGTGGATAACCTGGCCGACCTGTCGGGCAAGTATCCCTACGATGATGCCCGGGCGCACCGGGGCCAGATTCGTGGTGACTTCGTCCAGGTCGGGTATTCGCATACCGCCAACTGGGCGGCCGCCCGCAACGGCCACGACAAGTACGATTTCTACATTCGCCGGTCGTTCAACGGCGGTCAGACCTTTACGACCAAGCCGGCTTCCAAGGGAGGGGCGGGTGTGGAACATTGCCGCACCTGGACCTATCCCAGCGGGACGCAAAGCCCCGGTACGAAGGTGGAAGTGTGCACTGTTTATCCCGCAGGCGCGTTCGAGGCCGCACGGAATCTGACGCAGCTGCCCAACAAGAAGGAATCCACCATTGAGCCCCGGATCGTGGCCGTGCCCGGCACCATCAAGGAAGACGGTGTGTGGACCGGTAAAGCCGAGGACAAGCAGAACGCGAACGTGTTCTACGTGGCCTGGGGCACGTCGGACAACCCGATCAAGGACCCGATTACCAAGGAGCAGGATGAGCCCGCGCCCGCGGACCTGTACTACAGCTTCAGCCGGGACATGGGCGAGACCTACTATATCCAGGAGTGGGTGGTTAACCCGGACAGCGAAGGCGAATATGCCGGTGAAACGGTGTATCGCACGCCCTGGATGGCCAAGGGTGACCAGGAACAGGGTGAAGTGCAGTTGCGCATGACGCCCGACGGTTCCCGTTTCTACGCCAGTTGGCTGGACGAGGGCGCAGAAGGCAGTGACATCGTCTTCCGTCGTATCATGTCCGCCGATTTCCCACAGAACGTGGCCACGACGGTGGTGCCGGAGGCGGTGGCGGCGGTCGAAGAGGATGGGACTTCTTCGGACGACTTCACCAGTGATTCCGGAGGATCGGACGACTAGCCATTCCCACGTGGGGCGTCGGTCGTAGCCGGCGCCCCGCAATATCCCTCAATCCCCTCCGCTCCCTCATTCCGTTCGCAGATTTCCCCGAACCCCGCTGGCGATTTGCCGCAAGTCTCTGCGATCGGAATTTTCCGCCCAAAACTACCAGTCAATTGGAGGGAGATCCGAAGAGCCTGTCTGCCAACAGGTTAAGAAATACATATTCGGCAGGGGCCGGGTGGAACGCGAAATGCTTTCCTGTGGCCAGGGAGGGGTAAATCCGGATGTCACCACAAGGCATCAAAGGAGGACCCAGAGATGAAGAAGCACCTTACGTTCACCCTAATGGTTTTGCTGGTAAGCCTGATGGCTTTCGGCGCCTACGCCCAGTCTCAGGGTGAGCCGGTGAAGCCTCAGACCCAGACCCAGACCAAGCCCGCCGATCCCATCCGGGAACGCACGGACCAGGGTCCCCAGGGTAAGGGAACCATGACCACCGATCGCACCCGCACCGACGAGGGTCCCAAGAAGGGCAGTGGCTCCGAGGATCCGGCCGACAAGGCGTCAGGTGAGGGCGGCGTTAAGCCTCAGACCCAGACCCAGACCAAGCCCGAGGATCCGATCCGGTCCCGCAAGGACACCGGTCCCCAGGGTGACGGCACCGCGACGACCGATCGCACCCGCACCGACGCGGGCCCCAAGAAGGGCAGCTCCGGTGATTCCGGTCTGGCCGACAAGGCGTCCGGTGACAGCGGTCAGCAGAACCAGACCCAGGTCAAGCCTGAGGACCCGATCCGGTCCCGCAAGGACACCGGTCCCCAGGGCGACGGCACCATGACGACCGACCGCACCCGCACCGACGCGGGCCCCAAGAAGGGAAGCTCCGGCGATTCCGGTCTGGCCGACAAGGCCTCCGGTGACAGCGGTCAGCAGAATCAGACCCAGGTCAAGCCCGAGGACCCGATCCGGTCCCGCAAGGACACCGGTCCTCAGGGTAACGGCACCATGACCACCGACCGTATCCGGACCGACGACGGCCCCAAGGGCGACGGTTCGGGCGGTTCCGGCGTGGCGGACAAGGCCGATGGTGAATGCGACGGCGATCAGGATCGTGTGCGCAGCCGTGACGGCCTGGAAGTGGACGGCCATGGCGGCACCAATCGCCACGGTGACGAGATCAACGGCCTGGGTGGCCCGCACAGCAATGGCCAGGACGATTTGGCGGACAAGGCCGATGGTGGGGAATGCGACGGCGATCAGACGCGTACCCGCGGCCGTGACGGCTTTGACGTGGACGGTCATGGCGGCACCCATCGCCATGGTGAACTGATCACCGGCCTGGGTGGCCCGCACAGCAACGGCCTTATCGATGATATGCTGAAGATCTTCGGTGAAGATACCGACGGCGCCCTGCGCGGCATGCGCAACATCTGGGGACCGGCCGAAGCCGGTGGCGGGGCCTTTGGTCCCAACGTCGACGGCGTGGGCTATGGCCCCGGCAGCGCGCAGACCGACGATGAGTCCAAGACCGACTCGGTTGCGGCTTCCCGCGGCGCCCGGCGCGGTCGCAAGTAAGACCCGATTCGGGTTCACTCGCCCGGGGTGGAGCAGGACCACAAGGTTCTGCTCCACTTTTTATAGCTAACAGCTCTATTTGTTGGGTGAAAAATTTGAACTATCGTCAACAATCCCTACCTTTCCTATATGAAAATGTTTTTTCATTTACAAGATAATGAAAATCTGTCACAATCTCTCGCGGCGCTGTTGGTTCGTGTTTCAAGGGGTAGTGGGGGCTACTTTTTTTTGGAGGAACACTACCATTTAGTAACAGCATTCCTGAATTCATTCCTTATTCACGGCCCTGCCGCGTTCCCGTGGCGGAAAGAGGAGCTCTCAAAACAATAACCAAAACAATTCGCGGACGCGGTTGGCTGACCATATGAAGGTCAGTTTGTGGAGGGGAATCCAGACTACGCCAATTGGCGGGGTTTGGAAAAAACCTCTGACGAGGGGGATGTCATGTTTAGAACCTCGGTAACCAAGTTCGTAACGTTCCTTGTTCTTGGCCTGTGCGCAATCCTCTGGGTTGCGCCGGAAGCCCTCGC
>Ga0209692_10002432_pt1 | contig 20477 bp, 14 predicted proteins | sample tdDd472_FD_187129 | JGI IMG/M metagenome (GOLD analysis project Ga0209692, IMG submission 187129) | Marine sediment microbial communities from the Atlantic coast under amendment with organic carbon and nitrate - tdDd47.2 (SPAdes)... | ecosystem: Environmental > Aquatic > Marine > Coastal >... | reverse complement strand
GATGGGCTCGGTTCTCATCATCAACGGCATCACCCTGGCCGCTTTTCTCTTCTCCGATGCCATCATGAAATGCATCGGCAGCACCGGAGATGACATCATCAAACGTCTCTTTGGGGTGATCCTCGCAGCCCTTGCCATCCAGTTTATCGCCGACGGCATCCGGCAGCTCGCCAGTATGTAGCAGGGGAGACGTTTGGAAAAAGTGGGGGCAAAGCATGCCTCCGGCGGCCAGGTGGAGGCACCTGGAAACCTGATTGCCTTGCGATTTGTCCCTCGTGCCTCGGGCCAAATCACAAGGGTGTTTGCTGCGGGCTACGCACGCCTCGATAGCTGGATCTTTTTTTAGAGGTTACCATAATCCCCGGAATACTGTGTGGCCGATTTTCAAATTCCAATGGAACAAGTTTAATACGTGGTTCATCGGCGACCATGATAATTCACGGGCGTAGCCCGTCAGCGAATATGACGTGCCCGAGGAACGAGGGCTCGGAGTATTCGCGAACCTGGGGTCAAGGGGATTTATCCCCTTGCTGCCGGAGGCTATATTTTTATCAGGCTTTTTTGTTGGAAAAATCGAGAAGGTGGTCTTCGAGCAGTGTTTTTTCGGAGGTGAGGAGGGGGCGCCAGTCGATGGTATAGATCATCTCCAGGCCGTCGTGGTAGGAGGGGGTGAACTGGGCCACGTGGAAGGTCTCTTTGAGGAAGGGGTCGCATTCGATCCAGAGGGTGCGTTTGATGCCGAGGCCAAATTCCTCAAAGATATGTCGCCCCAGGCTTTCGGCGCAGATGCGGCGGCGGGGCCCATCGGAAATGTCTTCGGCCATCACCACATGGCGTTTCATGTGCATGACGTCAGGGGCTACCAGGGCCAGGTCCATAATACGCAGGCGACAGGTGATAAGAAAGGGGTTGCATTCGGATTCGTATCCGGAGCACCCGCTGCACCCGCCCTTGGGGCCTTTCCACTTGTAGATGTCATCGTAGATGACCAAAGTTAGCCCTCCTTGTCTTCAAATTTGCCTCCGGCGGCCCTGCCGGGGGCCAAACGTTTGATAAACAGGTATTGATGGCGATTCCGACTAGCCCAGTTGTGTTGGTTGACCAACAGCCTTGGACTTCATGTGTAAGCATCTCCTTTTGACGCCTGCTCAGGGGGTATTATGCCATGGCCAGAAAACCGTCTGTTATTGTAATGGATGCGAGGGTGGCCGTAAACTCAATTAACTCCGGACAGGATATTTTGCCATTGAACCGGCCGAGGTGGGGGCCCGTGAAGAGCACAATATCAGCCGCTCCCCTTGGGATTGCATCCGCTTCCTCATCGCTGTATCCCCTGTCGATCAGGAAATGACGGAAGTCCGCCTCGTCCATGACCTCCTGGTCCCTTGCCCGCAGGACCTCCTCCATATGGCGATCCATACCCATCTCGTCTATCATGCGAGGGGCAAGGCGCTCCCTTCCCGCTTCGTGGGGAAAGGGGGTGTTTCTGCCCGTGTATCCCTTGTAGTACCCATCTGCAATCGCCGTCAGCATGGCCCCCAGGCTCTCCGTGTCAAAGAGGGTTCGGTGGTCTGTGCCTGTGGGTGTGCCATGGGGGGCAACATCGCCTCCCAGGCTCCGGAAGTGGCTGCCGGACACCAGGAGCAGGCTCAGGAGCTGATCTCCCATGGTGCGGTAGAACTCACCGCTGATCATCTCCGGTGCGGTCTTCATGTGCTCAAAATCCCGCAGGCCGGAGAGGCCGAAGTTGGGGTAGCGGCATGAGGCGAGCCAGCTGTCGAGTCGCCCTCCTTTCTGCCAGAGGTAGAGTCCTTCATCGTCGCGTCTGTCCACCTGGACCCGGTTGTGGAACAGGGGTACCGGAGCCGTGTGGAGAACTCCGTGTGATGCGAGGCGACCAAAAAGAAAGGCGGCGTTACCGAGGATGGTTATGGCAACGGGCGTCTCCATGGGGGCTAAGGGCTCGTTGGGGTAGGCGAAGTAGGCCGGCGTGGTGACAAAGGCGATGGCCGTATCCGATGCCGCGGCTTTCGGCAGGCCCGTGATGCGAAGAAGTGGCGCGCGGACTGGCGTCGGGATGTGTCCTTCCTGTGGTGCATGACTCCCAAGAAGGTTCATCCAGTGCCATTCGGATGAAAGTCCCCGTGGGTCTTCCCCGGGCCTGGCGCATTTGATCACCAGAATTTTTGCCTTGTGTTCATAACGCAGGCTGCGGCCCGAGTGGGTTGGGGTGATGTGCCGTGGGAGACCCGCTTCCTCCAGGAGCTCGTGGCATGTGCATGGGGTTGGGGCAGTCGTGGTTTCCGGTTGTGAAAAGGTGGTGTTTCGGGGTGCAAGGGGGGCGCAGGCGTTGCAGATGGCCAGGTGGCGGTTTCCCGTGGCATGGCTTGCAATGCCTGTCAGGCCAACAAGGGCGATATGGGAGATGGGGTGAGTTGGTCCCAGCAGTTCGGCGGTTCGGGTGAGGACCCGTGCGAGGCGCCCGTAAAAGAAGAGTGAGGTGCGCCTGGGTTCAAACCGATCGTCGGCAAGGGTGTCCAGGAGGAGGCGGACACCACGCTCCGTCAGGCACTCCGGGTTCTCTTCGCAGGCGTTTTCCAGGGACCCGGCGGCAAGAAACAGGGCATTGTAGCCTTTTGAGGCGGAAAAGAGCCGCTCGATATCTTCGGCGCTGGTGGTCATGGGCTCCTACGGCAAGGGGCCATGCAGTTGCATGGCCCCTTGAATTAAGCATGGATTTAAATGGCGCGACGGATCAGCCGCCGAGCTCCTGTTCGGTAATGGGCCCCGCCTGTGAGGTCGGGGGGGCTGCCGGGGCAGGAGCGGAAGGACCCTGGCTCTCCTTTTCCATCTTGTCAATGCGCTGGCCGAGGGAGGCGCGCACTTCATCAATGCGGACCTGCATCAGGATGCGTTCCTTCTTCAGGCGGGCATCGATCTCCTTTGAGGAGGGGATGGCTTTGGACAGGGTACTCACCTCTTTCTGGGCCGCAGCAAGGTCTGCCTTGAGCCGGGTCAGGCTCTTGGATTCGTCAGCTGCTTTCTTCTCCAGGTTCCGGGTGCGGTCGATGGTTTCGGCTGCATCGGACTGAAGCAGGGTCAACGCCTTGTCGTTCTTGTCCAACCGGTTCTGAAGGGTTCCGAGGCGGGCGGTGGTCTGCTTTTTGGTGAGTCGGGTGGCCGTAATGAAATCGACATCCTTCCGGGTTTTGCTGATCTTGCCCTCCAGGGTTGAGAGGCGCGTCTTGATACCCCCCAGCTCTTCGGCCAGAAGTTTTTCCAGCCGGGCATTTTTCACCTGGAGGGAAGAGACCATGCGCTCCATGTCCTTGGATGCATTGCGTACCTCTAAAGACCCGGTGTCCTTAAAGCTTGCGACCCTTCTGTTCATGTCGATGTAACCAAAGATCATCACGATGCCGATGAGGCAGGGCATGATGATGGCGATGAGGGTGACTTTCAGGCTCAGGCTGTCCAGCCGGGAGCGCTCTCCCTCACCATAGGTTACCGGTTCATGTTTGTCGTCGGCTCCGAATACAAAGCGACCGTCGTCTTTCTTGTCCATACTGACCTATTCCCACTCAATGGTTCCGGGTGGTTTGGAGGTGATGTCGTACACCATGCGGTTGACCCCGTTGACCTCGTTGATGATCCGGTTGGAGATCCTGGCGAGGAGATCGTGGGGGAGATGTGCCCAGTCAGCGGTCATGGCGTCCTTGCTGGTGACGGCTCGCATGGCGATGGTGTAGTCATAGGTACGCTGGTCCCCCATAACGCCCACGCTCTTGATGGGGAGCAGGACGGCAAAGGACTGCCATACTTTTTTGTAGAAGCCGGCTTTTTTGATCTCTTCCACGACAATTGAGTCTGCCTTGCGAAGGATGTCGAGGCGGCGCTTGGTGATCTCACCCAGAACGCGAATTCCCAGGCCGGGACCGGGGAAAGGCTGGCGCCAGACGAGCTCGCTGTCAAGGTCCATCTCTTCGCCAAGGGCCCGAACCTCATCCTTGAAGAGGTACTTCAGGGGCTCAACGAGTTTGAGCTTCATGTCTTCGGGAAGGCCGCCCACGTTGTGGTGGGACTTGATGACATCCGATGCGCCTCCGAAGACAGACTGGGACTCGATGACGTCCGGGTAGAGGGTGCCCTGGGCGAGGAATTCAGCATCTTCGACCTTTGCGGCTTCGTCTTCAAAGACCTCGATGAAGATGTTGCCGATGAGCTTGCGTTTCTTCTCGGGATCTGTGACCCCTTCAAGGGCAGAGAGGAAGCGCTCGGAGGCATCCACAAACTTGATGTTGAGGTCGAGCTTGCCGGTGAGGGATTCTTCGAGCTTCTCCCGCTCGTTGAGTCGCATCAGGCCGTTGTCCACGAAGATGCAGGTGAGGTTGCGACCGATGGCCCTGTGGATCAGCGCTGCGGCAACAGTGGAATCGACGCCGCCGGAAAGGCCAAGGATTACCTTCTTGTCGCCCACGGTGGTCTTGATCTCTTCCACGGAGGACTTGATGAAGTTTTCCATGGTCCACTTCTTTTCGCACCCGCAGATGTCGAAAAGGAAGTTTGCCAGCATGTCACGCCCTTTCAGGGAGTGCTCCACCTCAGGGTGGAACTGCAGTCCGTAAAATTTTCTTGCGGGATCAGCAGCTGCTGCATAGGGGGTGTTGTCGGTGGATCCGGTGGTGACAAATCCTTCGGGAAGCTCAGAGATGGAGTCGCCGTGGCTCATCCAGCACTGGGTGGGGGAGTCGATGCCGGAGAAGATCTGGCAGGGCTCCTTGATCCCAAGCTCGGCAAATCCGTATTCGCGTTTTTCAGAGCGCGTGACCTCGCCGCCGAGGGTCTTGACCATGAACTGCATGCCGTAGCAGATACCGAGGACAGGGATCCCCAGGTCAAAGATACCGCTGTCCACCACGGGGCTGTTCTCATCGTAGATGCTGCAGGGGCCGCCGGAAAGAATAATCCCTTCGGGCTTGAGCTCCTTGATGTAATCCAGGGTGGCAACACTGGGGGCGTCGACCTGGCAGTACACGTTGCACTCTCGAACGCGGCGGGCGATGAGTTGGTTAAATTGTGAGCCGAAATCGATGATTAATATCATGATATTCCTTTATGTTGGTATCGGTGCTGATAAAGGGCGATGCCGCCTTTCGGGGGCTCCGCAGGGCCCGGCTGCCGGTCGCGTTCTCCGCAGCGGCATCGGGCATGGTGTCGTTTGGATGGTCATTAAATGATGGCACCGCAAGAGGTTGCGTCATGTGGTACCGCAGAACCCGTTGGATCTGTTTTTTTGTACTGCCACCATAATAATCACTTTAATCCGTGCATTTACCATATCGGGGAAAAAATGGAAACGGATAAACGCCCTTGATGTCTATAGGGGGGTGGCGTTGCCAATCGCGGCATCTTGTGGTAAAAAACCGGTGTGCCGTCTGCGTTTCCAGCCAGGGGGCTTGTCAGTGTAACGATGATAAAGATGCGTTCGTAAAGAGTTGATGTAAAATTCGTCTTGCAGGCCCGTGATTTCTGTGTGGTTAAGATCAATCGCACACAGGGTGTGCTTTGATATGACGGGTCGATTTTTTACGGAGCCATCATAATAACAGGCCTGGTAAATGCGAGGCCACGAAAAACAGACAAGGACAGACGATGATTGAATGCGGTGAACTGCGGAAAGGCCTCAAACTTGAAATTGACGGTGAGCCCTATGTGATCGTTCAGTTTGAATTTGTAAAGCCCGGCAAAGGCCAGGCCCTTTACAAGTGCAAACTGAAGAACATGATCACCGGGACACAGTTCGATAGAACGTATCGCTCCGGCGAAAAATTTACCAAGGCCAGCCTCGAAGAGCGTGAAATGGAGTATCTCTACTTTGATGGGGATGCTTACTGCTTCATGGATACCCAGAACTACGAGCAGGAGTTTCTTGCATCCGGTCAGGTTGCAGACGTGATCGCTCTTCTGAAAGAGAACACCAAGTGCTCCGTGCTGATGTTTGACGGCCGTGCCATCGGGGTGACCCTCCCCAACTTTGTGGACCTCCTGATCACCAAGTGTGATCCCTGGGTGAAGGGCGATACCGCCACCAACAACTACAAGCCCGCCACCGTGGAGACCGGTTATGAGATCCAGGTGCCTCCCTTTGTGGAGGATGGCGAGATGATTCGCATTGATACCCGCACCGGTGAATACTCCGAGCGTGTAAAAAAGTAGGGATTACCCTCCGGGGATCGTTTTAAAAAAGAAAAGGGGCTCGTCCGGTAACGGATGAGCCCCTTTTTTATTTGGGTCATAAAGAGGCGATCCTTTGGTCTCGCCTCTCAAGGGGGGAGGATCAGCCCTCCTCGCTCTTTTCCACAGGCTCTTTGAATCCGCATCCGTCAGTGAGGCACTTCAGGAAGGTGCCGTCCCGCTTGGTGGTTTTCTCCACCACAAAGGGTGCCCCGCAGAGTTCGCAGGCACGCTGAACGGGTTTTTCCCAGATGGCAAAGCTGCAGTCGGGGTACTTGTTGCATCCGTAAAAGACCTTGCCCCGTTTGGAACGTTTTTCCACGATGGTGCCTTCGCACCCTTTTTCAGGGCAGGAGACGCCAGTGTCTGCGCCGGTGCCGCCTGATGCGTCCCCGTTGACACTCATGGTGTTCTTGCAGTCGGGGTAGCCGCTGCAGGCGAGGAATTCCCCGTATCGGCCCTGCTTGAGAAGCATGGGCTTGCCACACTTGTCGCAGACCTTTCCTTCGGCAAGCTCAAAGGAGGGCTCGATGGGGTGGATGACCCCCTTTTCGTCGCGTTCGTAGTTTCGGGAGTAGTCGCACTCCGGGTACCCGTTGCATGCGATAAAGCTTCCGTTTCGGCCGATCTTGACGTGAAGCTTCTCTTTTTTGCACTGGGGGCAGGTGAGTTCCGTTTCAATGCCCACGCCTTTGACACTGATCATGTTGGCCGTGGCCTCTTCTAGCTCTTTGTCAAAGGAGGCGTAAAACTCCTTGAGCAGATCGACGTAGTCGATTTCGGCGGCCTCCACCTTGTCGAGGCTGTTCTCAAACCCGGCGGTAAATTCCACGTCAAAAACATCGGGAAAGTTTGCCACCAGAAGATCGTTGACGATAAAGCCGAGCTCGCTGGGCCGGAAGTAGCGGTTCACGAGGTCCACGTACCCTTTGTTTCGGATGGTGGACAAAATGGTGGCGTAGGTACTCGGGCGGCCGATGCCGTTTTCTTCAAGCTCCTTCACCAGGGAGGCTTCCGAGAAGCGAGGCGGTGGAGAGGTGAAGTGCTGCTTGGGGTCGAGCTTGATGAGGGAGAGCGCTTCCCCTTCGTTAAGCTCCGGCAGCTGTTGCTTCTTGTCGTCATCTTTTTTTGCGTCATCGTAGGCGTAGAGGGTCATGAAGCCCGGGAACCGAACGGTGGATCCGGACAGAGAGAAGGTGAAGCGTCCCGAGGCGATGGCCACGCTGACCTGGTCGATGAGGGCCTGTTGCATCTGGGAGGCGACGAAGCGCTTCCAGATCAAGGTGTAGAGAAGCCGCTGGTCTTCATCAAGGAAGGACGCCACCTTTTCAGGGGTGTTGAAGACGCTGGTGGGACGGATCGCTTCGTGGGCATCCTGGGCTTTGTTCTTGTTTTTGAAGAAGCGGGGGGCATCAATGGCGTAGTCGCTGCCGAACTTCTTGTGGATGAATTGGCCGGCTTCCACGGCCGCTTCGTTGGCTATTCGGATGGAGTCGGTACGCATGTAGGTGATGAGGCCCACGGGCTCGCCAGGGCCAAGATCCACGCCTTCATAGAGTTGCTGAGCCACGCTCATGGTTTTGCGCGCGGAAAAGCGCAGGCGGTTGATGGCCTCCTGCTGAAGCTTACTGGTGGTGAAGGGGGGCAGTGGGTTGCGCTTTTTGGTGCGGCGCGTGATCTTTTCCACCTTGTAGGGGGTGTTTGAGAGCTCCTCCACCATGGCGGTGGCGGTTTCGCCATTTTTGATATCGACTTTGTTGCCGTCCACCTTGGCGAGCTTGGCGATGAATGAGGTGTCGGTGTCCCCTTTCAGTTCGGCTGCGATGCTCCAGTACTCTTCCGGTTCAAACCGCTGGATGGCGTGTTCGCGCTCGCAGATGATGCGAACAGCAACCGATTGAACACGGCCGGCACTCAAGCCCCCCTGCACCTTCTTCCAGAGGAGGGGAGAGACCTGGTAGCCCACCAACCGGTCGAGGATTCGCCTCGCCTGCTGGGCGTCGTATCGGTTGTAGTTGAGTTCCGTGGGGTTGCTTAACGCCTCTTCGATGCCCCGCTGGGTCAGTTCGTGGAAGAGAACCCTTTTAAAGGTGCGATCTTTGCCCTTGAGAATGTCCGCAGTATGGAAGGCAATGGCCTCCCCTTCGCGGTCGGGGTCAGGGGCGAGGTAGATTTCGGTGGAGTTTGCAGCGGCAGCCTTGAGATCTTTGATGATCTTGGATTTGCCTTTGATCTGCAGGTATTTGGCCTTGAACCCCTTGTCAATGTCAATGCCGATCTCTTTGGGGGGCAGGTCTTTGATGTGACCGGAGGTGGCCGCTACATTGTAGGTTTTGCCAATATATTTTTTGAGGGTCCGCACCTTGGTGGGGGACTCCACGATAACCAGGGGTTTGCTCACGATTTCTCCTCTTTCAACGCAAAGAGTTTTCCGGGGGATCGCACCACCATGCCTTTTAACTCGAGGTTCATCAAGACGGCGGAGAGTCGACCCGCCCCCATGGGAACGGTTTGTAAAATATCGTCGATATGCGACGGATACAAGTCAAGGACCTTTAATACAGAGATCTCCTCATGATCAAGAGGAAAATTCGCAGAACAGGTCGGTGGTGTGTTTTGGGTTTGCTTTAATGTGCTGAGATCACGGTGCGTTGTCGTTAAATTTGCAGGGGGTTGAACCTGTGCTGAGAACTCATCCGTGATATCTGCAGCCGACGCCACCAGTTTCGCGCCATCCCGAATGAGGCGATGGGTACCGGCGCTCTGGGTGGCCTGAATGTGCCCCGGTACGGCAAAGACTTCTCTGTTCTGATCGGCGGCACACCGTGCCGTGATGAGTGATCCGCTTTTAAGCGATGCCTCTACAACCACGGTTCCCAGGCTGATGCCGCTTATGATGCGGTTACGCATGGGGAAATGGTGCGCCTCCGGCGGGGCGTCGTACTGAAATTCGGAGATGACGGCCCCGGATTGGGCGATGGCTTCGGCCAGTCGCCGATTTTCCGGCGGGTAAACGGTTCCAAGGCCGCACCCCAAGACCGCGATGGTCCGGCCCCCGGCAGATAGGGCGCCGGTGTGGGCTGCGGTGTCGATGCCCCGGGCCAGGCCACTGGCAACGATAAAGCCTTTATCTGAAAGCTCGGCAGCCAGCCTTGCGGCGTTTTTTAACCCATAGGAGGTGGCTCTTCGTGATCCCACAAGGGCCACCATGGCAGCATCGGGGTCCAGCTCTCCTGCCACTTGGAGGAGCGGTGGCGGGTCGTGGATCTCGGCCAGGAGGCGAGGGTAGTCCGGATGGGTCAGGGGCACCAGAGAGACACCGGCCTCACGCGCGCGATCGAGGTTTCGTTTTGCCTGGTCTGAGGCGTTGTGGGAGCAGATGCAGCCGGCTACGCGTCGGGAAATACCCTCCACATGGCACAGGCTCTCCACGTCGGCCTCAAAGACCTCTTCGGGCGTGCGAAATACGCTGATCAATCGTTTGAATAAGAGGTTCCCGACGCCGGGTACTTCCTTGAGGGCGAACCAGGGTAGAAGGTTCATCGATTGGATCCGAATTATGCTGTCTTAGTTTTCGTCCATGGAGTTGAGCACTTTTTCCGCTTTGGCACCCGATGTGGTAAAGGGGTACTCCATTACGACCCGTTTCAGGTATTTACGGGCGGATTCCTTGTCGTCGAGGGCAAGGAATGCATAGCCTGTTTTGAGAAGGGCATCAGGGGCTTTGCTGCCTTTGGGGTACTTATTCAGAAGTGTTCGGAACGCGCTGATGGCGGCCGAATAATCTTTTTTATCATAATGGATTTCGCCCGACCAGTAAATGGCATTGTCGGCGAGGTTGTCATCGGGCCATTTCTCGGCGACTTCACGGAAAAGGACGAGGGCCTTTTCGTGGTTCTTCTCCTTCATGGCGGCAAATGCCTGGGTGTAGGTCTGGCTGGCAAGGTTCCCTTTATCCGATTTTTTCTTCTTGGCAGGGATGGGCACGGCTTTGGGTTGCGCTGAAGGTTTCTTTGCCGGTTCTTCTGTGATTGTGGCTGCGGTGGCCTTGGGCATGATCGGTGACGGGGGCATGGCAGGGGTGCCTGAAGCCTCTCGCTCAAGATCGGAGATGGCCCGTTCGTGGCTGTCTACCATGAATTGCAGAACAGACATGCGATGGTGCATTTCATCCATTTTGCGGCGAGTTTCGTCCAATTCACGGGAGAGGGTGGCTGTGCCTGAGTCACGGCGGGGCTGAGCTGTTTTGCATGCGGGGAAAATGAGCAGGGCAATCATGATGACCGCTGCGGTGTATTTTTGAGGGAAACCGGTTTTTCGCCTGGCCGTTGCCTTCGTCATCGTGATTTAACTCCTGCCGGAATGAGTGGGTTGGTGGATAAGTAAGGTATGTCTTGAATCTGTTGGGTGCTCATTGCCGGGCCAAATCGTGCCGTTTGTATCGGATGCACACGTATCGTTGCGGCGGTGTCCAGATGAAAATGCGTTAGAAAAGTTAACAGAAGGGCTCAGGGAATGTAAAGCAAAAAGAGGGGGAGGAAGGAAACAAGGGGGCACCCGCCGGCTCCGGTTGGAGGCCGCCGGCGGGCGATGTTTATCAGCTGGACATATTACTCGTTATCGGTCTTCCATGCCAGGAGGATGGGGCTGGCAACATAAATCGAAGAGTATGTTCCGATTGTGACGCCGATGATCATGGCCAGGGCGAAATCGTGAATGACGCCGCCGCCAAAGGCAAAAAGGGCCGCCACGACCATCAGGGTGGTTCCGGAGGTGAGGATGGTGCGACTCAGGGTCTCGTTCACGCTTCGGTTGATGATAAAGTCCATCGGCTTTTTGTGGTATTTTTTTCCGTTCTCACGGATTCGGTCAAAGACAATGATGGTGTCGTTGAGGGAGTAGCCGATGATGGTGAGCAGAGCCGCGATGATGGGCAGGGTAAATTCAACGTTGAGCAGGGAGAAGATACCCACGGTGATGGTCACATCGTGGACGAGTGCGATGATGGCTCCCATGGCGTATTTCAGCTCAAGGTACCAGCAGAAGACGATGCTGATGATCAGAGCGAAAACAATGAGAAGCGGCATCCCTGAGCTGATGAAGGAGATGGACTGGAGCTGGCTCATGCCGTAGACGGCACCCCCCAGGATCGCAGCCAGGGCACCTGAGATGCCCCATTTCAGCTCGAATCGTCCCGAGATGTAGATGATGATGAACAAGAGGGCATAGAACATGGCCAGGAGTGCATTCTGCCTCAGGTCCTTGCTTACCTGGGGGCCAACCATGTCAAGACTCAGGTCTCGAACAGCCGTGCCCGTGCTTTCGCCCAGGATCTTTTTGATCATCGGGGCAAAGTCGCTGTCAGCCATGAAGGCCTGCTTTGTCCGAATCTGGTATTCGTGGTCGCTGTCGCTTCCGAACTGCTGAACCGACGCACCGGCAAGGCCGGCGGGCTCGAGGCCTCTCTTTACTGCCGCGATGTCGACGGGGCCTTCAAATTTGACCTGAAGGGAGCTGCCGCCCGCAAAGTCGACGCCGTACCGGGGCCCTTTGTGGATGATCAGGGTGAGAAGGCTTATGGCGATAAGGGCCAGGGAGATGCCAAAGGCGATCTTTTTGGCGCCTGTGAAGTTGATGTTGGTCTCTTTGATAAACTGCATAGGAAATGTCCTCACTAAGGGCTATATGCTCAGGGTTTTTACGTTCGCCTTGCGCAGGATGGCATCAAACAGCAGTCTTGACACCACAAGGGCCGTAAATAGGCTGGAGAGGATACCGATGCCGAGGGTGACGGCAAAGCCCTTTACCGGACCGGAACCGAACTGGAACAGAACGATGGCTGCAATAAGCGTGGTGACGTTGGCGTCCATAATGGTCAGGGTCGCCTTTTCGAATCCTGCCTCCACGGCAGCAATCGGGCTTTGCCCGAGGTTTAATTCCTCGCGTATTCGTTCAAAAATAAGCACGTTGGCGTCCACGGCCATGCCGATGGTCAGAATGATTCCGGCAATACCCGGCAGGGTGAGGGTGGCCTGGAATGCAGCGAGGCCAGCAGCGATGAGTGTCACGTTGAGGACAAGGGCCAGGTCGGCGATGAGGCCGGACCCTTTGTAATAAACGGCCATGAAGAGAATGACGGCAAGGCCACCCATGATCATGGACCAAACACCCTTGCGGATGGAATCGGCGCCCAGTGTGGGACCGACGGTACGCTCTTCAAGGATCTTGACGGGGGCGGGCAGGGCGCCTGCCCTCAAGGCGATGGCCAGAACCCTGGCTTCTTCCATGGTGAAGCCGCCGGTAATCTGAGCCTGGCCTCCGGGGATCTTCGTACGGATCACCGGTGCGGAGTAGACAGTATCATCCAGGACGATGGCGAGGCGGCGGTTGATGTTGTCGCCGGTCACCTTGCTGAAGATATGGCCTCCCTTGCGGTCAAACTCGATGGAGACGTAAGGCTCGTTTGCCATGTTGTCAAAGAGGACTCTGGCATCGGTGAGGGAGTCGCCGGTGAGGAGGACGCGCTTTTTGATCAGCATGGGGGTGGAGGACTCGGCTCCGGTGGCAGGGTCTTTGCGCACCAGGTAGAGAAGCTCGCTTCCCGCAGGGGCATGGGACTCAAGGGCTGTTCGCACGTCACTGTCCTCATCCACAAGGCGGAACTGAAGGGTGGCCGTCTTGCCGATGAGGTCCTTGGCGCTTTTGGTGTCGGTGATGCCGGGGAGCTGGATTTGGATACGGTTCTCACCCTGCTTGCGGATATCGGGCTCACTGACGCCGAATTCGTCAATTCGGTTGCGGATGGTTTCAAGGGCCTGGTCCGCAGCAAATTTCTGCACGCGCTCCGCCTCAGCTGTTTTCATGGCGAGGGTGACAAGTGTCATGCCGCCGTTCTCTGAGGTGGAAGCAATTTCCAGGTCGGGGAAATCATCGGCGATGATGCCTCTAAATTCTGGAAGGTCATCAGGAGAGAGGAGCTTGACATTGAGCTTGGAACTCTGGTCGACCAGTACAACGCCCCTGTTCTTCATGGCTTTCTGACGCAGGGCCTGGCGGATGTCAGAGATTTTCAGGGACATGGCGTTCTCAACGGCCTTTTCGGTCTGGACTTCCAGAACCAGGTGCATGCCGCCTTGCAGGTCGAGGCCCAAATTGATTTTTTTGTGGGGCCACATGTCGGGCTCGCTTGTCCCTTTCAGGTACATGGTTGCCGTGGGAAGGATAAACACGGCAGCCATGATGATAACCACAAGAACCGCTATCAGTCTCCAGGATAGATTCTTCAATGGTGCTTCCTCTCTCAGCCCAGTGGGTGAAGGTGATTGCGTGAAAAGTTGCTCAAGCTCAGGATCTGTTCAATAAGCGGGTTTCAACGGTAAAGTCACTGTTCCCTGGGTGCTCACTCTGGTAAAAGCTGTTCGTACAAGAAAGAATATAAAAGCACACAAGTAGCCCATGGCCCCTTATGTGCTTTCTATTCGCTATGGGGAAATTCTGACCCAAATGCCCGAAGGCGGATCAGATTTTGACGGAGATGTTGGCCCGGATGACCTTGATGTTCACTTTTTCAGCGATTTCAAGGGTCACGGTGGCATCATCAACCTTTACGATGGTTCCATGGATACCACCGGAGGTGACAACTTTGTCTCCCTTTTTGATTTCGTTGATCATTGCCTGATGCGCCTTGGCTTTTTTCTGCTGGGGGCGGATCAGAAGGAAGTAAAAAATGACAAACATCAGAATCAGAGGGACAAAGGCAGCAAAGCCTCCCTGCTGGCCTGCGGCGCCCTGGGTTCCCATGGCGTGTGCTGTGCTGATGAACATGTTGCTCCTTTTATATGGATAAAAAGGGTTGTGTATAGGGGCTTTATGAAAAGCCTGTGCATGCCTGTGTGGTGCGGGCAGGCGTTGCACGTGAATACGAATGTTTCGAATTTTCTTTTTTGTCCATCCCCTTCGTGGCAGGAAGGGGATGAAAGGCCCGGGGTGCCAATAAGTGCAGCATGTTTAATCGCTTACCCGGCCTAGTGCAAACTGCATCACAGATACAGTAAAAGAGCCTTGGGTGTCAACACAAATGGGCCTGTGGCCCCGGCATCTCCACGGTCTTACTCGCAGATGATCCGGCTGTCTCCGTGTACCATGTTGGTGTTGCCTTCAATGGTTATGGAGATGCTGCGCTTGATCTCAATGTCAAGAATTTCTGCCCGTTTTTTGTTGAGCAGGTACACCGCCACATCAAGGGGGACGTAGCCTTTGGCGGTGGTGATGCCGTCTTTCAAGGTCTCTAAGCTGAGCTTTCTCAGGAAGGCGAGGGCGACGGTTTCCGTGGAGAGGATCATGCCTTTGCCCTTGCAGTGCTGGCAGGGGACCATGCTGCCGAACTCGATGGAGGGCCGGATCCGTTGCCGGGACATCTCCAGAAGTCCGAATCGGGAGATACGCCCTACCTTGGTACGGGCTTTGTCCGACTTCAGGTTCTCTTTCAGGGTGGACTCGACGGAACCTCTGTTTTTGGGTTCCCGCATGTCGATGAAGTCGATGACGATGAGGCCGCCCAGGTCACGCAGCCGGAGCTGGCGAGCCACCTCTTCTGCGGCCTCCAGGTTGGTCATGAGGGCTGTCTGCTCAATGTTTTTCTTCTGGGTGCCTTTGCCTGAGTTGACGTCAATGGCCACAAGGGCCTCTGTCTGGTCGATGACGATGGACCCCCCGGAGTTCAGGGCAACGCGGCTCTCAAAGATCGAGGCGATCTGGCTTTCAAGCTGGTGCTTGGTAAAGATTGGTTTGTCGCCGGTGTAGAGCTTGGTCAGCTTGACGTGCTTGGGCGCGATGAGGCGGATGAATTCCTTGATCTCCTGGAACGCATCGGGGTTGTCCACCAGAATTTCGGAGACGTCGTCGGTGAGATAGTCCCGAATGGCCCGTACGGCCAGGTTTTTCTCTTTGAAGAGAAGGGTGGGGCCAGGGGTGTTCGCGGCTTGTTTGTTGAGGTCCTTCCATACCTTGGTGAGGTAGGTGACGTCTTTGGAAATCATGGTTTTGTTGCTGTTTTCGCCGGCTGTCCGGACAATAAGGCCGTACCCGTCGGCAAGTTTCAGTTTGCCGATGATCTCTTTGAGGCGGTTGCGCTCCTTCTCGTCCTCGATCTGACGGGAGACCCCCCTGTTGCTGCTTCCGGGCATGAGGACGGCGTGGCGGCCAGGCAGGGAGACGAAGGTGGTGAGCATTGCCCCTTTGTTCATGATGGGGTTCTTGGTGACCTGAACGATGAGCTCCTGGCCTCTTTTAATGAGCCGGGTCAGGTTTTTTTCGTTCTCCCCGGTTTGCTGGTAGTACGAGGAGTGAATCTCCTGCTTTTGGAGAAATCCGTTTTTCTCGTTTCCGAAATCAACGAAGACGGCCTGGAGGCTGGGTTCAACCCGTGTGACCACCGCTTTGTAGATGTTGCCCTGAATGCTCTCGCGAGAGGTGGTTTCCAGGTGGAACTCTTCAAGGCGCGAATTGGTGACTTTGGCGATCCGGCACTCTTCTGGATCCACCGAATTGATGAGAATTTTGCTTGTCATAGTGGTGTGTTGTCCTTGGGGAACGTGAGAGTGGATCTGAAGACGGAGCTATACCCGGCAGGGCTCTGCGATGGGGATGTGGGTTGCGCGGCAAGTTTGCCAAGCATATGGGCCCTTGAAAATGCTGACAGCCTCCATCCCGTCTCCTCCATTGCGTCTGGTGGCGGAATTTGCGGGGATGGTTCTGCAGCGGGTAGCAACATCATGCCGGGTAGCGAGACCGCTGGCTCAAGGTGGGTTTCATGGTCGGAGTAAACCGATAACGAAACGGCGGCCAGCTGGCTCTTCGGCGAATGCTTCTGATCCGGTGGTTGTGATTTGTATGATGGCCTGCGAGTCGGTCCACGGCCCCCATGAATGCAGTTGATTTTATGGGGGGCGTTGTCGCACAACAGCCCCATGCGGGGGGAGGCGTTGACTCAAGACGGAGGCATCATGATTTTGTGAAAAGAAGCGAAATTGGGTGCGACGGTTCTCTCTCGTTATGAAACCGTCTGAAAAAGGGGCTTCGACCATTTCGAAGTCCGGTGCTCTTTTCACAGCCATGGTTGGCCGCACAGAGGCAAGTGAGTCGGGAAATTTAGTGTGTAACGGATATGTTGATGGGTCCCGGAGATCTCAGTTCCGTGTGCGGCGATTCTGTTTGTATTCTCTAAATAGGGGATTGTCGGAGGCAAGTCAATATAAACCTCCCGGCCGATGGGGGCGAAGGGCGTTGGTTTTTCAGGCTTCAAGCGGTCGGGGGAGGGGGCGTATCGGGCCTTTTGCTTGCCATTTATCTATGATTATGGCATTTAAATTTGTTTGACGTACTTACGTTTATTGAGAATCTGATGTCTACGATTCTGAATCCATTTGCAATATTACACGCTCTGGAGGTTTGAAATATAATGGAAGATAAGTATCTCCCGGACTCGATTGAGTCCAAGTGGCAGCAAAGGTGGGCTGAAGACGGCTCGTTTCGGGTGGTCGAAGATCCTGAAAAAGAGAAATATTACCTGCTGGAGATGTTTCCATACCCGTCGGGCAATATCCATATGGGGCATGTTCGGAACTACACCATTGGTGACGTGGTGGCCCGGTATAAAAAGATGCGGGGCTTCAATGTGCTTCATCCCATGGGATGGGACGCCTTCGGGATGCCCGCGGAGAATGCCGCCATAGACAACAATACCCATCCTGCGGCGTGGACCTATGCCAACATCGACACCATGCGCAGCCAGCTCAAGCGCATTGGTTTCAGCTACGATTGGGATCGGGAGATCGCCACCTGTACCCCGGAATACTATCGGTGGGAGCAGTGGCTCTTTATTCAGATGGTTGAAAAGGGCATGGCTTACCGCAAGGAGTCCTATGTCAACTGGTGCGAGCCCTGCCATACGGTGCTTGCCAACGAGCAGGTGGAGAACGACTGCTGCTGGCGATGTGGAGAAACCGTGCAGCAGAAGAAGCTCTGGCAGTGGTTCTTCCGCATCACCGACTATGCGGACGACCTCCTGGTGCACTGCGATAAGCTGGGCGGGTGGCCCGACAGTGTCACCACCATGCAGAAAAACTGGATCGGCAAAAGCGTAGGCTCCGAAGTGGTTTTTGAGGTGGAGGGCTTTGATGAAACCCTTTCTGTCTTTACCACGCGCCCTGACACTCTTTTTGGGGCGACCTTTATGTGTCTGGCTCCAGAACACCCCATGGTGGCTCAGCTGTCAAAGGGGACGGAGCAGGAAGGGGCTGTGGGCGAATTTGTGGATCGTATCCTCAAGCAGGACCGTTCCAGCAAGGCCGTGGAGAGTTATGAGAAGGAGGGGGTGTTTACCGGTGCGTATTGCCTCAACCCTCTGACTGGCTACAAGATGCCCATTTATGCTGCCAACTTTGCCTTGATGGAGTACGGCACCGGTGCGGTCATGTCTGTGCCTGCCCATGATCAGCGCGACTTTGACTTTGCCCGCAAGTACGGGTTGGAGGTAAAGGTCGTTGTGAGTCCTGAAGGGGATGTGCTTGACGGTGCCACCATGACCGAGGCCTATACGGACGCCGGTAAGATGGTGAACTCCGACTCCTTTGACGGCATGGACAATGTCGCTGCCAAAGAGGCCATTACCGACTTTCTCGATGAGCGTGGAATCGGTAAAAAAACGATCTCCTTCCGGTTGAGGGACTGGGGCGTGTCCCGTCAGCGGTACTGGGGAACACCCATTCCCATGATCCATTGCGATACCTGTGGCGCGGTGCCGGTTCCTGAAGAGGACCTTCCCATTGTACTGCCGGAGGATGCTCAGCTTTTGGAATCCGGTGGTTCTCCTCTGGGGACCCTGGATTATTTCAAGAAGGCCACCTGTCCCAAGTGCGGCAACACCGAGGCGCGTCGTGACACCGACACCATGGATACCTTTGTGGAGTCTTCCTGGTATTTTGCCCGCTACTGCTGCCCGGATTACACCGAAGGGATGGTGGACAAGGAGCGCGTGGCTTACTGGATGCCTGTGGATCAGTACATCGGTGGGGTGGAGCATGCGATTTTGCACCTTCTTTACTCCCGCTACTTCACCCGCGTGATGCGTGACCTCAATCTGGTGGATTTCAAAGAGCCCTTTACCCGGCTCCTCACCCAGGGGATGGTGACCAAGGAGACCTTGACCTGCCCCAATCACAAATGGGTGTTCCCCACCGATACGGAGAAGGCGGAAGACGGCTCTGTGAGTTGTAAGCTCTGCGGTTCGCCTGTGGATGTGGGGCGTGTGATCAAGATGTCCAAATCCAAGAAGAACGTCATCGACCCGAATGTCCTCCTGGGGCGTTATGGCGCGGATACCACCCGTCTTTTCTGTCTCTTTGCCGCTCCCCCTGAAAAGGACCTGGAGTGGAATGATGAGAGCGTGGAGGGGTGCTTTAAGTTCATCGGGCGTGTGTGGCGCATCATCTCGGGCAGGCTTGAGGGCTTTGCCGGCGTTGAGGCGTATCATGGTCCTGCAGGTGAGCTTTCCGGAAAGAGTCGTGAGCTCTACACCAAGATCAACGCCACCATCAAAAAGGTGACGGATGATGTGGAGGGTAAGTTTCATTTCAACACCGCCATCAGTGCGGTGATGGAGTTGGTGAACAGCATGTACGCCGTGGATGCTGATGCATCGCTTCGGGTGGATGTGATGAGGAGGGCCGCTGAAACCGTGCTTCTGCTCCTGAATCCCGTGGCACCGCACTTCACCGAAGAGCTCTGGGAGAAGTTGTCTGACAAGGGGCTTCTGATGGAACAGCCCTGGCCCGAATACCGTGAGGATGCCCTGGTCTCTGACGAGGTGCTCATTGTGGTTCAGGTGAACGGCAAGCTCCGGAGTAAGTTTCAGGTTCCCGCCGGTGCGTCCAAGGATGAGGTTCAGGGGCTTGCTCTGGCCGATGACTCCGTTAAGAAGTTTATCGAGGGCAAGGCGATCCGCAAGGTGATCGTGGTTCCCGGAAAGCTTGTCAATATTGTGGTTTAATCCATGGGTGGTCGCCCTGCCTTGCGGGGCGGGCGACCACCTGTTGCGAGGTGTGCCCATGAGAAGGGGTTTTGCATGGAAGTCGCTTGCTGCCGGTGTGCTGGCGGTGGCGATCTTTTCGGGTTGCGGCTATCGTTTTGCGGGGAGCGGCTCGCTGCCGGAAGGGGTGTCCCGTCTGTGTGTGGCGGTGCCTGAGAACCGGTCATCGGATGTGCGCCTTGCTCCCATGGTGGCGAGTTATGTCGTCTCTGAAGCCATTGCCGCCGGGGCGGAGGCTGCCGTTGGTTGTACAGGTGATGCCGGTGGGCTTGCCGGTGAGATCGGCTCGGTCACCACGACCACGATTACCCGAAATAGCGATGGCGACGGTATTGAAGAACGGGTTACCATCACGGCATCATTCAGGCTCGCCGGGGATGACGGTGAGGTGCTCTGGAGGGGATCGTCCGTAACGGGGACGGAGACCTACAGTGTTTCGCCTGGTGTGGACTCCACGGCGGCTCGGAGCTCAGCGCTCGAGCTGGCTGCTGAAGATCTTGCAGAGAATGTCTGGATGGGCTTGACCCAGCGTTTTTAGCCCGGGTATGTCACGGGGCGGGTGTGCTTTTATGCAAGGCATCTGGGCTTTAGATGGTGTGGTTTGTCTCAACGCCCAGATAGCGCAGCTGCTGGGTGCGCCCGGCTCGTCCGAAGGGTGAAAAAAATCAGTAGCTATTCAGCTTGAGCCTTCGGCGGCCCTGTCCGGGGTCAAGTTTTTGTAAGGTCTGACAAATCGGCTTGTTCAGCTTAAACCGGGCTTATCCTGAATCAAAAGCGGATGTGATTTGACCTGAGGAGCGAGGGGTAAAACGCATTCCCAACCTGCTTTCAAGGTGGCATGCCTTGATGCTGGCTGCCGTTTTTTGAGCGCTGGACAGTTGTGAGAATCAAGCCAGGAAGGCGTGGATTGCATGTTGTTCGTTTGGCATATCTTTATTCGCTGCAAATAAAGCTGTCTCGATTCATGTGTATGCCTTTGGTCTGAGTGATTTATCATGAACTGTTCGGGGCAGGGCGGACCTTGTGGGTGCGGGGGATGTTCGAAGAGAAAACAAAAAAGGCCTTCCGGTATCTCGCGAGTGCTACCGGAGGGCCTTTTTATGTAAAGCGAAACTGAAATCGCAGCGAGCTGCGGCGGGTCAGGGTCAATCGTTCA
>Ga0209692_10002427_pt1 | contig 20516 bp, 17 predicted proteins | sample tdDd472_FD_187129 | JGI IMG/M metagenome (GOLD analysis project Ga0209692, IMG submission 187129) | Marine sediment microbial communities from the Atlantic coast under amendment with organic carbon and nitrate - tdDd47.2 (SPAdes)... | ecosystem: Environmental > Aquatic > Marine > Coastal >... | reverse complement strand
GTCGTGCCAGCTCCTTGGCGCAGGTGGCCGGCTCTACCCCTTCGGGCAGAATTTCATCTGCATGGCTTGGAATAATATCAATGAGAACTCCCGCCTCTTCCAGGAGATCTTTCCTTCGGGGAGACTGGGATGCCAGGACAAGTCGTTTTGTATCAATATGCTGATTTTCTTTCATTTCGGGGGTTGTAACAGAAAACCACCCGCCATGCAAGGCGAAGCGTCGCACTGGCCACGCCTGTCAATGCATTAGAAAAAAACAAAAAGTGCCTCCGGCGGCCCTGCCGGGGGCCAAACTTTTGAAAAGTTTGACAAACAGGTTTGGAATACAGGTATTCTGGACTGCAACCACCTTTGCTGCCACCCGGGCTGAACTTGGACGGGCACAGCTCTGTTTGGCAGCACATGAAATACAAGGAATAATGATGTGCCTCACTTGAAAATAGTAAACACCAAGGATTTTAAGTCCCTTGCGTCAGCCGCCCCCAACCAAAGCGCCATTGAACCAGCAGAAAGTACCAATACTGGCAAATTGCCCGTTGCCATTCAAAAAAAAATCGCGTAAAGAGAGACAGTCCTTTCGGTTCGCCCGAACAGGACCATTTTTATGGTCTGCCCGGATGGCGGAACTGGTAGACGCAAGGGACTTAAAATCCCTCGGACGCAAGTCTGTACGAGTTCGATTCTCGTTCCGGGTACCATAAAATCAAACATATGATTTCAGGATCTTAAAAAAGGCTCCTTGCATTTATGCGAGGAGCCTTTTTGTATTCAGGATATGCCAAAATGTACCAAACTATAAGGTAATTACCGCACAGTTTCGTTACAGTTAAAAAATGAGCGTGTGCCTCCGGCGGCCCTGCCGGGAGCTGAACTTTTGGAAAGTTCGACAAACTGGTAAAAAAAGCAAAAGCCCAAGTCTTGTGAAACAAGCCTTGGGCTTTTGCCTTCTGGGGTCCAGGGGATCACCCCCTGGCCGCCGCCAAGTTCATAGGGCGCCATGCTGAACCCTTCGGACAGGCAAGCCTTTGCAACAACCATGATCGCCATCGGCCAGAACAGCGGCGTCCAGCTGGAAGCCCACATGCTTGAGTTCATGCTCAAGGCCCTTGGAGGCTACACCATTGCCCAAACCGTGGACGATACGGCATCGGGCACCCGCACCGAGTCATCGGAGAAAAAGACGGTCACAGTCTCCGGGGACCATGCGGAGACGGTGGGCGGATCTTCCACCGAAACCGTCACCGGCCCCAAGACTATCACTGCCCCGGCTGTAAACCTGGCCGCCGCCATCGCCATCGGGGCCCCTGGCGGGGCATCTCTCCTTCCTTCCATCTCTTCCGCCCTGGGTGCGATAAAGGACGCCCTCACTACCCTGGCCAGCCATACCCATCCAAGTGTCGGGGCGTGTGTCGAGGGTGGCACGGTGGCAAGCAAAGCCGCCACTGTCGGCTCTGCAAAATCCAGCATTGATTCCCTTCAGGGATAAAACAAACCCGGGCGGCTGATTCAGCCGCCAGGGTTCCTTTTCTTATTCGCCTCACAATTTGAAAACCGCCCCAATTCACGGGCCTCACAGCATATGACACAGGGATTTTCCCCGTGTCGTTTTTTTAGTGCCGGCGGCAAAACGCCAAGAGCCCCACCATCTATGAAAAATTACAAACCCCGGAAAAATTTCACTCCTCCACACCTCACCTTCGAAGGTTTTGGAGCGTTTTTTTGCAACTAAGGGGATGGGTGCAAAGGGCGCGGGAAGCCCGTTGGTGTTGGGGTTCCGCTGTTATTTACAGGTTGCACACCGTGCAAAGAAATGTGGTGTATTGCAAGGTGGGGGATCTTTAAAAGAGGGAATTTTGGGGCATATCAAGCTTGACACTGCCCGCCCGTTATTTTACTTTAGGGCGTAAACTAAAATTAACATTCTGCTAATTCAAGGATTGAAATAACCGCATGAAGCGAGATTTACAAGGGCAGTACGTCAACATATCAACGGTTGGGCAGAAGGCCCAGGCTTTTATTCCGGCCGCCCTGCCCCCGACGCCATCCATTGAGTGGTCCCCTGAACTACGCGAAAAATATGATCAGGCGTTATTAGCACTCGGAAGGCTGGACAGTGTCTCTGTTCTATTACCGGACACCTCTTTATTTTTGTATATGTACGTACGTAAAGAAGCTGTTCTCTCTTCTATGATTGAAGGGACACAGTCGTCATTGTCCGACTTGCTTTTATTTGAATTTGAGCACCAGCCAGGCGTGCCTTTGGATGACGTCCAGGAGGTCAGTAATTATGTGGCGGCTCTCAACCATGGGTTAAAGCGCATCGACGAAAATTTCCCAATATCATTGCGATTACTGAAAGAAATCCATGGTGTCTTGCTTTCAAAGGGAAGAGGAAATGAGTGTGACCCTGGTGAATTTCGCCGAAGCCAAAACTGGATTGGGGGAAGCACGCCGGATGTTGCCCGCTTTGTTCCACCTCCACCGAATCAGATTCCTGACTGCATGAAAGATTTAGAGCTGTTCCTCCATGACCTTCCGGAGAAAACGCCGATCTTAATAAAAGCGGCATTGGCCCATGTTCAGTTTGAAACGATTCACCCTTTTCTTGATGGCAATGGACGTTTAGGACGCCTTATTATTACACTTCTACTTTGTTCGCAAAAGGTTCTCCAAGAGCCTATGCTTTATCTCAGTCTCTACTTTAAAACGCACCGAGAACGATATTACCAACTTCTTAATGATGTTCGATTTTCAGGTGACTGGGAAGGCTGGCTCGATTTCTTCGCGGATGCCATAATTCATACGGCGACCCAGGCTGTTGAGACTGCACAACAACTGATGCAGCTTTCCGCATCTGACGGTAAACGCATCAACAGTTTGAAGCGTATCTCGGGGTCGGCACACCTGATTCACAAAGCATTGCTTGAACGGCCCATAGCCTCTCCGAATTGGATTCAGGAAAAAACCGAACTCGCTCCGGCAACAGTCAACGCCTGCCTGCGGGAATTGGAACAAATCGGAATTGTCAAAGAGGTTACTGGGCAAAAGCGAAATCGCTTGTATTCCTACGTACAGTATATCGACATTATGAACCAGGGGACTGAACTACCTTAAGGCCAAAGAGCCCAATACCAAGGGCTCACCACAGGTATGTTTCTCCATTTCATCACCAGTTTTCGTTACAGTTCCGTTACAGTACGACCTAAGACGCTGATATAACTGAGCGTTGAAAGAGACTTAAAATCCCTCGGACGCAAGTCTGTACGAGTTCGATTCTCGTTCCGGGTACCATAAAATTAAACATATGATTTCAGGATCTTAAAAAAGGTTTCATGCATTTATGCATGGAACCTTTTTGTGTTCAAAACCCACCAAAAAAGGCCAAAATATGGCCTATTTCCGTTACAGTTTAAAAATGGGCGTGTGCCTCTGGCGGCCCTGCCGGGGGCCGAACTTTTGCAAAGTTCGACGATAGATTTTTACAATAAAAACCCAACCCCATGAAATAAGGCTATTTTATTTAGCCTCATGGGGTCCACCGCAGTTGTTGTGGGATTTACCCACCGCCCTTGATAGTTCCCGGTGGGTACATCCAAACTCCATTTGAATTCGGGCGTAGACTTCGACCTCATCGAGAGAAGTGAGGCCTGATCATGGAGCTAATGAGCGCTACCTCGACAGGGTTGCCCTTGGTCACACAATAGGACACTGATCGTTTTCCTGCCATCATGGAAGCCCTCCACCGTCGCTCCCCAACACCGATAAAATACGCTCCATTTTCTATGAAGGTGCACAAAGGTAAAAGGATGACCTGGGCGGTGATGGAACCTTCCAAAGCCACCAGTTCCTCCAAAGCAAAGACCTGTCACGGCTGGTAAGTGTTCGGTTTCAATTCATCCACCGGGACATTTAAAAACATACCCTGAGCCGGTTAGACCTGAAGCGCTGCCGTCGTGGTAGCGGCCTCCTCAGCCCCATCCACTTGAGACAAATTCGAACATTCCCTGCTGTTCAATGGAAGCCTGGCGCAGAGACTCTCGCCTCAAGATATTGGTATTCAGAAGGATCTATTTATAATGTGCAACTGGCCTTCGGCTCACTCATTGGTCCGGGTTGTACGGTTTTGACACATGGTGACAAGAGGCCGGACCATCTTGCCCGTCATCCCGATCTGTTGAAGCTTCTCGCAAGTATTGGCAATCCCCCAAGGGAGAGACTCCCATAGTAGCAAAAGATCAACACATGGGTCGCTGCCACCAGGCGTTAACGGATAAAAGGCCAAGAGTAGTTGAACAGTCCAGAATCCTAAGATCCTCATCCCTTTCCAAGGCCTCATTCGCCGGGATCAAATCGGCAGCCCCTTTGCCCACCAACCACGTCAGCCTCAGTCCCCACACCTCCTGGTGAAGCATATGACTGACAATGTAATCACAGGCTGCAGCAAAACATCGGCGCGCATATGAGGTTGACTTGGGGGAGGCAACCAAGAGAACCTGCCCTCCTTTTTGTGGCAGCCAGAAGCCCCGATTTATCGAGGCATTAGCTTTACCCATACCTCAATTTTAGGGTTACGGCACAGGCAATGATCATGGTTTTGGGTCTCTGATACTCTTCAATTTACTTGACAGTTAAGTAAAATTTTGAGGATAGTACTTATCTATCTATTAGTATAGTAACAAAGGATGCAATGATGGCCGCTATAGAAACAGCATACACTGATTGGCAGAATGAAAGCCTGGAAGAAATACTCGAATCAATGAGCACCCAACTAAAAACCCTTGAGTTGGACTTGGAAAAAGTCTACGTCGAAAACCCAAAGGCTTCTGTGGTCGTTTTTAAAATTTGGATTGCCCTTCAAAGCCTTAGAAAAAAAATAGACGACCTTTCCATTCAAAAAGACTACGACAGAAACAACAACCGCCTGAAACCATGATATTTTACAAAACCAATCATTTCTTAAAGGCTATTATACCTCGACCATCGAACCGTAGACAGCCATGTCACTGCGGAAAATATACCCGACAGTGTTCCATATTTAAGTTGCTTTGATTATCGCCAAAAAAGGTTGCGTTTTATATCGAAGCCGTTGGGGTAGATGCCATGTATATATTCGTTCTTATCTGTCATTATCTTAAGAGGAGGGGCACCTATGGAGGCACCCTTGCTATAGTAAGCTCACATGCCAGGGCCTGTTCCACTGAAAATATTCTTTCTGATACATATTATCATGCGTACATTTTTCCAAAAAATCGCCATTTAACGTATGGGATCCGTCGATCTGTAGACGTTGCGAACTTCTCGGGCAGTTCGAGAAAAACAAGGAAAAACAGTACTCCACCTTACTGAAAAAGACAGTAAGGAGCAGAGAGATAACCGAAATCCATATATACCTTCAGGGCCCTGCAAATCGTTTATATTCGTCTTCTTTCCAGAAAATCACAATAGAAGCATAAACAACCAAGCCCCATAAAACCAACCTACATATAACAAAACACCCCCCTTGATGGTTAATCAAGGGGGGTGTGTCAGCAATCTGAGAGCGACCTATCAGTCGCCCTTTTCGTTAGTCCACTTTTTTGGTTGTACCTTATTGCCCCTCAAAGGCAAAGCCCACGGCAACCCGCTTTCAAGGTGGCCCACCTTGCCGCCGGAGGCATAGCCCTTTCTCTATCGCCTGTTACCCATGACCTATTTGATGCACACCTTCCGCACCTGGAGCAGGTCGCAATCGCCTGAAAAAATCTTGGCGATGCCGTCTTGTTTCAGGCTGGTCATGCCGTCATTTACGGATTGCTCCCGCAACTCCTCCATGCGGGCACTGGTCTGGATCAACTTACGCATCTCATCGGTGCCTTCGAGGAGCTCGTGGATGCCCATTCGTCCACGGTAACCGGTGTTGCTGCATTTGTCGCACCCTTTGGGACGACACAACTTGAGATCGTCGGTGTAGGGGATATTGAGAAAACGTTCGAAATCTTCCTGGCCGCCATACTCTCTCAACAATTCATCGTACTCATCCTGGCCGGGGTGGTACTCTTCTTTGCAATCTTTGCAGAGGGTTCGCACCAGGCGCTGGGCCAGAATGCAGAGAATCGCATCGGCAAAGTTAAAGGGGTCCATGCCCATGTCGAGGAGACGGGTGATACTTTCCGGCGCACTGTTGGTGTGAAGGGTGGAGAAGACAAGGTGGCCGGTGAGGGAGGCCTCAATGCCGATATGGGTCGTCTCGCGGTCACGCATCTCACCCACCATGATGACATCCGGGTCGGCACGAAGAAAGGCGCGCATGGCAGCGGCAAAATCAAAGCCGATTTTCGACTGAACCTGCACCTGGCGCAGGCCCCTCTGGGTGATCTCTACGGGATCCTCAGCCGTCCAGATTTTGCGTTCTTCGTCGTTGATCTTGGCCAGAGCAGAGTGAAGGGTGGTGGTTTTACCGGAGCCTGTGGGACCGCAGACAAAGATGATCCCGTAGGGTTTGTTGATCATCTCGACAAACTTGTCGAAGTTCCGGTCGGAGAACTTCATGTTCTCCAGTGGAATGGGCTCTCCTGCGGCCAGGATCCTCATCACCACGTCTTCCATGCCCCCTTGCGTCGGCACGGTGGCCACACGTAGTTCGACATCAAGCCCACCGTAGCGCTTAAACTTGATCTTGCCGTCCTGGGGCTTCCGGCGTTCGGCGATGTCGAGGTCGCACATGATTTTGATTCGGGAGACGATGGCATTTCTGTACTGATAGGGAATGGTCTGGTAGACCCCGCAGGCACCGTCGGTACGAAACCGCACCTTGGTGTTCTCCTTGCCCGGGTAGGGTTCGATATGAATATCGGAGACCCCACGGTTGTAGGCATCGATGATGATCTTGTTCACCAGCTGAACCACGGCGCTGCTCTCTTCACTCAGGCCGCTTTCAGCTTCCTCAATCTCCTCATCTTCATCGGAGAGCTGAGAGAGGATATCATCAATGGAAGACTGTTGTTTTTCATCCTGGGTAAACAGCGCGATATAATCAAGGATATCTTCTCTAAGCGAAACAAAAGGAACGAGCTCTCGAGAAGGAAAAAGCACCCGGATCTGGCCCATTTTCTGGGCATCGTGGGGATCATCGACGATGATCACCACCTTGTCCCCATCCGACCTCAGGGGAACCCAGTAGTTGTTTCGCATGAAGGGCACTTTCAGCCCCTCCAGCAGCTCTCCGGGAATGGGCATGCTGTTGTTGAATTCCACAAAGGGGGCTTTGTAATAACGGCTCAGGGCTTCCCCGATATCCCCCCTGGGGATCTTAAACTGAGACAACAGAACCTGCTCGATTCGCTCGCCGGACTCCCGGGCTGATCGCTCGGCTTGGTTCAACTCCTTCTGGGTCATGATGTGGTTTTCCAGAAGGTAGTCAAACTTGCCTTTCTTACTCCTGGCCATGCGCTTCTGGTTGTACAGAGCGATGCCGATGATCTTGGCGATCTCCTGGAGGTTCTCTTCGTCCTGCGTGGTAAAGAGCTCACCCTGCTTGCGGTTCATGAGCTGCACCGCTCCGAGGAGGTAGGTTTTGTAAAGAATGGGGACCACCAGCATCTGGTTGGTCACAAACCCGGTCTTTCTGTCCCAGCTGGAGTCAAAGGTGATGTTGGAGTCAATGGCGGCCAGCTCCTGATTGTCATGGACATCCTTGATGTTCAGGAGAGACTTTTTAAGAACGCAGTACCCTGCGATACTGGCGTTGTTGATGGGAAGCCGGATTTCATCAATTTCGTTTCCGGTCTTGAAGCGGGACACGATTTCCCGTTTCACCCCGTCCACATAATAGATGGTGATGCGTTCGGCTTCAAAGAGGGATTTGATCTCATCTTTAAGATTGATGATGATGTCGTCCAGGTTCAATGCTGCGTAAATTTTATTGCAGATATCCTGGAGACGGGTACGGTAGGTTACTTCGTGCTGGAGATTTTCAACTTCGCTCGCCCCGTTGGTCGCTCCGGTCACAACACCACTCCTTTGCATAATCACCGCATGGCAACCCGGCAGGGGCTCTCGCGTAAGCAATGGAGATGGCACCTGCCTTCGCCACCGGTCTAAGGTCTTTCATGGATAATGCGCTTGCACGCCCGCCCATGTTTATCGGCTCAATCAACAATCAAAGCGTCAGCCAAATTGGCTACGCCGGCTTTTTTGCCATCAGGAATACGTCTTCAAGCCAGGCACAAGCAACTCCTGTAAGATTAATGCAAACCCAAGAAGATATAAACCTTTTTTTACCAGGGAGAGAAAAAGTAGCCCCCCGGAATTATTCAGACGACACCCGATCAGGAATCTTCGTTGCTGTTCCCTTTGAGTTTCTGAAGGCCCCCGCCCATCAAAAGAATACTGATGGTGTAAAAGCAGAACTTTACCAGGAGGACCGTGCCCCCCGACAACGCCCGGATCTCTTGAATTTGCCGTGCTTTTGACGGAATCGTGAAAAACATGGCAGCCCCCATCACAAGGAGCATGATGCCCCAAACTTTTTTCATGCCCTCTTCTCCTTTCATTCCAGATTTTCTCCTTAAGCAGAAAACCATACTCACCGGCAAGGCATAACCTCGGCACACGTGGCTTACGTCGACCCTTCGATATCGTGCCCCACCTTACACAGAGGTGCCCAGTTCTTCAAGCTCCGCATTAAATGAGGCCTCAAGCCCATCGAGCTCTTCCGACAAGGTTTCAAGAACCTCAAAGCTCTCGTCAATGACGGTGTTGTGGTGGTGCAGTTCCTTGGACAAGGCCGTAATCGCGGCGCCATCGCCGGATTGCGTCACTTCAAGAAGGGCCTCATTGATGCGAGTGATCTCTTTCTCGCTGGCATCTATGGCCTCTTCAGCGGCCTCGATCTTCTTTCGCAGAGGGGCCGTCTGTTTGTTGCGACGGGAGATGATGGCGGACCGAAGTTTGCGACTCTCCTTTTTCCCGACACTCTTCTTTGGAGCCAGGGTCTCCTCAGTATCCATGGCAAGGGTCTCGGACACAGTGCCTTCAGGTTCATCCCCCCACCCGACTTTTTCAAGAAACTCGGCATAGGTCCCATCAAAGAGCTCCACGCCACCGTTACGAAACACCACCAAACGGGTCGCCACCGCATGGAGAAACATCTCGTTATGGGTGACCATCACCACGGTCCCGTCGAAGTTATCAACGGCCGCCATCAGGGAGTCACAAGACTCCATGTCCAGGTGGTTGGTGGGTTCGTCAAGAAACAGGAGGTTCAATGGCGTAACCAGAAGCTTGCCGAGCATCACCCGGCTCTTCTCTCCACCGGAGAGCACCGAGCACTTTTTCAAGGCCTGATCGCCTTCAAACATCATGGCACCGCAGATGTTCCTGGCCTGCTGGCGTTCCACCTCGGGGTGGGCGTAGAGAATCTCCTCCTCCACCGTGCTCATGGGATTGATGCTGCTGACGTTGGTCTGCTCATAAAACCCGGCAGCCGCCGACGGGTGGTGAACAATCGTGCCGGTCTTTGGGGTCAACTCCCCTGCCAACAGCTTAAGCAGCGTGGTTTTACCACGCCCGTTCTGGCCCACCACGCAGACGCGATCCCTGCGCCCCAGGGTGAGGGAGAAATTACGGATCAACTCCGGGCCGCCCTCATAGCCGAAGGAGAGGTTCTCCGCCGTGTAGAGCTGCCGGCCTTTGATGGGGCTGCTTCGAAAGCTGAAGCCCAGTGTATCCAAGGCGTCGAGTTTATCCTTCTTATCCATCCTGTTCACGGCCTTCACGCGGGACTGCACCATGTTGGCAAGACGCGCCTTGGCCCGGAACCGGGAGATGAAGAGTTCCATCTCTTTTCGTTTCTTCTCGTCATTGAGACGGGTCTTCTCGTAGATCTCTTCTTCCTGGGCAATCTGGGTATAACAGGCTTCGGTGTCCCCCTGCACTTTACGCGTCCTGCGCCTGTGGATTGCCACGGTGTGGCTTACCACGCGGTCCATGAACCCTCGATCGTGGGTGATGAGAAGCAACTCCCGGGGCCAAGCCTGGAGAAACCCCTCGATCCAACGGATAGACGTGATGTCAAGATAGTTGGTGGGTTCGTCAAGAAGCAGAAGATCCGGGTCCGACACCAACACACGGGCAAGGTTCAGGCGTACCTGGAAACCTCCGGAGAAATCCCCGGGATGTTTCCCCATGGCTTCCTGGGAAAACCCCAGACCAGCAAGAATCTTTTCCACCTTCCAGAGCTGGTCCGACTCATGGTCAGGAAGGCCCAATGCGGCTTCCTGGAGCACCGTCTCTTCGGTAAAACGGATGTGCTGGGTGACGTAGCCGATGCGGTAATTTTTTGGAATGACTACCTGACCCGAGTCGGCCTCTTCTTCTCCTGTAACCAGACGAAAGAGAGTGGTTTTCCCATGGCCGTTGCGGCCCACCAACCCCACACGTTCCCTGGGGTTGATCTTGAAGCTGACATCATCAAAGAGATGCTGTCCACCGTAGCTTTTGGCGATATTTTCGAGGCTGACCATCGATATTCCCAGATTATCCTTCGTTCCGGTTGATTCCACATATTCGTAAGGATCGCGTAAAAAAGCGATGCCTTCTCGAGGCAAGTAGGGCGCTGACTTTTTTCTGAACGCATCTTCCTTAGAAAATATGCGGTTTATATAGGAGGGCCGCCACCTTGTCAACGTCGCCCCCTTCAATTCCGGGTCCATTGCATGGAGCTCCGCCGTGAGTGGGTAAAAAAAGCAAGAGATACCGTACCCAACCATGATCGCCTGGTTCCCAGGTTGCAAGCACCTTCCCCCCCCTCGTTCCTCAAGCCAGGAACACCGACCGAGTGTCGCAACAAAGCAAACAAGGCTTGTCTGCCTCCTGTAATCCGTTACCCAGCGACACGAAGACTGGCTTTCATCACGTGTTGTCCACTCATAAAAAAGCCCCCGGCATCCTGCCGAAGGGCATGGGTACCGGGGGCTCTTTTCTTAATCGTCTTTCTGGCCTGTCTGTCAGGATGCCCGAGCAGCGGCCTTCTTTTTCATGGGGCTCATCAGGGCGGTACCATCAATAACGACGGCCCCGTCCTGATTGGTGCAAATGGTCTTCAAAATCACGCGATTTTTATCCGCCAACAGCTCCTTGACTTCTGCCCGCGCCGTGATGGTATCGCCGATATACACAGGGGCAGTAAACGTCAGCTCCTGACTGATATACACAGCCCCGGGCCCCGGCAGATGCGTGCCGAGCACGTTGGAAATGAGCCCGGCTGACAACATGCCATGGGCAATGCGTCGTTTAAAAAAGGTACCGCTGGCATAGTGTTCATTCACATGGGCCGGGTTGAAATCGCCCGTCACCCCTGCAAAAGTGTAAACATCCGATTCGGAGATGGTCTTGGCCACTTCCGCCCAATCCCCCACAGCCATTTCGTCAATGCTTTTGCCGTTCATCCATCGCTCCTTTTCACGTACCGTACCAACCAGATTCAGCGTTAAACTATCCGAGGGAACAGATGCCTTTTCCCATGTTCCATCATACGGACGGATCTTCCTGAGCTGCCGAAGCCCATGCCGAGAGCCCTCCTCCGGGCTCTCTATCGGCCAGCCATTTGATAATCTCCGGCGCAAACTCGTTTTGTGATTTGGAGCTGACGTAGATACCGATGTGCCCGGTATCGATGCAAAGGTCCCGCGCATCCCGGCTCCCCACCGCACTGATCAACCGATTGCAGGCCTCGGGTGGGACAAGGTGATCTTTTTTGCCGTAAATATTGAGAATTGGCATGGTGATATTCCTCAAATCCACGGTGCGACCACCAAGGGTCATCTTGTTCTTGATCAACAGGTTCTTCTGGTAACAATCCTCAATGAACTGCCGAAAGGTTGCTCCCGGGACATCGGGGCTGTCGAAAATCCATTTCTCCATTCGCACAAAATTCTCGACGAAGTCCTTGTCCCCCATATTCCGTGCAAAATTGTTGTACTTATCCAGCATGAGACGGGCAGGGTTCAGTAAGAGAAACCCCAAATTCATTACATCCGCCGGCATGTTTCCCCAGGACCCGATGAGCTTGTCGACGTCCAGTTCCTTCATCCAGCTGTGAAGAAGACCTTCAGAGGTATCAAAGTTAGTGGGGGTGACAGTCGTTATAAGGGTATTGATTTTTTCGGGATACAAAGAGGCGTACATCGTACTGAAGGTTCCACCCATACAAATACCCATAAGGTTCAGGGTGGCCAGCTCATTCTCCTTCAAAATGAAATCGACAATCTTGTCAAGGTACCCGTTCACATGATCATCGATGGTGACGTGCTGGTCCTTTCGGGTGGGGTAGCCCCAGTCCACCATGTAGACATCCAACCCGCTGTCAAGAAAGGTCTCAAGCACACTGCGCCCAGGCTGGAGGTCCATCATGGTCTCCCGGTTGATCAGCGCGTAAACCACCAGCAACGGGCGCTGAAACGCCTGGCGTTTCTTTTCAGACCGGTAGTGCTTCAGCTTGACCCGGTCAATCTCGAAGACCACCTCAAAAGGGGTTTCGGCAATGGTCGTGTTCAAATCGTTCTCAAAAACGTCCATTCCCTGGCGGGCTCTGTTCAGGCTCTCGGTACCGTACGCCATCAACGTGGTAACTGCATCCACCACAGGGTTTGTCATACGTTCCATAAAGCCTCCTTATGGGGTTTTCCCTGCTGGTTTAGCGGTTTGTTTTTGCGGTTTCCCGGCCTTGTCCGCACTTTTTGCGGCCACCTTGGGTGTTGCCGCCTTTTGAACCTTGGGAGCCGCTTTTACCGGTGTTTTAGCCGGTTTCGCACCCTTAGAGGCCTCTTTCACAGAGGGATCGACCTTTTCAGCAGCCTTGGTCTCTTTCACAGGGGCCTCGGCCTTTTCAGCCGTTTTTGCGACCTTAGCGGACTGCGCCATCTTCTCAATGACGTTTTCAAGGGAGGAGATTTTTTTCTTAAGGCTGTACAAATCCCTGTAGAGGTCGTCCAGATCATTCTCAGAGGGAATGCCCATGAGCTTCAGGCAATCGCTCATGTAATTCTGACGGGCAAGATTGAATTCCCCCATGGCCGAGACGAGACGCTTGAGAATTCCCAAGTACTCTTCTGAGCCGTACAAAGTAAAATAACCCTGCTCCAGCTCTTTCAACCATGTTTCATAAACGCTTTCAGGGGTCAAACTTTGACGTTCCTCATCGGTGAGGCCCTTTACCGTTGCCTGCACCATCTGCATGGCCTGCTCCAGGGGAGAAAACATCAAGAACATATACTCGCCAAGGGTCAGCAAAAACTGATTGCCTTTATCCACAACTTCCACAACCTTCCCCTGGTAATTTCGCGAAAGCCCCAGGGGTGGGATAGAGGTAAACCGATTCATTTCGCCCGACATCAGTTTAAGAATCTCTTTAAAGGTGTCCTTTCCGCCAAAAAGTTCTGCCGCACCCATCCCGAAAGGGGCCTGCCCCCAGGAAAAAGGAGATTGAGCCCAGGAGAATGGTGGCGTCAGCCCCTCCCCCATGGATAGAAGCTTATCCCAACCGTCCTTTGTCACCTTCTCAAACTGCTTAAACCCTTCCTCCCTAACCATCTGAAAGGGATCGGCAAATGTTTCTGGAGAACATGACTCTTGAAATTGCTTCCATGCCTCCATGGCAGGCTCCCAGGGTTCCCAGGGATTGAATGAATCAGATTCCGTACCAGCCTCCTTGCTGCTCCCGGAGGTATCCTGTGTTGGCCAGGAAAATCCTGCCATTCCTTCCCAAAACCGCGTCGAATTCTTGACAACAGCATCCATGAACTGAGTGGGATCCATTCCTTTCTGATCTTTACGAGTCATGTTCTTTTCCTTCTTATTGAATCAACAGGTTGGCATGAGCAAGCAGACAAAAACAGTGTCATTTGAAGTGAAGAGGTGGTCCCCGGCGACCTTGGAAAAGGCAAAATGACCAAAGGTCACTTTTCTTTTCCTTATATTCATTCGGAAGACCCTGTAACTGTATGACCTATGTACTGATACTACGGCGAATCGTAAGATAACCTGCATGCGTTAATGCAGACAGGATTTTGGCATGCACTTAGTGCATGCGGGCTTTCAAACCGGGTGGTAATTAAGGAGAGAGTCTCAATGGGCCGGATCGTGCAGAAATACCCGGAAGTCTGTGCACCGTTTATACCACTAACTGAGGAGGCCCTGTCCATAAGACACATGGATCAAAATTGCAGGCAAATACCCCAGAAAAATGATAATCCAGGATAAACTCCTGGGATTTACCGGGGAAAAACCCGAAAAAAGGGACATGGAACACGGGATAATCCGCTAACTGTCGGGGTGAGATTCCTTGACAGTCGCAGGGTGGAAGGTGCGCAGTGTTTTTTCAAGAAAGCGCAATTCTTCTAACGTAAAAAGTTTTTTTTCATATTCAAAAAGGGCGCGTTGCCCCGGTTCTTGCTTGGCCTCTGTTTCCACACCGGTGGAAACGGCGTTGTCGATCTGTTTCAACACGTCATCAATTACTTTGATCAACGCCTTCTGCCGGCGCTCGTCATGGGTACCGGACGCACGTATCGTGTAGGCTTTCCGGCCGGCGTCCGGTCGTGCTTTTGCAGTCGCCTGCCCCCCATCAGTCACAGCGGACGGACTGGCATGCAACTCATCGATAAGTCCCTGGACCTTGTCGATCAGAGTGTGAAACCGGCTGGAAAGAAGTGTAATATCATCCTTGTCGTGTGGCTTGTCCATAGGGCCTTGACCTTTTTACGCTGGTACACCGGCTGTGGTTATGGAACGGAAATACGACGATTTCTAACTATGTGGAAGCCGCTTGTACGTATCATGATCAAGGGCTTCTCAAAAGAAGCTGAGGCACGTAATAAATCAATATATTTCAGGGCGTGATGCGCAATTTCTGCCCAACATAAATTCGAGTTTTGTCTTTCAGGCCATTCAAGCGAATCAGCTCATGCTCCGAGATATTGTATCTTTTGCTGATCCTGTATAGCGTCTCGCCATTTCTTACGACGTGGTATGCGGAACGGGATGAAACAGGCGATCTCTTTGACGGGACCTGTTTTTCTACTTTTACTATGTTATCTGTCTTTTCAATTCCCTTGTCAACTTTTTTCTCATGGCGTTCCAGACGCTTAACAAGGTCCTCTACACGAAATTGAAGGTCACGGACCTGCCGCTTCAAGGCACCGACCTCTTCCTGATTTCCCGGGTGCCCTTCAGCCAGATGAGTTTCTATCGTCAGCAGCCGTGCTTCCATCCCCCGGACCTGCTCCACCAACTCACCAGAGTAACGACCTCCCCGAACAGAGCCTGTATCGGTGGTCTCAATGTTGCCAACGAACAGCAACAGACCTGCCCCAGTAAGACAGAGGAAACCGGCAACAAATAATATCACTGTTTTTAATGAGATAAATTTCACCATCAAATCCCCGATTGACCTGACCATGGGTTTCCCGGAAGGCCCCATTCACTGCAGTGCATTTGGATCATATTTTTTATCCACCATGCCTTCTTTGAGCTGGTATTTTGGCACTCCCCCCGGTTATGGTAGATGGTGTAGCACATCCCTGCCTGCAAGCCCACTTGAAAAGGACTAAGGAAAGGGGGCTTAGCGAGCCCGACTCGATGACGCCAAGCCGGCTTGCACGCAGGAACATTCTCGATTAATTCAATAAACAGACAGAGCCACCCAGGAGCTATTTTCTTACCATGAGCAAACACACATACCGTTTCGTTGAAGACTACACCGGGGCCGCCATGTACGGCTGGGATCTTGAAGGGGACCTCGACACCCTGAAATACTACCTGCAGAAATTTGCTGATGACTCGTTTCTCGATATGATCCTTGAAAAACTGGACCAGGAGGACCGCGATGCCATCTACAACCTGCTGACCTCCCTGCTCAAGAAACACCTTACCGAGCCGGAATATCATCGCCATTTCCTCAAAGACGGCACCCACTGACCCCTATCCACTTTTCATTAACGGGAGAGAGACAATGCACCCTGAACCCACGCTTTCCGAAGGCAGCTATACGCCGGGGATCGACCCGGACACAGATGCATGGTTCACCACCTTTGTCCTTGAAAACCACCTCGATTACTTCGCCTACCCCGGTGAAGTTGCCACACCTGAGCAGGTCGAGTTCATGGTATTCCTTGATGAAGCAGAGCGCTATTTCCCCTGTTCGGAAGCAACCTTCCGAGAGGTGATGAACCGTGCCCCTTCCGGCTACTTACAGTCCCGCTACAAGGCCGCACTGGACCACATCCTGTCCCTCATCGACGCAACCATTTTTGAGCCGAAGGAGAAGGCCTACCTGACCACCCTCGTAAAAACCAAGTATGCCCACGAAACCCGCGATGAGATCATGATCCCGTCCCGGGTTGAGAAGCGCCTCCTTCGCATCTTCCTCAACCGCACCCATATTGCCGACCCCTTCCAGGAGACGAAAGCCAGTCGAAACAGAACGGCGGCAAATTTTCTGGTATCGGACCTTTTCAAGCGGGCATTTCAATCCATCGGTGATGCAGACCTGTCGCCTGCCCGGGCCATGGAACAGGTTCGGACCCGCCTCGACCACATGACCATCAAACGCCTGCTCACCCTGCTCACGGCTCCGTCGATCTGGGAGAAAAGCGACCACCCCATGCGGGACGAAGGGGCCATTCAGGCCCTCTTTCAAAAGCCCATCACCGGAGACGCAGCCGAAGCGTTCTTCTCCTTTCTTGGCATTCCCGCCTCTGGAGAAAGCACAGGCCACCAGCGCACCCTTCTCTGGCTTGCCGATGAATCCGGAGAGGTGATGGTGGACCTGGCCATCATCAGGCACCTCGTCTCCCTCGGTCACAAAGTGGTGGTGGCTTTCAAGGCAGGACCACTCTTCTCCAAGGCCGACATCATGGGCACCCAGGAGGACCCGGCCCTTATGGAGGCCCTGGAGGGATCCTTTTTCATCCGCAGCGATACCCTCACAAAAAACCAGTTAGTGGAAGTTCTTCGCCAGGAGAGCAACCTCCTGATCCTCTCCGACGGGACCCACGAAAAACTCAACCTGCTTCTCACCTCCACCACCTTTGCCCGGCTGTTCAAAGAGGTGGACTGTGTCGTGGCACGGGGCCCCGAACAGAAAAACCGCCTTTTTGAAACCCCTTTCCAGTTCACCCAGGACATCTACAGCCTCTGCGCCGATGAGCAGGGAGTGACCATCGATTTCAAACCCAAACACCCCCGGGCCATCAAGTTCTCCCACAAGGACCTCGAGCGAAAAGCTCAGACCATCATCGGCGATATGCGTGATGCCAAGAGCAAGGGGATGGCCGTCTCTTTCTACAGCGGCGTCATCGGATCCATACCTGGAAAAATCGACGTGGCCAAAAAGATCATGACGGTCTTTATCGCCCACCTGGAAGAGCAGTTCTCACAAACCCACATCATCAACCCCTCCCTCTACTATGAACCGGGGATGGACGCGGATGACCTGATGTTCATGTGGGAAATCGTTCAACGAAGCGGTTATATTGACATCTGGCGTTTCCAGACCTACCAGGATATCGTGACTGCCTTTCAGCTCATGGGCGAAAAGGTGCCGCCGGAGTGGGTTGGGAAGGATGCCACCTACAGCACTGGCTGCACCAAAGAGATGAAAATCGCCGTGGACGTCCAGCTGCGACACCCGGAGATGCAGATCATCGGCCCGGCAACGGAAAAATTCATGCGCAGGCGGGATTACGGAGTCGGCAAGATGTACGACCAACGCCTTGGAAACGAGATCCACGTCTCCCATGACTGAGAAACCCCACAAAAAAAGGCGCGTTCGAACCTGTCGAACGCGCCTTTGCCATCTTTCCCTTCCCCTCCCTTTTCAAGGGACCTGCCTCACTCCTTCCAGAGTTCCACATCGATAAGCCCCAGTCGGGCCGCATAGCGCACAAGCTCCATGGTGGAGTGAATCCCCAGCTTCTTCATGATATTCGCCCGGTGATTTTCCACGGTTTTCGGGCTGATGCAAAGCTTGTCGGCAATTTCCTTGGGGGTGGACCCTTCGGCAAGCAGACGCATCACCTCCTGCTCACGGGGCGTCAGGGAGCCATAATCCGCATCGGTGATTTTGGCATCTTTCACCGGAAACTTCATCAGCTTCTCCACCACCTGATGGGAAACAGAGCTGTCGAGGAAGTATTCCCCCTTCAGCACGGATTCAATGCCCTGAATCAAGCGATCCGAAGCCGAATCCTTGGCAACGTACCCTGTGGCCCCAGCCTGAAACGCTTCGGCAATATAATCGATTTTTGAGTGCATGCTGACGATCATGATCTTGGTATCCGGAAGATGAGAGCGCATCTCTGTGGCCACCTGAACCCCATTGATATCCGGCAGCGAAATATCCACCACCGAAAGATCCGGTTTCAGCTGCCGGGCCATCTTCAGACCCTGCCGGCCATTGCCCGCCTCCCCCACCACTTTGAATCGCTTGTCACGTTCAACAATGGTCTTCAGACCTTCCCTGAACAACGGATGATCATCAATAATCAAAATATTTTTTGTCTGGCTCACGGACGCATCTCCTCTGGCGTTTCGGACATGTTGGGCCTGCAAGATGGGAAGTGAAGGTAGGGTCACCTGGCAGCTCGCCCCTTTCGCGAACAGGTGATCTGCTAAAAAAAACTCGTTTAGTAATAAAAAATGAGGGGGCCAACTGTCAATAAATAAATGGGGAGAGGCCCTGCGAAAAGAAGGAAAGAAATAAAGGCAAACCCCTGCCAAACCGGAAGGTTAACAGGTGATCCGCCGGATAAAAAAAGGGGTTAATTGACCGTATGGGATGTTACGGAAAAACCCAGCTCGCTTTCAAGGAGCGCAATGATCATCTCAAAGGTAACCTCATCCAAAACAGAGGGCGGCCACCCAAGCCTCTCCAGCTCCGTATTGACAATGGCAACCGTAAAGCTGCCACCGCCCCGGACTGCGTCAAACACATCCTTCACGATCCGATTGATCTCGTCAGGGGTGTACCCCTTTGCTGTAAGGCGACACAATAACGAGGTACACACGCGGGTTCCGTTATGGACTCCGGTCCCCTTTCCCGTAAGGAATCGAGCCATGCCTGCTCCTTTCATACCGGTGGGGCATCGGCAAAGCACCCGTCACGCCGGTATCCGGACTGGACATTGATTGAAAACGTCACCAACACATCGCATAAAGCTCCCCGAACGCGAAGAACTGGAAAAAATAGGAGAAAACTGGCCCCACATAAGGGCCTCGGTAGCTGACCCTTTCCGAAAAAGGTACCAACGCCACCAACAGACGCCACCGCCCCCTGAATCCGAGGAAACCAGTCAAGAATTCGGGTGAAATCTCCTAGCGGAAATCCAGGACCGGGACTCCCACCTGAGCGGTGTGTCAACATCTGAAAATCGCAGCAGCGATTGACTTTCAGGATCATACGATCGAATGATGACGATTATCCATGAGGCAACCCCATCAATTCAATGGGGCCCTCTCCCGAGACCGGGCTGATATCCCACTTTACATTATAATCTAAAGGGTATATATCTTTGATCCGATATATATAATAGATTCATTGAAAGTTGTTCCCCCCACACCCAAGACACGATTCAGAAGCCGCCCGGTTCTCCCGCTTTTCGCAACGACACTCCTCCGGCGTCAACGGCACAAGCAACTTCAATCGATTCATCACGATTTACAATCGATTCATCACCCACCACGCCTGTTCGGCTTTTTTGGAGGGTGAGGCGGTATTACACCGACATGGAGGTACACATGAGTGAATTCCTGAAAACCGTTAGGAACTCACAGGGACGTTATCCCGGAAAACGACAGGGCAATTATGACAACAGCGGAAGTTACTATTCCCAGGATCGCCGGGGAGGTAACGAGCGCCGTGGTCAAGCCCCTCGGAGCAGGGGTAATGAAAGGGGACACAATCGCCTGGAGGATCTTCTGACCCCCATACGGAATCTTCTGGAACAGATCTCAGAGGGCCAGAGAATTCAGGAAGGATTTATCGAGCGCCAAACCATCGCTTCTGAAGAGGTGGCTGCCGCGTTCATTGATATCGCCAAGGTTCTGGAGCAGTTTACGGGAGCCGTACCCGCAGCACCCGTGGTTGAAGCCGCACCGCAGACGGGCCCCGTGAGTCTCACCCAATTAACGGACGACCAGCTTCTTTCACCGGCCGACGAGCGCCGGGAAGCGATCAAAATCATGAAAAAGCTGAGGAAAAAAGGGGCCACTTATAAAGAGATCGCCCATTTCCTCAACGAAAAAGAGATCCCGACCTTCTCCAACAAGGGGCACTGGCACGCACAGACCATCCACAGGCTCTGCAACCAGTAACAGCTCTTTCCAACCCCGGGCCTTTCTGGCCCGGGGCCTCCCCCCCCCCAAAAAAAAATTACCTATTCAAACCACTTCCGACCCCATCCACCAGAGAGGCGGCGACCTCTGCCAATCTTTCGTAATCAAGCTCTTTCTCACAGGCCACCGACTGGATCACCAGGCCG
>Ga0209692_10002424_pt1 | contig 20524 bp, 20 predicted proteins | sample tdDd472_FD_187129 | JGI IMG/M metagenome (GOLD analysis project Ga0209692, IMG submission 187129) | Marine sediment microbial communities from the Atlantic coast under amendment with organic carbon and nitrate - tdDd47.2 (SPAdes)... | ecosystem: Environmental > Aquatic > Marine > Coastal >... | reverse complement strand
CCCCGCCGCCTGGAACGACCCGGTCAAGGGGTCGGAGCTGACCAAGGCGCAGATCAGCCAGGGCGCCGACGTGGTCTATGCCGCCGCCGGCGGCACCGGCGTGGGCGTGCTGCAGACCGCCGCCGATGAGGGTATCCTGTCGATCGGCGTGGACAGCAACCAGAACCACCTGCACCCGGGCAAGGTGCTCACCTCGATGCTGAAACGCGTCGACGTGGCGGTCTATGACGCGATGAAGGCCGGCGGCGACGTGGAAACCGGCGTCTTCGTGCTGGGCCTGGCCGAGGATGGCGTCGGCTATGCACTCGATGACAACAACGCCGCCCTGATCAGCCCGGAGATGAAGGCCGCCGTGGACGCGGCGCGCGAACAGATCATCGCCGGCGATCTCAAGGTCACCAGCTACTACGAAAACGACAGCTGCCCGGTTCTGGACTTCTGATCCGGTCCCGGAGCAAGGTTGAACGGGCCGTGCGGATCGCACTGCACGGCCCGCGTTTTCAGGTGGGGGCCATATGACCGGCACATCTCCAGCCATCGAACTGCGCGGCATCTCCAAGGCGTTCGGCCCGGTGCAGGCCAACAAGGACATATCGATCAGGGTGATGCCGGGCACGATTCACGGCATCATCGGTGAAAACGGCGCTGGCAAGTCCACGCTGATGAGCATCCTCTACGGTTTCTACAAGGCCGACGCGGGCGAGGTCTTCATCCGCGGGCAAAAGACCGAGATCCCGGACAGCCAGGCCGCCATCGCCGCCGGGATCGGCATGGTGTTCCAGCATTTCAAGCTGGTGGAAAACTTCACCGTGCTGGAAAACGTCGTGCTGGGGGCCGAACAGGGGCGGCTTCTGCGCCCCTCGCTGGCGCGCGCGCGCAAGATTCTGTCCGACCTCGCCGCCGAATACGAACTGAACGTCGACCCGGACGCGCGCATCGACCGGATCGGCGTCGGCATGCAGCAGCGGGTCGAGATTCTCAAGGCGCTCTACCGGCAGGCCGACATCCTGATCCTCGACGAGCCCACCGGCGTGCTGACCCCGGCCGAGGCCGATCACCTGTTCCGCATCCTCGACAACCTGCGCGCCGAGGGCAAGACCATCATCCTGATCACCCACAAGCTGCGCGAGATCATGGAGATCACCGACACCGTCAGCGTGATGCGGCGCGGCGAGATGACCGCAACGGTCAAGACCGCGGACACCAACCCCGAGGAACTGGCCGAGCTTATGGTGGGCCGCAAGGTGCTTTTGCGGGTCGACAAGGTGCCGGCAAAGCCCGGCAAGACGGTGCTGGAGGTGCAGAACCTGCGCGTCCGCGACCACCAGGGGGTGGAGCGCGTCAAGGGTATCGACCTGACCGTGCGCGCGGGCGAGATCCTCGGTATCGCGGGGGTGGCCGGGAACGGCCAGTCGGAATTGCTGGAGGTTCTGGGCGGCATGCGTCCCGGCGCCGGCGACGTCACGCTGAACGGCGCGCCGCTGCCGCTGGAGGGCCGCGGCTCGGACGGCCAGTCGCGCCGCGCCGCAGGGATTTCCCATGTCCCGGAGGACCGCCAGCGCGAGGGGCTGATCATGGAGTTCCACGCCTGGGAAAACACCGCCTTTGGCTATCACCACGACCCGGTCTATCAGCGCGGGCGCCTGCTGATGAACAACGCTGCACTTCAACGCGACACCCAGGCAAAGATGGACAAGTTCGATGTCCGCCCTCCCGATCCCTGGCTGACGGCCAAGAATTTCTCCGGCGGCAACCAGCAGAAGATCGTCGTGGCCCGCGAGATCGAGCGCGGCCCCGACCTGCTGCTGGTGGGCCAGCCCACCCGCGGCGTGGACATCGGCGCCATCGAGTTCATTCACCGCCAGATCGTCACCCTGCGCGACCAGGGCACGGCGATCCTGCTGGTCAGCGTCGAACTGGACGAGATCCTGTCGCTGTCGGACCGGATCGCAGTGATGTTCGATGGCCGGATGATGGGCGAGCGTCTGCCCGATCAGACCGACGAGACCGAGCTGGGCCTGCTGATGGCCGGCGTTTCCGGCAAGGCGGCGTGATGCGGCCCCGGTCCGGCGCGCCAATCGAAGAGGTCCGTTGATGGACAAGATGCCAAAGTGGGCCGACGTGGTCCTGATCCCGCTGATCAGTCTGATCCTTGCCGCCGCGCTTTCGGCGCTGGTCATCCTCGCCATCGGCGAGGATCCGGTTGCGGCGGTCAAGCTGATGGTCAACGGCGCGCTGGGGTCGACCTACGGCTGGGGCTACACGCTCTATTACGCCACCAACTTCATGTTCACCGGGCTGGCGGTGGCCGTCGCCTTTCACGCCCGGATGTTCAACATCGGCGGCGAGGGGCAGGCGATGCTGGGCGGGCTCGGCGTGGCGTTGATGTGCCTCTACATCCCCTGGCCGCACTGGTCGCTGGCGCTGATCGGGGCCACCGGGCTGGCCGCACTCTTCGGCGCGGCCTGGGCGGCGATCCCGGCCTGGCTGCAGGCCAAGCGCGGCAGCCATATCGTGATCACCACGATCATGTTCAACTTCATCGCCGCGGCGGTGCTGAACTATGTGCTGGTCAACCTGATGCGGCCAAAGGGCTCGATGGACCCGGCCACAGCGCGCTTTCCCGGGGCGGTGCACCTGCCCACCCTGCACGAGTTGCTGGCGCCGATCGGACTCAATTTCTCCAAGGCGGCCCCGGCCAATGTCAGCCTGCTGGTCGCCGTCGCCGCCTGCATCCTCGTCTGGCTGCTGATCTGGCGCACAAGGCTGGGGTACGAGATCCGCGCCTATGGCCATTCCGAGACCGGCGCGCTCTATGCCGGCATCTCGCCGGTGCGGATCACCATGATCGCGATGCTGATCTCCGGCGGGCTTGCGGGCATGATGGCGATCAACAACGTGATGGGCGAGGCCGAGCGCCTGGTGCTGAACGCGACCGAAGGGGCGGGTTTCATCGGCATCGCGGTGGCGCTGATGGGGCGCAGCCACCCGTTCGGCGTGTTCCTCGCCGCGATCCTGTTCGGGTTCCTCTACCAGGGCGGCGCCGAACTGGCGCTCTGGACAACGATCCCGCGCGAGCTGATCGTGGTGATCCAGGCGCTGGTGATCCTGTTCACAGGGGCGCTCGACAACATGGTGCGGATGCCGCTGGAAAAACTGTTCCTGGCCCTGCGCAAGGAGAAACAAGCATGAGCGACCATCTGGCCAGCCTGGCCCTGGCGCTGGGGATCTTCTCGCTGGGGTTCATCAGCATCGGGCCCAATATCCTCGCCATTATCGGCACCTCGATGGAGCGCGGACGGGCGCAAGGCAAACGGCTGGCGATGGGGGTAGCGGTCGGATCGGGGCTCTGGGCGACGCTGACGGTGGGGGGGCTGACCGCGCTGATCACCGCCTATGCCGAGGCGGTGACGGTGCTGAAGGTCTTCGGCGCCGGCTACCTGCTGTGGCTGGCGTATAAGGCATTCCGCTCGGCGGCGAGGCCCGAGGGCGATATCGCGGCGCGCGCAGCCCGGGGCGGGAACCTATTTCTGCGCGGACTGACCGTGCAGATGACAAACCCCAAGGCGGCGCTGCAGTGGATCGCCATCGTTGGCATCGGGCTGGGGCCGGAGGCGCCGCTCTGGACCGGGCTGGCGCTGATCGCGATTGCCACCTCGCTGTCGTTGGCGGGCCACTTTGCCTATGCGGTCACCTTTTCGACCCAGCCTGTCATCGTCTTCTACCGCCGCGCCCGGCGCTGGATCGACGCGGGCCTGGGCCTGTTTTTCACTTTCGCGGCGTTCAAGCTGGCCACGTTCGAGAGGTAGATGATGGAATTCCTGACCCTCATCCAGGTGTTCGACAGCACCATTCGCCTCTCGACGCCGCTGCTGCTGGCCTGCCTGGCCGGGCTGTTCTCGGAGCGCGCCGGGATCTTCGACATCGGGCTGGAAGGCAAGATGCTGATGGCGGCCTTCTTCTCGGCCGCCGTGGCCTCCCTCACCGGGTCGGTCTGGCTCGGGCTGCTGGCGGGCATCGCCGCGTCGATGGTGCTCGCGGGGCTGCACGGGCTGGCCTCGATCACCTTTCGCGGCAACCAGCTGATTTCCGGCGTCGCCATCAACTTCCTCGCCGCCGGGATGACGGTGCTGATCGCCCAGGACTGGTTCAAACAGGGCGGGCGCACGCCGTCGCTGTTCGGGCAGGGCCGGTTTCCGGGGCTGGAGTTTCCCGGCGCCATCGGCCCCGCGGATGCCGAGGCCACCGGCCGCCCGGTCTCGGACCTGATCGCCGAGACCAATGTCGTGCACCAGGTCTATTCCGACCTGATCTCGGGGCATTCGATCCTGGTCTACCTGGCCTTTCTCGCGGTGCCCGCCACCTGGTGGGTGCTGTTCCGCACCCGCTTCGGCCTGCGCCTGCGCGCGGTGGGCGAGAACCCGGCGGCGGTGGATACCTCGGGCGTCTCGGTGGTCGGGCTGCGCTATGCGGCGGTGGCGATCTGCGGATTGCTCTGCGGCATCGCCGGGGCCTATCTGGCCACCGCGCTGCAGGCCGGGTTCGTCAAGGACATGACCGCCGGGCGCGGCTTCATCGCGCTGGCGGCGCTGATCTTTGCCAAGTGGCGGCCCTGGCACGCGATGTGGGCCTGCCTGCTGTTCGGCTTCCTGCAGGCGGTGGCGCTGCGCTATCAGAACATCGACATCGGCGGCGTGGTGATCCCGGTGCAGGTTATGGACGCCCTGCCCTATATCCTCACCGTCGTCATTCTCGCCGGTTTCGTCGGCAAGGCAATCCCGCCACGCGCGGGCGGGGAACCTTATGTGAAGGAACGATGATTCCTGCCGCGTGCGGCGGCTTGGCGGATTGACCTCGCGTCGCCCGGGGCCTAACTGAGGTCATGCACACCTACCTGCCGATCGCCGAAGTCTCTGTGAACGCATTCATGCTACTGGGATTGGGTGCGCTGGTGGGCATTCTTTCCGGCATGTTCGGGGTCGGCGGCGGGTTTCTGATCACGCCGTTGCTGTTCTTCGTCGGCGTGCCCCCCGCGGTGGCCGTGGCAACCGGCGCCAACCAGATCGTCGCCTCGTCCTTCTCGGCCGTTCTGGCACATTTCAGGCGCCGGACCGTTGATTTGTCGATGGGGTCGGTCCTGCTGGCCGGCGGGCTGGTCGGCTCGGGGCTGGGCGTTTTCGTGTTCAACTACCTCAAGAGCCTCGGCCAGGTCGATCTGCTGGTGCAGCTGTGCTACGTGATCTTCCTCGGCCTCGTCGGCGCGTTGATGTTCGCCGAAAGCCTGAACGCCCTGCGCAAGGCCCGCAATCCCGGCCCCGCCCCCAAACGCATGCGCCGCCCGCGCACCGCGTTTGACGCGCTGCCGTTCAAGATGCGCTTTCGCACCTCGGGCCTCTACATGTCGGTGATCCCGCCGCTGCTGGTCGGGCTGGCGGTCGGGGTGCTGTCGGCGGTGATGGGTGTCGGCGGCGGCTTCATCATGGTGCCGGCGATGATCTACCTGCTCGGCATGCCGACAAAGGTGGTGGTCGGAACCTCGCTGTTCCAGATCATCTTCGTCACCGCCTTCACCACCATGCTGCACGCCACCACCAACCAGACGGTGGATATCGTGCTGGCCGTCTACCTGATCCTGGGCGGGGTGTTGGGGGCGCAGATCGGCACCCAGATCGGGCTGCGGATGAAGGCCGAGCAGCTTCGTGTGCTGCTGGCCGGGCTGGTGCTGGCGGTCTGCAGCAAGATCGCACTGGACCTGCTGATCCAGCCGACCGAACTCTTCGCCCTGTCCGAACCGGGGCGGCATTGAGCCTCCCGCGCCACTCTCCTGACCCACCCGCCATGTCCCGGCGGTTTTCGGCTTTGATCGCGTCAGAAACCGGAGTTAGATAATCTCATGCAGATTTACCTTCCAGTCGCCGAAGCTTCGGTCAGCGCCTTCGTTCTTCTCGGACTTGGCGGATTGGTGGGCATACTCTCGGGCATGTTCGGGGTTGGCGGCGGGTTCCTGATGACGCCGCTGCTGTTCTTCATCGGCATCCCACCCGCCGTGGCCGTGGCGACCGAGGCCAACCAGATCGTCGCCTCGTCCTTTTCCGGCGTTCTGGCGCATTTCCGACGGCGAACGGTCGACATAAAGATGGGCCTGGTGCTCCAGGTCGGCGGGCTGATCGGCGCGGCGCTCGGGGTATTGGTGTTCAACTACCTCAAGAGCCTGGGCCAGGTCGATCTGCTGGTACGGCTGTGCTACGTGGTGTTCCTCGGCGTCGTCGGCGGGCTGATGTTCATGGAAAGCCTGCAGGCCCTGCGCAAGGCCCGCAGGGCGGGCGGCGGCCCGGCGCCGAAGCGGCGCCAGCGCACCTGGATCCATTCGCTGCCGTTCAAGATGCGGTTTCGCACCTCGGGCCTCTATATCTCGGTGATTCCGCCGATCTGCGTCGGCATCCTGGTGGGCATCCTGGCCGCGATCATGGGCGTCGGCGGCGGCTTCATCATGGTGCCGGCGATGATCTACATCCTCGGCATGCCGACCAAGGTGGTGGTCGGAACCTCGCTGTTCCAGATCATCCTGGTCACCGCCTTCACCACCATGCTGCATGCCACCACCAACTACACCGTCGATATCGTGCTGGCGGTGCTGCTGCTGGTGGGCGGCGTCATCGGCGCCCAGATCGGCACCCAGATCGGGCTGCGGCTCAAGGCCGAGCAGCTGCGCATCCTGCTGGCACTTATGGTGCTGGTGGTCTGCGGCAAGTTGGCAGCAGATCTGCTGCTGCAACCCTCCGAGCTCTATTCGCTCGGCCCCGCAGTGGGGCATTGAGCGATGCGCATCCTCGCCCTCCTCTTCGCCCTGCTGACACCACTGGCCGCCCTTGCCACCGGCGAGGAGGTCGTGCTCGGCCTGTCCAGTGACCGGGTCTCGATCACCACCAGCTTCGACGGCTCGGAGATCCTGATCTTCGGCGCGGTCAAGCGCGAAACCCCGATCCCCGAGGATCCGCTGGAGATCATCATCACTGTCGCCGGCCCCTCGCACCCGGTGACGGTCCGACGCAAGGCCAACCGGTTCGGCATCTGGGTCAATGCCGAGGCGGTCGAAGTCGATGCCGCCCCGTCGTTCTACGCGGTGGCCACCACCAGCGCCTGGAAGGACGTTCTGACCGATACCGAGGACCTGCGCCACAAGATCAGCATCGGCCGGGCGATCCGGTCGGTCGGCGCCCCGATGGAGATCCGCGATGCCCCCCACTTCACCGAGGCGCTGATCCGCATCCGCCGCAATGCCGATCTCTACCAGATGCTCGAGGGCAAGGTGGCGCTGGACGAACAGACCCTGTTCCGTACCGCCATCGAGATGCCCGCCGACCTGACCGAGGGCGCATATGCGACGCGCATCTTTCTCACCCGACACGGCAAGATCATCAACCAGTACGAAACCACCATCGACGTGCGCAAGGTCGGACTGGAACGCTTGCTGTTCGTCATGTCGCGGCAGCAGCCGGTGCTTTACGGGCTGATGTCTCTGGCCATAGCCATCATCGCCGGCTGGGGCGCCTCGGCGGCCTTTACCATGCTCAGGAACCGCTGAGCACGGGCGTCAGCCGCGCCCGATGTAGGGCATCTTGGTCGCCATCACCGTCATGAACTGCACGTTCGCCTCCAGCGGCAGGCCGGCCATGTGCAGCACCGATTTCGCCGCATCCTCCACCGCCATCGTATCCATCGGCGGCGCGTCCGGGGCCTCGGCCTGCTGGCGCTCGGCCAGCCCGGCCACCATCGGCGTGCGCGCATTGCCGATGTCGATCTGGCCGCAGGCGATGTCGAACGGCCGCCCGTCGAGCGACAGGCTCCGCGTCAGCCCGGTGATCGCGTGTTTGGTCGCCGCGTAGGGCACCGAATGCGGTCGCGGCACATGCGAGGCGATCGAGCCGTTGTTGATGATCCGCCCGCCCTGCGGGTCCTGCGCGCGCATCGCCGCGAAAGCCGACCGCGCGGCCAGGAACATGCCGTTGAGGTTCACGTTCACCGCCCGGAACCAGTCGTCCAGCGCGATCTCGTCGATGGTGCCGGGCGGGGTGAAGATGCCGGCGTTGTTGAACAGCACGTCGAGCCTGCCCGCCGTTCGGGTGAAGGTGGCGAATGCCGCCTCGACCGCCGCCGGATCGGTGACGTCGGCGGGCAGCACCACCGCGCCCGCCTGCCCCGCCGCCACCTCCTCCAGCGCCCCGGCACGGCGCGCCAGCAGACCCACCCGCCAGCCCTCGCGCAGGAACAATTCGGCGGTGGCCCGGCCGATGCCGGAACTGGCGCCGGTGATCAGGATGCTCTTCACATTTCCTCCACCTGCAGTTCGAGCGGCGCCGGCGCGGCCGCACGCAGATCGTCCACCCGCAGCGGATAGGTGGGTTTCGACAGCCGGTTGCGCACCACCCAGATCAGCCGCTCCTGCGCCCGGGTGATCGCCACATAAGCCAGCCGTTTCCACAATGGCTGGCCGGCCTCGACCCGGCCCATGCGCGCGGCGGCGTAAAGATCGGGCGCAAAGACCTGCACCGTGTCCCACTGGCTGCCCTGCGCCTTGTGGATGGTCACCGCCGATCCGTGCAGAAAGGTGGCCCCCATGCGCGCCGCGAAGGGGATGAACGGCTCTTCCTCGTCGGGCTTCTCGATCTTGATGATCGAGGCCGCGCTGACCTGCGGATCCTCCGCCCCGATCACATGCAGGCGCGAAAACCCCGGCTTGCGTCCGGGCCCGAGATAGATCACCTGCGCCCCCTTGATCAGCCCGCGCGCCTCCAGATCCAGCCGCTTCTTGCGGTGCTTCAGCGGCAGTTCGATGCCGTCGCAGATCAGCGGCTCTCCGGCCAGCAGATCGTCCTCCGGCGCGCCATGCACCGACCGGAAGGCGGTGATCAGCCGGATCCGCGTGGCATTGCGCCAGACCAGAACCGGGCTGCGCGCCATCAGGTCCACCTCGACCCTCTGGCCCCAGACAACCCGGTCGTCGCTCCGGGCCTTGTCCTCGACCATGCGCTCGAAATCCTCGAACTCCAGTTGCGGATCGGCCAGCGCATGGGCCAGGTCCAGGATCGGGTTGTCGGCCTCTTGCCGGTGGATGCGGTGCAGCTCCAGCTTGCGCCCCTCGGGCAGCGCGTCGAAAACCATGGCGCCGGACTGATTCACCGGCGCCAGCTGCGCCGGATCGCCGAACAGCACCAGGTTGGGAAAGATCTCTTTCAGATCGTTGAACTGCCGGTCGTCCAGCATCGAGGCCTCATCGACGAACCCGATGTCCAGAGGGTCCTCGCGCCGCTTCCAGCCGGTGATGAAATCCGATCCGCGCAGGCCGGCGGCGGCCAGCGCGCCGGGGATCGACTTGTTGTTCTGATAGAACGCATGCGCCCGGTCCAGCGCCGCGTCGCTCAGCCCCTCGATCTCGGGCCGCTCGCCGTTTCCGGCCAGCCATTCGGCGATGCGCTCGTACTCCGGATCGTAGACCGGGGTATAGAGGATGCGGTGAATGGTGGTCGCCGGCACGCCGCGAAACCGTAGAACACTGGCCGCCTTGTTGGTCGGCGCGAGGATCGCAAGCGTGCGCCGGTCGCGCCGTTTGCGCCCCTCGTAATCGCCCGACACCACGTCGACCCCGGCCTCGTCCAGCGCCTTGTAGAGCTCGGCCAGAAGCAGCGTCTTGCCCGATCCCGCCTTGCCTATCAGCGCCATCACGCCGGCACCCTTGTCCGTCGGCGGGGTCAGCGACCCGTCGTCAAGATCAACCCCGGCCCCGCGCAGCATTTCGGCCACGCTGTCATAGGCGCTGGCCTGGTCCTCGGAAAAGGTGATCGCTGTATCTGTCATTGCGCGACCCTATCGCGCCACCCCCGAAGGCACCAGATACAAGCCGCCAGGACGCGCCGCCTAATCCGGCCCCGGCTCGGCCCGGCGCGCGGTGGTTTCGTCTCCCTCGCGGCCGATGTCCTCCAGGTCGGCGCGGGCGACCTCGAAGGCCTGGCTCAGGTGGTCTTCCAGCCGGCACAGTTTGTTTTGAGATGCATAGGTTTTCAGGTCCTCCAGAACGGCCAGAATCCAATGCAACCGCGACATCGTTAATCTTTCTTAGCAAGAATTGTATTTCCGTATAACAACCCTTGGTAATCCGATTATAAAATTTCTGCAACGAATTGTACAAATGACGAACCCCGCGACGCGCCTGCGCCGCGGGGCTAAGACCGGATCTTTCGTGATCTACTTGCGGCCGGCTTCCAACACCTCTTCGAAGGTGCGCAGCCCGGTCCGCGGCGATTGCACCAGCACCGACATGTTGCCCGGCTTGTGCTCGTTACGCAGCATCTTCATATGCGCCTTGGGCAGGTCGTCCCAGGTGAACACCTCGGACATGCAGGGATCGAGCCGACGCTCCAGCATCAGCCGGTTGGCCGAGGCCGCCTGTTTCAGATGCGCAAAGTGCGAGCCCTGCAGCCGTTTCTGGTGCATCCACATGTAGCGGACGTCGAAGGTGCAGTTGAAGCCCGAGGTGCCGGCACAGATCACCACCATCCCACCCTTCTTGCAGACCAGCGATGACACCGGGAAGGTCGCCTCGCCCGGGTGCTCGAACACCATGTCGACGCTCACGCCCTTGCCGGTGATGTCCCAGATCGCCTTGCCGAACTTGCGTGCCTCTTTCAGCCAGTCGTTGTATTCCGGCGTGTTGACGGTGGGCAGACGGCCCCAGCAATTGAAATCCTTGCGGTTGATCACGCCCTTGGCGCCCAGGTCCATGACGAACTGGCGCTTGTCCTCGTCGCTGATCACGCCGATGGCATTGGCGCCCGCGGTGTTGATCAGCTGGATCGCATAGGAGCCCAGACCGCCCGAGGCGCCCCAGACCAGAACGTTCTGGCCGGGCTTGAGATCGTGCGGGTGGTGGCCGAACAGCATCCGATAGGCGGTGGCCAGCGTCAGCGTGTAACAGGCGCTCTCCTCCCAGGTCAGGTGCTTGGGCCGCGGCATAAGCTGCTGCGCCTGCACCCGGGTGAACTGCCCGAACGAGCCGTCGGGCGTCTCGTAGCCCCAGATCCGCTGGCTGGGCGAGAACATCGGATCGCCGCCGTTGCACTCCTCGTCGTCGCCGTCGTCCTGGTTGCAATGAACCACGACCTCGTCGCCGACCTTCCAGCGCTTGACCCGGTCACCCACCGCCCAGACGATGCCGGCGGCATCCGACCCGGCGATGTGATAGGGCTGCTTGTGGCCGTCGAACGGGCTAACCGGCTGGCCCAGCGCGGCCCAGACACCGTTGTAGTTGACGCCGGCCGCCATCACCAGGACCAGCACCTCGTGGCTGTCGAGCACCGGGGTCTCCACGACCTCCAGCTGCATCGCCGTGTCCGGCTCACCATGACGCTCCTTGCGGATTGCCCAGGCGTACATCTGCTTGGGCACATAGCCCAGCGGGGGCATTTCCCCCATTTCGTAGAGGTCTTTTTCAGGCGCCTCGTACGGCGCGATACCGCCGTTGGTGTCCAAAGCCATGGTGGCCTCCATTCTGCATTCCTTGTGCCGCGATGCAGAATCGCGGCTCTCAAGATGGGATATGAATAGCCACGCAACAATGCAATAGTGTTTTGATCAATTTTGTAATTTTATGACCCAGCGAGTGCAGAAAGATCTTTGCACTTGCAGAATTCCCTAGGTCTCGACCGGCATGAGATGGCGGATCGAATTGGCATAGAACTGCAACAGGTCCAGCCCCTGCGGATCGGGAAAATAGCCCCCCTGCTCCAGCCGCAACACCCCCTGCGCGCAGAGCGCGCGCAGCCCGGCCTCGGTGGCGGCGTGCGGATCGGCACCGAACCGGCCCACGGTCGAGGCCGGCAGGGTCGCAAGGGCGGCCCGGGCGCGGGCATCGAGCTCGGCCCGGCTCATGGCCCCATGGGTCAGAACTAGCCAGGCCACCAGCGGCACCGGTAGCACCGGAACCCCGTCGGCGATCCGCCGCATCAGCGTTTCCGCCAGCCGGTCGGTGACATCGCCTTCGCTCTCCGCCCGCAGCGCGGCAAGCGACAGGGGCGCGCCAAAGGTGACCACCGCCTCGCCAAAGCGGCGGTATCGCCCGGTCGCCCACAGCCAAAGCTGACGCAGCACATGGCCCGCGATCACCCCGATCCGCGCGTTGAACCGCCGCCCGGTCCCCTTGCCTGCGGCGATCAGGATGCGGTCCTCCAGCACCCGGTCGTAGTTCAGCGCCACCGGGACAAAGACCACGTCGCGCCCCTGCGGATCGAACCCCGTGGTGATGTATTTCAACAGCCCGAGTTTCGGCGGCGTCAGCCCGCCGGTCAGGCTCAGTCCGCCCTCGGGGAACAGCGCCTGGGTCACCCCGGCATCGGTGGCCAGCCGCACGTAACAGGCCAGCACCGCGCGATAGAGCGCGTTGCGCGACTTGCGGCGAATGAAATAGGCCCCCATCGCCCGGATCAGACGGCTCAGCGGCCAGACCTGCGCCCACTCCCCCACCGCATAGGACAGTGCCGACCGTTCCGCCGCCAGATAGGTGACCAGCACGTAATCCATGTTGCTGCGATGGTTCATCACGAAGATGACCGTCGCATCGCGGTCAATGGCGCGCAGCGCCGGTTCGTCCAGCTGCCGCAGCCGCACATGATAGAGCGCGTTGCTCAGGAACCGCGCCGCGCGGATCGCAAAGCCGAAGTAGAGCGAGGCGGAAAACGACGGCACGATCTCGCGCGCATAACGGCGGGCTTGCTGGAATGCCACGTTCTCCGGGATGCCCTCGGCGCGGGCGTGGTCGGCGATCGCCTGGCTGACCTGCGGGTTGTAGATGATCCGCTGGATCATGTCGAAGCGCCGGGTCAGCTTGAACGGCTGGATCGGCTGATCCAATCGCTCGTTCAGCCGCGCCACCACCCGCTCCAGCCGCCGCCGAAAGAACCAGCGCACCGAGGGAAACAGAAAATGCGAGGCAAAGGTGACCGCCGCAAAGAGCAGGATCAGTATAAACAGCCACAGCGGAAGCTCGATGGTCCGGGTCATGCGCAAGCCTTGCAGCAATGCGGCCCGGCAGGAAAGAGGCGGCGTGCCCAAGGGCGCGGCATCCATCGCCCGTTTCGCGCCAATGGCGGGCCAGCGAAACTGATGCCGCGACGCAGCGAATTGACACACGTTGATAATTGCGATTTAGAACATCCAAGCGAAATATTCTTGCGCACCGATTCAAGAGGCACCCGATGACCCAGACCCAGAAAGACCGCCCCTGGCTGATCCGCACCTATGCCGGACATTCCACTGCCCAGGCCTCCAACGCGCTCTATCGCGGCAACCTGGCCAAGGGGCAGACCGGGCTTTCGGTGGCCTTCGACCTGCCGACCCAAACCGGCTATGACAGCGACCACACCCTGGCGCGCGGCGAGGTCGGCAAGGTCGGCGTGCCGGTCTCGCATTTGGGCGACATGCGGTTGCTGTTCGACCAGATCCCGCTGGATCAGATGAACACCTCGATGACGATCAATGCCACCGCGCCCTGGTTGCTTGCGCTCTATATCGCGGTGGCCGAGGAACAGGGCGCTGATGTCTCCAGGCTGCAGGGCACGGTGCAGAATGACCTGATCAAGGAATACCTGTCGCGCGGCACCTATGTCTGCCCGCCGAAACCCTCGCTGAAGATGATCGCGGATGTGGCTGAATACTGCTATTCCAACGTGCCGAAATGGAACCCGATGAATGTCTGTTCCTATCACTTGCAAGAGGCCGGCGCGACGCCCGAGCAGGAGCTGTCCTTTGCCCTTGCCACCGGCATCGCGGTGTTGGACGAGTTGCGCCCGCGCGTTCCGGCCGAGGATTTTCCCGCCCTCGTCGGGCGCATTTCCTTTTTCGTGAATGCCGGCATCCGCTTTGTCACCGAAATGTGCAAGATGCGCGCCTTCGTCGATCTCTGGGACGAGATCTGCGAGACCCGCTACGGGGTGAGCGATCCGAAATTCCGCCGTTTCCGTTACGGGGTCCAGGTCAATTCGCTGGGCCTGACCGAACAGCAGCCGGAAAACAACGTCTATCGCATCCTGATTGAAATGCTGGCGGTGACGCTGAGCAAGAAGGCCCGCGCGCGCGCCGTGCAATTGCCCGCCTGGAACGAGGCGCTGGGCCTGCCGCGCCCCTGGGATCAGCAATGGTCGATGCGCATGCAGCAGATCCTCGCCCTTGAAACCGACCTTCTGGAATACGACGACCTGTTCGAAGGTAACCCGGCGGTGGATGCCAAGGTCGAGGAATTGAAAGACGGTGCGCGCGCCGAACTGGCCAACCTCGACAGCATGGGCGGCGCGATCCAGGCGATTGACTACATGAAATCGCGGCTGGTGGAGTCCAATGCCGAACGGCTGAACCGGATCGAGGCCGGCGAAACCGTTGTCGTGGGCGTCAACAGGTTCACCACCACCGAGCCCTCACCGCTGATGAGCGCGGACGGCGGCATCATGACGGTCGATCCGGCGGTCGAGCAGGAACAGATCGACCGGCTGAACGCCTGGCGCGCTGAGCGGGACGAATCCGCCGTGCAGGCCGCGCTGACCGCCCTGCGCGAGGCCGCGCGCGAGGGGCGCAACATCATGGAGCCCTCGATCGCGGCGGCCAGGGCCGGCGCCACCACCGGCGAATGGGCCGAACAGATGCGCGCCGTGCACGGCACCTACCGCGGCCCTACCGGCGTCTCCGGATCGGTGTCGAACAAGACCGAGGGGCTCGACGATCTGCGCGCCGCCGTCGATGCGGTCAGCGACCGGCTGGGACGCCGCCTGAAATTCCTGGTCGGCAAGCCCGGGCTCGACGGCCATTCCAACGGCGCCGAACAGATCGCCTTCCGCGCCCGCGATTGCGGCATGGACATCTCCTACGAGGGGATTCGCCTCACGCCGCAGGAAATCGTCGACAAGGCGATCGAGGAAAACGCCCATGTCGTCGGTCTTTCCATCCTCTCTGGCAGCCACATTCCCCTTGTCGAAGACGTGATGATTCGCATGAAAAACGCCGGATTGACCCATATTCCGGTGATCGTCGGCGGCATCATCCCCGAGGACGACGCTGAAAAATTGCGCGAAATGGGCGTGGCGAGAATCTATACGCCAAAGGATTTCGAACTGAATACCATAATGGGCGATATCATTTCCCTGGCGGATCCTGAAAAAATCGCTGCAGAATAGCAACGCCATCGCATTTTGACGCTGATCAGCGTCGCATTTATCGCTATTGTTGTTGGAACGCGTCGGCTATAGGGTCGGCGTTTCTGACAATAATAGGAGAATACGATGGCAATTGACCTTTCTGCTATGTCGCGCAAAGATCTGCTGGATCTCAGGAAAGACCTGGACAAGGCGATCAAGGACGCCGAGCAGCGCGAACGGCGCGAGGCCCTGATGGCGGCGGAAAAGGCGGCCGCTGAATTCGGCTTTTCCCTGTCCGAACTGGCCGATGCCAAAACGCGCCCTGCGGGCAAACAGGCGAAATCGCCGCCGAAATACCGCAACCCGGATGACCACGAACAGACCTGGTCGGGCCGCGGACGCAAGCCGCAGTGGGTGCATGATGCGCTCAAGCGGGGCGTCGATATCACCGAAATGGAAATGTGAGAATCAGCCGGCCTTGAAATGACCATTCATATTGGCGCCGCACCCGGCGACATTGCCGAAACGGTATTGTTGCCGGGGGACCCTTATCGCGCGAAATGGGCCGCCGAAACTTTCCTTTCGGATGCGAAGCAAATCAATTCCGTGCGCGGAATGCTTGGATTTACCGGCAGCTGGAACGGAAACCCGGTCACCATCCAGGGCAGCGGCATGGGCATGCCGTCGCTGTCGATCTACGTCAACGAGCTGATCCGCGACTACGGCGCGCAGACCCTGATCCGCATCGGCTCCTGCGGCGGGATGCAGGATCAGGTCGGCCTGCGCGACGTGATCCTGGCGATGACGGCCAGCACTGTCACCTCGCCCTCCTCCACCATATTCCGCGAGGTGAACTTCGCCCCCTGCGCCGACTGGACCCTGCTGCGCGCCGCCGCCGCGGCGGCCGAGGCCCAGGGCGCGCGCGCCCATATCGGCGGCATCTATTCCTCCGACACTTTCTATGACGAACGCCCCGACCTGAACGAACAGATGGTGCGCCACGGCATCCTCGGGGTCGAGATGGAGGCCGCCGAGCTTTATACGCTCGCCGCCCGCCACAATCGGCGGGCCCTGGCGGTGCTGACGGTCTCCGACCACCTGATCACCGGCGCGGCACTGCCCTCCGAGGACCGCGAGCGCAGCTTTGCCGCGATGGTGGAGATCGCCCTCAACGCGGCCTTTCCCGGCGCGCAATAACCCGGGCGCGGGCCAGGGCACGCCCTTCGGGGTCAGCGCCCGTGGCTGCGGTCATACCCGTTCACCGGCGGCGGCGCCCATCCCTCCAGCGCACCCTCGGGCGGTGCGAAGACCTCGATCAGCAGCGGGTGGCAGGCGGCCGCGTCGCTGGAATGTTCGGCCGAACAATCCCCGCCCGGACAGGCGCTGAGCGCGCCCAGCAGGTCGATCTCGGCGAAGAATTCCAGGTGATCCCCCGGGCGCACAGGGCTGGCCTTCATGAAATACTGCCCGGTGTCGCGGGTGAACCCGGTGCACATGAAAACGTTCAGCACGTCATGCACATGCCGCTCCGCCTCGGTCAGAGACAGCCCCGCGTGATCGGCCAGCGCCCGCGTCAGGTTGGAATGGCAGCAATGGTGATACTGCCCCCCGGCCAGAAGGTTATGCGTATAGGGGTCGCAGCGGGTGCCGATCACGTCATGCACCGAGCCGCCAAAGGCGTCGATGCCGTACCACGACAGCGTGTCTGCGGTGATCGTCGCCATCGGCCGCATCGCCGGGAAACTGCTCCACAGCCGCGCGCCCTTGGTCACATGGGTGCCGTGCAGCGCCCGCGTCTTGCCGGAATAGAACCGCTCGGACAGATCCTGCGCGTTCCACAGGTTCAGATCCCCCACCTGCGGCCCCTGGATCGAGGAGATGCGAAAGAACTGCCCGGCCGCCACCTCGAAACAGGCCGCCTCGCGCGGCGGCGCGATCACCTCGGCCAGTTTGCGCGCCCCGGCCCGCGCCCGGGCATAAAGCGCCAGATCGGGCCGCGGCAGCGCATCAACGGGATAGCAGATCACCGGCGCGATGGCGCGGCGCGCCTCGGCATCCTCGGGGGCTTGGGTCATGGCGGGCTCCGTTTCGCTTCGCCCCACCAAACCGCGCCCGGCCCTAAAGCGCAAGCGCGGCACGGAAACCGCCCGACCCGGTCTTTTTCTGGCCGAAAATACTCCCGGGGGAGGCGCCGCAGGCGACGGGGGCAGCGCCCCCGGCCCGGCCGTCTGGGCCGGGCCGACGACATCCGCTCAGATCACCACGACATCCAGCGGCGGGAACCCGTTGAAGCCGACGCTGGCATAGGTCGAGGTATAGGCGCCGCAATTGCGGATCAGGAAACGGTCGCCCGACCGCAGCCCCAGCGGCAGCTCGACCGGGCGCTTTTCATAAAGCACGTCGGCGCTGTCGCAGGACGGTCCGGCCAGAATGCAGGCGCCCATCGGCTCGTGATCGCGGTCGGTCACGAACTGATAGCGGATCGCCTCGTCCATGGTCTCGGCCAGGCCCGAGAACTTACCGATATCCAGGTAGACCCAGCGGTGCAGGTCGCTGTCGGACTTGCGGCTGACCAGCAGCACCTCGGCGGCGATCATGCCGGCCTCGGCCACCAGCCCGCGGCCCGGTTCTGCCATGACATGCGGCACGTCGCCGAACCGCTCGCTCACCAGCTCCATCACCCGTGCCGAATAGGCCGTCGGGCCCTCGATCTCCTCGCCGTAATAGGCCGGGAACCCGCCGCCGATGTTCAGCAGCTCCAGCGCGTGCCCGGCGTCGCGCGCGGCGTGCCAGACGGCGGCCACCTGGTCCAGCGTGGTGGTCCACATCGCGGCGCGCCGGGTCTGGCTGCCGACGTGGAACGACAGGCCGACCGGGCTCAGCCCCAGCGCCACGGCCTGGTCCATCAGCGAAATCGCCTTGTCGCGGGCGCAGCCGAACTTGCGCGACAGCGGCCAGTCGGCCTCCGACGCATCGACGATCAGGCGGATGTAGACCCGCGCGCCGGGGGCAAAGGCGGCGATCTTCTCGATCTCTTCCTCGGCGTCGGCGGCGAACAAGGTAATGCCGGCGTGAAAGGCGAACTCGATATCGCGCGGCTTTTTCACCGTGTTGCCAAACGAGATGTTCTCGGGATGCGCGCCCAGCGACAGGCACAGCTCGATCTCGGCGCGCGAGGCCGCGTCAAAGCCCGAGCCGAGGCCCACCAACCGCTCGATGATCTCGCGCGCCGGGTTGGCCTTGACGGCATAATGGATGCGCGCCCGGCCAAGACCGGCCTTCAGCGCGTGATACTGATCGGCGACGCGATCCACGTCCAGAACCAGCGTCGGGTGGTCGAACTGCGTCGAGCGGATGAAATTTTCGATGCGATCGTTCGGGCGCACGTCTTTTGCGACCGAAAACTCGGTTACGTATGCGTTCATGGTCATCTCCATCAGACCCGGCCATTCCGGTTTCCCGGCGCAGACCGCTCACTTCAAAGGGAGACGTTACCGTCGCTACGTAACCTTAGGGGCGTGACCCCTTTCGCCAGAGGCGCGTGCGTTGGCGTCTTAACCGCGCATATCGGGCCAAACCCCGAGTCGATCAAGTGGAAAAATCATGCGCGGAAATTTTTTTTCAAAGGGCCGTCAGCTGTGGTTTTTCAGGCATATCCGCGGCGCGCCCCGCGCCTCGTCCGGCAGCTCTCCGCCGCAGGCGGCGCAGCGCCAGGCGCCGCGCGCCCGGTCCAGCCGCCAGCGGCAGTCGCGGCTCAGCGCGGTGCTGCGATGGCGCCAGACGAAATAGGCCAGAACGCCGGCCAGCAGGATCAGAAGCAACACGGGCAAGGGCCCCTCCCTTTCGGTCCGGGGCCCGGCCTAGCGCATTGACCGGGCGCTGACCAGCGGGCCGTCAGGCGGCGGCGTGATACTGGAACAGATCCTGCGCCGGGTCGGCCTCGGCGTGGTCCGGCAGCGGTTCGGGGGTGTAATAGGCCCAAGCCTCGTCCAGCGCGCGCAGGGCGGCGCGGGCATTTTGCACGGCGGCGGTTTCGGGGTGTTTCACGGTATTGCTCATGGGTCGCTCCGCTGTTTCAGAGACCCTCCCTGACCGCCAAGCTAGGGTCGATGCTGCGCCGCCGCATCGGACAAGAATGCAATCTTGCCATGCGCTTGCTGCATCACCCGATGATCAGGGACCCCGCCAGTCCCAACCCGAACCCAAACACCGCGCCAAGCGCCGGCGCACTGCTGTCGCGGGTCCGGGTGGCAGGGGCCACGTCCTGGAACAACAGATACAGGATGCCACCGGCGGAAAAGATCATGATCGCGCCAAGAACCGCATCCATCTCGACCAGAAACCACATCCCCAGCAGGGCGCAGATCGGCCCAAGTCCCGCCAGCAGGGCAAAGGCCAGCAGCAACGGCCGGGCCGCCACCCCACTGCGCCATATCTCGCCAAAGGCGGAAAACCCCTCGGGCAGGTTCTGCAGAAAGATCATCAATGCAAGCAGCTTGGCGGTCGCCGCCTCGGTCACCAGCATTGCTCCCAGGGCGACGGCCTCGGGCAGGAAATCCAGCAGCATAGCCACCAGCAGCACACCGCCGCTGCCGCCGTCACGCTCCAGACGCAGATCGAGCAGATAGAAAACGATGCCGCCCAGAAACAGCAGCCCCAGCGCCACCGCCGGCGGCAGCATCGCCGCCCCCTCGGGCACCAGCACCAGCGCCACCGCGGACAGCAGCGCGCCGCCGCCAAAGGCGATCAGCGCGTGCATCACCGGTTCGGTGAACGCCGTCTCGTGATGATAGGCGATCCATGCCAACGCGCCACCGAGCGGCAGGGAAAGCCCCGCCGCCCCGGCCAACACCACCACGCCGGAGGTCGGATCCACCGGCGTCGCTCAGACCGCGCGCTTCACCATCAGTTTCTTGATCTCGGCGATGGACTTGGCCGGGTTCAGCCCCTTGGGGCAGGTCTTGGTGCAGTTCATGATGGTGTGGCAGCGATAGAGCTTGAAGGGGTCTTCAAGCTGATCCAGACGCTCGCCCGTGGCCTCGTCGCGGCTGTCGATGATCCAGCGATAGGCATGCAGCAGCGCGGCCGGCCCGAGGTAGCGATCGCCATTCCACCAGTAGCTCGGGCAAGAGGTCGAGCACGATGCGCACATCACGCATTCATAAAGACCGTCCAGCTTCTTGCGGTCCTCGATCGACTGCTTCCACTCTTTCGCCGGGCGGTTGGTCTTGGTCTCCAGCCAGGGCATGATCGAGGCATGCTGGGCATAGAAATGCGTCAGATCCGGAATCAGGTCCTTGACCACCGGCATATGCGGCAGCGGATAGATCTTCACGTCGCCCTTGATC
>Ga0209692_10002423_pt1 | contig 20524 bp, 21 predicted proteins | sample tdDd472_FD_187129 | JGI IMG/M metagenome (GOLD analysis project Ga0209692, IMG submission 187129) | Marine sediment microbial communities from the Atlantic coast under amendment with organic carbon and nitrate - tdDd47.2 (SPAdes)... | ecosystem: Environmental > Aquatic > Marine > Coastal >... | reverse complement strand
CCAAGCTGCCTTCGGATTTCTGGCGACTGCTTTAATGCTGTTTACTGTAGCAGTAGACGCCCATGATTTCTGGGTCCAGCCCGATCTGTTCCAACCCGAACCCGGACAGGAAGTAAGAGTCAGCCTCCGTATCGGTGAAAACTTAAGCGGAGACAGCCTGCCCTTTGTGCCGGACTGGTTCGTCGATTACAGGGTTGTCGGACCGGCAGGCCCCAAACCCATCGACGCGATTATTGGTGATATTCCCGCCGGACGGTTTACGCCGTCAGAATCAGGCATCTACCTGATCGCACACCAAACCACTGCCGACTTTGTCGACATGGAAGCCGGCAAGTTCAACAGTTATCTAGTGAAAGAAGGGCTAACCACTGCCCTTGAAGCGCGCGCCGCAGCCGGCACCGACAGCGATTCCGGGCGCGAGTACTACTCACGCTATGCCAAGGCATTGGTTAAGGCCGGCGATGACACTGCAGAGTTTGACGGACCCCGTCAGGAACTGGGTTATCGTCTCGAAATCATTCCGCTGCTTGATCCCTATGAACTGCAACCGGACGCCACGCTGCCGCTAGCCGTGAAGTACGAAGGTGAATTGTTAGCCGGTATTACTGTGATCGCGTTCAACAGCGCCGCTCCCGAGAACCAGCAACGCGTTGTCACCAATAAAAGCGGCAAGGCAGAAATTCGTGTTGATGATTCAAAGGGTGTTTGGTTGATCAAAGCCATTCACATGATAGCGCGCGAACCCGATTCCGGTGCCGACTGGGAAAGTTTCTGGGCATCGCTTACGTTCAGATTATAAGTTTCTTTCGCGCCACCCGGCCGCGACCCTTAGCAATATAGAGCTATCAATCCGATAGCAAGCAACCTGAATTTTTAACGGTACTAACTGAATCCGTGGCAACACCTGCCACGAATAGTTCTATGTACCGTCAGCAGGGAATCGTTCCATGCTGCAAACAACGAAAATCTTATACAAAGGTTGTTCCTATGAAGACATTCAACAAGTTTCTTATCGCACTGGTTGCTACCGGTGCCCTGCTGTCCGGAGCCGTGCAAGCCGGCGGACACAAATCGATGGGGCCCGGCGACATCGTCGACGTTGCGGCTGCCAATGGTAGTTTTTCCACACTGATTGCCGCTGCCAAAGCTGCCGATCTGGTCGGTGCCTTGAAAGGTGACGGGCCTCTTACTGTATTCGCCCCTACAGACGAAGCATTTGCGGCACTGCCTGCCGGCACGCTCGACAGCCTGCTACTGCCGGAAAACCAGGATCAGCTGAAAGCTATCCTGCTGTACCACGTTGTGCCCGGTAAAGTGATGTCAGGTGACCTCAGCGGCACAATGAACGTGGCCACGCTGCAAGGTCAGAAAGTTGAAATCGTCGCTTCCGGCAGCGGTGTGACGGTTAATGGCGCCAATGTGGTTGCGGCTGATGTTGCCGCCAGCAATGGTGTTATCCATGTTATTGATGCGGTGATTCTTCCCAAGGCCGAATAGGCTATCCGCGTCACGGGCCGGAGCTGTTTGCTGTCACAGCTCCGGCCCTACCTTTTTTGCGCATTCGCGCTCGCTAGATAGGCAAACCCTGCCCTCTGTACAGCTAATACCCCGCTCCAATCCACTCTGAAAACAATGATCCAGCCGCCTGTCGGACCCGCCTGTTACGCAGCGGTGTTTTAGGGCAGACTCTGCTGTCCGGTCTGACACCGAGTCAGGCCAATACAGCAATAAAAAAGGATCAGTTCATGAGCTCAATGTTTTTGAACGCGCTGCTTGCCGCAACGCCCTCGTCTGCCAAGGCCCTCGACCAGTTACACACCGGGCGCAGCAATCCCGTACGCACATCTAAAGTCGGCGCAGCACCCAGTCTCGACTTTGATGACCCTTACGATAATCTTTATGCATTCGGCAAAATATGGGGCGGCTATGACGGCCCGGAAATAGGCGCGTTCCACGGTCTGATGTATGCCCGCATCGGCAATGAGCGGATGGTGCCGCTATTCGGCTACACCGGCACCGGCTGCATGGAGTCGAAGATCGACGACAAAGGCAACATGGCGATCCGTGGCAGAGAAACGGGTTACTTCACCGATCTCGCCACCGGCGACATTCTGAAAACCTGGGATAACCCCTTTACCGGCGAAACCGTCGAAGTCTTCGACTTCTATAACGACAGCATGGGCGGCACGCTGACAGCCGAGATGCCCCGCTTCGCTATGGGCGCCGCCAAAGATGACGCCACCCTGATGAACGACGGCACGGCCGTTGAGGGTAGCGGCATCGTGCCATTTATCCTGCCATTCGAAACCTACGGTGATGACCTGATGCTCGCCTGGGACTATGCACACGAGTACACCAATCCGGTAGACCCGAAACACTGGCCGAAAGCTTCTACCGGACCACGTATCAGCCCGTCAGAGCATTTCACTTTTTCGATGTCGCTGGATGAGATGACCGACCGCAGTGAACCCAGCAGCCGCTACAACGCCGGCTTTAGCCGCGTCTCACAATGGTGGCCATGGATGCGTATGGGCGGCAACAAGTATCAGGATGAAGTTTTGTTCGGCCGCATGTTCAGCCACAAGGGTCTCAAAGACTACGGCGATATTCCGCCAAAAGTGCTCGCCTACATTGAGAAGAATGCGCCCGAATATCTTGAGCCACCCGATTTCTGGCCACAGGTTCAGCCGAAAGGCACCTGGGAAGCTTTTGCCGAGGAAGTGCCTAAAGAAGTTCAGGACCCGGCTTAAAACGACACTAGAAGGAGACAACGATGAGCGTTGCACATCCATGGCTGGAAGAAGAACCCTGGCCAACAAAAAAAATGTCCAAAGAATTGCTGGAAAGCCGTATTGAGCGGGTGCTCAACATGACCAACATCGGCTACCTCGGCACCGTGCGTAAAGACGGCTCGCCAATCGTCAGTCCGGTGGAGTTTTATGCTGACGAACTCTCCCTCTATATTTTCCCGCAACCGAACAGCCCTAAAGCCAAATCGATTCAACGCGATGGTCGGGTGTCGTTTGCAATTGCCAACCCGATGGCAGGCTGGGCCTGCGTTATGGGTGCCCAATTCTTCGGGCGTGCCACATTACTCGACGTTGGTTCACCCGAGTGGGAACGCGGCATGCAGGTATTCAAGTGGCCGGCATCGAACTTCGAGCTTGGCCGTGGTCTGACCGAAATGCCGCAGGGGCAACTGGCGCGGATTGACCCGGAACGGATCGTCTATACCGAACACATGATGCGCAAAGAAGGCTATGCGCCGCGACAAATCTGGCAGAGAGATAGCGACGAAGCCGTCGTATTTCAGGGGCGCAACGTCTGACGGACGTTAGCGGCACCGCGGCTTATGGATCTTGAAAACGCCTATCAGTGGGTACTGACCTACGGGTATCACATTGGACAAGCACTGCTGTTGCTCGCCGCACTGCTGCAACTCAAGCACCGTAAGTCACCACTGACCATTGCCTGCTTTGCAGGTTTTGCCTGTTTCGTTGCAGGCACGTTTGTCATGCTCCAATCGGACGGCAACTTTCTGGAGTTTGCCCAGCGGCAAGCCGGCTTCAACGACTACAGCAGTGGTTATATGATCGGCAAGTCGATGAATGTTGTGGGCTTACTGGTCGGCGCCGGCGCCTGGTTCCTGAATAGCCTCGACCGGTAAACCCCGGCGTTACATAGCCGCCCCGTCAGTCAGCCTATGCAGGCTCCTCAGCCATCTCTGCAGGTTTGCGACGGCGCCAGCGCGGCAGGGGCCAGAATTTTGACTCTCCCCGCTTCCTGCGCGCCAGATGGTGCGGAATAGGCTCGCCTTTACTGTTCAGAGATACGAAGACAATCTTGTCGACGGCCAGTATCAGCTGCTGCGTTGCTTTGTTGCGCACTTCACAACGAACAGTGATCGACGTCCGGCCGGTATTCACCGTCTCAACACCGATCTCAACAACATCCTCTTGCATCGCCGCAGACAGGAAGTTGATCTCGTCGATGAACTTGGTAGCCAGCTGTGTATGCCCGAGCTGACAACTACAGTAGATCATGCACTCTTCATCAACCCACTCAAGTAGTCGGCCACCAAACAATGTGTTGCGGGGGTTCAAGTCGCCGGGCTTGACGACCTTGCGGGTTCGGAATTCCATGTTTGTGTTCTGCCTTTAGATTAAGCACGCAGGTCGTACGCTGCACGACCCGGAAATAGATACAGTGTTACCTAAGCAATTTCCGTGCCAGCCTGAACGCAAACAAAACCGTGCAGGGGAGGCACAGGAAAGCGCCCGCTTGGTGCAAGCAGAGGCAAAGCAGCGCACTTTTGGTGCGCTGCAAGTGATTTTCAGGAGTTATTCAGAACGATTAAGGGGGGATTGCAGCGAATGTATTAACCGGCTGCTTCGGGGCTCGCGTTGCGCGGGCCACCGAGCCATGCGACAGCCGCCGCTGACTTCATCAGTATCCAGACAATAATCCCCATCAGGAAAGTGCCTATGAACATGATCAACGGCGTTCGCGCGAAGCTCCCCAGGCCATCCGGGAAGAATGTATAGAACGTGATGATCGAGGCCACCATAGGAACAGCAACCATCAGCTTGCCGCGCAGACTGAGGCCCAGACCGTGCATCTGGCAGATCAGGAAGGTCGCCATACCACCAAACAGGAACATGCCGGCCGCATTGAGGCCTTGCGACTGCTGCATGATGAAATACGCCACCAGAGCACCGTGAACAACAAACAGCGTTTCGAGTAGCACTGTCCAGAGACGATTAATGTGAAAACGGGTGAAGAACAGACTGCTCTGCAGTATGAGCAGACTCATATAGGCAAAACCGGCAACGTGACCCTGGGTCAGCTCCACCGGGTGATACCAGAAAGTATAGATAATGGCCCACGAGAAGTAGTAGCCGTGGTAACGCTTGACTGCTTCGCCGGCGCTGAACAGTGGCTTCACCTTCACACCGAAAAACATACCGCGACGGTTATTCTCCATCAGCATAATCAACAGCAGCATCAGAATCACGGACATCATCGATGTCGATTCATGAACATCCTGTGCAAGCCCGTCGTAAAACAGCTGTGTCTGCACGACATGCAAAAACATAAAAAAGAAGTTAGCTGCAAGAGCCAGAACGTTGAAGTAGTGCAAGCCGAAAATATACTTCGGCCGGACCGACTGGGCCTTTGCAATCAGAAACCAGATCGTGAACTGATGCAGCACATAGGGGATCCATGCGGACAGACGGGTCCAGGTATCGGGCTCCTGCAACTGCCACAGATACCACATGTCGCCTTTATCAACGGGAAAGCGCGACAGTTCACTGGCCTGCCCGAACAACAGTACCGAGGCCATAAACAAGGCGCAGCCAGCCAACCCCCACCACATGCGGAACGGGTAAACCTTTTCGTTTGCTATCGTTTGGGTATTGGCCATAGTCTTTTAATGCGGCTCCCGGTGCCGGAACACTGTTCCCTACTGATCCTTTGATACGAACTTACCGTGTACCAAAGTACCGTTATATAAGTAGATTCGACAATCCGCAATAATCGGATGTGCGAAGCGCGGTCATAAAGCACATTAGTTCATTCCGGCGCTTATTCCGGCCTGATATAAGCCTGCAACCACCTGTTAACCATAAGCAGCGTTTAGACTACAGCGCTATGGCAAGGGTCGCACTTCTGCGCCAGAATGCCGGTCGGTTCCAATTGAGAAACCTTCGCAGGAGAGCACTATGCGCACCGCATTTATATTGCTGCTTGGCAGCCTGATGACACTACCGGCTCAGGCGGCAATCAACCCCGACCAGCCTACCGTAATGATTACCGGCGCTAACCGCGGTATCGGACTGGAGTTCGTAAAACAGTATGCCGAGCGCGACTGGAACATTATTGCGACCGCGCGCAAGCCGGAGCAGGCTGAAGACCTGCAGGCACTGGCGGCCGGAGACGACAATATCGTCATCGAACAGCTCGATGTAACCGACTTTGAGCGAATTGATGAGCTCGCAGCCAAGTATCAGGATGTGAAGCTCGACATCCTGCTGAGCAACGCCGGCATCACCCCGAAATATAAAACGGCTTTTTCCCGGGCAAACAAAGTCGACTACGACATGGCACGGCTAAGCTATGAAGTAAACGCTCTTGCTCCGCTACGTTTATCGACCGCCTTCATGCCGCATCTGTCTGCGGCCGGCGATGGCAAGTTTGTGGTTGTTTCGAGCAAAGGCGGGTCCTTTGACGCCGGACCCAAGATGCCGATGATGTACAGCTATCGCGCCAGTAAGGCTGCGCTAAACATGCTGATGTTTACGCTGGCGTTTGAAACACCGAAGAAAGGCGTAACAGTCGTGCTGCTGTCGCCGGGTCAGGTGCACACGATCGACGGCCCGCAGCGTAAAGGCACAATCATGCCGGAAGAAAGTGTCAGCAAGATGCTTACAGTGCTTGATGGTGTAACGCCGGAGAACAACGGCCAGTTCCTGAACTACGAGAACGGCGAATTGATCGGCTGGTAGCAAACACTTAAACAAAAAAGCCGGTGCAGATTAAATCTGCACCGGCTTTTTTTATTACTGCGATAACGCTGTAGGTCAGCTGAGCCGTCTAATACGCCAACGCCCTGCTGTTAAATTGCAGTCAGCCTATCGATCTCGACTACCAGTGCATCAACTTTCGCCGGCGTCATTGCGCCTTTGAACAGCTTCAGCGGCTTGCCGTCACCGTCGGCGATAACGATCGTCGGCTGATCGTCCACAGTCAGACCGGCACTTCCGGCAAACTCATCCAGATCATCAAGATACATTACGCCGCTCTGGTTCAACGGCACCTTGCCCTCATAGGATTCGGCCATGGCACCGCGAATGATGCCCTTAACAAAGAACGGGGGGCTGTTCATTGCAGGAAAGTGGTAAGCCTTCACCTGATCGTTGAATACGCCACGCTCTTCCAGCGCCGCATGCCAGTCAAGCAGCTGTTCCTGCTGCAGCTGGCCGTTGTCCTGATCGTTGCTCATGCCAAGAAATACAAGGTTGATGAGCTCTGCGTTCATATCTTCAGGAAACACGAACTTCTCTTTATCGAAGGTTTCCATTTTGACCTTGGCAAAGTCGCCTTCAAGCGCTGTCTGCGCATACCCGGGCATAGCCATCGCCAGACTCAACGTTAGCGCGTACAAAAGAGTTGCTGCATTTCTCATAAATGTCTCCTGCAATAAAGAGCAATCAGGCTTTACGAAACCAGTAGTAGGCCTGCGCCATCGTGCCACCCACCGATTCCGGCAGGCCATCGTATTCTTCAAAGGTAAATTTGTGCTCAACCAGCTCGGGCGCAAAAAAAGCATTCACTTCTTCGCGGCTCGCGCGGTGCGGCCCGACTTCGCCTTGCTGTTCATCCGGCGTGCGCTTTAACCAATGCAAAATGACCAGCTGGCCACCCGGAGCAAGGCTCTGCATAACCCGCTCACGGTAATCGTCATAGCGCACCGGATCCATGTTGTGCAGCAAGCCATGATCGAGCACCAGATCAAACTTATCGACCGGTTCCCACTTAGTGATATCAGCCTCTATCGTCTTGACGGAAAGACCCTGATCAGCAGCGCGCGCCTGGGTCATCTCGAGTGCTTTAGGAATAAAGTCGAGCGCCGTGACATCCCAGCCCTGCGCCGCCATAAACACCGAATCTGTGCCGCCGCCACAGCCAATATCCAGAACTTTTCCGGGAGCATCACTAGCTGCCACAATCTCGTCCAGAAAAGCAGAGGGGTGCTCGTGCGCCCAAGGTAGCTTGGAATGATGCTCCGCATACTCATAGACCTGAGTAAACGTGTCTTTTTCATGTGTGCTCATCGGCCGGCCTGCGTATTAATAAGCTGTGTTTATACACCCGCTGTCTTAAAGATAACAACGTTGCCCGCCGCTTGCGGATGACACAGCAAAAACGAAGCTCAGGGCTTGGCTTTATATAAGTCGCGCAGCGGTTCGTCTTGCGGCCAGCGCAGGCGCACGTATAGAGCCATAAAAACAACGATCAGATTAGCAAAGCCCATCAACAGGAAGGGTGCTCCCGGACGCCAGGAGTCGAATAGGAGCCCGCCAAAGAAGGAACCGGCCAGAGTGCCAACTGCGCCAAAGAAGCTCCAGACACCAATGGTTGCGCCAGTAATTTTCGGGTCAGCCTCCTGACCGATCAGTGTGGCGCCTGCAAGAATTGCCGCTATCTGTCCGACACCGAGCAGGATTGCCGGGATATACCACATACCGGTAAACGGATTCTCGCTGAAACCGAAGACCAGATAGCCGATGGCTGCCAACCCCATGCCCACTATCAGGGCCGACACACGATTAATCTTGTCATTAACAATGCCGATCACAGGCGATGCCAACAGGGCGGATGTCTGGATGGTGGCGAACACGACTGTCGCCATCTTCAATGCGTCGGCTTCGCTCATGCCCAGACCAACACCGGCCAATGTTCCCCAGAGCGAAACGTACGTGCCAATGACGACGACGTCGCCGCGTGCTGCAAATGCAGAAGCGAAAGAAACCAGAATTCTGGGGTTACGGGCAGCACCAATACCCTGAGCCATAAGGCGCATGAACGGCTGCTTGTCATGATGCGAGCTTAGCTTGTCGCCACCGATCAGGCCTACAGCAACAACGATACCCGAGAAGATGCAGATAGAACCCATGATGGCCATCGACAACTTGCCGGTAGTCAGCGGGCCGTAACCCAGGTCGCTGAGGAACTTCGGCAACACACCGCTCAGGCCGGTCAGCATCAAAATACCCAGACCGTTCAGCATGCCGGACATTGCTACCAGCTTGCCGCGCGACTTCTCCATCGGGTAATCGGCCAGCAAGGTCGAGTAACTCGATACGATCATCGCCGCACCCAACGAGTACACAACGCGATACAGCGTCAGTTCGGTAACGTCGGTTGCGAACGGATAAACCATTAGGCCCGCGGCGGTAATAATATAGCCAAGCGCACAGATCCTGCGGCGACCAACCTTGTCGGCCAGTGCGCCGAAGGGGCCCACCAGCACAATCATCACTATCTCGTGCAATACGGCCAGATAGGCCGAGATAGAGCCCTGCTCGGCGCTAGGCACGTTGAGCATGGCCGATAGAATGTACGGCTGGAAAAAGTTAATAACTACCAGAAACGGAATGCCTGTAAGGCAAACCCACAACATGGTGTAACCGTTCATACGGCTAAAATTTGGCTGCAGCCGGAGATAACCGAGAACTTTCGTCCCGTCTGATGCTGTCGACATTCAATACTTCCTTTAAGCCACATTTCGGGTGTGGCCATAATTGCGTCAGGTAGTTATTCGCCGGCGGGAAGTAGTCAGATTCTGCCGACCGCGAAAGAAACGAATTTTAGCAAGAAACCGACTGAATTATTCAGGTCTGTTGCCACGGTAGATCAGCGACTTTCCAGCCATCTACGCTATTGCGGTGCTGTTTTTCGTCCAACGCACCCTCAAACCCGTCCGCCAGATTAAGGCTGCGGCTAAACCCTTGTTTGGCAAGCTGCATGGCTGCGATCTTGGACCGCCCACCGGACTGACACATAAATATCACCGGTGCATCCTTCGCTACTCCTGCGGATTCAAGGGCAGCCTCTACTTCAGCGACGAAATCGGGGTTCACGCCGTCCATCGTGACCCATTCAACATATATCGGTTCTTTCGATAACGAATCGAGAACGGGCTTACCGATAAGCTGGTGCTCGACCTTGGTACGCACATCGACCAGCACTGCGGCAGGATCGTCACTGAGCAGTTGCCAGGCATCAACGGCAGACACATCACCGCCGTACTCTTCGTCCGGCATCTCGAACTTCGGTTTATCACTCATCAGCCACTCCACTTTCCGAACCACCGATACCCGGCAGCGTGAACGGGTCCACTCTGGCGCCCGTAACTTTCATACCCCAATGCAGGTGCGGGCCGGTTACACGCCCGGTGGCGCCAGCCAGACCGACCACGGCGCCCCGGTCAACGATGTCGCCTTCGGTAACCAGAATTTCGGACAGGTGCAGGTACATGCTTATTACACCCATACCGTGATCGACAAACACGGAGTTACCATTGAAGAAAAAGTCGCCGGTCAGAATAACCTTGCCACGGTTTGTGGCCATAATCTCTGTGCCGGTTGCAGCGCTCAGGTCTGCGCCGGAGTGCGGCGCACGCGGCTGGTCATTAAACACCCGCCGGTTACCGAAATTGCGCCCGCCTGTGGCGCCGTCTACAGGAATAAGGAAATCGTCTTCCCAGTAGGGTTCTGCCGAGGCAGTCGCATAGGCTGCATTGATTTGTTGTCGTTCACGTGCAGTCCGCTCCTGATTGTCGGCACTGAGCTCAACATACTTCGGCGCAACTTCCAGTCGCGTCACCGGATAATCTTTAGACACTACCGTTAACGGTATCTCGCGATAATCCCTGCGCCCGCCGGTATAGCGGTATTCCGCCTGAACACTGTGGTTTCCGGGTTTTACATCGAGGTCGATTCCAAGCAATGCGAAATAGCCCTGTTCAGCAGCAGCCATCTCAACACGGCGGCCACTCCATTCAAGTGTCACCGCTTCCAGTTCGGGTTCGGACGGCACCTGCACGAGCAGTGCTTCTCCGGGGAAGGCAGTCAGAGCAAGTAACAGCGTTAACAGTTTCATGCCCTGAATATACCGCAGCTAGAGCTTGCCGCGAATCGCTGTGTTGACGAGAAACGTATTATCCCAATCAGACTTGACCGGCGACCGGCCACTCGCGGGCCCCATACGCACAATAACGAGCTCCTCGGAAGGCACTACATAAACCCGCTGTGCGCCGTAGCCGGAGGCGTAGTAGGTGTCATCGGCCAGAAACGGCTCAATGCGCTGGTAGCCACCCGCCAATACGACAGACCGCGGATTCAGCTCACGGGAATAACCCAGCCAGATCTGATAGCCATACCAGTCAAACTCCGGTGACGGCGTCACCATGCGCCGGATGAACTTTTCAGAAACGATCTGCCTGCCGTTAACCGTACCTTCACCGAGTAGCATCATGCCGAACCGTGCCCAGTCCATCGCCGGCGCCAGCAAGCAACAGGAGGTGTGCAGTTTGCCGCCTTCGCTATCAACCCACAGCTCGGCACCGGCAGCACCCATCGGGCCCCACAGCTTTTTCTGCAGGTAGGTGTTGTAGCGCGTACCGGTAGCCCGCTCGATTATCAGACCGAGCAATTCGGAGTTCACATTGTTGTACTGAAACTTTTCGCCGGGCGTCCAGTCTAGCGGTGTACGCAACAGGACCGGCAAGGTGTCACCGGCAAACAGCCAGAGAAATGCATCCGCAAACGGATTAAGACTGAAATCGTATTCAAGCAATCCGCTGGACATCCACAGCATTTGCTCGATAGTGATGTCGCCGCGAGGATCATCAGACCATTCGGTAATGTAGTCACCAATCCGGTCTTCAACCGAACCGATAGCACCCTCTTCGATCGCTGCCTGAATCAGTATGGGCAGCACGCTCTTGTGCATCGACTGGGACTGCGTGAGCCGCTCGCGCGACCAGCCATCCTTGTACCACTCCCCCTGCAGCACACCGCGATGCACAACCACCAGAGCATGCGAACCCTGCGCATCTGCGAACTCCTCCATTGCCGCGATTGCAGCGGCGCTGATGCTGCGGTTTGCCGCAGTCGCTGCGGGCAGCTGATACGAGTTGTCACCGATGACGGACTCGCGCGGCTGCAATGTGGAGTATGTAAGGTCTTCCGGCGTGAAGAACACCACGTAACGCGACAGCAACACCGGGTCGGTCAGCCACAACCACAATGCCGCCACAGCCAACGCGGCGGGCAGCGCCAGCAAGGCCAGAAGAATCTTACGCATTTAGTTTATTCCTTCGGTTTTATCCGGCTGCATAACCGGCTGCACCAGTATCCAGGGCTTTACGACGACTGACCACATCAGCGCATTGGCGGCAATCCACTCGGCAGCTTGCGCATCACTCACTACGCCGACCAAACCGCGATTCATCCACTGCTCAACCTGTTCGCCGTTGTCTGCAGACATCTGGTAGGCAACGTCAACGAGGTCGAGCTCGGGTGCCACCAGAACTGCCTTGCCGGCGGCAAAAAAGCGTTGCAAGTCCGCCCAGGGAATCTTTGCCGTTTCGCCGAGAATGCGCGCGAGCGCCTCCTCTTCAAGCGTCAGGCCGGTATCAGGATCATCCGCCATCGGCGCTTAATAAAGGTAAGTAGCGCCCGCGCCGGGAGCGCTGGTGTCTTCGGGATCTACCGGGACGTCCGCATCATCGCCGTCCGGGCCGATGCCGGGCACGCCACTGGCTTCGCCGGGTGAACCGCTGGCAAAGCGGGTACCGAAACTGTCGAACACCAGTTCAGAGGCAAAACCGTAGCCGTATATATCTTGCGGCCCATTGGTATTCGGCGCTTTAACGTAACGGAACTGAGCCCATTCGTCCTGATCTTCATCGCCACACAGCTTGATTTCAGGATCGCCGCCGCACTGCTTGAACACATAGGCTGCGCCGGAATCAGCAGCACCGTTGTCGGCCTCATTGGTGCCGACAACCCCGCGGGAACTGCTGTCTTCTCCGGGAGCACCGACTACGACAAGCCCGAAGTAATCAATCAGACCCGGCTGTGCCAGCAAATCGGGATCGGGAATATTGATGATATCGACAGCTGCACCGAATTCATCGCCGGCCGCTTTATTGCTTGCCTCAAGCTCGGTCGTTAGCGACCAGACATCCGACTCGTCACGATGGAAAATATAAGCGGCACCCTGATCGCCATCTTTGCCGGGCGCGCCGACGACGACATCATCGCCCACATCGCTGAGCCCGATAGAAACACCAAAGTCCATGCCGTCCTGCGCCACACCAGGCTTCAGGTAGCCCTGCAGTGACCAGATAATTTCATTGGTTTCATCATCGATATCCCTGATCCGCACGTATGCAGCACCAACATCAGTGCCGGCGTTGCCGACATCCGGAGTATCGATAGCGGTTACGCCGGTAGCTGTTCCGTCTTCGCCGGGTGCGGTGGCAACAAATGACAAGCCCTCGCCGTCAGCAACGACTTCGTGACCGAAACGATCATCGTCGTCGGGGTTCTCCGCGCGAACATACTGTGACTGCGACCAGTTGGAATTACTGCCGTCAAAAACATAAACGGCACCGGAGTTCGGCACCTTGTCTTCCTCGGCACACGGCTCGGCCTCGTCTTCGGCGTAGACCGGATCACCGCAACTGTCTTCGCCGGGCGCGCCAATAAACAGGCGGTCGCCGGTGGCATCAAATTCGATAGAAGAACCGAACAGAGCGTTTTCGTTAGGAATTACCGGCTTCACGTAGGCAACGTACTCCCACACCTCACCGAAGTTCTGATAGACATAGACCGCACCGGAATCGTCAACCGAATTATCGAGCGGATCGAAGTCACACACCTCATCCACACAGACAATGCCACCGTCTTCAAACGGCGCGCCGACAGCCATCGTCAGGCCATCAGCACTAATAGCCACCTCATAGCCGAACTCGTCAAATGTGTCAGGTGCGGGCGACTTGATGTAGTTAATCTGCACCCAGCGCCCGACGTCATTCAGAGTCGCCAGACCATCCACTTCGGCGTTAATCACAAACGCATAGACAGCACCGGATTTCTCCGCCGCACCGTCATCGCGATTATCGGGTAACTCGTTGTCTTCGAGTTCGCCACCGCCAATGATTGAACCGGAGAAATCATTGTTCTCCCAAGGGGCGCCTACGATCATGCGCCTGCCAAAGAAGTCCATAGCTACAGCACGACCGAAAGAATCAGGGTTACCATCAGCGGCGGCGTCATCAACATTCGATGCCTTGAAGTAGCCAATGGCAGTCAAACTAGAGTCTTCTTCAACCTGCACGGTCTGCGACTCACTACAGCCGTTCAGGTTGCAACCCTGAACGTAGAAAATCAGCTCTTCTTCCCAATCAAACAAATGCACAGATGCATCCAGCAGGATGCCGATAAAATTCGCCTGCAATGCCTCGTAAATCGTAAAATTATCGGGATCGTCGCCAGGAGCGGAATACAGGAAATAACGACTCGAAATAGTCGAGTTCCAGGTGATCGCAATATTGTTAGTGCGAATTTCCGTATCGATGATGAGCTCACCGGGCACCGGGGCACCACCGCTGCCACCGCAGGCAACAAGGACGCATGAGACCAAGCCCGATCCCAGGGCTTTCAGCTTTTTAAACAATGAAAAAACTCCGCAAGATGTTTGCCGGACACCGGTTCAATCCGGTGAGCGGGATTTGCGCGGAATTATAGCAGCAGTGGGCCCGGCCGCAGACAGCTGTCTGCCCCCGGGGCCAGCACCCATGCAGGCGCACAGCACCACTACAGGGCGCTTAGCTGAACTCGCAAGCTATTGATTATTAAATACTTACTTACGGTACAAAAGGACATAGCGGTCGGTAGCCCCGCGCGCACCCTTGGCAAAGACTATTTTGGTCAGATCGTCGTCGGGATTGCGCAGCAGATCACTTTCTGCCGCAGGCGCGAAATCTGATTTGGCGACAACCTCTTTGGTCAGTGCCTCCGGCATCCGGTGCAGTTGTTTCAACTGCTCCCCGTCAAGGTTGTCCGGCCCGTTGTGATCGATGATCAACAGCAGGCCGCCCGGCTTCAAGACACGATGCACGTCCGCCAGCACCGCCAGAGCGGCTGCCTCGCCATAGTCGTAATACACGTCATGGAAGTTCAGGGCCGTAAATGCGACATCAACGCTGTTGTCAGCCAGCCCGCCTGCGTCTATATCGCCATCAATTCGACTGACATTGGGCAAGCGGTCATCTTTCAACCGCTCGCTAATCGCGCGATCGACAACACCCTTCATAAACTCAAGCATCCACTGCGGATTCTGGGCATACACTTTGCCTTCAGGTCCAACCGCAATAGAAAATATTTCCGAGTAGTAACCTGACCCGGCCATCACATCGAGCACGGTTATGCCCGGCTCTACTCCGGCAAAAACCACGACCTCGGCCGGCTTGCGTCCACCATCGCGGGCAACATCAGCTTCGCTGCGTGAACCGCTGCCAAGCGCCGCCGATAAATCTTCACTAGTCCAGACATCGGCAATCGCTGTTTGTGCAAGCAGCAACATACCTGCAATAGAAAGTGTCATTGTTTTCATAAGTTCACCTTTGTAGCCGGAGCCGGTCCGGCTGCTATCAGATTTTTGGCAACAACGAACCGCTGTTTTGCCGGTACAAACTGTACGCTTCCGAGTCGCCGTACTTCGTTTCGTGCAGTTCGTCGACACGCAGGGCTTCGGAGATCATCAACAGGATTATATAGAGCGGAGCAACCGTTACGACAACCGCATCGGCTGCATTCGCAACGCTCGCCAGACCGGCGACAATCAGCCCGACATGCAGCAGTATCTCACCGCTGTAGTTCGGATGCCGGCAGCGCGCATACAAGCCTGATGTGACCAGATCTTTGGGACTCTGCTCCTTGGCGGCCTGCTTCTGTCCATCTGCAACGGCTTCGATCAGTGTGCCCGCCGCCATAATCGCTATACCTGTCAGCACTGCGGGCGTAAAAATAGCGTTGAGCGCTACGAAGTACAGCGCCATCAAATGGAATGTATGCAATAGCACGCACTGGATATATATCGTCACCTTGATGGGTTTCGGCACATAGCCGTCGGCCTTGTCGATGCCTTCCTTTTTTTCGGCATAGGAGGTGCTGTGCATCCGCTTCCAGGTAAACCAGAACAGGCGGGCACCGTAGATAATGCCGACCGAAGCCATCAGTGCCGTAACCGGGGAAGGCAGCACCAACCAGATCAACGCGGAGTTCAGTGCCACGCACAAGCCATAGCTGTAATTAAAGACATAAACGAAATTAACGAAGATCAGCACGCAACTGACAGCAGCGACAGCGAACATGCCCCAATTAAGCGGCGTCCAGACCCCGCCGACCAGCCGCCAGATCATTAAGCCCAGCATGACCAGACAAAAAACGCCGAAAACGATACGGATTGCATTGGCCTTCATCGTTACCTTCCTCTGTCGTCGCACCTTTAGTCGCGCCGCCTGATAGTACTCCTTGCCGGCCGCCCGTTGCACGCTTTGCGGCATTCATTGCCGGCAAACGCCGGCCCGAAACCGCATGTCGGCTAATCTATACAGGTATTCACTTTCACTGTGTACTTTGACTATTCTGGAGCGATGAACAGCGAAACTGACGATATCGACCGCATTCTGGCAAATACCCGGACAATTGCTGTCGTGGGCGCGTCGGATAAACCTAACCGCGCTTCGAATGGCGTGATGAAGTTTCTGCAGGAACGCGGTTACCGCTGCATCCCTGTACACCCGAGGTTGGCGGGCAAGTCGCTGCACGGTGAAACCGTCTACGGCAAGCTGGGTGATATACCCGAACAGGTCGACATGGTTGACCTGTTTATCAATTCAGAGGCGGCCGGCCCGCTGACCGACGAAGCTATCGCTATCGGTGCCAAAACGGTCTGGATGCAGCTCGACGTTATCAACGAACCTGCCGCCGGGCGCGCCCGCGCCGCAGGTCTTGATGTTGTCATGGACCGTTGCCCGGCTATCGAGCTGCGCAGATTGAACCGGCCATGAATTACATCGAACCGCTGTTCCGTCCGCCCTCAGAAGCACGCTCACTGATTCTGCAGGTTACTAACGGCTGCTCCTGGAACCGCTGCACGTTCTGCGAGATGTACACAGCGCCGCAGAAAAAGTTTTCGCTCAAGCCACAAGATGCAATAGAGAAAGAGTTGCGGGAGGTTGCCGCGACAGGGCAGCCGGTAAGACGGATTTTTCTGGCCGACGGCGATGCCATGACACTGTCATTCAGACGGCTCAAAGAGATCCTTACGGCGATTCGTAGCCACTTGCCCGATGTGCGACGCATCTCGTCGTATTGTCTGCCCCGCAATCTGAACAACATCTCCGTTGAGCAATTGGCAGAGTTACGGGAACTGGGGCTCAACCTGTTTTACGTCGGTTGTGAATCCGGTGACGACCTGGTCCTCGAGCGCGTCAGCAAAGGTGAAACCTTCGAGACCTCACTGGCCGCCCTGCAGAAAATCAAAGATGCCGGCAGCCGCAGCTCTGTAATGATCCTCAATGGCATGGGCGGCAAACGTTACAGCCGGCAGCATGCAGAGAACTCTGCGCGACTGATGTCGGCCGCACAGCCTGACTATCTGGCAACGCTGGTGCTGAGCTTTCCGACAGGAATGGAGCGCTATCAGGCTGGTTTTAACGGTGAGTTCGAACCCCTGAACCAACAGGAACTGTTTCAGGAGATGCACTGGCTGCTCAGCGAACTGCAGCTCGACAGCACAATCTTTCGCAGCGATCACGCCTCCAACTATCTGGTCCTCAAAGGAACTCTGGGGCGGGACAAGGAACGTCTGCTGGAGCAAGTCGCAACCGCGATGCAGCGGCCGGAAGATGCGCAGCTGCGTGAGGAGTGGCAGCGCGGTCTGTGAGCTACAAGACCCCTTCGTTGTGCAGCCAACGCAACATATCCGTCGCCACCTGACGCTCTACTCCGGCAAGTCCGTGGTCAATACCTTCGTACCAGACTTCTGCAACTGATGGTGCATTCACAGCCGCAGCTTTGAGCTCGGCAAAACGTTCCGGGTCGTTATAGCTGTCGGTCGTGCCCGACAACAACAGCACGGGAACGCTGGCATTGGCAATGTGCACACTGTTGCGGCTGTCGGCATCAGGCCCCCACCATGACAGCCAACTCGCTGCCTGCTGCGTCCAGCGGAAGCGTCCGCCGGACTGGCTCGGTGGCGGCTGACGCACATCGATATCAACCAGATACTCTTCTCCTGCTGCAACTGCGGCTGCGGCGGCCGCAACAGCGTTTTCATACGGCCCGTCGCCGGCGGCCGCGCGAAACCAGTCCGGGCACTCGGCCGTTGGCATCAAGTGCGCAATCGCCACCACGGTGTCAGGCGAGCGCACCGACAAATAGCGACCGACGCTGGCGCTGCCCATGCTGGCTCCGGCCAAAACGACCTTGTTGATGCCCTGCTCTGCGAGAAAAGCCAACCAACCGTCGAGATCACCGAGTTCGTCATCAAGCAGAGCGGTTTCATGACCGCGCCAGCCACTGCGGTGCGACTCTACTGCCAGCACTGCGACTTCCTGACCGAGCACCGGCGCCATCTTGTGGAACAACGTGCTGGTCGGCGAGCTCGTTAAACCATGCATCAGTAACACGGCAACATCGCTTGCCCCGTTGCCAGCATCGGGCTGCCAGTAGAACCCGTACAAACTGCGGTCTGCCACATCTATATTGACGAGGCTCAGGTCGGTCTTCTCCAACAACTCCCCGCCGAGATGCCAGGCACCCTCTGACAACAAGTCGACCAACTGCTCGCGTTCCCCGTAGTGCCGGGTGACCAAACGACCCGGCTGGTCGGCACGCAACGACTCCGGCAGCACCGCCTCGGACTCGGCAAACATAAGCACCGGTATGCGCGTGTCCGCGTAACTACGGCTGATGCGGGTTTTAGCCGCCGGGCCCCACCACGCCAGAAACGGACCCGCCTGCATCGCGATGTCCGGACCTTCCTCCGGCGAACGGTCGATGCGGTAGTCCATGCCCGCTCCCTGTCGCGCGGCAACACCCGCCTCTCGCACGACTAAATCGTAATCGCTGCCGCCCAGACCGGCCCGCAGAACATCGGGTAGATCACCGGCAGGGTCGACCAGACAAACGCCTTTAACACGGGGGTCAGCCATTGCACTTTGGTAACTCAAGGCCGACCAGGCTCCGACTTCCTCACCGATCAGGTAGATATCCTCAAACCCGTTGGTGTGCAGATAGTCGACCGCCAGCTTCAGGTCACGATGATCATTCTCCGGCATTGCCATCAGCTGGCCTTCGCCGCCGCGACGACGCAGACACAAGCTTAAAAACCCGTAACCCCGGTCAGCCAGTTGCGGCCCTAGCGATTGCGCCAGATCGTCATGCGGGTACCCGCCCCAGGCATGTGCAAAAATAAACGCTGGCGAGGGCTGGCCCAAGCGGTGCCCATCCGGCAACCACAGTAGTGAATGAGCCATTGGGTTGAATCCGGCTGCCGCTTCGGGCTCGCACCAGACATTGACCACATGAAAACTGCTCATCGCACTAACTCCCCCTAATCCGTTATCCAAGCCTGAGACGTCTGCTGCATGCTTTGTAGCAAAAGCATGAGCGGCGGCACGGCCCGATGCTGCTACCGACCAAGGGATGGTAACACTGCACCTAATTTGTCCCTTGCGGCGACACACGCCCGCGCGCAGATTAAACTGCCTGCCTGTCTTGCCGATTCCCGACCCTACTCATGCCCATGCAACTCCTCTGCAATCTCCGACTTATCGCCATACTACTGGCGGCCGCACTAGCGGCCTTGCCCGTAACCGGTCATACAGAGGCCGCACTGGCAGAGACGGTTCCGGCGGACACACCACTGACAACGACGGAAGCAGGCGCGCCGCTGTGGGAAATGCGACTCGCCGCTTTCGGCCGTTACGGGCCGTCGTACCCTGCGTCGGAAGATAACCAGTTTAATTTTGTACCGTTGCCGCTACCGATCTATCGCGGCAAGTTTTTGCGGCTGGGTGAGGACTCAGAAAATCCGATACGCGGAAAAATATTCCGGCGTGACCGCATCAAGCTGGACTTCGCTTTTGATCTCAACTTTCCGGTAGACAGTGAAGACGTTGATATCCGCACCGGCATGCCGGATCTCGACTTCCTGCTGGAAGTCGGGCCGGAACTGGAACTGCAGTTCAATCGCGAGCCAACACTAGGCGGCAACTGGTTTTTGGGCTTGCAGTTGCGCCCGGCATTTTCGTTTGACGGCCTTGATCCGGAATACCGCGGCCTGGCATTCAGTCCGGAATTTACCTACCGCAAGAAGTTTGCCACCGGCAAGGATGCACTCAAGTTCCGGATCACCCCGACCTGGGGCACTGACAAATACATGGATTTCTTTTATACCGTCGATCCGGAATTCGCGGCCCCCGGGCGCCCGGAGTATGCAGCCAAGGGTGGCTATCTGGGAACGGATCTGACGTTGAGCTGGATCAATACAATCAATAAACGTTGGGAGTTTGTCGTTGGAACCCGTTGGTCATTTCATCAGGGCGCCCGCAACGAAGACAGCCCGCTGTTCACCAAAGACACGGGCATCGCTGTCTACTCCGCAGTAACGTGGAAATTCTGGGAGAGCAAACGGCGCGCAGCAGATCTTGAATAACTGCTCCATTGCCTCCTTAACCCGCCCGCTTGCCCGCCTACATGTGATATACAAAGGCACAACCGCATAACGAGGTCGCTATGAATCCGTCAATCAATCGTCGTAACTTATTGAAAGCTGGCACTGCCGCAGCTGTTGTGCCGCTGGCGGCCTGCTCGGGGGGCGATCGACTGCCATTGCCTGCAGATGCACCCATAGGCCCGTTCGGTGCTGAATCAACCGC
>Ga0209692_10002421_pt1 | contig 20543 bp, 19 predicted proteins | sample tdDd472_FD_187129 | JGI IMG/M metagenome (GOLD analysis project Ga0209692, IMG submission 187129) | Marine sediment microbial communities from the Atlantic coast under amendment with organic carbon and nitrate - tdDd47.2 (SPAdes)... | ecosystem: Environmental > Aquatic > Marine > Coastal >... | reverse complement strand
GTCAGTCCTTCCGGTAGCCTTCTGCGCCATTTTTACAGCGCCCTCATTGGCCGTTGATCCGGTGATATCTCTGTACCACCCCTGCGTTAATCCTTCCGGTGCATGTTTTTGCAGCTTTTCATGAAGAGCTTGCACTTGTGGCTTACTATGGTGAGAGCTAATATGAACAACACTATCAAGCTGCGCCTTCAAAATACCCACCATTTTGGGATGCGTGTACCCCAGCGCAAGATTAAACGTCCCAGAGACAGCATCCATGTATTTATTATTATCTTCGTCAAATAACGATACGCCCTGCGTCTTTACAAAATTAACTTCTTTCATTTTTTACTCAGTCTTTCTTATTTTTCATCATTTAAGCACCCTCCCGCCTCACCTGCGTGTGGGTACAGACAGGCGGAAGAGCTTTCTTTTGCAAAGGACGTGGGAGTTGAACAGAGAGGTGTCCTTTACATCATTCCTTTTTGAAATCCTCAACAACTGCAAAAAGCTGTGATCGCAAATCCTGAAACGGGGTATCTTTAAGCAAAGGCATAATCCACTTATTTCGCGGTTCCAGCGATCTAACGAAATTAAGAAGGTAAATAAATTCCTCAATTTCATCCGTTTTTCCTGCAACAACCACATCAAATGCTGCTTCCACTTCAAGCCAGAATTTATAATTATCTTCTTCCGTCCCTTTTTTCGTGCGATCAAGATGAGCATCAATATAATTGCGCGCACCTTCTTCCTTAAAAACCCAACGTAATACCCATGCTTCCTCTTCTGCCCGATTTAGCAATCCTTCCAGCCGAACCCGCGCAGGCTTTTCCTGATAAAAATCATTGGGCATAACACCCAGCCGATCCGCTGCACGTTTCAAACGTCCCGCACTAATCCGGTTTAAACCATTCTCATATTTCTGTAGCTGCTGAAACGTTACATCCATAGCTTTGGCCAAAGTTTGCTGGCTCATTCCTTTACGCTTACGAAAACGCTGCAAGTTCCCAGCAACAATCAAATCAATATTATCAACACACCCCTTTTTCTTCTGTTCACTCATCTTTTGTTATTTCTTTCTTGTTACTCCCTGCCAAAATCCTCTAGTAAAAATTAGGCATAAGAAAGCATGCGCAAAATCCAATAATTTGCGTTATAATAAAAAGCACAGTCATGTTAATAACTTTAATGTTCAATATACGAACATAACTGTTCTTATAAATCGGAATAAAATAAATGTCCAGAAAAAAAGAAAATAATAAAACTTTTGGTAGCAGATTAAAGATTGCCATGGGTGACATGAGCGTTTACGCACTAGCCAAGACAACAGGATTGAGCCATACAGCTTTTCGCAGATATTTGAATGATGAAACTGTGCCGGATATTATTAATGCTCAAAAAATCGCTAAAACACTCAAAGTTTCCTTCTCTTGGCTTTCCATAGGCGAAGGCACAATGAAACCAAGTGATAACAAAAAACTGGATATTCTAGCGCCGGAAAACCTCAAAAAAATGAGCGTGGATCTATATACCGTAGTTACAGCCGCAGAAGACCTCATCAAAAAAGCTAAAAAAGAAGAAAACCTCTCCGCAAAAACAATAGCCCACGACATCGCCTTGCGCTGTATGTCTGTACCTGATTAATGATATCCCCCCACATCAAGAACCCTACTTAATGTTACCGTCTTCTTAACCTTTTATATGTATCCTTTGAAGGCAAACTAAGGGGATAAAGCATGATTGCAGATATTGAGCTGATTGGTTTTATGGCAACATTTTTATCATCAATGTCGGTTATGCCACAGGTGATAAAGATATACAGGACACGTGACGCGTCTTCTGTTTCGGCGATCACTTTCCTAACACTTGGAATGGGAAATGTATGTTGGAATTATTATTCATTGCATAGTGGGATTTTGCCCATGTTCATTTCCAGCACATTCTTTATGGTGTTCACATTTACGGTGCTTGCTCTTAAGTTTACTCTCTGGATTGAAAAACATCTTCCTGAAACATCTTTGCTAAGACAAGATTTTAGTTCTGTATTTAACAAGTATGCTTGTTTAGGGGGCAGACTATCCAACCGCGGAACTTCTTTTTGTCCGAACAGCGGGTAGCTCCTCTTTTTGTCTTTCCCAATCACCAATAGCTTCGATTACGTGCATACGTAATTGCTGAGCATGACCAGTACCGAGAACAGAAAATTTTGAAGCATACATGTCTGGTACTTTTTGAATATCGACAAAACGTATGCCCATTTCATCATACTTTGTCATTTCCTGAGCCGTAGGGAATGTATAGTAGCTTTCCTTTTCTTTCTCAGTTTGTGGCCTAGCTTTTGGTAATGCGCCACTTTCTTTGAAATTGCTTAATTCTTTTAAGATAAGTCCTACGCCTTTTTCACCCATACTAAGATAAGTATCAAATACGGATTTTTTATAGTCTAATGGCACTGAATCAACAGCAATAATGTCTCCCGTATCAACGCCTTCATTAACATAGTGCAGCGTCCAGCCATATTCACTGGCGCCGTTTTCCAAACATCTATAAGGAATGTGCACGCCTTTATATTTTGGCAAAACACCCGTATGCAAGTTCCACAAAAATCCTTTTTCTTTAAACGCTTTTATAGCCTCTGATTTGAAAATTTGTAAAATTCGGACGCATGCGCCACCCACAATCCTATCATCTGCCTTAATACTTTCTATAAAAGCAGGATCATTGACGTTTGATACATCATGATATTCAAGGTCATAAAGCTGCACGAGATGTTGTAGGCTATACTGAACGCCGTCTACGGGTAGATCATTCTCATCTAGCAATAGTGGCCTTGCATCAAGATAGGGTAAAACTACATCGCGCAAGAGCGCCGTTTCATAAAAGCCCAAATCTGCAAGCTCTGGGATACCACCTTTTTTGCTCAGTATTTCGCCCGTGTTAAAGATAACAGGCTCAAATCCTATTTCCTTTATTTTGGGAACAAGAATATTTAACCCTTCGTGCCCAACAAGTCCGTTACGCACAAATAATGCAATCTTCTGTTTTTTCATTTTGCTACTCTTCTGGTTTATAGTTGCCAACGTCCGGTAATACCGTTCTTTCTTCCCACGTCACATCGAAAAGCGCTCTAAAGGACTCTGCAAATTCCTCTTTTCTCACTACATAAATCTCAACATCTTCTTCACTAAAACTCATCAAAGCCAATCTATCGCCATAGACATAGAATGATTGCTGAGTAAACATTTCTTCAGGAAGCCACCTATATTCAGAGTGTGTGTTGCCGATAAAATTTGTCTCCCCCATAACGGCAGTTACTCTAAACTCAATATTCTTTTGGAAGGGCTTCATGCGTTCGCGGTGCATTGCGTACCAATCTGCGCCCAGCCACTTGATCCAATTATCCGGCTTTGCATTATGTAGCCTTATTTGACCGCCAACCGTACTAACAACTTCAAAGACATCATCCATAAAAAGTCGAAAGCCTTCTGTGCCCTTATAGACCTTCGTATCTGGCTTAAAAGAAACACCGTCATTAGGAAGGAACTCAATCCCTTGGCTCCCAAAATAATTTGAAAGAGTGTCAATCGTGTGCTTGCTGGCTTTTTCTTCTGCTTCAAAAGTCAAAATGGCACTCCGCGCAGGATTTTTCACTGCTTCGGCTAATTCATTTTGAGTCATATTGAGCAAGGCACGTGCTGCCCTACATTGCTTTCCCGTAATCATGTTCTCTTGTTTAAGCTATAAATTACGCGAAATCAAGATATATTGTGTGGAGAATAAAATAAAATATCTGAATGTTTATACATAATATTGGTATTTATGTGCATCTATACTAACTTTAAGATAAAATGTTTGAAATTTAAGATATTTTGTTTGACATAAACTAGGTTTGTTATGTATAACTGTTTTCATAAACGAAAAACGTGTGTGGAGAAAAAAACAAGATGTGTGTGGAACAATCTTAAATTCTCCAAAAAAAATAATAGAACTGCTTTCGGGCGAGGTGCTTGCGAAAGGCTATGTTGTACCCCACACAGCTTACAACATGCTTTCCCCCACACTCCCCTTTATGCGAGCACTTCCCCTGACTAGCTCTGCATGGTTACGAGGCCATGAAAGAACGAATTTACTGGCTACTTGATAGCTTTGAGATGAAAGCTCCTAATACAAAAAAAGATCCTGACACGGGTCTTGCTTATGACAGTCCGGTTGAGGCTATTAACCGCGTTGATTTCTGCATTGACTTCAAAACAGATAAATTTGAGCCAAACTATAAGAATTTAATCGGTTATAAAGCGAAAAAAGCAAGCATACACGGGAAACAAAACATAGATTTTTCAGCAAACGTCAACGGCAGCCTTATTGAAACAACCACTTTAGGCAAGCTACCCAACAGACAAGTTACTCTTTACGAGAAAACCAGAGAAGTAAGAAACAAGCCAGTAGAAAAAGCCTATTGGTGGGATATATGGGGCATTAATCCAAAAACATTTAACCAGCAAATCTGGCGCGTCGAAGCTAGAGCAGGAAAATCAGAACTTAAAAAAGGTTGGAATGTAACAAGCTTTGACGATCTCGAACAGAAATGCGGTGACATAATGGCCGACATTCTTGAAAAGTATCGTTACACAATCCCAGACCCAAATAACATCAACAGAAACCGTTGGAAAAACGCTCCATTTTGGAATACCGCAATTAAAGCAACTAAAGAGGCGCTTGCACCCTATTCTTCAAATGCAGAAAGAAAGAATATATTGTGCGGATCATGGAAAGAAAAGCGCAACATTTATCTGAACAATATAAACGGAAACTCTATAAGCCTAGCCGCCTTATTAGACATTGAAATGACGGAGTTGCCAAACGTGTTCGATCAACTCAAAAAAGAAATGCAACAGATCCTAGATGATCCAGATGAATCTGCCCACCTATACCAGAAATACCTTTTGGCAAAAGAGCGTTTTGTATTCTTGGAAAGAAATTGACTAGCTCAACACCATACATCAAAGATCCTCTTTTCTCCTTCGCATAGCACCCCTTACCAAAATCAAAATATCAATAGTGATCGCAGTAGAGAGCAAGCTCATTGCCGTATATAATATAGATACGTCTTCCCCTAACATAGGGCCCAGCAGAACAACGTCATAAATAAAGACTACAGTATTAATAAATAAGGAAAATGCACCTCGCGTCTCTTAATACGAGCGCCAATTTTATTTTTTTAATCGTCATATATCCAGTTCTTCTTTCGGGGGCTCTGGCTTCTTAGGTGGAATTGGTGGCTTATCCGTATAATTATCGCCATCGCCAGCATCACCGCTATCTTCTTCCAATATTGCACCATCCTTCTGCCGATCCGGACCCATAGCTATATGATAAAGAACGCCACTGAAAAGCCCTACAGGAATCCCTATAATAACGCCAAAATCGATACTAAGAACTATAACCATCCCTAATATCGCCAAGACAAGATAAACAGGGTAAAATCTCTTATACACGTTGTTGTCTTTCCTTACCTTCTTCTGCAAAATATTAAATCAGATTTAGCCTGCTCTGCCAATTCTTTTGCCCTATCAACAGCAGGTTTTAATTTTCCTTCTATTTTCTGTCTTTGAGCCTCAATTTCATCTTTCAAACTTTTGATTTCTACTTTTAGCTCAAAATCCGTTTTTTCTCCGGTAACAAAATCAGATGCTTCCTCAACAAGAGGCCCTACTTTTGCTCCAACACTTAACCCAACGGCGGCTCCTGGAAGACTGGCTATATATCCACCTATACCAGCTCCAATGGCAGCACCAACACCTCTCGCCTTACCTTTATCTCCCCTTATATAGCTTGTTTCTTTGCTCAATTGCTGTTCAAGCAGAGATAAAGAAGCCTCCATAGAAGCAAGCTCTTCAACATCTCCATGCAGATTTTGTTCCGCAATATACAACGCTGCTTCAGCATTTACATATGCAACCTCCTCTCCCTCACAATTTGGTTTTCTAGGTTTGGGGGGGGCTTCCTTTGGCTTATCCGTAGAATTATCGCCATCACCAGCATCACCACCTTTATCCTCCCCAGCATTGCTTCTCTTTAATAATATTGAGCTAAGCGTTTGCTGGGTCTCTCCTCCCGGAAAAAGTAGTCCATCAATACGAAGTTCATTAGCTGTTTGAAACTTTTTTATCCCCTCATCGGTCTCTGTATCTATTACGCCGGATGGAGAAAATAATTTGATATCAGACAAGAAATCTAAGAAACCCAACCCCTTTTGAACCTGCTTCACATCTTTACTACGATTGGTTAAACCACTCCCAACAGGATCAGATAAAAATAGTCCTCCAGAGAATAAATCATCATTAGGCTTTTTAAAACTACGGTTTAAGGCTTTTTCCGTCTCTCCCTTAGGATGTATAATTCCGTCTTCTTTTAACCCCTTGTCTTTTTGGAAAGTACGGATACTCCGATCTAACTTTTGATCGATATACTCTAACTCTGTATCACCATCATAGCGCCCCAATGAGGCAAAACCACGTCGCGTATTTTTGACGTCTTCTGGCTCCGAGTCATATCCATTCCCAACGGTAGACGATAAATTACTTCGGATCATTTCTAAAAAACTGGACATTAACAAGGCCTTCTCTTTGACAGCGAATTTTGAAAAACAAAAAACGCCACGGACGGACCGATGGCGTTTACATGAGCATATATTCCTACATAATTAAGGAAAAATCAACTAATAAAATCAATTAACCGGTTCGAAGCGCTTACCAAGCGGTTAATCAACCGCTTAAACAACAAAAACAGCACTAACTTTAACCGGTTAACAACAAAATTTAAGCGGTTCGAAAGCGGTTGCGAACTAGTTAAACAACCGGTTAACTCATATTTTAAGCGGTTAACCAACCAGTTCACTGTTTTTATTGAAGCGCTTAAGCTGGCTCCGACATGGCTATTTAGTATATACGAGAACCAAATAAATACCCTCCAAGCTCAATATCATGAATAACTCTCTTATCAATGGTGGTGTACCAGCTAAGAAGAAAAATGTGTAAGCTCACCCCTACTTTGTTTTATCTCATTACTCTCATCACTAATGAAATAATGCTTTTCATTACAAGCTACATCACTGCAACTCATATACACACCATGGTCTTTAACAAAAGTTTTTGCTCTTTCTGATAGTACCTCTTTTAAATCAGCAGAAGGCTCTCCTTTTATACTTACAGAAATATATTGTATTCTTTCGCCTGAAGATAATCCTGATATGTGATTATCAGATAGAGAAAACGTTTCAATGTCATGAGGAACACCAAGAAACCAAGAAGAAATATGGTTATTTAAATCATCCCCCCCATTAAATTCTTTTTTTGTTTTTAAATGTACCAACATCAAATCTTTGTATACTCCATAACCTGCACCATAATTAGCTATAAATACCTTGAAACAATTATTCCTAGTATCAATATCAATTGAAAATCTCGGTTGAATAGAAAGCAGCCTATATGCTTTTTCAGATTTACTATAACAGACAGTAAATATCATTGACGAAAGCGCTATAAAAAAAGAAAACAGCGCTATCCATTCAGACGGCTCTAACATGAAAATTAAACTTACACTATCAGCTTTCATTTATAATCGCTCCTCATCCTCATAACGTCTATGCATTTCCAAGAGAGGTTCAAAATTCAAATCATCCGCCTCCCTAACCGCGTTAAGATATTCCCCGCGCACGGGGCTTTCGCCTACGATACTTGGCCACATAGTTAAGGGCTGACCATTCTGCTTTAGCCAAATATTAGCCAATAACCGTGACCAACGCCCATTACCGTTTTTGAACGGATGGATTTGAACGGCGCGATGATGAATGCGCACAGAAACCTCTACAGGCTCAAAATGCTTTGGCCATTCTTGAATATCTGCGGCTAGCGTTCTAAGCGCTTCACCGATTTGATACTTATCTAAACCAATTTGAGTGTTTTGCGTCCTAGTACTCCCCGCCCACTCCCAAACATCGCCATACATTTCACGATGCAGCTCAAGCAGCCAGTAATAATCAAACGGAGCAACCTTCTTTGACGGCTTTTGCACCAAATATTTAAGCGTAGCCTTACGGATATTCTCCTCTTCAAGCTCATCAACGAGTTGACGGCTAGGGTTCGCGTATTCGTTGGCGAGCTTAAACCCGTCCAAATCATCGTAAGGCGTTTCACCTTCTCTATTTTCCCAGCCGTCAATCATCTATTCCGCCCATAGTGCACGTGGTGAGCCCGCCATAAGCTCATTCACTGTTTTGTTGAGCATACGCTTATACGCGCCTTCAGACGTTGCGGTAGCCTCAAGAGCCGAATTCCCACGAACAAGCTTCATAATCTGTTTAGCCTTCTTTATCGCCTGCTCCCTTTTCATAATTTCAGGGTCTTTTGCGCGCGCGCCCAAATCCACGCCCAGCACATCAGCAATCGCGAGAACATGGCTAAAATGAGCCGATGGATGTTTGCCCGACAATATGCGGTTAATCGTAGGCTCAGACACCCCGCTTTTCTGTGCAATCACAGCACAACTCACCCCCAAATACTTCTTCTGGAGCTTAAGCTGGTTTATAATTTTTTCATTGGATACAATATTTTTCATCATATTTGGCCTATATTTATCCTTATATATTATCATATATGATAGTTAATGGCTATGTTTTTTCTGCCGACGCTTCCAACATACGTTTTTCCATTTCAACTTTGTACTTGCGATCATTACTTGGCCAGTCAATCTCAGCCCATTCCCAATTGCTTGCTATTTCTGGAGAAACCCTAAAAAGAATACCCTGCCCAACTAGTGCAGATATTAGATATGGAGCACCATCAATATCTTCATAATAGTCAGATGCATAAAGCTCCCAACATTTTTCAATGAACGGATCAATCACACAATATATAAAATTCAGCACAAGATAACGATAATCCGTTCCATCTTTTGGTAAAAAATGTTGAATACTGTTACGTATTTTTCCAAACTCATCAAATACCTCACGGTTAGGAATTTTCAACCCTGTAGTAGCCCATAGTTGGTCAGGAAGTGCGTTATACTGAACGGTTCTACCTTGTTCATATAATTGTTCCATATCCAAAGAAACGGCGCTATTAGAATTCTTAGGAAGCTTTTCAAAAATAAAAAGAGGGTGCTCTTGAGCTATACGTGCCTTAATTAATATCTCTGCTGCATGCGCAGCCTGCAGAACCGATAACTCAGACCACTTATCATTGTCCATACTATGATACATAGCATGGTGAGTCGCATGAGCGAGAGCCCCTAGCCCAAGATCAAGCATATGCGACGATATAGCTTCTTTATCAAGAATCATACAATCCTCTACGCACACAAACAATTTACAATCAATTCAGAGAGCGTATCCCACATTGACGCTAAATGATTCTTTGATGGAAAAAATGCTTTGTGATGCACATATTTATGCATTGTATTCGCAGAAAAAATAGCTTCTTTTTGTTCAAATTTTGCTAAGGATTCATGCGTTTTCTTATCTATAAGTCCATTTTCCTTTTGATGGTCAATTACTTTTCTGAACTTCTTTGACAATTTATCGTTAGGATGAATACTCGATATATTTTTACACGTAATATAGTTTTCAATCGATAACTCCAAAAGTACTCGAAACAAAACTGCTATAGCGTTATCATGTTTACCAAATTTCAGATGATGCTGAAGCTCATCCCAGATATCGGTAGCACGTTTAATATTTGCCTTAAATGGTACTTCATAATCAATCCACTGCCGAATTAACGTTTCTCTTTTAGGGCTTTTAGGGACATTAATAGACATAGGTAATGGACTTGATACAGAAGCATTATCAACTACGGGCTGCTTCGTAACGTCTCCTGTTTTGAAATCCACTCGCTCTTTCAATTGATTGTGAACTGTTGGAAGTACTCCCTCAGTTTCTAAAGCATTAAGATATTTGCGCTTATTATCATTTCTAAGCAAATGATTTAAGTTTAACGTTCCTGAAGCAAGGTCATTAACTATACGAACCAGAGCATTTAAAGACTTATCAATATCTCGAATAAACACGACCTTGTTCCCCTTAACAGAAATTCCAACACGAGAACGGAACTCTTCTGATGATAACAAACGATCAACGTTTGTATGCTTCACTTTAGTGCTCTTTGAAATAAGATTTTCAGATCTTAACTTTTCTTCAATTATACCTGGAAGGTCAATTTTTTTACTCTTACCAGTTCGCTCAACAAAATACGATTTTGCCTGATTTCCCCAGTTAATCTGCCCTACACCATCCTGACTACCTGTATGAATTCTATATAAATAATCATCTATCCTATCTTGATCTGTTTCTATCTGACAATCTAAAGCCGTAGGTATTGCCCCCTTCGCTTTAGCCGCTATACCGGAAAAGAAATCCTGCCATTCTTCTGTAGGAGCCAGCTGAGGTTTATTTAGAAGCTTTAAGCACGTTATACGTCTATTACCATCATAAACCATATATTTTCCACTCTTAGCGGGAGAAACCATCGCAATAACTTTAACTTCACACGTTTTACTTAAATCTTTTGCCAAACTCTTCATTTTCGCGGGTAAAGTCGTTAACAATTCTGCCATTGCAGAAGCTTCATCAGGCATTTCCCCATGCCTATCGTTACTAGGATTTACAATTAATTCTGATAGTGCAAGCGCCTTTATATTTCTTTTCATCAAACTTTTTCCCATTTCAACCCAAGCAACATTACAGCCTAAGTTTTACATCAATATTGAATAACCACCATGAATTTAGTGCGGCTTTCTTGTTATTACAATAATTAAATATTTTATGGGAAGAACGTTTATATACTCCGTTCCATCAGGTAGCACCAGAGTAGCACCAAGGCAAAATAAAAGCCGCTCGAAAGCGGCTAAGTTATTGATCTAATTGGTTGCGGGGGTAGGATTTGAACCTACGACCTTCAGGTTATGAGCCTGATTTAACATCAAATAAACTACTGTTTTAATTTATATTTTTGCAGATATGTTATTTATGGGCTAATTTTTGGGCTAGAAAAATGCTCTATAATCCTTTTTTTTCGGCTCACTCTAAAATACGAACTATACTATTGAAAACAAACTGTTTTTCCTAAGAACCAACCCATTACCCGCAAAATACAAAGAAACCCAAGAACAACACACCAAAAAAGAGACGAAGCCAAGATACCTTTGGGCAAAAAGCCTGAACCTCCACTGCAGTATACCATAAGACAATTAGGCAAGATAGACCTACATCTCTATCCCCCCCTTACCTAACGAGCACATTTCAGTATACCCACACCAACAATGAAATTATTGTGCAACGCACCATCGACAAACGGTTCAATCTTTTGCTAAATGTGTTAGAATCCGCATAGGAGTATACAGAAAGATTCGAAAAGCCATGGCTACAGCAGAACAACTAAAGGCATTGATTAGATCACACTTTGGTGATGAACCAGAGCGTTTTTACACGGTTGCTCTACAAGTCGCCGCACATGAAGCAAGGAAAGGTAATTCAGCACTAGCTCATGATCTCCGTAATATTGTCGATATGGAGAGGAAAAAAGCTGGGCCTCGCCGTGTACTTAATTTCCCCAAAGATTTAAAAGGCTTAGTTTTAACCGAAGAACCCAGAATATCTAAACAGGTTCTTGTGATGTCCTCTGACCTACAATCAAGGATAGATCAGATTATTCACGAATATAGACAGCAGGAGAAACTTAAGTCTTACGGTTTATCTCATCGTAGAAAAATCCTTCTAATAGGCCCACCGGGTACAGGTAAGACAATGACCGCAAAGGTATTAGCCCATGAGCTTCGTATCCCTCTACATACAGTACAAGTTGATCGCCTTGTAACTAAATTTATGGGAGAAACTAGTGCCAAACTAAGACAAATTTTTGACTTCATGAAGGAAGAACACGGTGTTTATTTCTTTGATGAATTTGACGCCATTGGTGGGGACAGAACCTCGGATAATGATGTTGGCGAAATGCGCCGTGTCCTAAATGCGTTCTTGCAGTTCATTGAGCAAGATGTATCTGATAGTATTGTTATTGCAGCGACAAATAATCCTCAACTTCTAGATAAAGCGTTATACAGACGTTTTGATGATGTCCTGTACTATAAAAATCCTACAGATAAAAAGAGAAAACAACTGATAGAAAATATATTGGGGACGTTCAAGTCTGCCCGTTTCGGTTGGAAAAATGTCTTAGACAAAAGCTCAGGCCTCAGTCATGCAGAGTTATCTCTTGCCTGTAATGATGCAATTAAAAGTGCAATATTGTCGGATAAAAACAAAATTAGTGCGTTAGACCTTTGTGCGATGATTACTAATCGAAAAAATGCGCATGAAGGAATCAATGGCTAAGAATGGAAAAAGAATTACCGCATATTCGTATATCAAAACCAGCAGACAGCATAGGCTTTACAACAAGCAAATCTGGCGGCGGTAAAGCTCATTACCCTAAACGTCCAAGAGAACAGCACGGCGCACTCATTAAGAAAAAACTGGAAGAAGCTTGGCAAGAGAGTGAAAACGAAAAAGTTGCCACATATTCAGGAAGAACAGGAACATATATAGAATTTCAAAGTTCCCCCGATTTTGATATCAAAATAAAGAGCTTGGAAAATTTAAGCCAAGGAATCCGCCTTTGTAATGTCAGGGAAGAAAAAGACAAACAGAACAATGGAAGCGAAAAAGTAACAAAATATATTACAGCATACATCCCAAATAATAAAAAGGATTGGCTAGCAAAGAAAATAGATGCTTATCTCAGTGAAGATAAAGGAGCATATTTCAAATTTCCTCAATTCCCACAATTTAAAAATATTAGAGAAGCAATGAAAATTGGAAAATCTGGTATTAAAGAAGAAGATGGCGATCTAATCGTATATATAACGGCAAAAAAGCAAGAAGAATTCTTTAAAACAGCAGAACAACACTCAGAAGGTTTTAGTCAGTATAATACCCCTATAGAACAAGTTCCCAAAAACGATGAACTCGTTAGTGGAATTGAGGAATTAAGAAAAGCTCTACTTGTTAAGTCCTTTTGGACAGACAATAAAAAGCTAATGCCTTCTACTACACCGGAATGGTGTGAGGTTTGGTTGCGCGGAGATACTGAATACGTAATAGAACGGTTTGATGAATTACTAAAATTACAAAAAATTGAAAGCAAGGCAGGATATATCAGATTTCCAGAGAGACTTGTCAAGCTTATATATACTTCGGAAGATCAGTTAAGCAACATTACAAAGAATTCCGATGATATAGCAGAATACCGCAGAGCTAAAACCACAGCAGAATTCTTATTAACTCAAACTCCTGCAGAACAAAGTGAATGGGTAAATGATTTGTTAGACCGTTTGTCTATAGATAATACTTCAGATGTATCTGTTTGCATTCTGGATACAGGGGTTAATAATGGCCACCCTCTTATTAACCCGATATTGTCAGATGAAGACTGCCAAGCAGTTGAACCTGATTGGGGCAATCATGACCATCATAGTCATGGCACATTAATGGCAGGATTAACGGGCTACGGTGACTTACAATCAAAATTGGAAAGTGGAGATAATATTGTCTTAAGGCATGTTTTAGAGTCTGTAAAAATTCTTCCTCCTGTAGGCGAGAATCCCGTAGAGCTATGGGGAGACATAACAAAACGAGCAATAAGTAGAGCTGAGATACAAGCCAATAACAGAATAAGAATAGCGTGTATGCCCGTTGCTGCGGAAGACACACGTGACGAGGGACGCCCATCATCATGGTCTGCCGCCATAGATCAAATTACATCTGGCGCAGACGATGATGACAAACGTTTGTTTATATTGGCTGCAGGAAATATCACTGATATAAACCAAATCGCTAATTATCCAGACGTTTTAATTACAGATTCTATACATGATCCTGCACAATCTTGGAACGCGATCACCGTAGGAGCCTTTACAAAACTTACCAATATTACAGACCCAACACTCAATGGCTACACAGCACTAGCAAACACAGGGGAAATCTCACCATTTTCAACAACATCTTTAGTTTGGGAAAATAATAAATGGCCAATAAAACCAGAAATCGTTTTTGAAGGCGGAAATATTGCAGTAGATACAAATAAATTCCCTACGGAATGTAACGACTTATCTCTAGTATCTACATATTACAAACCTCAAGAAGAGCTTTTATACCCGTTTAACATGACAAGTGCAGCTACGGCACAGGCCGCACATTTTGCTGCACAAATACAAGTCCAATATCCTGATTATTGGCCAGAAACAATCAGGGCATTAATGGTGCATTCTGCAGAATGGCCGGAAGCGCTAAAAGAACAGTTTGCACAGAATGATAATAAAACTGAGCTAAACAAAGTCCTTAGAGTCTGCGGATATGGCGTTCCAAACTTAGAAAAAGCCATTCATTGTGCTTCCAATAGCCTAACCCTTATTGCTGAAGCAGAAATTCAACCTTTTGAAAACTTAAAAACAAAAGACATGCATCTATACGAACTTCCGTGGCCTAAAGAAATTTTGGAGACACTTGGAGAAGCTGACGTTGAGATGCGAATAACGCTTTCTTATTTCGTGGAGCCGGGCCCCGGAGAAATTGGCTGGAAAGATCGTTATCGTTACCCCTCTCACGCTTTACGGTTTGATTTAAATTCTCCTGGAGAAGATAAAGATACTTTTGTAAAAAGAATAAACACAAAATCCAGAGACGAAAACGAAGAAAAACCTAATACTCAAAGTCCATCAGATCACTGGGTGCTCGGTGCACAGAATAGAGACAAAGGCTCTATTCATTCCGATATATGGAAAGGATCAGCAGCCGATTTAGCTGACTCTAACTTAATTGCTATATCACCTGTAATCGGCTGGTGGAGAGAAAGGCAGCACCTAGGGAAATCCAACAAATCAAGTAGATATTCTCTAGTCGTTTCAATCACAGCTCCTGAGCAAGATATAGATATTTACACCCCCGTGAAAATAGCATCAGAAATTGAAACTCCGGTTGAGATTAAATCATAAAAACAGACCAAGACTACATCCCCCGTCCCACATCCAAACCTCTTATCTTCTTCAGCTCGTTTTCCATCTCTGCGAGCTGGAGTGTTGCATTCAATTTTCTATCGAGCATTTCGGCATTCATGTGCCTCTCGGACATGTTACCAATTTCCTGCTGAGTCCTTTGAACATGGTTCAAAAATTCTTTTGCAACTTTCTGCACAACCTCTTTATTTCCGTCCTTAAAATACTTATCAGGATTACCCATCTCTTTGATAAATTCATGGCTAAAAAACTCACCAAGATCTTTTCGTTCATTCATCAATTTGGTAGCGGTTGTATTGATTGCCCGATCAACTTCATCTGGCTCTAGTTCTAAAAACCCATCTTTTTCTTTCCTCAATATCTTAGCAGCCTTGCGTTCGCCCATTTTATCTAGTTTTTCCGACAAGAAATCAAAATTCCGAATAGCATCTTTACGAAACTTCAAAGCATCAAAGTTTTTATTGTCACTCTCAGATAATTTATATTCCCACCAATTCCTATCCGTTTTGCGAATATTCTCAGCTCTGGCTTTTAATTTCTCCAAATACGCCGCACGATCATATTTAAGCGTTGCGCGTCGATCAATGTGTCAATACGCATTTAAAATTGACCCACTATGTGCGTTGAATTTTGACCCATCTTTGTAGTGTTTTATTAGGCGTAATTGCTTAAGTTATGCACAGCAGTAGAGCCCATGGGATATTTAAATATCCCATGGGCTCTACCTAGAAAGTTTATTGTCATTATTTACGTTTTTTCATGCGGTAACTGTCATTGCCGGTTTCTATAATATCGCAGTTATGGCAGACCCGATCCAGTAAAGCTGTGGTCATTTTTCTATCGTTAAAGACGCTATTCCATTCACCAAATATCAAATTAGTTGTGATTATTAGCGAGGTTTTCTGGTGGATTTTTGATAGTAAATGAAATATAAGCTGCCCACCATTTTTAGAAAATGGCAGATAACCTAGCTCATCAAGTACAAGAATATCTATTTTTTCCATTTGTTTTGCCAACTTACCTGAATTTCCATCAAGTTTCTCGCGTTCAAGCTGATTTGCCAGATCTACAAGGTTAAAAAACCTGACTTTAAAGCCATCTCTAGCGGCCTTTGAAGCTATGGCTATGGCTAAATGTGATTTACCTGTCCCAGGCCCGCCAACCATAATTATATTACGCGAAGTTCCCGCAAATTCTCCAGTATATAAATTTATAACCTGCTCAGAATTAATTGGCGTATCATTAAATATAAAATCATTAAGATCTTTGCTCTCCGGGAATTTAGCCGCCTTCATTCTGGCTTTTATAGCTTTTAATTTTCTAGTTTTAATCTCTGATTTTAATAGCTGATGTAAAGAGTAAGATGCAGATGCCTTGCGTTTTAATGCATCGGATAATATTCCATCATATGCATCGATCATGCCTGTAAGCTTAAGGGCGTGCATGGCATTAAGTAGACTTGATTCATAATAACAGATAATAAACCAGCCGCACTTACTTCTGGTCGCCTGTTTTCAGGCGGTTTTAAGATTAATATTTGCCAAGGCTCCGACATTTTTTGCAATCATGTTTTTCAGGCCATTATTACGATGAATCTCGGCGAAAATCCTGAATTTTTTCATCCGCCCGATAGCATGCTCCACGCCGATACGAAGCCCGGAGTGCCAACGATTATAAGCCTTGTTTTCTTTTGAAAGTTCCTTTTTCTTCGGCTTTTTGATTGGGATTTCAAAATCCGTTCCCAGATATCCCAAATCGCCCAAAATCATAATATCTGGAGGTTTTACGATACGACTTTCATCAAAGATTCGCTTGTCATGTTTTGAACCTTTTTGCGCCGGGCCAACAGCCAAAATCCGCTTGTTATTATCGGTCACAATCTGGTGCACAAAGGTGTGACGTTTCTTTTTTCCTGAGTAATTTTTCTTGCGCTTTCCGGGCTTTTTTGAACGATAAATCGGGCGCTCAGTCCCGTCTATCATCAGATACAAAAGCTTATCTTTTTCTTCTTCGGTAAGATGCACTTCGCGCTCGGGCATACGAAAATGCTTGCTCAAAAGATGCGTAATAGCCCTGTTAACACGGCAAACGGTGGGCGAAGATACTCCGAAAACCAACCCCAAAAACACATGGCTAGTGTAGGTGCGATAATAAATCAAGCACATCAGAAGCTGCGAAGGAAAATTAAGCTCATACTTTCTACCCGCTCCGATAGCCCGTTTGCGACACTTACGTGATAAACGCTTATGCTCCTTTTCGAGCCATAGCGGATGGCAGTCTTTAACTAATTTGTCAAAATCAACCACGCGAATGCCAGAAAGACGGAAAAATAAAGCAGGTCGGGCGCGTAAAACTTTTAACGTGTTCATAAAAAAATCCTCCTGCATAAAATTATGCACGAAAATTACTCATTATCCTAATTGTGCAGCAAGTCTAGTATATCATTGCGGGTGACTTCATTCATGATGATACCCCCGATAACAACAGGTTATAAGCATTAGGCTCAGCGCAAGGTGCGTATTTTAACGGTAAATAAGTAACATTTTCCTCTTCTAAAACTTGAGAAGCGTCATTGCTGCGCAGTAAAATATTGAGAATAACATCTTTTGCTATGGTTTTTTCCTTTATAGCTTTAGCGCACGCTGACCTTACTTGTTCCAACCCCTCTATAGGGATATAGGATAATATATGGGCAAAATCCCTTGTGCCATTAGGAGATTTCTTAAGATGGTCATGTACTTTATCTAACTCAGCTGGAAGCTCCATATCGGTAAATGGCGCGCCGTTACGAAGAGCACCAGGTTTACGGGCAAGCAACGGCAGATAATGGTGCCAGTCATAATAAGTGCGGCCTCTGGTAAACTTACGTTCATGGCTGCCCACTTCTTTGCCCTCATGAATAAATACAAGCCTATCGGCGTAGCTTTTACATTGCACAATCTTGCCTGCGCAGGAACAATGCACAGAGTAATCATTACGGTCAAAGCGCGCGAGGCAAGTTATAGAAACCTTTATATCAAGCTGCTTACAGCCATCAAATAAGAGCGGTGTTGCCAGCAAATAACGGCGTTCTTGTTCAAACACGTCATCAAGGGTCTTATCCTTATATTCTGGATGCTTATGCTTAGCATTGTAAGTAGCTAGCTGACTTGCCAAAATATCATTAATCTCTTTGATGCTGCTTCCTTGGGGCATTGGCGTAAAAAATTGTTCACGGCTAACCCTGACCTGACGCTCTACACGGCCTTTCTCATTGCCGCGCGCAGGAGTGCAGCCAGTAGGCTCTACGCGGTAATGGGTACACATACGTTCAAAATTTGGGTTCCATTCACGACCCTTGCCACGTAACACCTTTTTAACTGCCGTGCTCATATTGTCATATATGCCCCTGACAGGAGTGCCACCAAAATACTCAAATGCCCTGACATGCGCATCAAAAACCATTTCCTGGGTTTCATTAGGGTAGATATAAATAAACTTCTTACGTGAATAACATAATATGAAATGCGCTACTTTTACTGTAATTATCTCATTATTAATCAATAGCTTGTCTGTACTCCAATCAAATTGATAAGCTTCGCCAGGTTCAAAGCTAAGTGGTACGCAAGCTGCGGGAGATATATTAGACGAGCGCTCGTTCCACTTGGCGATATAACGACCCACTGAAGAATAGCTGCCATCATAACCAACCAGGCAAAGCTCTTCATATAATTGCTTTGCATTACGCTTTGGCCGCGCATGCTTATTATCTCGAAGCAACTTCTCTAAAAGATCAATATATTCACCAAGCTTGGGATATGGCTGCAGTTTGCGGGTGTAACTAATTGTAGTGCCACCATTATTACGGAGTACATCTCTGACTGTGTTACGGGAAAGATTTAAAGCTCGGCTGATCTCTCTTATGCCATCACCTTTGCGGTGACGGGTTAATATTTTACGTCTTGTTTCCATTATTAACATCTCCTGATCGCCTTCCGATTATTTAAATGAATAATAGGAAGATAGGGTTATAATAATGAGTTATCCACACCGCAAACCTAACACCATAAGGTGGGTCAATATTGCACGCGCGTTAACAGACTGCTCTCTCAAGCCATTTATCACGTTCTTGTGGAGAACATTTTAAGCCTATAACAAGGGATTTTCTTTGTTTCACCAGAAACCACACACCAAAAAGTTAAACGAATTGTCTATCCTGCAAATACTATATCCCTATAATACCATTGGTTGTGTTAAAATGATGTTAAGGCAAAAGATAAACCAAGGCAACGGCATTGTTTGCAAAAAAGGTTTTACTTTCTGGAAGCCCTGAGCATAAAAAAAGCCGATGATTTCCATCATCGAAATTATTGTATTTTTTTGGAATTTTACTTCCCGGAGCCGCCATTCACATAGCAATCATCAAACATGAAAACAAAAATCTGATTGCAAGGGCAAAGCCGCCCAAGCGGTGCAAAGCACCCTTGCAATAGATTTGTTCATGTTAGATTGCACATCCATGAAGGGCTAGTTACGGGAAGTAAATCCCCTAAACCGTGATCAAATCACCATTAGTTTCTAGCGCTTCCTCATCAGTGAGGCCGGTAACGTTGTACAAATAGGCTATCTGAACAAAGTTATCAGCGCCGCCATCTGCATCAACGTTTAGGTATGAGTTAGAACCACTCTCTGTAATCTGGACAAAGTCTGTGATCGCATCCGTTAATGGGTCGTAACCGCTTAGGATGTTAGAAATATCCAGTGCATCACCTTCAGACAGATTGAAGTCCTGAATATTATCGCTATTGGTGAAAGCGGAATCTGCTTCAAATGCGAATGTATCAGCACCGCCTTGGCCATAAAGCATATCCACACCACCCCCACCGTAGAGGAGATCATCACCATTACCGCCATAGAGATAGTCGCTACCATCCAAACCATAAAGCACATCATCCTGATTTGTTGCATACATGCTGTCATTCCCGGACGTTCCTGTGAACGTATAATTGGATGTAAGATCAATGGTCGATCCATCATCGAGCAAGATGCTTTCTACTTGATACGTATCATAGGAAGTATTCTGCTGGTAATCAGAGAACAGTTGGTAGTTGATTTCAATATACTCATTATCAACATTGACACGGAGATCGTAATTACCGTACTTCTCAAGACGAATGTCATCAGTCATTACCCCGTGTAGTACTAACTGGTCTACACCGCCTGTCTCATTAATCGTGTCATTACCATCACCTACTGACCAAACATAGCTTTCACTGTGCGTTTTACCGTTTAATGTGTCATTTCCAGCAAGACCTTCCAGAGTTGTATCATATAGATTGAGGGCTGTGAGTGTGTCTGCTCCAGATGTACCTGTAAACGTCATACTGCCAGTAAGATCAATCGTCGAGCCATCATCGAGCAAAATACTCTCAACCTGATATGTGTCATATGTATGATTTTGCTGGTAGTCAGAGAACATTTGGTAATTGATCTCAATGTATTCATTATCGACATGAACACGC
>Ga0209692_10002418_pt1 | contig 20557 bp, 17 predicted proteins | sample tdDd472_FD_187129 | JGI IMG/M metagenome (GOLD analysis project Ga0209692, IMG submission 187129) | Marine sediment microbial communities from the Atlantic coast under amendment with organic carbon and nitrate - tdDd47.2 (SPAdes)... | ecosystem: Environmental > Aquatic > Marine > Coastal >... | reverse complement strand
AGCTGCTGCACCCTCCGGTACCCAATCACTTGCGCCTATTGATATTGAGGTAGTATGGGGTGATACCGACACACTTTCGGGTGGAGCATGGGCAAATCCATCGGATACTGCATACGCTTCCAATGGTCAGTTGCAGGTTGATATACCATTTACAGCATATAATATAACTGATAATGAGAAAGTATATACTTATATCATAGAGGAAAATCCAAAAAATAATCGCTGGGACCCAGGTGAAAAGATAGTATTTCTTACTCCCAAAAGATACGACCCGAATTTTCCAAGATTTCACGGACAATTACTAAATGATCTTCCATCAGGAGAGTTAATACTGCCTGCACCGGGGGATACTAATATGGTATTAACAGCCCGGCCTATTGGTAATGATGATGTATTCAGGTTCACTTCTTCTACCGGATTGATTACTGGAATGTCGGAGTTAACTCACCCGGAAGAATTTTCATTAAGTCAGAATTATCCAAATCCATTTAATCCGTCAACAAATATATACTACAATTTGCCGGCCACGGGGAATGTGAAATTATTTGTTTACAATGTTCTTGGTGAAAAAGTGACTGAGCTTGTAAATACCATTCAGACTAAAGGAAGCTATAAAACGGAATTTAATGCAAGTCGGTTTTCAAGTGGAGTTTATATTTATACACTTGAATTTGATCACAGGATCCTCGCGAAAAAAATGATATTGATTAAATAAAGTACTGAGTACGAGGTGTTTATTGGGGCGGGGTTTTCCCGCCCTAACTATTTTAAACTGTTACCTTTTTTCATCGTCATGCCCGCGGATTTGTTCGCTGCGACGTAAGCGGGCATCTCGTTTTTGTTTTGCCGGGGTGTGTCGGAGATTCCTGCTCAAGGCAGGAATGACATGCTAGTTTTGTAATTTCTTTCTCCCCTCCATTTACCAAAGGGAGGGGTTGGGGGTGGGTTCTTCACGGAATGATATCATGTAAGCCCTGTCATGCCCGGCTTGAACGGGCATCTCGTTTTTAGTTTTGCCGGGTTGTGTCGGGGATTCCTGCTTGCGCAGGAATGACATGATAAGTTGTGTCGTTATGCTTTTCTTGGGTGGCAAGCAACTTCAGTGCATGGGGGTTCGACAGGCGATGTACTAAGCTTGCCTAAGTTCTCACCCACCACAATTTTCCCCCGTCGATAGGGGGAAATTCCGGCTTGCCGGAATGGGGGATGACCAAAACTCTGAGATGCGTGTGGTTACGTCATCCTTCCTCTTTTTGCAAAGAGCGCAAATAACCGCCTCTTTCGCAAGGCTTAAAATGTGAACGCCCCATCGGGGCGAAATATCGGTAACAGCGTGTAACAAGACAACAATACCGCGCTGTAGGTGCGGAACAGAATTGTATGCCGGGTTACCCGACTTTTGGTCATCTCCCGTCCCGATAAATCGGGCCACCCTCTTCAAAGAGGGATGATAAATCCTTGAGTTGTGTCGGAGATTCCTGCTCAAGGCAGGAATGACATGGTTGGTTGTGTCGTTATGCTTTTCTTGGGTGTCAGGTACTTCAGTGCATTAGGGATGTTCGGGTCTTCGAGCAACCTCAGACACCTCACCCCTTTTAAGTTTAATGAATGGTTTAAAATAACAAGGGCGAGTAAAAACCCGCCCTCGACTTTAGACTACCGACTTTAGACCGGTGACTAATTTTTTATTTTAACAAAATCATTTTTTTTGTCTTAACAGCATTACCCGCTCTAAGCGTGTATAGATAAGTGCCGGATGCGACCTTTACGCCTGCGTTATTAGTGCCGTTCCACATAACATCATAATACCCTTCCTCTTTTGATTCATTAACAAGAGATTTAACCAACTCACCGGAGATGCTGAATACATCCAGTTTCACGTTCTCAGACTCTGGTATATAATAAGAAATGGTTGTACTCGGGTTGAAAGGATTGGGATAGTTTTGTGCAAGCGAATGTTTAGAGACAATCAATTCTTTCCGATCCCGGACACTAACTACCGAATTAAGATCAAGTTTGTACATCGATCTCCCGTGAGTTCCGGCTAACAAATAGTTCTCAGTAGGATGAATTTTGAGATCATACACGGGAACAACGGGCAATCCTGTACCGAGGGGTTCCCAGTTTGTACCGGAATCAAATGAAGCAAACACCCCAACATCGTTTCCGACATAAAGAACGTTACTTGTATTAAAATCAACTGCTATTGCATTAATTGGTGAATCAGGGAGGTTACCACTTATATCGACCCAGTTGGCTCCCTGATCGGTACTTTTAAAAATGTGAGAAACCGGATCACGCCATTTCATACCTGAAAATGTGACATAAACAACATTATCGTCAAAATTATCAGCCGCTACCCTTGTAACCCAGCGGAAAGGTAACCCTTCTGTAATGTCTGTCCAGTTAGTGCCTCCGTCAAGCGTTACGAAAACTTTACCATCATCACTGCCGGTATAAATAATATTATTATCAACAGGAGAAACACTAATTGTAGTAAGAGTGCCAAGTCCGGGATAATTAGGTGAGGATAAAGTGAGGTTATCACTGATCGCATTCCAACTCTGCGCACGATTGGTTGTTTTGTAAAGCCTGTTGGAACCATAGTATAAAATTTTGCTATCGAATGGGTCAATTACAACAGGGGTAGACCAGTTTTTCGGCTCGCTTTCTGAAATACCGTTCATTGCCCAGGACATATTACTTCCTCCTGAAGTAGAACGATAAAGATTTCCATATTGATATTCCGCGTAAACATAAGAATTATCAACATAATCAACATTCACGTAGAACCCGTCACCCCCCAGCAAGGGCACCCAGTTATCCAAACCTCCGTCGAATGTGGCTATGGTGTTGTTGTCTTGCGTTCCGCCGAAAAGAGCATCCGGATTATTCGCATCCAGATTGATTTCATAAAACTGCGTGATTGGCAAATTAACATGGTCCTGCCATGTTTTTCCCCGGTTTGTGGATTTATTTATCCCGCCGTCATTTCCGACGAGCACTATATTGGGGTCGGTAGGATGAAAAGCAAATGCATGATGATCCACGTGCAGATTACCGGGAGAAAGATTGCTCCAGGTTGTTCCACCGTTGGTTGTCATGTTAAAGAGTTGATCAAGAACATAGATATGATCCGGGTGATGCGGATTTATCCTTACTTGTCCGAAATACCAGCTAAAAGAACTGGTGCCTCCTGCAATTTGAAAAGATGGATCAATGCTGTTCCAGGTATCACCTTTATCAGTGGATTTATATAATCCGGAATACGCACCCCCATCCGTGTAAACTGCTACAATAACATTGGGGTTGGTGTAATCGTATGAGAGGCCGATCCTGCCGATAAATTCATCATCTGCCGGCAGACCGTTTGTATCACCTAGTTTTTCCCAGTTATCACCACCGTCGGTACTTCTGAAAATTCCGCTCGTCGGACCCCTGGAGCTTACTGATTGACCGAAACCTGGGCGGCGTACTCTTTCCCACATTGAAGCCATGAGGAAATCCGGATTCGTATGATCTAATATTATATCAACCGCACCGGTAGAATCACTTACAAACAGAACATTTTCCCAGGAACTTCCGGCATCAGTCGTTCGATACACTCCGCGATTTGGGCCTGTTCCGAAATTTGAACCAACAGCAGCAACAAAAACACGGTTATGGTTTACCGGATCGATCACAATTCTTCCGGTATGAGCAGTAAGTTCCAGCCCGATGTTGCTCCATGTTTTTCCGGCATCAACAGATTTAAATACTCCCGCACCGGGAAAATTGTTATGAGAACCATTGGGCTCACCCGTGCCGGCATAAACAATATTTGTATCAACGGGGTCAACAGCAATATCACCCATCGGTAAAATTGGTTGGTCGTCAAATATCGGAAACCAAGTGTCGCCTCCGTCATAAGATTTAAAAACGCCTCCGGTGGCAGCAGAAGCATATACTGTATTAGCATTCAGGGGGTTATATTCAATATCAACAACTCTGCCGGCAATATTTTCAGGGCCGGCGAATTCCCAAACCGGCTCTTCGGCTGCTTTGTTGAGCCTTTCAGCTTTAAATTTTCTCATTAGTATTGCTTGTTTGGCAGCTTCGTACTGGGCAAGGGGAGCAGCTTCAAAATATGGAAATGTGCGTTGATTATATGCCCATTCATTCGGACGCATATCAGGTCCGGCTTCTTTCACTTCATTCTTTTGTTCGGGGAACAAAAATATAAAAGAGATAATTAGTAAAAATAGAATTGCACTTAAACCCGGTAGGTATTTTTTCATATAATTCCCGATATCTGGTAAATTTTTAATTTAAAATAGTTCAGGTAAAAAGTGAAAGCAAGGTATAAATATACCGCATGAGGAAAAATTCACGATTTAACGTATATATTGATTCCTTTTAATTATTATTGATAAAACCTATATTACATACTTTGATATAAAAATTGTTTATGAGATGACATTACCACAATTAGCTTATATTGTTGCTGTTGATGATTTCAAGAGTTTTCAGGAAGCAGCCAAACATAAATTTGTTACCCAGCCCACTTTAAGCATGCAGGTTCAAAAGCTGGAGGAGGAGCTTGGTGTTATTCTATTCGACAGGAGCAGATACCCGATTAAGTCAACTGCAATCGGGCAAAAGGTAATTGAACAGGCTAGAATTGTTTTAGAGGAAACTGCAAAAATTGAAGAGCTTATCAATTATGAAACCACTGAAATACAAGGCACATTCCGACTTGGAATAATACCAACAATTGCACCTTACCTGCTCCCGTTGTTTCTTGAAACTTTTGTTACTAAATACCCTGAACTTGATATCGTGCTTGATGAAAACCAGACAGGCTCACTGATTGACAAATTAAGACGTGACGAACTTGATGCTGCAATTATTGCTACACCTTCTGAAGAGAATGACCTTAAAGAAATACCTCTTTATTATGAACCTTTCGCGGCTTACGTGTCTAAAAAACACAGGTTATTCAAGAATAAAACAATAAATCCGGCGGAGCTTGAGTTAAAAGACATGTTTCTTTTAAAGGAAGGACATTGTTTTCGTGAACATGTTATCAATATCTGCAAAGGTTATAAAGACAGTTTTGAAAGAAGGGAAAACTCTATAAATTTTGAAGGCGGAACACTCGATACACTCATGAAACTGGTGGAGAATAATTTCGGCATGACAATAATTCCATTTCTCCTTTCGCAGGAATTGGCCGGAACCAGTAAGGAAAAGTTTATACGCCCCTTTGAAAAACCACTTCCCACCCGTGAAATAAGCATAGTTCACAGGAAAATTTTTCTCAAAAAAAATATTGTTGAAGTGCTTCGTCACGAAATATTAAACTTCATTCCCGAAAACTTGAAAATGAATAAAAACAAATCTGTGGTAAAGTGGAAAAGAGTTTAATTTCAATTTTAAGAAATATTTCCTAATTGTGAAAGATTAGAGTGCCGTTAGAATTTTCGTTTTGAATCATTTAATAAAAATTTTGTTATAAAAAGGATTTTTATCCTTATAGATTAACGTTAACATTCATATTTTGCTTATATGCAAATTGGCGTTATTTTTGATATAATTATTTTAGACTGTAAAATATCAGCTTATTCCGAGGAAAAATGTTAGAAGCAATTCATGGACTTAACATAGCGTTACCAATAATGTATATCATCACGTTTACATTATATGTAATTGCATTTTTTAATGATGACTCCGGACTTAATAATATTAAGCGCGTGTTTCTTTTTTTAGCATGTACAACTCATATTTTTTATTTGCTGGTGCGAACAATCGAGTTTAATCACCCGCCAATAACAAGCAAGTTTGAGATATTTACAGTCCTTGCATTTGCTATTGCATGCTCATATTTTATACTTGAACTTGTAACAGATATCCGTGGTACCGGATTGTTTATTATATTCTTTTCTGTACTATTTCAGGTTATTTCTACTTTTTATATTCAGGATTTGATGGAAGTAAGAGAAGTATTACGAAATCGGATGTTAGGAATGCACGTGATCAGCGCTTTATTAGGTTATTCGGGGATTACGATATCTGCCGTGTATGGGCTGCTGTTTCTGGTGTTGTACAAGGATATAAAACTGAACAAGTTCAGTATAATTTTTGACAGGCTTCCAAGTCTGGAAACGCTTGAAAACATGAGCTTTATCTCGCTGGTTATCGGTTTTTTACTCCTTACAATTTCAATTACAATTGGTATTATCTGGCTTCCGGGCGCATTCCCCGATTTCAGCTTTTTTGATCCAAAACTAATTTCCACCGCTCTGGTGTGGCTTGTATATGGTACAGGCATTTTGATAAAACTTTTCGGAATATGGTATGGTAAACGCGTTATCATGTTCTCACTAACCGGATTTGTTATAGCTATGTTCTCATTATTGCTCTCAAATATTTTCGCGAGTAGTTTTCATTCATTTTATTGAGAATATTTTATAAGATAAAACATGAACATTGTTGGAATTTCAATAAATCATCGTAACTCTCCTGTTGAATTGCGTGAAGAACTTCACCTCAACAGGGAGGAAATTATAGATTATATACCCAGACTTAAAAATTATTTGTCTGAGGGATTTGTTCTTTCTACGTGCAACAGGACAGAAATATTCGGGTATCCTGAAAGCGAAAAGGTTGACGTAGATGGAATTATCAATTCACTCAAGGATTTTAAGCCGGTTAAAAACTTTAACGATAAAAATTACGACCGCTATTTTTCCTGCGGTGCGGTAAAACATATTTTTTCTGTTTCTACCGGAATTGATTCGCTTATTCTGGGTGACAGTCAGATTCTTGGACAGGTGAAAGAGGCAATTGAGCTTTCTAAAGACCTGGATTTTGCAGGAGCCACCACAAACCGCCTTTTTGATACAGCAATCAAGGTGGGAAGACGCGCCATCAAGGAAACACTTATCGGGGAAGGTGCTGTTACGGTTAGTTACGCAGCCGTGCAGGTTATTGAAAAAATCTTCGCGAATCTTGACAAAAAACATGCCCTTGTTATCGGCGCAGGAGAAACAGGAGAACTTGCGGCAGTTCACCTGCGTGATAAAGGAGTTGGGCGAATTACAATCGCGAACCGCACTTATGAAAAAGCGGAAAAACTTGCCGAAAAAATTCATGGCGATATTATCCCGTTAAAAAATGTTGGAGAAGACCTCCATCATTTTGATATTGTTGTAAGTGCTACCAGCTCAAGTGATTATATCATCTCTAAAGATGATGTAAAAAAGATGATGCGTAAAAGGCGTGGTACCCCGGTCTGCCTTATGGATATAGCAGTTCCTCGGGATATCGACCCCAAGGTGAAAGATATTGAAAACGTGTTTTATAACGATATCGATTCCCTCCAGATAATCGTTAAACAAAACATGAAAAAACGTGAAAAGGAAATCCCGCTCGTCGAAGAAATTATCATGGATGAAATGGTTTCTTATTTCGGGTGGTATAACACTCTTGAGGTTGTACCCACTATTAAATCCATCCGTGAATTTTTTGAGGAAATCCGGCAGGATGAATTAAGTAAAATCAGGCATAAGGTTACAGAAGATGATTATGCCAAACTTGAAAATATGACCAGAAGAATGGTTGGCAGACTGCTTCACAACCCAACCATGAAACTGAAAGAAGTTGCTGAATCCGGAGCAAATGCGAGTCAGATAACCGCGCATACTATTATTGCAAAAGAACTATTCGGGATCAACAACGGAAAACATCAAAATAACGAATAACAGGAAATAAAATTGGCTGAAAAACTTGTAATTGGTACACGCTCAAGCGACCTGGCTTTATGGCAGGCAAATTTTATCAAATCCGAACTTGAATCGAAATTTCCCGGTCTTACCGTTGAATTACACCTGGTGAAAACAAAAGGTGACAAAATTCTGGATGTTGCTCTGTCAAAAATCGGTGATAAAGGTTTGTTCACTAAAGAACTTGAAGTAGCGCTTTTAACCGGTGAAGTTGATATTGCCGTCCATAGTTTGAAAGACCTCCAGACCGAGATCCCTGAAGGGCTTAAACTTGTAGCCGTGACCAAAAGACACGATGTTGAGGATGTGCTAATAGCACGTAAAAAGGGAATGACAATCGACGATATTAAAGAAGGTGGTACAATCGCTACAGGCTCACTTAGAAGACGCTGCCAATTGAAACATTTACGTCCCGATCTTAATATTGTTGAATTAAGGGGTAACGTCCCTACCCGAATCCAAAAATTTCTTGATTCCGATTGGGATGGAATTATTCTTGCTCGTGCAGGTGTTGAAAGATTAAAACTGGAAAAACATATCTCCTCTATCATACCTAAAGAGGTTATGGTTCCGGCTGTTGGACAAGGTGCGTTGGGAATTGAAATTAAAGAAGGTAACAAACTTGCCGAAGAAAAAGTAAGTGCCCTGAATGATCCCAACACACGTGCCGCTGCTTTTGCAGAAAGAGCATTACTTAAACATCTTGAAGGCGGCTGCCAGGTACCTATTGGTGCAAATGCAGAAGTTAAATCCAACGGTCTTTATCTTGACGCTATTGTTGGTTCTGTTGATGGCTCTACAACTTTCAGAAAATTCATGCGGGGAAGCAAAAATAATCCTGAAAAGCTCGGAATTGAACTAGCGGAAGATTTAGTTGCTGCCGGAGCAAATGAAATATTAAAAGTTATCTATGCAGAAGCCGGAAGAAAATAAGCCTCTTGCCGGTGTTAATATTATTCTCACCAGGGCTGTGGAACAGGCAGGTGCGGATATTGAAGTTCTTAAAAATTATGGTGCGGATGTAATATTATATCCAACAATTAAAACAGTACTTTGCCGGGACGTTACGGAATTAATCACGGCAGTCAATAAAATCCATGACTTTGATTTTATCATTTTCACAAGTGTAAATACCGTAAAGTTTTTTTTCGAAGTTATTGGTAAAACTGAAAAGTCTGTTCCTGAACAGGTAAAACTTATTGCTGTTGGTGATAAAACAGCAGAAGCATTGCGGGAGAGAGGATATACAGGAGTATTGATCCCGGAAGAATTTACTGCCGAAGGTGTGATTAAATTGTTGGAGACTCAGATTGACGGAAAAAACGTTCTGCTACCCCAATCAGCAATCGCGAGAAAAATTCTTCGCGAAAAACTTGCTGAATCCGGTGCTGATGTTACCGCAATATCACTTTATGAAACGGTGATGCCGGAAGAAGTTGAAGTAACTGAATCCCGTGAACAATTACGAAATATTAAATCCGGACTTTTTATCTTTACAAGTCCGTCAACTTTTGATAACTTCCTGAAGTTGGAGCACGTAACAAATCCGGGGGAATATTTTTCGAAATTCCAAACGGCGGTTATCGGGAGTGTAACCCGTGCAAGACTTGAAGAATCCGGAGTAAAGGTTGATATTATTCCCGATATTTTTAACATGGAAAATTTGATAAAACACGTTATAGATTATTATAAGAAATAGTGGAGAAAGTTTGGAAAAGCTTAAAAATGATCTCTTTTTGAGAGCTTGTTTGAGAAAACCGGTTGAAAGAACCCCGGTTTGGATGATGCGCCAGGCAGGAAGATACCTTCCTGAATATAGAGCCGTGAGAGAAAAAGCAGATTTTTTAACAATGTGCAAAACTCCGGAGCTCGCTGCGGAAGTCACCATTCAACCTATAGACCTGATTGGTACCGATGCGGCGATAATATTTTCCGACATACTTGTTATTCCTGAAGCAATGGGAATGACTTTGGAAATGCACGAGGGTAAAGGACCAATTTTCCCTTCGCCAATTCGCAATGAAAATGATGCAAGAAATTTGAAAATTATAGAACCGCGCGAAGACCTAAAATACGTACTTGACGCTATTAAACTCACTAAAAAAGAGCTTGACGGCAGAGTGCCGCTTATTGGTTTCAGCGGTGCACCCTGGACACTCCTAACTTACATGGTTGAAGGAAGAGGGTCTAAAACTTTCGCGGAAGTTAAAAAGTTAATCTACAATAATCCGTTATTGGCACATTCACTCCTCGGGAAAATTTCAGATGCAGTTGCGGATTATCTAAGCGCACAGATCGATGCAGGTGCTAATGCGATACAGATATTTGATACCTGGGGTGGTATTTTAACACCTCGTGATTTTAAGGCATTTTCACTCGATTATATCAAAGATATAGTTCAGAAAGTGAAACGCCCTGATATACCCGTGATAGTATTTGCTAAAGGTGTTCACTATAAGCTGAAAGATATTGCCAAAACCGGGTGCGATGTTATCGGTCTTGACTGGACAATGAGTCTTAAAAAAGTTCGTAAAGAAGTTGGTGATAAATGTGCCCTACAGGGTAATCTTGACCCCACTACTCTTTACGCTGATCATGAAGAAATCAGAAAACGTGTAAAGCAGGTGTTAAAATCGTACGGGAATGGGTCGGGGCATATATTTAACCTTGGTCATGGCATTTTACCCGATGTTCCCCCTGCAAACGCAAAAGCTATGGTTGAATTTGTAAAAGAAGAAAGTACTAAATACCACCGGGAAGAAGAGTAAGTTTTTTTTATCCCTGTTGTGGTTAATAATTGGAGAAACAAATGTTTGATATAGATATAGATTTGATTAAAAAATATGATAAACCGGGACCTCGATACACAAGTTACCCCACGGCTCCCCATTTTCATGAAGGTTTTACCCACGTTGATTATAAAAACGAAATAATCAGAACCAATTCCGGGCAGAACGAGCGTGATCTTTCACTTTATTATCACCTCCCTTTCTGCGATACCCTCTGTTATTTTTGTGGCTGTAATATGGTAATTACCCGCAATCGCGACAGGATATCCAAGTATGTAGGCGCACTTAAAAAAGAAATTGACATGCTGCGGGATTTAATACGCGATGATCGGAAGGCGATACAACTTCACTGGGGCGGCGGTACACCAACACATCTTAATCCCGATGAAATACATGATCTTATATCTTATATCAATAGCAAGTTCGTGTTCCGTGATAACGCCGAAAAAGGTTGCGAGATCGACCCGCGAGAATTAACCCGTCCGCATCTCGAAGCACTCCGCGAAGGAGGCTTTAACCGTATCAGCATGGGTGTGCAGGATTTTAACCCCAAGGTTCAGGAAGCCGTGAACCGTATTCAGCCTGAAAGTATCACTAGTCAGGTCGTTACATGGGTACGCGAGCTAGGGTTTGATTCCATAAATCTTGATTTAATGTACGGTTTGCCATTCCAGACAACTGAGGAGTTTGCTAAAACTGTTGATAAACTTATTGAACTTTCCCCGGATCGTGTGGCTGTGTTTAACTACGCGCATGTACCCTGGATGAAAAAACACATGAATCTTATCAACACGGAAGACCTCCCGGCTCCGGAAGAAAAACTTGAAATTCTTAAAATGACCGTTGCAAAACTTACAGGTGCAGGTTATGAATTTATTGGGATGGACCATTTTGCCAAACCAAACGACGAGATGGCGATTGCACTCCGGGAGAAAAAGCTTTACCGCAACTTTCAGGGTTACAGCACTCACGCTGGAACTGATCTTTATGGCGCCGGAATAACAAGTATTGGTCAGCTTGAAAGAACTTACGTGCAAAATATCAGAACGGAAAAAGAATACATGGCAGCTTTAGAGGAAGGTAAACTTCCTACAACTATTGGTTACATGCTAAATGATGACGATATGCTCCGCCGAGAAGTAATAATGAAAGTTATGTGCGATTTTGAGCTGGATTATTCATTCTTCGAGAAAAAATTTGATATAAATTTTAACGAATATTTCGCCTACAGCATCGATAAACTGAATGAATTTACCGAAGACGGACTCGTGACTTTTAACGAAAAAGGCTTTTCTGTTAGTGAAATGGGAAGACTGTTGATAAGAAATATTGCTATGAGTTTTGATGGTTACCTGGAAAGAAAACAGGACACGGCGCGTTATTCCCGCACCGTTTAATTGAGAAAGATTTTAGTAATCTTGCTAAAACTTTCCTCGAACTTTTTTCTTATTTCATGTGAATAAGGATTATACTTGTAAAAATCTTTAAATAAAGTATCCGAATCGTTCATTGTAAAATGGGCGATTCGGTTCAAATCCGAAAGCCCCCTCATTTTTAACGGCACGCTATAAATATCCATATCACCCAATGCTCTTCCAAGATGATGAATCAGACTCAAATTATAAGCCATCAGCCTGTCATGTTCGTGCGCATCAATGCTAAGTGGTATCAATCCCAACTTTTGCTCGAATAAATCTATTAAAAACCTGTAATTGCCAAAACTAACCCTTCCCGGCATCATGGTAATCTGGTGACCTTTTAATCCTTTACGCGCTGAATCGGGACCAAACAGGGGGTGAGTAAGTACGAATTCAACATTCCCCGGGAAAAAACTGTGAAACCAGTTGAGCACTGAAACTTTTACAGAGGCGCAATCAACTACCACGGCACCGGGTTTAATCTTGTGGGCATGTTCTTTTATAAAGATTTCAATTTCACTTATTGGAATAGTGAGAAAGATAAAATCAGCCTGTAAACATTCTTCCAGTGTCCCAAAATTAGTGAAATTCTTCTTGTTTCCGACCTTATCGAAAAAAATCACTTCTTGATGCTGATTTATCAAACTACCGAAAAAAAATCCGAATCGCCCGGCTCCGATAAATGCTATTTTAAAATTGGCTTTAATCTTTTTCTCCCAAAATATTATTCTGCATCAGGTGAGATTCTTTAAGAACAACATCCCACAGAATGTGAATGAATTCTTCCCGCAATCCGCTTGATTTAGCTTTTTGAGTTAGTTTATCAAGAAGGGCTTTTTCCCTGATTGAATCTACAACATCAATATCGAGATTTTTTTTAATATTACCAATTTTTGCTGCGATAGTGAATCTTTCCGCGAGCAACTCGATGATTTTTTCATCAAGGGTATCTATTCCTTCCCGGAGTGCATCTAAGTCTTTTTCTTCAGGTTTCATCTGCTATTGTATTATTATAAAGTGCTAATTATTTAACTTCTTCCCAGTTGGAAAGGTCTTTCCAGAATGCCGGATATGATTTCTGCACGCATTCGGGATTGTTAATTGTTACTCCGGGGATTTTACACCCGGCAATTGCAAAACTCATTGCAATGCGGTGGTCATTGTAACTATTGACCTGAGCTGCCTTGTAGACTTTTTGGGGATAAATTTCAAGCGCACCGTTCACGTAATCACTTTTACCACCTAAAGCCTCGATATTACTCCTTATTGCGGCAATACGGTTACTCTCTTTATATTCGAGATGCCTGATGTTGGAGAGCCTTGTTTTTCCCGGCGCGAACATCGCAAGTACAGCGAGTGCCGGGACAAGATCGGGCACATCGCCGCAATCGAGATCAAAACCCTTGGTTACACTACCGGAAATTTCTGTCCTGTCATCATAAAGAGTAACGTTACCCCCGGCAAGTTCAGCAAACTCCAGTATCTTGTGATCTCCCTGCAATGACGGTAGTGTAAGTCCGGGAAGAATCACCTTTGAACCGGTTATTAGGCCGTATATAACCCAATAAGAAGCAGCCGAATAATCTTTTTCAATTTTTATATTCCAGTCATTTTCAGGCGCTTCGTTTTTCACAAAAATTGTATTCTGATCGAATTCAATCTCCAAGCCAAGTTGTTTCATCAACTTGTACGTCATGGTTATATACGGGAGTGACGGAGTGTTGTGCGGAAGTTCTATAGTTAATGCTTTTTCCATCCACAAAGCAGAGATCATCAAACTGGTTACAACCTGCGATGACGGCAGGCTGCCGAATGAAATACTCCCCCCTGCTATTTTTGAAGGATAAACCACAACGGGCAAACCATCATTTGTCCTGGAAAGATTTACCCCCAGCATCATTAGCGAATCGAGTAATTCAGTAAATGGTCGCTGGTGAAGGCGTTCGATACCATAATATTTTACCGGCTTTTCGCAAAATGCGGCAAGAGGAATTAAAAATCTGGCAGATGATCCCGAGTTCCCGAGGAATATCTCTGTTCCGGAGTTATCGCCGATAACTTTTTGATTATGCTGTACCCCATCCTTTTCATACCACCCGGCACCGAGGTTTTTCAAGGCATCCAGGGTTATTACAGTATCCTCGGCAACAAGCTTCTCACGAATCGTGGTATGCCCCCTGTTTAGCGAGCCTAATATTAAACTCCTGTGTGACAGACTCTTGGAGGAGGGGAGGTATACAGTAATCTCCTCTTTATATTCCTGTTTTATCAGATACATTCCAGTTCAACCTTTTCAAGTTTTTGCTTTCTTAAAGTTAAAATACCTTCACGCAATATATTCAGATCGGAAAGTAATTGCGAGTATTGATCAAAATCGAGGGATTGATCACCATCGGAAAAAGCCTCGTAAGGACGGGGATGTACTTCTATAATAAATCCGTCTGCTCCGGCTGCCAATCCGGCAAGAGTTATCGGGCTTACCAATTCCGTTTTACCGGTAGCATGACTCGGGTCAACTAATATTGGGAGATGGGAAAGATTTTTAAGTGCCGGGACTATATTTACATCAAAGGTATTTCTGGTGTGCTGCACGAAAGTACGAATTCCCCTCTCGCAAAGGATAACTTTTTCATTCCCCTCGGAAAGGATATATTCGGCACTCATCAAAAATTCATTTAATGTAGCCGACATGCCTCGTTTTAATAGCACGGGTTTATCAGTTTTACCAAGGGCTTTAAGTAACTTGAAATGCTGCATATTCCTGGCACCAACCTGGAAGATATCAACATAATCATACAAAGTTTCTATATCATTTATTTCCATCACTTCCGATACTACAGGAAGATCATGTGCCTTACCGGCTTCATAAAGCCATTTTGCGCCTTCAACTCCCATTCCCTGAAATGAATACGGGCTTGAGCGCGGTTTGAATACTCCGCCTCTTAAAATATGTCCCCCTTTTGCAGCCACTTCAGCGGCGATCTCGAAAATTTGCGCTTCCGATTCTACCGAGCATGGACCCGCCATGTGAACCGGTTCGGTTCCACCAATAAGAACACCTTTAACATCAATGATAGTATTCTTGGGATGGAATTTCCGTGATGAAAGTTTGTAAGGTTCCAGAATTGAAATAACCTGCTCCACACCGGGGAATGCGCTCAAAGCTGTTTTATCCATTTCCCGTTTGTTACCGATAATACCGATAATCTTTTTTTCGATACCCTCGGATTCGTGAACCTGTGCGCCTTTATTTATGATGTAATCTTTTACCCGTTGTACATTTTCGGCGGTTGCCGAATCTTTTAGAACAACTATCATTGGGTACTCCTGCTAATTTATTTGTAATTTTTATTTTTTCAGGAGAAGCGATATATCGCTTCTCTACGTTTTATTAATTTTTATTCCTGAACTCGTTCTATTGCTTCATGAATTTTTTCTACCGGCTGACAAAGGGAAATCCTTATGTAACCCTCACCATTACTCCCGTAAAGCGTACCGGGTGCGACAAATACATGCTTGTCTTCAAAAAGGGAATCAGCAAATTCCCTTGAATTTGTGACATTTTCGGGAAGTTTTGCCCAGAGATACATCCCGGCTGCATTTTCACTGTATGTGCAACCCAATACTTGTGCAAACTTTTTCGCCGCTTCTTGTCGCTCCAGATAGATAGCTGTAAGGTCCTCGTACCAGCCTTGACCAATGGTTAAAGCCTCAATTGCTGCTTCCTGCACGGGGAGGAATATTCCGGAATCGAGATTACTTTTTACTTTTAGCATCAAATCAAGCACCTCAGGGTTGCCAACAGCCATTCCTACGCGCCATCCTGCCATCCCGTGAGATTTGCTGAGTGTATTAAGCTCAATCGCTACCTCCTTCGCTCCGGGAACTGATAAAATACTTAATGGCTCTGTTTTGTTCAGGATAAAACTGTAGGGGTTATCATTGATAACAAGAACATCATGTTTTTTAGCGATCTCAACTAACTTCGTAAAAAACTCTATTGTGGCACTTTCACCGGATGGCATATTCGGGTAATTAACCCAGATCATTTTTACTTTATCGTCAATTTTAGATTCTAATTTTTCCAGATCGGGGAGCCATGAATTTTCTTCCTTCAAATCATAAAACACGGGTTCAGCCTGCATCATTGCAGCTACAAATCGGTACATCGGGTAACCAGGATCAGGTATTAACACCTTGTCACCGGGGTTCAACAAAGCAAATGAAACATGAAAGATGCCTTCTTTCGAGCCGATTAAAGAAAGGACTTCATTTTCCGGATTTAATTCGACACCATAGTTTTGATTATACCATTTCGCGAAGGCTTCCCGCAATTTTAACTGGCCCCTGTGATGCTGATACCCGTGAACGTCAGGTTTTGAAACTGTTTCTTTCAGTTTTTCGATTACAGAATCTGCCGGACGCATGTTAGGGTTACCAATCGCGAGATTGATAACATCAATTCCGGCTGCCTGCTTTTTATTTATTTCATTCATTTTCAGCGAAAAATAATATTCGCTGGTGGATGAAAGTCTATCTGAAACCTTAATTTTCATAAGGGATTTTTCCTGCTTTGTACATACCAAGTAATTTAAATTCTTTAGTTTTTTCCTCGAGTACTTTAACGGCTTTTTCGCAGTGTGCTTTATCCTGCCAAACAAAATCGATATGGAAGGCATACTCGCTGGGGTAGCCCGGAATAGGGATAGACTGGATTAAAGACATGTTAAGATTGTATTCTTTTAATAGGTTCAGTATTTCCGCAAGTGCTCCCGGCGTGTGTTTTACCTTAAAATTGATTGATGATTTGTTAATGCCGTCTAATCTGTAGTTTTGTTTGGTGGAAAGGATAAGGAAGCGTGTATAGTTCTGTTTTACATTTTCGATACTCTCGGATAAAATTGAAAGACCGTATAACTCAGCAGCACGTTTTCCCGCAATTGCTGCGGTGCCGGGGAGCTGGTGTTCCATAATTTCCCTGGCGCTTTCTGCTGTATCAAAAGTTTCAATTCCGCGCATGTGAGGATTTTCTTCCAGGAATTTGCTGCATTGATTAAGTGCCATCGGGTGTGATTTCACCATGTGGATATCGTTCAAACTTTGCCCCGGCAGTGCCATGAGGTTTTGGATAATCCTTAAATAAACTTCACCAATAATATTGAATGAAAATTCTTCGATAAGCGCGTAATTCGGGAGTATCGACCCGGCAAGAGTGTTTTCTACTGCCATTATTGCCAAATCAGCCTCACCGGATTTTAATGCCAAACTTAATCTCCTGAATGTGGCGCACTCAAGCAGCTCGTGATCGTTTTCACCAAAATAAACCTGTACTGCTTCATCATGAAAAGATGCTTTACCACCCTGAATTGCTACTTTCAACTTAAAACTCCGGATAAAAAAAAAGCCCCGAATAATCTTCGGGGCCTTTTTGGTTAAATTTTATATTGCGTTTTCAGCATGTAACCGTACAGGACCCCTTCTCCGGGTAAATAAAATAAAAGTAACCGAAATAAAAAAATGGGCTGTATGTGCTGAAATTAATTGTCATCGTCTTTGTATTATTTTGATTGGGCAAAAATTAAGGCATCCAATCTTAAATGTCAATACTTTATTTGTTATCTTAAAAATAAATACTTATTAGTGCGTGTAGCAATCATATAATAATTCGGGAATAAAAAAACCGGAAATCAGAATTAAACCTGAAATCCGGCTTGTAAATATTTATGTCTTTGGTAAGTAAGTCCGGTAGATTTAATCCAGACGTTTAATAACTTTCGCCGGAACTCCTGCCACAACAGTATTAGCAGGTACATCTTTCGTTACAACTGCTCCGGCTCCTATTATTGCATTTTTACCAATTCTAATACCACACATGATAGTTGATGATGAACCAATTGATACATTATCTTCCACGAAAGTTTCCTCGAGAGTCCAGTCTTCCTCGGTTTGCATTGAGCCATCCGGATTAACCGAGCGGGGATACCTGTCGTTTATAAACGTAACATTGTGACCCACGAAAACACCATCACCGATATGCACTCCCTCGCAAATGAACGTGTGCGAAGATATTTTGCAGTTTTTACCGATGGTCGCATTTTTTTGGATTTCCACAAAAGTGCCAACCTTAGAGCCGTCATCAATAGAACATCCGTAAAGATTAACAAAATCGAAAATTTTTACATCTTTACCCAACTTTACATTATTTATGTTTTTCTTTTCCATCATCGCAGCCTTATGCTAATTCAATTAGTTTACCACGGTGTTTAATCGATTCTTCACTTGCTTCAAGAATCCTGACTACATCCAAACCGTCCTTACCGCTTGTTAAAGGTTCTCTTCCTTCCTTGATAGAAGCTAAAAACTCTTTTGCACCAAGTGCCAATGCTTCTGTCGCGATAACCTTTGGTGAATGCATATCACCAATACGGTACTGAACCAAAGCTTCATGGATTGATTCGGTAGATTTCATCTCGATACCGCTGTCATAAACTTTTATTTTTTCAAAGTTTTCCATGTCATCAAAAACCAGCATTTTTTTGGTTCCGCCAAGGAGCATTTTGCGGATTTTCACTGGGGAGGTCCAGTTAACATGAAAATGGGCAAAACTGTTGTTATCAAAATAAACGGAAAGATGAGCAATATTCTCGTGGTCATAGTAATTTGCCACACCGTGAGCAGCAACCGCCACAACTTTATGTCCTTCCAGCAGATAATTCATGATAGAAAGATCATGCGGTGCGAGATCCCAGATCACGTTTACATCGTGCTGGAATAAGCCAAGGTTAACCCTTACTGAATCAAAATAAGTGATATCACCAATCTCTCCGGATTGAACCAATTCTTTGATTTTTTTAACAGCTCCGGTGTAAATGAAGGTGTGGTCAACAAATATGCGAAGATTTTTTTTAGCTGCGATATCAATAAGTTCCTGCGCATGAGCAGATTTAGCAGTGAATGGTTTTTCAACCCAGATATGTTTCCCTGCTTCCAAAGCTTTCTTGGCAAGCGGATAGTGCAGATCTACAGGAGTTGCAATTACAACTGCCTCAATATCTTTTTTTAACATTTCATCATAATCGGTAAGCAGTTCAACTGATGGAAATCTGCTTCCGATAAACTTTAATCTATCTTCTTTTTTGTCGCATCCATAAACTTTGTCAACTTCGGGGTGAGCGAGAAAATTTCTCACCAAATTGGGACCCCAGTAACCAAGTCCAATAATTCCTACATTCATATAATCACCTTCCTACTTTTTGAAGAATTCGTGCATTTTCTCTGAAATATATTCAATTTGTTCATTAGTTAATTCCGGGAACATTGGTAACGAAAGCCCTTGTTCTGCAAGCGCTTCGGTCACTGGGAAATCACCATAGTTATATCCCAAATGGGCAAAACATTCCTGCTGGTGCAGAGGGATGGGGTAATGTAAACCGCTCGCGATATCGTTTTCACCCAGGAATTTTTGTAGTTCGTCTCTTCTGGCGGTGCGTGCTTCACCTGCTACACCCTTCACCTGGATTACAAACAGGTGGTAAACATGTTTCGCGTAATCCATCTCTTTAGGAACTATAATACCGTCAATGTCTGAAAGGAGTTCACGGTATTTCGCCGCGGCACGTCTTCTTCCGTCAGTCCATTCACTCAAATATTTTAGTTTAATACCAAGAACAGCTCCCTGAACGCCTTCCATACGGTAGTTGTGACCATACATTAAATGTTGATATTTTTTTTGCGCACCATGATCACGTATCATTTTAAATTTTGTATTTAATTCTTCGTCGTTTGTAATTACCGCGCCACCTTCGCCGTAAGCACCAAGATTTTTACCGGGGTAAAAGCTAAATGAAGTAGCAATACCCAAACCGCCGATTTTTTTACCCTTGTATTCAGCAATGTGTGATTGAGCTGCATCTTCAACAACAGGTATGTTATACTTTTTCGCTATTTTAAGAATTGGGTCCATATCCGCTGCCTGACCGTAAAGGTGAACCGGTACGATCGCCTTGGTTTTATCTGTTATAGCGGCTTCAAGTTTTGCAGGATCAAGGTTATAACTTTCAGGATGGCAGTCCACAAAAACAGGAGTAGCTCCGCAAAGTGTGGCACCCCACGCTGTGGCAATAAACGTGTTTGCCGGTATAATTACTTCATCACCCGGTTTAATTCCAAGTCCCCAAAGAGCGACGTGGTTGCCATCTGTACCTGCAGAAAGAGCGCTGCAATATTTTGTATCATGAGCTTTTGCGAAAGCATCTTCAAAATCAAAAACCGGTTTACCTAAAACAAAAGCAGTATTTTCAAAAACATTCTCAACCGCTGGTAAAACCTCATCTTTTATCTGTCTGTATTGAGCTTTAAGGTCCAAAAAAGGTACTTTCATATACTTCCTCCAAAAGAAAAATATGTTATTAAGTGTATCTACTCTCTTTCAATTCACTGTAAAGTTTGAGCAATTCGGCGGAATCAACTTTCCAGTTGTATTTATTCTGAACGGCTTTTATGCCTAAATTCCCATAATCCTTTTCAGATTCAAATAATTTCTTACAAACATTGGCAAAACTTTGTGGATTATTTGATAAAAACACCT
>Ga0209692_10002415_pt1 | contig 20574 bp, 12 predicted proteins | sample tdDd472_FD_187129 | JGI IMG/M metagenome (GOLD analysis project Ga0209692, IMG submission 187129) | Marine sediment microbial communities from the Atlantic coast under amendment with organic carbon and nitrate - tdDd47.2 (SPAdes)... | ecosystem: Environmental > Aquatic > Marine > Coastal >... | reverse complement strand
TACCGGTCTTGGTATCCGCGATGCCGCCCTTGATGGCGTAATCGGCGAGCAGGCATTCGACCACGACGCTTTCCTTGTTGGCGAAGAGGATTTCGGTCACCAGCGTGGCGCCCTTGCCGAATTCGCGGATCATCGCGCTCTTGTTCATCCTGCCGTCGACGACGAGCAGTTTCGCGCTGCCGCCGAGCGTGCTGGCGAAGGCCCGCGGGCTGTCCCCCAGCGCGGCAAGCGAGGCATTGATGGTCAGCGGCCCGTTGATGACGCCGTTGATACCGGCCAATTGCATGATGCCGCCGATATCCAGGTTCGACCCGTCCAGCTTGAAGCCGAGTTCGGGAATTTCCTTCGAAGCGTTCAGGCGGAACTCAGCCTCCACCGCCCCGCCGGCCGCATTCGCCTTGAACGGGGTGACCTGCAGGTCGCCGTTCTTCAAGGAAATGCCGACATCGGCATTGGTCATTTCGGTAACCGCGAGGGTCAACCGGGCGACCTTGACCGAGATATCCGCATCGACGGATTTCATGACCTCGAGAGGCAGAGGATCGTTCGGAATGACCCGGCCATCGCTGGGCTGCGCCGGTTGCGCCGTGGCGCCGCCGCCGGCCGCGCCGCCGGCCGAACTGCCGCCGCCGCTCTTGCCCTGCTGCTGGAACACCGACAGGTCCAACAGGTTCGATGTCAGATTGACGCTGATATAGGGCTTCTCACCCGCCGTCTTCGCGATCAGGCTTCCGGCCAGGTCGCTCTCGCCCATCTGGGCCGTCAGGCCGTTCACGCGCACCTCGTCGGACATGCTGCCCTGGGCGCGGCCGCGGACGGAAATGGGCCCGACATCCGGCAGGGGATTGCCCGGCGTGGAGAGCTTGGCGAGGCTGGGACTGTCGATCGCGAGCGCGACATCGACGCCGGTAACGGCGACGGCGTCGGCGATCGCCCCCTGCACCGTCAGCAAGGCGGTTTCCTTGGTTCCGACCGAGACGGAGAGGTCATTGACCGCGAATTTGTCGGACAAGCCGCCTTTCACCGCGGCGCCGATCTTGAACGGCCCAAGCGCCGGCACGGATTGGCCCGCGAAATCCTGGGCGACCGGACTCAGATTGCCCGTTTCAACCCCTTCGGCCGCGATCGTCAGGTCGATACCCGCTTGATTAAGCAAGTCGGCGATGCCGCCCTGAATGGCTACCTTGACCATTTGGGGATCGCCCAAATCGACGGTAAGTCCTTGCAGTGCAAGCGTTCCGGCCGGATCCCCCGTCACCTTCGCGGCCACGGCCAAGGGACCGAGCGCGGGCACTTTCTGGCCTGCGAATTCCTGCGCGATCGGGGAGAGCGCCCCGATCTGGCGGCTGTCCGCCTTGATATCGAGGGTCAGGCCCTTCTGACCGATCGCATCCTCCATGCCGCCGGTCGCGGTGACATGGATGAGGTCGGGCGCCCCCAAGGAGAAGTCGATCCCGTCGACACGCACGACCTTGTCCAAATCCCCAGCGACTTTTGCCGTGAGGGAGAGCGGGCCCAGAGCCGGCACCTTCTGCCCGGCGAATTGCTCCGCAATCGGGGAAAGCGCGCCCACCTGATTGCTCTTCACGTCGATGGAAACACCGATGCCGCGCTGTTTCAGCAGGCTGGCGATCCCGCCGGTCGCCTTGACGGCCAGCAGGGAGTCCTTGCCGAGCGTCATGTTGAGGTCGGAAAGCTGGATGTCGCTTTGCAACCCGCCGGTGACGACGCCTTGCACGGTCAATTGTCCCAGGGCGGGCACCGGTTGACCGGCATAGGGTTCGACGATCGGGCTCAAATTGCCAATTTCGGGGGACTGAAGGGCAAAGCCCAGGCTGATCCCGTCCACGGTCATCGCATCGGCGATGGAGCCCTGCGCATTCACGACCAGCAGGTCGGCACGGCCAAGGGCGAAATTGATGTCGCGGACGCCAAGGCCGGCGGCTTGCCCGCCCTTTACAGCGGCGGTCAGCCGATAGGGCCCAAGGGCCGGCACGTCCTGACCGGCGAATTCACGCGTGATCGGAGACAGCTTGGCCGTTTCCCGCCCTTCGACCAGAAGGGAAAGATCGACGCCTTCGACCTTCGTCACCGATTGCACGGTACCGGTCAGCTCAATACGGACGAAATCGGGCTTTCCGACCAGCACCTTCAGCGCGGGAACGGAAAGATCACCATCCGCATCGCCCTGGACGGTCGCCTGAATGTCGAACGCGCCGATGGTGGGAACGGCGAAACCGGCGACCTGCGCCGCCTGGGCCAGTTCGTCACCCGCCAGGGCCACGACAATATCGATGCCCCGGCCCGCGGCCGGGTCCTGAATCTGTCCATCGACCTGAAGCCCAATACCCGCGACTTCACCGGCCAGCTGAACGGGCCAGGCTTGTGCCGCATCGAGCATCGCCTGAGGCGAACCCAACTGGCCTTCAATGGCAATCGGGAGGACGGTCGACTTCTCATTGACCGCAACGGTTGCCTCGCCGGCGATCTTGACGTCCAGCGGACTGGCCGGATCTGTCCCGCGCACGGAAACGGTATCCAGGCGGACCGTATTCGTCGCGCCGGATCCCTGATCCACCATCGTCACGGTGACATCGGAAATGTCGACGAGGCGCAGAATCGGCAGAATGCCGCCGCCTCCCTCACCGCCACGACCTGCCCCAGCGTCGCCCTCGGAAGGCTTCGCCTCTTGGGCCGGCTGTTCGCCGGGTTTGGAGAAATCCGCGCTGCTCTTGCCCGACGCGTCCGTTTCAAGGGCGATCTGCGCGCCGCTCAACTCAATCCTGGTGACGTCGAGAATGCCGGAAAACAGCGGCATCAATTGGATCTGCGCATCCAATCGGGCGATTTTCGCCAGATCCGGCGTTTTCGCCCAATCGGCGTTCTGGAAGCTCAAATCCCGCACGGATATGGAGGGCGAGGTCGATATCAGATTGAGGTCCAGCGACCCGATGGTCAGCTTCCGGCCCGTTGCGTCGAAGGCCTGCTCCTCGACGTAACTCTTGTCGATGGAAGAGACAAAGGCGAGCCCTCCGCCGATCGCGACGACCAGCAGAACGACCAATCCCAGAACGATGCGCAGCACCCATTTCATGGCTTAAATACTCCAAATCCGATGCAACAGGCCCGGCAGGTCGGCGTAACGGTCGATTACCGCCGCGGCCCCCGCCTTTTTCAATTCATCAACCGGATGATATCCCCACGACACCCCGATCGCATGCGTACGCGCCGCGCACGCCATTGAAATATCGAAAACCGTGTCCCCAATCATAGCGGTCGTAGCAAAATTAGCACCTGCTTCTTTTATCGCGTCGCGCAGGATTTTGGGATCGGGCTTACTCGGTCCGTCATCCGCCGTCTTCAGCACCACGAACCGGTCGAGCAGTCCGTGCCGCTCCAGGGTCGCGTTCAGCCCGCGACGGCTCTTCCCGGTGGCGACAGCCAAGAGGACCCCGTCTTCGTCCAACTGGTCCAACGCCTCCAACGTGCCCGGGTAGAGCGGTTCTTCATGGCCGGGCTGCTGCCTGATCGTGAAGAAGGCCTGCTTGTAGTGCTCGATCAGGCGGTCATGAACCTCGCCCGGGGCATCCGGCGCCAGGCGCGGGATCGCGAAATCAAGGCGCAATCCGACACCGGTCCTGATGAACTCGTCGCTCGGCGGCTCCAACCCCTCCGCGGCCCAGGCGCGCTGGACGGATTCGATAATCGAATGCTGACTATCGACAAGAGTACCGTCGCAGTCGAAGACCGCTAATCTGACAGGTGACATACCTTCCTCGCTACCGGCGTCAAGCTCAGCGCCGCTTGGACCCGCCGCCCTTGCCGCCCGGCGCCCTGGACCGGGCCGACGCGGATCGGGCCGACGCCGACCGGGCCGTCCGCGGCTTGGCCGGCCCCGACTTCCTTGCCGCCGCCTTCTTGCCGGCCGGCTTCGGACCGGTTTGCTTCGGGCCGGTCTGCTTCGGGCCGGTTTGCTTCGGGCCGGTTTGCTTCGGGCCGGTTTGCTTGGGGCCAATGGATTTTTGAGGGCCCGATCGCTGGCCTGCCGCCCGGTTGACGCGGGGCTTTTGGTCCGCAGATTTCCTCGCCCCCGATTTGCGGGGTTGGGGTTTCGTCGGCGCTTCCCAATCCTCGAACGGATCCTGGACGAGATCTTCGGTATCCAGGCCGAGCATCTCCAAGGTCTGGAGCATATGAGCCGGCAGCGCCGCCGCTATCCGCACGCCCGTGCCGGGGATATCGATTTCCCGCGCGTGCAGGTGTACCTGCGCCGGGAAATCGTCACCGGTCAGAAAAGCTTCCTTGCCGCCATACTTGCCGTCGCCGACGATCGGCGCGCCGAGGGCGGCCATATGGGCGCGAAGCTGATGCGTACGCCCCGTACGCGGCCACAGGGCGACGAGGGCCGCCCGGTCGCCGGCCGTGTCGATCACCTTATACCAGGTGATGGCCGACTTGCCTTCTTCCGGGTCGGCGACAACCCGTTCCTGCCCGGGGCCGCCGGCCTTGCTCAACGCCATGCTTATTTCGCCTTCGCGGGGGTCGGGCACGCCGGCGGTGATCGCCCAGTAGATCTTGCGGGTTTCCTTGTGCTTGAAAGCGTCCCCCAGCCGGGTCGCGGCGGCGCGCGTCTTGGCCAGCATCATGACGCCGCTGGTATCGCGGTCCAGCCGATGGACGAGCCGGGGCCTTTCGCCCCCCTTGTCCATCAATCCGCTCAACATGCCGTCCAGATGCCGTTCGGTCTTGGTGCCGCCCTGAACGGCCAAGCCCGCGGGTTTGTTGATCACGATGACATCGTCGTCGCTATAGACCACCAGCGACTTCACGAATTTGGAATCCTCGGCCGTCAGCGTTCCCCGCCAACCGGTTTCAACGTGATCTTCTGCCTCCTTGGCCTCTCCAAGGGGCGGAATGCGGACGACCTGGCCCGGCTCGAGCCGCTGGCTGGTCTTCGCCCGGCCGCCATCAACCCGGATTTGACCCGTCCGCAGCAGTTTCTGTAACCGCGCGAAGGCCAGATCGGGAAAATGCGTCTTGAACCAACGGTCCAGGCGCATATCCGCCTCCGCCCTGCCGACCGTCTGGTTTCTTACGCCGCTCATGTCATCACCGTCCGGATCAGGTGCAGTCCCGCGAACAACCCTATGACGCCGCAGAGCACCGATGCGGTCACATATAAGCCCGCCTTGGCCATGTCGCCACGTTCCAGCAGCAAAACGATATCCAAGGAAAACGTGGAGAAGGTGGTGAAGGCGCCCAATATCCCGACGGCGATGAAGGCGCGCAATTCCTGGCTGGGCGACCAGACCAGGGCCGAGGCTTCCACCAACAGGCCCATTGCAAAGGAACCGAGCACGTTACAGACGAAGATTCCCCACGGAAAACCGTGTCCGATCAATGCGTTAACATGATAGGCAAGAAAATGCCGTCCCAAGGCGCCAAGCGCCCCGCCGGCCGCGATGGCAAGGATCGTCTTCATGCGGCGCACGCTATGCTTTTGGCCATTCCCGCGCAAGCCGGACGAAAGCCATTTCCGTAACTGGCCCTATGAAGCCGTTGCTTACTGCTTTACCGTGATCGGCGCAAAAACAACAATAGTGCGGACAAGCACCGGCAAATCATCGGGAGAAGAAACGATCATGACCATACGTAATGCATTTCTGGCGGCAACCGCCGCTTTAACACTTTCGGCGGCGGGCGCCATCGCCCAGGACACGCCGATCGGACCTAAATGGTGGCCGTCCGTGCACGGCGCGGACGATCAGTCCGGCTCCAGCAACTATGTCACGCCGGACAAGGTCATCGGCGCCGCCGCGCTGATCAAGGAAGGCAAGGCCATCAAGCTCGGCCGCGACTATGAAGCCGCGATGCCGCTGTTCGGCAGCCGCGTTTTCGCGCTCCGCATTCCGGGCGCGCCGACCGGTGGAACCTTCGGCGACAACAAGGTGGTCTGGAACGACGAATTCCTGGCCACCGAAATCGGCCAGGTCGGCACCCAGTTCGACGGGTTGGGCCATATCGGTGTCCGCGTCAACGGCGAGGCCGACGGGTCCGGCATCCGTTACTATAACGGCGTAACCGGGTCGGAAATCGCCAGCAGCTACGGCCTGAAGAAACTCGGCGTCGAACACGTCAAACCGTTCTTCACCACCGCGCATCTGGTCAACGTGGCCGCGATCAAGGACGGTCCGATGGAAGCCGGGCAGGAAATCTCGGTCGCCGATGTGGAAGCAGCCTTGGCGAAGGACGGCAAGTCCGGCGCGGATATCAAGCAAGGCGACGTCGTCATCTTCCACACCGGTTGGGGCCGGCACTGGATCAAGGACAACGCCACCTTCAACAGCGGCGAACCCGGCATCGGCATCGAGGTCGCCGAATGGCTGGCCGAAAAGAAGATCGCGCTGGTCGGGGCCGACACATGGGCGACCGAAGTCGTTCCGAATCCGGATTCGAAACTGGCCTTTCCGGTCCACCAGATCCTTCTGGTGAAGAACGGCATCTTCAACCACGAAAACCTTGCGACCGAACGGCTGGTGGAAGCCGGTGTTTCCACCTTCGCCTATATCTATGTCCCCATGCCGATTGTCGGCGCCACCGGTTCCGCCGGTTCCCCGATCGCGGCGTGGTAGCCCGCATCAACGACAGGCAGTGAAGTGAAACTAGGCCGCGGCTCCCATCGAGCCGCGGCGTTTTTCTTTGTGGGAAAGGGCTAGACCGTGATGACATTAAGTGCGTTCAACTGGGATCGTCCGGAAGACCCGCCCGTTAGGCGCTGTTGCGCGGGCGATGCGGCGCATCGGGAAGCGACGGCAACGCTGCGGGCGGGTCTTACGGACGACCGGCACGGCGGCGCTGCCGCCCTTCCGGACCGCGTCAGCCGGCCCTTCCGATGGGCCCGCATCGCTACGGCCCGGCTTCCTTGCCGGAAGGGCGACGGCGCCGTCCCAGCGGACGCACTTAATGTCATCACGGTCTAGGCCGCCGCGCCACCGGCCGCGCGGGGCAGGGTGACCGTTATCCTGGTCCATTCGCCCTCGACACTGTCGATCTTCAACGTCCCTTTCATCTGTTCCGCCAGGCCGCGGGATATGGCGAGCCCCAGCCCCGTGCCCGGATTGGACGCGTCATGGGCGGAGCCGGCCTTCTGGAACGGCGTTCCCAGCGCGGGCAGGATATGGGCGGGAATGCCGCGGCCGTCGTCTTCCACGACAATGTCGATTGCCCCGGCGGCCTGCGACAGCTTGGCCGAGATGGCGATATTGCCGCCGGCCTGCGTGAACTTGGCCGCGTTCGACAGCAGGTTCAGCAAAATTTGATGCACGGAGCGCTGGTCCCCCTGAATTGCGGGCAGATCGGCCGGGATGCTGGTGGTCACGCTCAATTCGGCTTTCCGAATCATCGGCGCGATGGCGTCGATGGCGTTGTTGACGGCTTCGGCGGCGCTCAACGGCTCGATGGTCAGGTCCACGCGTCCCGCCTCGATCCGGGACAGATCCAGTATCTCGTTGATGATCGACAGCAGGTGCTGGCCGCTGGCCCTGATGTCGCCGGCATAGTTCTGGTAGCGTTCGGAACCGAGCGGGCCGAAGGACTCGCTTTCCAGCAGTTCCGCGAAACCGATGATCGCGTTCAGCGGCGTCCTCAACTCGTGGCTCATCGTGCTGAGAAACTGGGTCTTCGCCTTGTTCGCGTTCTCGGCCAGTTCCAGTTGGATGGCCAGTTGCTGCGACAGGTCGCTCAACTCGCGGTTCCGCCGGTCAACATCCGTCATGTCGCGGGCGATCGCCGTGACGAGTGATTGCGACCCGATATTGGAATGACCGAGACGCACCATGATCGGGAACAGGCTGCCGTCCCGACGGCGACCCTGCAGCAGACGCCAGTCCCCCATGGTCCTGGCAACACTCTTGTCCTTGTCCATGAAGGCCATGGCCATGGCGGTATGGGAATTGCGGTGCTCTTCCGGGACCAGAAGGTTGATCGACTGGCCGACGATCTCGTCGCGCGACCAGCCGAAAACCTTCTCCGCCGCGGCGTTGAAGGACTGGATACGCAATTCGGACCCGACGGTCAGGATCGCATCCGGCGCGTTCTCCAGCACCATGGACTTCCAATGCTCGCGCTGGCGAAACCGGTCCTCCAGAATCTTCTGTTCGGTCACGTCGACGATGACGCCGCGCACCTGCCTTGCGCTTTCCTGCGCGCCGTTGTGATTTTCAACGGTGGTCAAATGGCGCATCCACAAGGTTGCGCCGCTGCGGGAGATCATTCTGTATTCGAACTCGTGTTCCACCCCGTCCATCGCGGCTCTGCGATGCTCCTCGACCGCCCGGTCGCGGTCGTCCGGATGGACACGCCCGGCCCAGAAGGCGGGTTTGAGCCATTCGGAAAGTTGGAAACCCAAGACGGATTCCGCGAAGGGCGAAACGAAAGTGAAGTTCAGGTCCGGGATCGTGGCTTCGTAGAGGATGACGTTGGCGCCGGCGACGATCTTGGAGACGCGGTCCTCCGACCAATCGGGCCGCGTCGCGCGGGCGCCGAGTTGCGTCGCGTCCTGCAGAAAGGCAATCAGATAGAGGAGGTTCCCATCCGCATCCCTGACGGCGGAGGCCTGGACGCTGTTCAGGAAACTCTTACTGTCCTTGCGGTAGCAGCGGAAGGCGGCCGATGCCGGCTGCCCGTTGCGGATCTTCTGTTTGAAATCGATCCATTCCGGCTGATCGCGGTCGTCGCCCATGAGGAAACCGCACGGGCACCCCGCCGTTTCATCGGCGGTATACCCGGTCAATTGCGTGAAGGCCGCGTTCACGTAGATCAACGGAAGGTCGGCCTGCCGGTAGTCGGCGATGGCGACGCTTTGATCGAGCTTGTCGAAGACGGCCCGCAATTCGTCGAAGGTCGTGGGCATTGCCCGCACGGGGCGCGGCGCGGCCGCCGCCGCGGGGCCGTCGAACCAGCGGGCCATTCGATGGAAAACAGACCTCACAGCCTTCGATCCACTCATGGATTTTGCGCACCCTCACATTGAAGATTTCCGGTGTGGATCGGCACCGGAATTGGGTTCGCTGGATCCACAGGCCAGAAAAGCCACTACGGTAATATCCACATTGTTGGTGAATATATTCTTAACTTTAGAGATATTGCGTCTATTCGGGAGGGTTTTTGTTTATTTTTTTTCCGCAAATAGGGTCGATCTCTTGCAAGAAACGAAACGGCGGGAAGCTGAAAAAAAGGACATAAACGGACTTTGTGCGGTTTTTGCCAGCGGTCCGGCGAATCCCCAGAAGGGAATTGATACTCAGAAGGGACGTGATACTCAAAAGGGAGGAGACGGGCGCGCAGGAACCGGAGCCGGAACAGCAAAAGGGCCCCGAAAGGGGCCCTTCAAGCAAGATTTCGCTGTTGGCGAAATGTCTTACTTCATCTTCGATTCCTTGAAGACGACATGCTTGCGAACGACCGGATCGTATTTCCGGAGTTCCAGCTTTTCCGTCAGGTTACGGGGGTTCTTCTTGGTAACATAGAAGAAGCCCGTATCCGCGGTGCTGACCATCTTCACCTGTAACGTCGCCGGTTTGGCCATGGGATTACCCTTTCATTCCGCATCCCGGCTTGGGCCGCGCCCATCCAGGTTCATTCAAAATCAATCGCCCATGCCGATATCGGCCGCTTCCGTTTGAAAGGGTCCGGCCCGCCCACCGGCGTATCGGCATTTCATGAGTCCGGCGCGCAACTTAGGTATTTGTACCGCGAAGTCAAGCGAAGGAATGCTTCGCGGGGCGACCGCATCGGCAAGGCGCCGTCAATCCTCCTCGGGCCACTTCAGGCTTTCCGGGTCGATCTGGGGCGGATCCCCGGGTTTGTCCTCGCGCATCGCGAAGGTGTTGTTGCGCTGGGTGAAGCAGGGGATCGGTCTGTCCGACGGCTCGAAGGACCGGCCGTCGGGGGACCCGGCGCACCAGATGGCGAGCGCCCGCGACAGCACGAAGCGCGTGATGTTCGCCATGGGATAGGTGGCGATGACCATTTCCGCGCGGTGCCAGGCGACGTCCTCCAATTCCCCGGTGGCGCGGGCTTCGCCGAAGACATGGGCGCCGTCCCGCCCGGCATCGGCCAGGAAGAAGCGGCTGTCGAACCGCATGGGCGATTCACGCGGCGTCACCGCGCGGGCGATGAAAGCCATCCGGTCGGAAGCCGGCGCCAACCCCGCTTGCCGATAGGCGGCGGCGGCGGCGCAGAGATGCGGATCGGCTTTCCAGCCGGGATCCGCTTTTCCGAAGAAGACTTCCGCTTCCTCCCAGGCTTCCCGCAGCGCGGCCCAGACGAGGGCGCCCTGGCGTTCCGGGGCGGCGTGGCGGGCCAGGCTTTTCATGGTTTCGGGATGCAGCGCCAGGCCCTGGGAAACGGCGTCGTCCGTATCGTCGACGGTTCCGCCGGGAAAGACGTAGTAGCCCGGCATGAAGCGGAGGCTTTCGTTCCGGCGGCCCATCAGGACTTCCGGTTTGTCCGGTGTTCCCCGCAATAGAACGAGGCTGGCCGCATCGCGCGGTGTTACGGGCATTGCTCGGCTCCAGTGCCTGGTGACGTGCGGCGCGCGCACGGAAGGTCCCGATGGGGGATTGTCCCGCCGGGGCGGCGGGCGCGGTGACAGCCTGTCACGAGGCGGGGGGCAATTCCAGGGTAATTGCCGTTTGATACAGGTCCGGGCTCTCCAGCAGGCGCAGCGCCGTATCCGCCGCACGGTCGGGGCCGTCCTCCGGCCGCCAGGGACACAGGGTGGCGACATGTTCGCGGGCCGCCGGTTCGTTCGGACCGATGCGCCGCCGCAGGGCAAGATTGTGGATCGTCGTCGCCGGTTCGACGAGCAGGACATGCCTGAGGAGCGAATCGGCCGGCACCGACCCTTGGGAGCAAATCGTCGGCATGACGCCGGCTTCATGGAGGACGTAACCGCTCGGCGCCAGCAGCCGCGCCCAGGTCAGGATCAATTCCCCCCCGTTCGGCATGTCCAGGACCGTCTGAACCGTGCCTTTGCCGAAGGTGGAAGAGCCGATCAGCACGGCCCGCCCCTGGTCCTGCAGGGCGGCCGCCAGGACTTCCGCCGCCGATGCGGTCGCGCCGTCGACCAGGACGGCGACCGGCTTGCCGAAGGATATGTCGCCCGGTTCGGCCAGGAAGTCCTGGAAACTGCGCGGGTTGCGGCCGTCCGTGCTGGATATCCTGCCGCTGTGCAGGAACAGGTCGGCGACGTCGATCGCCTTGTCCAGCAAGCCGCCGGGATTGCCCCGCAGATCGAGGATGAAGCCGATCATATCGGGCCCCAGCGTGGCCTGGGATTCACTGACGGCTTCCGCCACCCGTTTCGGGGTTCTGTCGTTGAACGCGGTGATGCGTATCACCGCGGCCTTTCCCCTTGGCGTGAAGAACACCGTGTTCGGGACGATATGCGTCCGCCCGACCGTGACCGTGATCGGGGTCTGCAGCCCGGCGCGGCTGATTCCCAGGACGACCGGCTTTTCCACCGGGCCGCGGAGCTGGCGGATGATCTGGCGCAGCGGCGTGCCGGCCAGCGACCGTCCGTCGATGGAGACCAGGACGTCGCCGCCATGGATGCCCGCCGCCTGGGCCGGATGGCCCGGCGTCACGGTGAGGACGCGGGCCCCCAAGGGATGCGCGCCGACCGAGACGCCGATGCCGCCGAAGCCTTGGCGGGATTCGCGGTTGGACTGCGCCTCCTGCGCGCCGGCGTAGCGGGTGTACCGGTCAAGCAGGCCGACCATCGATCCGAACATCGCGTCATAGAGGTCTTCGTCCGAGGTTTCGCGCAGGCGTTTCGAAACCGACCGCGCGGCGGCGATGATCTGGTCCGCCTGGAGGGCCCAAAGGTCGATGCGCTCCTCCGACGGGATATCGGCCCGGAATACTTCCTTGTCCTGGTAGATCAGAAGGGTGGTTCCTTCCTCCGCATCGACGGTGAAGCCGGGGTCGATCTCGTTGATTGCTTCCAGGGCGGACAGGGTCAGCGTTTCGACATCCTGGCGCTCGATGTAATTGGTTTCGATGGCGGTCAGGACGGCATGGAACATTTCCGCGGTTTGGGAAGGGGTGTAGGTGTCCGGGGGCTGCGCGCCGCCGGCACAGGCCGTCAAGGCCGCCACGAGGGCTGCCGCCAACAGCCGTTTCAGTCCCCTGAAATCAGGTGAGCACGTCCGCCCCTGCATATCCCCGCCATCTCCCCGCCATTTCCCCGCGATGGGCCGCTGGATCAGCCTATCATGATGGCGAGGGGGGAGGGTGACGCCGCTTCGCCGTGGACGCAAGCGGGGATATCGTCGCAAGCACAGTGCGCGACGCACCGAATGGCGGGGTCAGCGCCGCGTCTTGCCGCGCGCGCGGTTCTTGGTCTTTCCCGGGCCCTTGCCGCCCTTGCCGCCCTTGCCGCCGCGGGAACTGCCGAAAGCGCCGCCGCGGGCGGAGGTCCTGGGAATGTTCCGCATGACCTGCTTGGGGGCCGGCTTGCCCCCGTCGATCACTTCGAAGACAAGGCCGCCGGTCAGCGTGTTCGCCTCCTTCAACCGCACGGTCACGCGGTCGCTCAAGGTGAAGGCCATGCCGTGTTCGCGGCCGACGAGGCAGTGGTGGACCTCGTCATGATGGTAACGGTCCCAGGGCGACAAGGTGCTGATCGGCACAAGTCCGTCGGCGCCCGTCTCGTCGAGCGCCACGAACAGGCCGAAACGCGCGACCCCGGAAATCCGCGCCTGGAATTCCGCGCCGACCCGGTCGCTGAGATAGGCGGTCACGTATCGTTCCGTCGCCTCGCGCTCGGCGGTGGCGGCGCGGCGTTCCGTGCCGGAAATCGCCTGGGCGATTTCGTCGAAACTCTCGATCTCCTCCGCGCCGATCCCGTCACCGCCAAGGCCGTAGTCGCTGATCAACGCCCGGTGGACCAGAACGTCGGAATAGCGCCGGATGGGAGAGGTGAAATGGCAGTAGCGCCGCAGGGAAAGACCGAAATGGCCCAGATTGTTGGACGCATAGACCGCCTGCGACTGGGACCGCAGCACGATGTCCGATACCAGCGGGCCTTTGCCCGCCTGCTCGGCCTGCGACAGGATGCCGGTGAACATCCGCGGCTTGATGACGGCGCCCTTCACCAGCTTGAAGCCGAGCACGGCGAGGCTGTCGCGCAAGGCTTCCAGCTTGTCCAGCGGCGGCGGTTCGTGGACCCGGTACATGATCGGGATCTGCGTGCGGGGCTGTTTCGCTTCCAGGGCTTCCGCGGCGGCCACGTTGGCGCAGATCATGAATTCCTCGATCAGCTTGTGGCTGTCGAACCGCTGCCGGATGGTGATTTCCGAGATCTTGCCGTCCTCGCCGATCTTCACCTGGCGTTCCGGCAGGTCGAGTTCCAGCGTGCCGCGCGCCTCGCGGGCCTTCAGGAGCGCGCGGTAGGCCGCGTAGAGCGGCTTCAGGACCGGGTCGATCAAGGCGCCCGTCATATCGTCCGGCGCGCCGTCCACGGCTTCCTGGACCTGGGTATAGGTCAACCGGGCGGCCGATTTCATGAGCGCCCGGGTGAAGCGGTGGCGCAGCAACTGCCCGTCCGCGTCGATCACCATATGGCAGGCCATGCAGGCCCGATCCTCGTTGGGACGCAGGGAGCACAGGTCGTTGGAGAGGCGCTCCGGCAGCATCGGCACCACGCGGTCGGGGAAATAGACCGAGTTGCCGCGCTGCCGCGCCGCCTTGTCCAGCGCGCTGCCGGACTTCACGTAATGAGAAACATCGGCGATGGCCACGATCAGCTTGAAGCCGCCCTGGTTGGCCTTGTCGTCATCGGGTTCGGCCCAGACGGCGTCGTCGAAGTCGCGGGCATCCGCGCCGTCGATGGTGATCAGCGGTATGGCGCGCAGGTCTTCCCGCTTGCCCAGCTCCGCCGGTTTCAGCTTGTCGGCTTCGGCGAGCGCCTTTTCCGGAAAGGCGACCGGAATGCCGTTCTGATGGATCGCGATCAGGCTGAACGCCTTGGGATCCGACAGGTTGCCGATCCGCTCGACGATTTCCGCGTCACGGCGGGTGGTCTCGAACCGTCTGGAGCTTGGGGCGGGAAGGGGGCGGACCAGGACCAGATCGCCCTCGCGGACGTCCTGCGGCACGGTATCCAGGGTGTATTCCCGGTCGATGCGGCGGTCCGTCGGCTTCACGCTCCAGCCATGGGCCGACCGGCTGACCGCACCCAGGATATGGTCGGGCCCGGCGTGCAGAATACGGATCGGCTGCGCCTCGTAGCGGTTCTCCCCGATCCGCTTCAGGCGCGCCAGCACCCGGTCGCCGGGCTTCGGGAGGCCGGTCGCGCGGCCGCCGGGGACGACGATGATTTCCGCTTCGATATCCGCATGCGGGCCGACCGGCTTGGCGAACAACTCGCCGTCGATGCTGGCGTCGGAAACCGTGACGACGGCGACTTCGGGCAAGGCGCCCTTCGGGGCCAGCTTGCGTTTGCGGCCCTTGTCTATCGCGCCTTCTTCCTCCAGTTCCCGCAGCAGGGCCTTCAGCTCGGTCCGCTGGCCGCCCTTGATCTGGAAGGCGCGGGCGATCTCACGCTTGCCGACCGGGGTCTGGCTGTCATTGATGTAGTCCAGGATTTCCTGTTTTGTCGGCAGCCTGTTTCGGTCGTCGGTCACCGTGGATCAATCCGTTCCGGCCGGCGATTTCTTGGCCGCCGCCTTTTTGGCCCCAGATTTCTTTGCCCCGGCCTTCTTTGATCCGGCCTTCTTTGACCCGGCCTTTTTGGCGCCCGATTTCTTTGCGCCCGATTTCTTCGCGCCGGCCTTTTTCGCGGGGCCGCCATTGGCCGCCTGTTTCGCCGCTTTTTCCGTCAACAGACGGACGGCTTCCTCCAGGGTCACGGTCTCCGGCTCCACGTCGCGCGGGATGGAAGCATAGAGCTTTCCGTGTTTCACATAGGGACCGAAACGGCCGGCGCCCTGCGTGATCGACTTGCCGTCCGCCGGGTGCGCGCCGAGCGACCGCGACGCGCTTGATTTCCCTTTTTCTCCAGCTTGGGCAATGACTTCGACGGCACGGTTCATGCCGATGCTCAACACGTCGTCGTCCGGCGGGATGGAGACATAGGCATTGCCGTGCTTCAGGAACGGGCCGAACCGGCCGACACCGGCGGTGATCATCGCGCCGCTTTCCGGATGCGGACCGATTTCACGCGGCAGCGCCAGCAGGCGCAGCGCAAGGTCCAGATCCACATCGGCCGCCGACATGCCTTTCAGCAGCGAGGCCCGTTTCGGTTTCGGCGGCGCCTTCTTGCCCTTTTCTTTCGGCAGTTGCTCGCCGACCTGGACGTAGAGGCCGTAGGGACCCTTGCGCAGGCTGACATCCTCGCCGGTATCGGGAAAGGCGCCGAGCAGTTTCGGGTAGTTCGCCTCGTCGCCGTCTTGCGATCCGTCTTCGCCCAATTGCCGCGTATAGCGGCAGTTCGGGTAGTTGGAGCACGCGATGAAGGCGCCGTGGCGTCCGAAGTTCAGGCTCAACCGGCCGCCGTCGCAGGCCGGGCAGACGCGGGCGGCTTCGGTGCTGCCGTTCTCGTCCGCCGGGAAGAAGTGGGGGCCCAGCACCCGGTCGATCGTCTCGCGGACCTCGACGCCGGTCAGTTCCTTGGTGTGTTCGGCGATCTTGTAGAAATTCTCCCAGAACTCCCGCAGGACCTGACGCCAATCGCGGCGGCCGCCGGAAACGTCGTCCAGCTGTTCTTCCAGATCGGCGGTGAAGCCGTATTCGAAATAGCGGTCGAAGAAGCTGGACAGGAAGGCGGTGACCAGCCGGCCCCGGTCTTCGGGAACGAAGCGTTTGCTTTCCAACTGAACGTAATTGCGATCCTGCAGCACTTTCAGGATGGAGGCATAGGTGGACGGACGGCCGATCCCCAATTCCTCCATCTTCTTCACCAGGCTCGCTTCCGTGTAACGTGGCGGCGGCTGGGTGAAATGCTGTTCCGGGATGACTTCCTTCAGGTTCGACGCCTCGCCCTCCGACATGTCCGGCAGGCGGCGCTCGTCATCGTCGGCGCTGTCGCTGGCGCGGTCGTCGACATCCTCGAAATAGAGTTTCAGGAAACCGTCGAACTTCACGACCGATCCGTTGGCGCGGAAGGTGGCCGCGCCGTTGGCGGACTCGATGTCGACGGCGACGCGGTCGATCACCGCGCTTTCCATCTGGGACGCCATGGTCCGCTTCCAGACCAGTTCGTAGAGGCGCTGCTGATCCTTGTCGAGATAGCGGGCGACGTCTTCCGGCTTGCGGAACAGGTCGGTCGGGCGGATCGCTTCGTGCGCTTCCTGGGCGTTCTTGGCCTTGGTGCGGTAGACGCGGGGCGAGTCGGGCAGATAGGCCTCGCCGAAGATGTTCTGAATGGCGCGCCGGCAGCCGCCGATCGCCTCGCCGCTCAACACCGTGCTGTCGGTCCGCATATAGGTGATCAGGCCGACGGTTTCCCCGCCGAGTTCGATCCCCTCGTAAAGCCGCTGCGCGACGCTCATCGTGCGGCTGGCGCCCATGCCGAGTTTGCGGCTGGCTTCCTGCTGCAGGGTGGAGGTGGTGAAGGGCGGGGCGGGGTTCCGCTTCTGGGTCTTCCGCTCCACCTTGCGGACGGAATAGGGCTGGCCCTCGGCCATGGCGACGGCGCGTTTCGCCGCGGCTTCGTCGCCCAGGTCGAACCGGTCCAGTTTCGCGCCGTCCAGATGCGTCAGCCGCGCCTTGAAGGCGTCGCCGGCGGTCGTCGCCATCGCCGCTTCGACGGTCCAATATTCCTGCGGCCGGAAAGCCTCGATTTCCGCCTCGCGCTCGCAAATCAAACGCAGGGCGACGGATTGGACACGGCCGGCGGAACGCGCGCCGGGCAGTTTGCGCCACAGCACGGGCGACAGGGTGAAGCCGACCAGATAGTCGAGCGCGCGGCGCGCCAGATAGGCGTCGATCAACGCCTGGTCCAGCTCGCGCGGATGTTCGACGGCCTCGGTGACGGCCTTCTTGGTGATTTCATGAAAGACGACGCGGCTGACATCCAGGCCGGCAAGCACGTTGCGGCGGGCCAGCTCGTCCATCACATGCCAGGAAATCGCTTCTCCCTCGCGGTCGGGGTCGGTTGCGAGATAGAGATGCCGGGCGCCCTTGGCGGCCTTGGCGATGGCGTCGAGCTGCTTCTTTCCCCGGGCGTCGACCTCCCAGGACATGGCGAAATCATGATCGGGATCTACGGAACCATCCTTGGCGGGCAAATCGCGGACATGGCCGAAACTGGCCAGAACCTCGTAACCGTCGCCGAGATATTTGTTGATGGTTTTGGCCTTCGCCGGTGATTCGACGACGACAACACTTTTTTCCGCCATGAAAGAGACCTGGCCCTCGGTTACGTTGTTCGGGACGCGAGGTACTGGCACGGCAGCTTGGTAGGCGTCAACTGCTCAGCGCGGTCCCCGATGTCGCAACCGGGGCTCGGGGCGGTCAGTGTTTGGTCGCGTCGGCGGCGATACACCAAGCGTTGACGCTGGTTCTGGCGGCGTCTTTCGTAGTCGCCTCGAAGGCGCCGATCGCAGCCTTCAACTGATTTTGCGCGCGCATTTCCTGCATCGCCCTATGGCCGAGGATTTCCGGCATGACCGTCATATACTGATCGGCATCCATGCCGAAGGCCCGGCACATGACCGCTAGAGAGTCGGCCCCGGACCGCACGAGCATCGTGCGGGCGGTCGCGATGTCCTTGCCGATCACATCGGCGACGGCCTGGACGAAACCGTCCTCGCCGCGTGCTTCCAGGGCGCCGATCAGGCGTTGGGCGTGGTCGCGGCCTTTGTCGTCATACCAGTCGATGCCGGCGTCCATCGCGCCCAGCGCGGCGTCCACCGCGGCGGCGACCGCATCCGTCAGCACGACCCGGTCCAGGTCATAGTTGCGTTCTATATAATCCCGCAGGGCATCGCCGACCCAGGCGAACATCCGCTTGGCGACGCTTGGCGGCAGATCCCGCCTATGCAGCAGGGGGGCCTGCAGTTCCTCCTCCTGGATTGACAGGCGCACGGCCTCGCCAATGCCCCAAGGCGTCAATTCGGCGGAGAGGTTCCGGAACAGGCTGATCAGCACTTCCGTATTCGCCGTGGCGATCAATTTGTCGCTTACCGCGCCGCTGAGGCCGGGGCGCTTGGCAACCGCCATCTGATGCGCGGCGCCGTTCCGTTCGACGATGCCGATCAGGTGCTCGTCCGCCAGTTGGGAGGAATGAACCAGAATCGGATAGGCGACGTTGATGACGTCGTTTGCGAGGAAGTCGAGCAGGTCTTGGGGAACGTCGATTCTTTCCGCCAGATAATCCGCGATGTAACGGCGGATCTGGACTTCGACCTGGTCGATCAGCTTGCGGAGAATATCGAAGGTGAGGGTGAGTTCTTCCTCATTCAGGTCGGCGCGGGAATCCAGGCACATCTTGGCGATCGATGCAGCGAGGCCGCCCTTGCCATCAACCGCCCGTTGATGCGCAAGTTTCAACAACCTTTCATAAGAAGCGGAACCCATTTTTTTCGTATTAACCGATCCGCCCGGTATCCCCATTCCGGACTCTGACTCGTTTCTGGCTTTACCTGTTTCGTCTGGTATCAAACTCGACATTGCAGACACCCCAAAACCACAAGGCAAAAGCCGGTTCAAATTCGTCAGGATTGGGTATGCCGGTGCATTGGCGGCCGGATCTGCGCCGACCGGACATAGTCCGGCCAGGATGCTCCCTAACCGCACGGATGGCAGAGGTCACCACAACCTTCCTCCGTGCACCGTCCCCCCAAACCTGAGCCGTAAGTCTCGCCGAGAAGTGTAAACTTACTGTTAACGGCCACGGCATATTTGAACCACCGTTAACATAGCTCGGTACGAAGAACTAGCTCAAATGTGTTACAGGAGTCTGATTTTTCTATCTTATTAGCGTGATATGAATCCGCCCGGCTGCCGGGAAATCTTACCGGCAAGCTCCAGTTCCAGCAGCACGGCGTTGACCAGCGGGGCCGGCAGGCGCAACTCCCTCACCAGGCTGTCGATGGGCAGGGGAACGCTGCTCAAACCCTGTTCGATGGCGGCACGGGCCAGGTCCAGGTCGGACGCGTCCGGTTCAGGGACTTGTTCGGGGCCCTGTTCGGGGATTGGTTCGGTGGCCGTCATCGGCTCCGGTTCGGCGAAACCGCCCTGCCGGTCCCGCCCTGCTCCGGCGGCCAGCGCGGGGCCAAGATCCAGAAGAAGGTCGTCCGCGCATTGCAGCAAGGTCGCGCCGTCGCGGATCAGGTCGTTGCACCCGGCGCCGCGCACATCCATCGGCGCCGACGGGACCGCATAGACCGGCCTTCCCTGTTCCGCCGCCCGGCGGGCGGTGATGAGGGACCCGGATTTCCGTTTCGCCTCGATCACCACGACCGCAAGGGAAAGGCCAGAGATGATCCGGTTCCGGCGCGGGAAGTGCCGGGCCAGCGGCTGTTTGCCCGGCGGCATTTCCGAGATCACGGCGCCGCATCCCTCACCATTGCCGCACAGGGCGCGGTACAGCGCCTCGTTTTCCGGCGGGAAGACCACGTCGACGCCGCCGGCCAACACGGCGATGGAGCCGGTCTTCAGGGAACCCTCATGCGACGCCGTGTCGATGCCCCGGGCCATGCCCGACGCGACGGTCAGCCCGGCGCCGCCGATATCCTCGGCGAGCCTGCGCGCGAAGCCCTTGCCCGCGATCGAGGCGTTGCGCCCGCCGACCATGCCGATGCAGTCGTTAAGCAGCAGGGACGGGTCGCCCAGCACGTAGAGGAAGGGCGGAGCATCGTCGATCGAGGCGAGGGGCAGGGGATAGCCGGCGCAGCCGAGATGCAGGTCATGCGCGCCGAGCTTGGCGGCGTCCTCCCGCTCCCGCGCCACGTCCTCCGCCGAGGCGATCCGAAGGGTTCCGGCCCGTCCGCCCCGCCGGGCAAGGGCGGGCAGCGCTTCAAGGGCCTGTTCGGCGGAACCGTAGCGGTGCAGCAACTGCCGGAAAGTGACCGGCCCGACATTCTCGGTCCTGGCCAACCGAAAACGCGCCAGCCGTTCCGGTTCGGGCAGGGGCGGGACGGTCTTATGCGGTGGATCGCTCATACCCGATCGTTGATCGGGTCGCGGCCGAAGTCAACGTAAAGGGGCGTTATGCGAGGGGATCAACTTTTGCGTTTCAGGTTGATCTTGGATTCCTCGCCGGCGATCAGGCGGCCGATATTCTGGTGATGACGGATCCAGCCCAAGGCGGCGAGCACCACGGCGGCGATCGTCACGTGCTGCAGGTCCAGCGCCCAAGCGATCGCGGGCGCGGCGAGCAGGGCGACCAAGGCGGCGGCGGAGGAATAGCGCGTCGCAAAGGCGGTCAGCAGCCAGACGAGGCAGGCGCCGAGGCCGACGAGGGGCGCTATGGCGATCAGCACGCCCAGCGTGGTCGCGACGCCCTTGCCGCCCTTGAACCGCAGCCAGACCGGGAAGTTGTGACCGAAGACCGAGGCGATGCCG
>Ga0209692_10002411_pt1 | contig 20614 bp, 21 predicted proteins | sample tdDd472_FD_187129 | JGI IMG/M metagenome (GOLD analysis project Ga0209692, IMG submission 187129) | Marine sediment microbial communities from the Atlantic coast under amendment with organic carbon and nitrate - tdDd47.2 (SPAdes)... | ecosystem: Environmental > Aquatic > Marine > Coastal >... | reverse complement strand
ATATACCAGCAAAACTGGCAACATTGACAGACAGTCCAATATACTGTCTAGAACAGCAGAACTGAAATTTCAACTGCTCTGTCAATAAACATAGCAAATATTGGTCCAGATAACATACAAAAGACATAAACTTGTAATTACAGGATATATTTTTCGAAAAGTTGAGCAGAGAACAAAAAACCGGCGGGATTCCACCCATTTTCAAGAAAAGAGCAAGAAAAACACAAAAATCTCTACAATTTCTTATAGATAGGGGACTTATTTCGTGTTCTTTAAATCAAAAAATGGCGGATTTTCACCCGTTTTTGCCGATAAGCTTGAACTGCAGAAATGGTTTAAAGAACAGACCCGGCAAGCAAGATATTTATTCATGCGTGGTCAATTTTTTATTTATAATCACTCTTCTTTAAACCGTATTTTCTCATCTTATCGTATAATGTTTTTCTAGGCATGGCCAGGGTGGCCATAGCGTCCTTGATGCTGCCGTTTGAAGAGACCAGGGCGTGCTCAATGAGGCCTCTTTCGAAACAGTCAACCTGCTTTGCAAGTGACTGGCTTTGTATTTTGTCCTCGCCAGGTAACATCTTGTCAAGAGACCAATCAAACTGTCGACCAAGCAAAACATACCTCTCAGCAAAATTTCTAAGCTCCCTCACATTGCCGGGCCAGGGATAGGTCAACAAAGCATTCATCTGCGAGCTGCCAGGTGTGGGGACTTCCTGTTGGTACCTATGACCAGCAACGAGAAGAAAATGGTGAAACAACAGCGGAATATCTTCTATTCTATCTCTTAAAGGGGGAATTTCCAGGCAGACCACATTCAGCCTATAGTATAAATCTTCTCGGAAATCTCCACGTTCGGAAGCCTCTCTAAGGTCAACCTTTGATGCTGCAATCACTCTGAGGTCAACAGGCAGAAGTCGATTTGAGCCAAGCCTTTCAATGCATCTCTCCTGCAAAACACGTAGCAGGTTAATCTGAACGCGAAGGGGCATTGATTCAATTTCATCCAATAAAAGAGTACCGCCGTTTGCATGCTCAAATTTGCCAATTCGCGTTGATTTTGCGTCGGTAAACGCTCCGGCCTCGTGTCCAAAAAGCTCACTTTCCATTATAGATTCAGAAACAGCACCACAGTTAATAGCAACAAAGTTTTTAATTCTTCTTCTGCTGTTTTCATGTAAGGCCCTCGCAACCAATTCCTTACCTGTGCCTGTTTCACCAAGAACCAGGACATCAGCACCAGTATCCGCCACCTGAGAAATGGTGCTCCTGAGGTGCTCCATTGCTGGGGTTCGCCCAATTATCCTCGGACCGGGTGCGCTGTGTAATTCTAATTCACGTCTTAAATTCCTGTTCTCAAGAGTTAAAGCACGTTTTTCCAGGCCCCTGTAAACCGTTTTTACCAATCTCTCGGCAGAATACGGTTTTTCAATAAAATCGTAAGCGCCGTCACGCATGGCGTTCACTGCAATAGAGATATCACCATGCCCAGTGATAAGAATCACCGGAAGATCTTGATCAATTTTTCGAACTTCCACAAGAAACTGTAGCCCATCCATGTTGGGTAAACGGATATCACAAACCACTATCCCAGGCCAATCCCTCGTAAGAATTTCTATACCTCTTTCTGCACAATCCTCTATAATTACGTCGAGATCAGCCAGTTCGAGAGTTTGTTTGTTCGCCTGTCGGATGTGTTTTTCATCGTCAATGAAAAGGACTTTTTCACATACTGTCATTTTTTTCTTACACTATTTTGTCCAGAGTAAATTCAAACCGAGCACCTTTTGGTGATTGAACTAAAACAATTTGTCCGCCGAAATCTCTGATTATTCTATCACTTATTGTTAGCCCCAACCCCAATCCTTGCCCCGATTTCTTAGTGGTAAAAAATGGTTCAAAAATTTCATGGAGAAGTTTTGTCGACACCCCCGGGCCATTATCGTGAACCGCAACAATAACTTTTTCACCGACAGCGTGACATTCAAGAAGTATTTTTTGCAACTCCTGGCCTTCTATTGCCTGCATTGCATTAGAAATTAAATTTACCAAGACCTGCTGCAAAAGTACATGATTTGCACGAACCTCCAGGTTATCTGGCTGAATGTCTATGGTAAGTTCTACGGCTTGTTTATTCAGGCTCGGTTTGAGTATTTCCAATGCACCATCTACGACACCATGCAAGGGCACAGCAACTATCATTCCACTCGATTTCCTTGAGAACAATTTAAGCTGAATACCAATTTGTGCCATACGTTCTGTTAGTTCACCTATCTGCTCTAGATTCCACATAGCATCTTCTAGGCGACCTTTGTGGAGAAACTGCTTACCGTTATCTGTATAGCTCCGTATTGCAGCAAGAGGCTGATTGAGTTCATGATTTATACCTGCAGACATTTGTCCAAGTACCGCAAGTTTGGCTGCATGTATCAGCTCCTTACGAGTCCGTTTTAGTTTTACTTCAGTCTGCTTTCTGTCGAGTATCTCTTTTCTTAACAGCTCGTTTGCTTCAGTGAGCTTCTGTGTGCGGTCTGATACTCGTGACTCCAGTTGCTCATTTGCTTCCTGTAGTGCTCTCTTTGATTCTTCTTCAATTTGGTGCAATTCAGTCAAGCGATGGTGACGTTGAAGTAGCAGAAGAATCAAAATATAGGCAAAAGTCAGTACCGACCCAACCATGATGTTAACCATCAGTACTTTTTTTCTCAGTACCCTGGTATCTGTTAGAATATGAACATTCCAGCCGGCTTGAGGCATAAACTGAGATTGCTTCAGTACCCTTTTAACGCTCTCCCCATCACCAATACTCAAAATCTCTATCTTATCCCAAAGGGTTCTGACTTCATCACTCAGAGGAGCCAGTGTAGCATCTTGATATCTTCTGCTTTCAGTGATTCTAAGGCGCACTTCATGTTCCAGCGGTTTGAGACTTTTAAATCTCCATTCGGGGGTTGTTGTAATAAAAATAACTCCATCTGGATCCGAGACCAGGAAACTTTCATCTCGATCTGCCCAACTTTGTTCAACCGAATCTATATTTATTTTGATGACAACAGCGCCTAGTATCTCATCATCTTTACGAACAGGATAGGCAAAATAATACCCTCTTTTGGAGGAGGCAGTACCCAGTGCAAAATACCGACCGAGTTTGCCTTTCATTGCCTGCTTAAAATAGGGACGATAACTGAAATTTCTTCCAATGAAAGGACGTTCCTCATTCCAGTTTGAGGCGGCTATAGTTAAACCATCCTTGTTCATTAGATAGGTATCTGAAGTATCACTGACCCTGTTTATAGTTTCCAGGTATCGATTAAGGATTTCAATGCGTTTTTTTTCATGGGGGTTTAACAATGCCCGGACCAGACTATTATCAATTGCAAGCAGCTCAGGAAGGCTTTGATATTTACCTAAAACACCCTGCAGGTAATTAATATACAATTCCAAGCGAACATTGCCTTTACCCTGGAGCTCAATGAGCCCCCGTCTGTATGTCCAGGCAGAAACGACGTTTAATACCTGCACCAGAAGAATGACAAAAAACAACAAACTAATGATGCTTTTCCTTTTCCTGGATAATTTGATCGGCATATGAATCTTTACGATAATTTCATGCATTCTTCCCTTTTCAGAAAAAGAAGGAGCATAAAGTCTTATAAGTATGAATACTATTGGATATAATGCAAAAAAAACTCAGGTAATTAAGCGGCTGAATCAAAGATACGAGCAATCTCCCCCTTCATGAGAGTTTTAAAAATGAAGAAGAGGGATAATAAGAGACGGCAAGGAATTATCTTATCTCAATTCCTGCTACCTGAACCGCCTTTTTCACTTCCTCAATGCTCACTTCCTCGCGATGAAAAATGCCAGCAGCTAACGCTGCATCAGTGGACGTCTTAACGAAAACATCGACAAAGTGAGAGGCTTTTCCAGCTCCACTTGATGCAATAACCGGAACTGAAACATTGTTTTTTACAAGCCTGATTAATTCCAGGTCAAACCCGCTGTTTGTGCCATCTTTATCAATACAATTTAGGAGGATTTCACCTGCGCCGAGTTCCTGGCACACCTTTACGAGTTGGACAACATCGATATCGCGCCCCTCTCTGCCGCCTTTTACTGTGCACTGATACCAGCAGTATCGTTCACCGTCAGGGCCGGGTGACGCAGTTTTTATGGTAGTGTGGGTGGTGTTTTCCGGGTCTTGCACATAGACACGACGAGGATCAACAGATATAACGACAGCCTGAGCCCCGTAAACTACCGAAATTTGTTCAATCGAACTATTACCCGATTTTATTCCAGACTTTAAGTATTCCTCAACTGCATAAACTGCGTCACTACCAATGGACACCTTATCCGCTCCAGAACGGAAATAGGCAGAAGCCACATCCAGAGAGCTATAAGAAACTCCTGCAGAGTCAGTAAATTCACGGATACCACCTCCGATAGTCAATGGAACAAATACATTTTCGGATGTTTTCTCTAGCACCTCAATCATTGGTTGATCCTGCATTGGGAAATCTCGAAAGCCAGTAATATTAAGGAAGGTTATTTCATCAGCACCCTCTTCATAATATCGTTTTGCAAGCTGTACAGGTTTTCCTAGGTTTCGAACATCTCCACCGTTGCGAACATCGTATTGGTCACCTTTGGTGACAACAAGATCTCCAGCGTCATTACTACGTACATCAAGGCATGCTATTATTCTCTTGGCTATATGTGTATTATTACGATCACTGCTTGAGTGATGATCGATAATTATTTTTTCATCATGATCAGATAACAGGAAATTATTTAATATGCTGAGACCAGCCTTGCCACTTTTTTCAGGATGGAATTGAAAGGCACTAACATTCCCTTTTTCAACAGCCGAAACAAACTCATGACCGTAATGAGTGAGGGTGAGAGTCCAGTCACGGGTCCCCTCGGTAACTGGTACATGATAGGAATGTACAAAATATAATTTCTCATTTTTGTATCCATTGAACAGCCTGGAATCCTTTTGAGTCCTGATACCATTCCAGCCTATTTGCGGTACAGAAAGTTCTGTCTCGGAAAACCGAATAACCTGACCTGGAATAATTCCTAAGCCGGGAACCCCAGGTGATTCTTCACTTCCCTCACACAGAGCCTGCAATGCCACACAAATTCCTAAAAATGGTTTGTTCTCTTGGATCCGTCTTCGTAATGGCTCAACGTAGCCAGCCTCGTTTAAACGGTGCATTACCAAGCCAAAGCTTCCAACGCCGGGAAAAATCAATTTTTCTGCAGTTATTATATCTTCTGGTGTCTGGACATTTTTAACAGTATGTCCAAGTTCACGCAGAGCATTTCTTACACTGCGGACATTGCCAGCACCATAATCCAAAAGAGTTACAACCATTTCACCCCACCTTTCCTAATCACAAAACCACTCATTAGCCCTAGACTCATTGCCTCGAAAAGACTCATCACCTGTCACGTTATCTTATACTATTTCATAAAATTTGGAGATACCTCAGTACGCCCAAAATCATATTTTTAACGGCACAACAATGATGTTTTTTCTCAGCCCCCATTGTTTCAAAATTTACCAAGGATAATTTACCATTAAAGATAATGACTCATTGGTTGAGTAATTTATAATAACGTCCATTAGCACAACTACGACAGAGTATCTTCCCATCAACCAGCACATCTCTTTTATCCTGCACCCAATCCGAACATTTTTCGCATTTGACCCTTCTAAGAGGTCTGCCTGGTAAATTTTCTTTAGGAATATCCACTGAAACAGCTTCAACACGAAAAAGTTCTTCTTCTGGCATAATCTTGTATGCTTGAAGCTGACGGGCATATTTATCAGAGATGTCATTGCAATATTTTTTTGAGAGTTCGCGTGACTCCTCAAGTGCGGTAACCCTGATTGCCGACCCAGAATCAAGGTTTACAAACGTAGCAGCCATTACGCCATGATCTACCCATTTCATAGATCGTTTTCCTAAGCTGCAGCCAGTTACAGTTTGTATAGCATCTGTTGCGCATCTGTCTATTTCCACAAAAACATACAACTTTTTACGGTCGCGCCCCTTTGGATCATCAATCTTTAAGTATGCGAGAGCGAGCATACACATACGAACTCCAATCACCTGTCCAGCACAAACATGACCATGAATACGAGTTGCCTCATCTAACAGATCTTCAAAGGATTTCATTTTCATCATTTTCTTAGTAAACCCATTAATCTTTTATCTATATCAGGCCATTAAAAGGAAGAGGTCGCTACAACCTCAGATACAACTTAAGAAATACTTTCCTATAAACTAGGCTGTCAACCGTTATCAGCACAAAAAACAAAAAGGCCGTTCCTTGTAAGGAACGGCCTTTTTGTAAAAACTGTCTATCAATATGCTTAACAACGTCGTCACTTTGCCTGAAAGTGCAGTACGTCTATTATGCTGTGTTTACTTACAACATACTCATTCAAACACGGTAACTTTTAGGTATGTTCTTGTTGCTAGCCACACTTTAGCAGTTACCGTATCGATGATTCATGAAGAGACAGGATTAATTGACAGTTTCAGACAATTTACTACCAGCTTTGAACTTCACTACTTTCTTCTCTGGAATCTCAATAGTTTTCCCAGTCTGTGGATTCCTGCCCTGGCGTGCTTCACGCTTTGAAACAGAGAATGTACCAAAGCCAACCAGAGTCACCTTGTCGCCTTTCTTAAGGCTTTCAGCAACTGCTGCTAGTGTGCCGTTCAGTGCTTTCTCAGCAGCTGCTTTACTGATATCTGCTGCACCTGCAATACTCTCAATTAGTTCCTTCTTGTTCATGAATTCCTCCCTGCTTGAACATTCTTTGCAAATCTGACGAAGACAACATCAGTTGCCCTCTTTCCCTTAATATATTGCTTTACCTAAACTCACCTGAATTGTCAAAAAATATATCTGACTTTTTCGTTTGACAATAATTCAAGAAATGGCGGAACCCTTTGTATTCTGGGTAATTCGCTCATAACAAGCCACCATAATTGAATCGGAAATCAGAATCAAGCAATAAATCACACTTCCTTGAATAAGTTTAAACATAAACAATAAACCTACTCAGGCCTTTAAACTCGGCCTCAACAAGTAACTCCAAAGCCTACAAAACATAGTATCTCTTAATTTTTGTGGTATGTCCAATAAAACATTCCAATTGTTACTAAACTTCCGTCAAACATGATGAGTTACATCTGCCATCCCAATACTACTAATACAATGGAAAAGCAATACTGCTCCCATTTGTTTAATAAGCAATTAATTCGAAACTATATAGCCTTTTTATCTACGACAATGTTCTCTTTAAATTCGAATAAATCATGTATGGTTTTATGAATAACTTCAACCGAACAAACACATTCGCTTAATTTTGGCCGTTGGCGTCATCTGACCAAAGTTAAGGAACAAGCCAGAAGAGCACATAGGAGCAAAAGTGCCAGTGGTCACAACATCAACTTTCCTTGCTTCCCCTTCTGGATCATTTTTTATACAATATCAATCATTTCTTCAGCAGTCACAACAACCGCTTCACCTACTTTAATTCGAGCATTTATTTCATTGTAGGTCTTCTGGATTTTCTGTTCACTCATGTCAGTCCTGCTACTTTAATGTTAAATATAAATGTGATATCAAGCTATTAAGTACTTTTCCCCTACTGCTCATATTAACTAAAAAGATCACTGTAGCTGTCTTTTGCGACTTGACATAGCAATTCCTTTAACCTAATTTATTCGGTCTAAGTTCATTAAGACTGTACCGATTATTTTTATGGCAAACATAAAGGAGTAGCATGGAAATTGAGCAAAAAAAAGCAATAGTATCTGTTCGTGACACTATTGATTCGATAGACAATAAGGTACTTGCATTGCTCAAGGAACGGCTCGCCTATGCTAAAGAAATTGGCCGTCTCAAAGACGGCGAAAAGCGAGCCAAATGGGATCCTCTTCGTGAACGGCAAATTTACGACAGACTATTAAAAGACAACAACGACATTTTTCCTCCCGATGCTTTAAAATCGATTTTCCATGAAATTATTACAACATGCAGATTGTCTCAAAAAAAAGCTGCAGTTGCTTTTCTTGGGCCAGAGGCAACTTTCAGCCACCTGGCCGGGGTAAAATACTTCGGCCATTCCGCCGAATACAAGGCAATGGAAACAATTGACGATGTTTTTGCTGAAGTTGAGAAAGGCAGAACCAGATATGGAATTGTTCCAGTTGAGAACTCAATTGAGGGTGCGGTATTTTCAACGCTCGATTGTTTCATGAAATACAAGGTGCAGATCTGTGGTGAATTGCAACTGGAAATAAGCCACAACCTTGTCTGCAGGTCTGGTAATATGGCCGATATCCAAACTGTTGCCTCTCACTCGCAACCACTCGCTCAATGCAGAGAGTGGTTAAGGAAGCACCTCCCCACAACACCGACCCTTCCAGTATTTTCCACTGGAGCTGCCGCTCAAATGGCCGCTAACAACCCAAATATTGGAGCAATCGCATCTTCGCTTGCTATCAAAACTTACGAACTGCAGGTTGTTGTTCAGGGAATAGAGGACTACAGAGGTAATACAACGAGATTTTTGGTGATTGGTAAAAAATCCCCATCGAGGAGCGGACAAGACAGAACATCCTTACTCATAGGCCTAATGGATCAGCCTGGAGCACTCAATGATGTCCTATCAGCACTCTCTAAGGAAGACATAAACCTGGCAAAGATCGAATCCCGGCCTATAAAAGGCAAACAATGGAAATATCTTTTTTTCCTTGATATGCTTGGCCACGTGGAAGACGATAAAATAAAACGTGGATGTGATATCCTCAAATCGATGTGTTCCTATTTTGAGTGGCTCGGTTCTTACCCTCAAGGAGAGTCATCATCCTCCGATTCGTGACATTCTCCCCCCACAGGAAGGTCGTTGTTCTGTCGTGAGGTCATCTTGTAAGGAATGACCTTGCGGTTTATCCAGAATGGTCTGCCTGATACTGCCCATTATTTCCTGGTCAGAAGCCCCTCCACGAAGCAGCGCTTTCAAATCAGTTTCTTGGTCGTTCAGTAAACAAGAGCGAAGCCTTCCCTCAGAAGTGAGTCTCAGTCTGTTACATTGGTCACAAAAATGATGGCTGATTGGGCTGATGAATCCAACTGCTCCAACTTTTTTGTCAGGAGACTCCAAGTCAAACATTCGTGCTGGTCCTTCGCCATGTCTATTCTTGAAAGGAGTCAGGACTCCAAGTTCGGAGATAAGTTCCTTAATCTCTTCGGCCCTAATGAATTGATCTTTCTGCCAGCTGTTTTTTTCACCAACAGGCATAAACTCAATAAATCTCACCTTAAAGGGCTGTTCGAGAGCAAGCTTGCCAAAATCCATGAACTCATCATCATTAACTCCTTTCATGGCGACAACGTTGAGTTTTATTCTGAAACCAAGCCGCTTAGCCTCCATGAGACCATCCCAAACCTTAGCAAAATGATCTTTTCCGGTGATCTTTTGAAATTTCTCGGACTGCAAGGTATCAAGTGAAACATTAATATGCCGTATTCCACCAGCATAAAGTTTTTCAGCATACTCTGCCAGCAACACACCATTGGTGGTCAATCGCACCTGTTCCAACCCATCCAGCAAAGACAATTGAGAGATGAAATCAAGTACTCCTTTTCTTACCAGAGGTTCACCACCAGTCAGCCGTAACTTATTCATTCCCATTTTCACAGCAAGTCGAACAACTCGTATCAACTCTTCATAACTGAGCAAATCTGAATGAGCTAAAAATTTACCTGTTTTTACATTTGTATCATTGTCTTGTGACTCACCAGGCATACAATAGATACAACGGAGATTGCAACGATCGGTTAAAGACAACCTCAGATAGGAGATAGTCCTGGAAAACTGATCGACAAGAGGGGAAATTGTTTGTATTTTATTGGTCACGATATACTTTCTACGTCATAATTTATCAACTTGGAGAAGCCATTGTTTGTCAATTACTTCCTCTAAACAAACAGCTTCTTACTCTGAACAACAGTAGTAACACAATTAAAATCACACTCAACCACAAAAGAATCCCCCTACATGCTTATTTTAGGTATAGAGAGTTCCTGCGATGATACTGCCGCCGCAATTCTTGACAACGATGTAATTCTTTCAAATGTACTCACCAGCCAAGATGATATCCATTCAAAATTTGGGGGAGTTGTACCGGAACTCGCGTCCAGAAAACATCTTCAGTCAATTCACCCAATCGTTCAGGCAGCTCTTAAAAAAGCAGACGTACAACTCTCGGACATCCAGCTTATTGCCGCAACGAGAGGTCCAGGCCTTATAGGCTCACTTCTTGTTGGTTATTCTTATTCTAAAGCACTTTCCTATGTAAGCAAGATCCCCCTAGTGGGCGTCGATCACATGGCAGGCCATATTTTATCAATTTTCCTTGGCCAGTCAAAACCATCCTTTCCATATGTTGCCCTTATTGTCTCAGGAGGAACTTCTTCAATTTACCTTGCTAAAAGCTATACTGAGTTTCAACTTTTAGGAAGAACCCGAGATGACGCGGCAGGTGAAGCATTCGACAAGGTTGCAAAACTTCTTGATCTTTCATACCCCGGTGGTCCACAGGTAGCGGGTAATGCGACAAATGGTGATTCATGCTATGTCAAATTTCCAAGGGCATGGCTCGACAAAACCTCACTTGATTTCAGTTTCAGCGGTGTGAAAACTGCAGTACTGAATCATATTAATCAACAAAAGCTAAAGGGCGCTGAGCTGCACATAGAAGACATCTGTGCATCCTTTCAAGAAGCCGTTGTAGAAGTACTTGTAGAAAAGACCATTACTGCTGCTAAACAAAACAATATTGGCACTGTGGTGATCGGTGGCGGAGTATCGGCAAATACTCGACTTCGTGAGGTATTTGAAGAACGCTGTACTGTCGAAGGGCTCTCATTCTACGCACCAAAACCAGTCTTTTCTACTGATAATGCTGCGATGATCGCACTCGCCGGATTCCATTCATTCGTCCATGAAGGTCCAACTTCATTGGATGAAGATGTATACTCCCGGTCCCAACTCGGCTGAAGAATTTCATTTAATGAACCTTTTGCGTTTCTTTAAATATTATTTTATTAAGTTCAAACGCCTGCAGGGAAATCCACACGCACTTGCAGGGGGAACAGCAATTGGTGTTTTGGTTGGCCTGACGCCAACCATTCCATTTCACACCATTCTTATCGTTTTTTGCACACTTTTAACAAGGACATCGAGTGTTGCTGGCATCATTATAAGCTGGGTAGTTTGTAATCCATTAACCTATCTGCCAATCTACTACTTGTCTGCTATGCTCGGTAATCACCTTACTCCGTATGAGCTTAATCTGGAAAATGTTCGGAATGCTTTAGAACATGTGGTTTCTGGAGACGGCATTCAGAATTCTTTGGCAATCCTCTTTAATTCTGGATATGAAGCAATTGTCGTAATGAGCGCTGGCGGTTTGTGTTTAGCCATACCTTTTGCCGTAGCAAGCTATTACGTGGCCTTGATATTCTTTGTACAAATCCAAAAGAAACGAATGAAAAAGCGCGTGCTCAGCTGAACAGATTTATCAACTAAGACTCCAGGAAAATTAATAACATGACAAAATACGGACAACACACACGCGCAACGCTGAAGAGTAACCAATTGGCACCCAAAAAACGATTTGGACAAAACTTTCTCGTTCATAAACCAACTGCAGAAGCTATCGTACGGGCTGGAAAAGTAAGCAATACTGATATTATTTTGGAAGTTGGTGTTGGACTAGGAGCCTTAACCCTCCCCTTAGCATCTATGGCCCAACATGTTTTCGGATATGAGATAGACAGCGGCATCATCCGCTTTCATGAAGAGGAAGGCGATTTACCTGATAACGTCACTTTGATTCACCAGGATATCTTAACCGCCAACTTTCAGGAAATCGCCGCAAAATGTGGCGGAAGTTTAAAAATACTTGCCAACCTGCCCTATTCAATTTCAAATCCTTTTATTTTCAAACTTATTGAAAACGCTTCCCTCATTAGCAACGCCACAATCATGTTGCAAAAAGAGGTCGCTGATCGTTTGATGGCCGTACCCAGTACAAAGGATTACGGTGTACCAACAGTGCTTCTTGCTAGCTGCGCAAAAGTTCAGAAACTCATGACTCTCAAACCCGGAGAGTTCCACCCAAGGCCTAAAGTTGATTCAGTTGTAGTCAACATTGACTTTGAAGACGCCTCAAAACAACTAACAAAAGATTGTAAGTACGACTACCCGCTATTTAGGCAACTTGTCAGAACAACTTTTAACCAACGCCGAAAAACCATTCTCAACACCCTAAGTAGTGCTGGTCTGTTCAGTGAATTAGTTAACAAAGATAAGGCTAAGAATAAGGAAATTACTCTTCTTGCTATTGAGCAAGCTAACCTTGCACCAACCGCCAGACCAGAAACCTTATTATTTACTGATTTTATAAATCTTGCGATTCAAGTTGCACGCTATAGAGAAATCAGTTTGCAGTCTATTTGATTATCTCTGTTTAAATGCCTGATTTTCTTCATCCTGTGGGTGTCTTGCCGGTAAGATTCACCAAAAGACCGTTTGTCCAATCAAAAAATATTATAAAAGCTATTGTATTAAAAATACCTAACTTAACCAAATTTTGTCCCGGATCAGCTACCTCACCACATCATCGCTCTCCAGAGGTTTGGGTCGTCAGCAGGTTTTTCTTCAAATAGGATTAAAAAAACCTTTAGAAATCTTTTTTCCTAAAAGCAAAAAGAAGCTCTTTCACTCTAAATACGTGTTTAATTAATTTTCTAATAGACTTATATATAGCAGATCAATATGTATTTTTATAACGATCACGCATGAAAAAACCTCAATAAATGTAAACATCATGAGTTCGAATAAAACCATGGCTAAAGACTCAACATTTAGCACACCACCCTCAATTCCTTCTGTAAATGTGCCTGACCACCCACATTGGCCCTCTATTTCTGACGAAGAAACCTCGCTTTTGAAAGAGCGGATCAAACGACTCCTTAAAGAACAGAACGCGGTTCTTGTGGCCCATTATTATACAGACGGTGCCTTGCAGGATCTTGCTGAGGAAACTGGAGGCTGTGTTGCAGACAGCTTGGAGATGGCGCGTTTTGGAACAGAACATTCTGCTCAGACTCTGGTTGTAGCAGGTGTTCGGTTTATGGGAGAAACTTCAAAGATCCTCAACACTGAAAAAAGAGTTCTAATGCCGGATCTGGGAGCGACCTGCTCTCTTGATGAAGGGTGCCCTCATGAAATGTTTGCTTCGTTTTGTGATCATTACCCAGACCACACAGTTGTCGTCTATGCAAATACCAGCGCCGAGGTGAAAGCCAGATCAGACTGGGTAGTGACCTCAGGAATTGCCCTACCCATAATTAAACACCTTTCTGAAAATGGTGAAAAAATTCTCTGGGCTCCAGACAAACATCTGGGTAGATATGTACAAAAACTTACCGGGGCCGATATGATTTTTTGGCCAGGTTCTTGTGTTGTACACGAAGAATTCCGATCGATTGCCTTGGAACGAATGCGTCGATTACACCCAGATGCTGCGATCCTCGTACATCCTGAATCACCTGAATCAGTTATTAGCCAAGCCGATGTTGTTGGTTCGACCACTGCGCTTATTGATGCTGTCAGCACCCTTCCGAACAATGAATTTATCGTAGCGACAGACAGAGGTATTTTTAATAAGATGCGGCAGATGGCTCCTGAAAAAACTTTCCTTGAAGCACCAACAGCAGGCGAAGGTGCTACCTGTCAAAGTTGCGCCAGTTGCCCCTGGATGGGGATGAATTCGTTACAAAATCTGGCAGTACTCCTGGAAACTGGGAAAAACGAGATACTGGTGTCTCATGAACTGGCCCAAAAGGCAAGGATCCCCATACAAAGGATGCTGGATTTTGCAAAAAGTATGAAAAAGTAGCACAGTCGTGTTCAGTAAAAAAAATTATGACGGCCAGAGGGTATAATTTTGAATTCCTCTTTTTGAGCAGATCTAGAAATGAAACACTACAGCCATTCTGAGTAGAAGTTCTGCATGCTTTCCCAACTAAACTTATTTGTCATTGCCCTTGCTGTTTCATGGGACAGTCGACACTGTTTTTCAATGAGTACTTTCAGCCTTTCCGACAGGGAATCCTCACCATAGAGGAATTTTTCTTCAAAAAGTTCCGGATAAGACAATCGACTTGGGAGAAGTGGGTAACACCCCGCCCGAACAGCTTCAATTATTGAAATGCCATAAAACTCATGCAATGAAGTCGAAACCACAATATCTCCTTGGCTGAGTAACTTTATATATTCTTGGTATGATGCCACAAAACCATAATGAAGAATTTTGTCCTTAAATTTTTCCTCGCTCTGGGCAAAACATTCAGGACTATTATTAAACGATTGGCCCAGCACTATTAAACGAAAATCAACCCCACGCTGTTCCAGCAGTTCTAAGGCAAGGAAAAAATGCTCCGGATTTTTATCATGTTCCCAGCGGTGATTCCAAACGATCACGGGTATATTTGTTGACGTTTTCCATTCTATTTTATCAATTCCTGAAAACTCAATACCTGGGTACAAGATGATACTTTTATGAGACAGTTCCTCCACTATTCCTGGGAATTTCATGTCTGCTGCCGCCTTCAACTGCTTTCCACACCCTGCGAGAAAACTATCCCGATTATAAACAGAATTAAAAGCTATTCCATCGGATACGAGAGCTGAATGAAAGTTGATGCTGGAAAATTGATGTTGAATGGGTTGATCAAACCTCTGAGGGTAAACAAATTGATTTTCATGAAAATAGGTCAGCACCTTTGCGTCAGGGTTCCATCCGTCGACTCCTGAAAGCAAGGAACGTAGAACAGCGACATCAACAAAAGTTGAACAGAGAACAGTATCAAAATGTCGCTCATCAACAGGCAATGTTTTTATTTGCCCAACAAACCAGGGTGCGGAGAGTTGCATCCTCATTTTCCATTTCCTGGCAGGCAAGGTAAAAAGTTTGTAATCTGCAATCACATTTTCTTGAAGCCCTTCAAGAAAATGTTTGTGAGAGCCTCCGTAATAGGGTTCAAGAATGAGTATACGCTTCATTTTTTCCTTTTCTGCTCCTGCTTAAGTATTTTTTCAAACGGTACAACCTCGGCAAAACCATAGCCGCAATTCTCAGGAAGCCGGCCTCCAGCAAAAACGAGGGTGGTTTCAGGGAAATTGCAGCATAGTGGCAGCCGATTCTCATAATCCATGCAAGTCCCCTGAGGAGTACACCAAGTGCAGTTGAAGAGCAGAAATCCTTGGGGATCTTTTCCGATAATCTCAAAGCGTTTATATTCAGGAAATTTTTCAATGACTTTTTCAAATGCTTTGCTAGAACGTAACCAACCAGTACTCCCTTCAAGACAAATTGACCGGCAGCAGGTACCACATCCCCGGCAACTTCCAGTAACCAAAATTGTTTTTCCTCGTAATTTAAGAAAAAAATATTTTAAGGCACCAATCAAGGAAAAAGAGCGTAACTCTTTAAACAATTGATAATATTTTCTATAGCTTCTTTTCACAGCTTTTCCATTGAACCACTTTGTAATCCATTGTATTTCTATCGGTGTTAGCAAAAACTAAAAATTAATAAAACCGTAATTAAAACACCATATGTCATGACAACTCGAAGAGATATATACTATATCTCCGGCAACACGACCATCCTTGCCAAGGATATGGCCAAAGCCCTGCTGAGCCAGTTCCCGAACAATAAATTCCATGAAGAAAGTATTCCTTTTATCCGTAATGCGGAGGATGCAGAAAAGGCACTTGAAAAAATCCTCAACCAATCAGCAGGTAGATTTCCAATTATAATTTCCAGTCTTTTCAGTGTGAACCTAAACGCTTTGTTTAACCGCCCTGAGCTGCATCTCTTCACAATTTGTGATCAGTTGCTCACTCGAATGGAAAAAATCCTTGGCACACCTGCAATTCGACAACCTGGTACCTCAAGAATACAAGACGACGTCACGCTGGCAAACAGAGTCAATGCAATACATTTCACAATCTCCCATGATGACGGCACAGGAATCAACGACTATGATGATGCAGAATTGATAATTGTCGGGGTCTCAAGATCTGGTAAAACACCGGTTGCGGTATTTATAGCGACCCAACAAGGAATTAAAACTGCCAATCACCCGCTCATTGAGACAGACCTCAACAATTGTCTATTGCCCGCAGCTATTAGGAGAAATCGACACAAGGTTGTCGGCTTATCAATAAATCCGCTTGCCCTGCACAAGTTCAGAGAAAGCCGTTTTCCAGGTAGTCGGTACGCACAACTTAGTACCTGCAAGCGCGAACTAGAGCAGGCAAACCGCATCTATGATAAGTACAAATTGTTTGTTGTCCAATCTGGTGGTAGCTCGATAGAAGAGACTGCGATGCAAGTGGTTCGTGAACTCAATAGGAAATAATTGACAGGTTGGCCATAATGAAAAATTTACTCAATCAAGTTCCATGGTGGCTAGTGATTGTTCTCTCAATTACCCTTGGTCTTGCACCTTTTTCACCTCAACCCCATCTCTTTGAAAAATTACAAAGCTTATCACGAGGTGAGCTAAAGCAACTTGTGGATATTTTCGATCTGCTTTTTCACGCCAGCCCATTTGCTATTATTTTTCTAAAAATATTTTATCGTTTCTTTTAAAGGAGTTACTTATGATCGTAGAATCTTTTTGCCCATGCGGCAGCGGTTTGACCTTATCAACCTGCTGTCTTCCAGTGCTAAACGATCACAGTCTTGCCACCACAGCTGAAAAGCTCATGCGATCGCGATATACAGCTTTTGTTCAGCAACATACTCAGTACATTCAATCGAGCTGGCACACGAAAACACGCCCCAAGACACTTAACTTCGATGACCATCCTGTGGTTTGGCTCGGTCTACAAATTCACAGCCAACACGAAGGCTCGGTAAGTGACAACAGTGGAACTGTTGATTTTTCCTGTTCCTATCTAGAGAACGGACAACTCTGTAAACTTCAGGAAGTGAGTGAATTTTTAAAGGAGGGTGGTTTATGGTACTACCTGCAAGGTGATTGCAAGGTCACAAAAGAAAAGATTCCCAGAAATACACCCTGCCCTTGCGGTTCCGGACAAAAATTCAAACGCTGCTGTCTTTCAAAATAAATACCAAGGGAAAATAAGCCCTAAACTAAATGTATCAGTTTAGTTCACTTTTCCCAGCCTTAATCACAAGCAGGCTGACGACTCTGTCCAAAATAAGATCTGCTGTATGAAGTTTACTGGTATACGGCAGAGATACTACACCGGATTCTCCGATTAACAACACCTTGTTACCATCAACTTCAAACCCCGTGTTTTCACCACTTATATCATTAACTGCTATTAGGTCGAGGTTTTTATTTTTTAATTTTTTCTTACCCTCTTGCTCGAGACTCTGGCTTTCTGCAGCAAAACCTACCAACAGTTGTCCTGCCTTTTTCCTTTTCCCGAGCTCCAGGAGAATATCCGGGTTACTTTCAAGGGTAAGGTTTGCTTCGATCTGATCTTTTTTTACTTTATGTTTAGATATATTTTCAGGTCGGTAATCTGCAACAGCCGCTGCCTTGATAACTATAGAACTGTTTTCTGCAAGTTCAATTACCTCATTGTACATTTCTACAGCTGTCTGAACTCTCACTATGTTTACACCAGTGGGACAAGGTAAAGTACTTGGACCACTAACAAGGGTAACCTTCCCTCCCCGCCGGCAAGCACAACGTGCAAGCGCGTATCCCATTTTCCCAGAAGAACGATTACTTAAAAAGCGAGCAGGATCGAGTGGTTCTCTTGTTGGTCCGGCGCTGATTAATATTTGTTGTCCCTGCAAATCTTGAGGACTTAAACTTTGGGCAAGATATTCTTTAACCTCCTCCCATTCAGGTAGTCTTCCCTCCCCTTCCTCTTTGCATGCCATCATTCCACTATCTGGATCAATAACTGTGTAGCCCAGTGTCTTCAATTTGCTCATGTTTTCTTTTGTGCATGGATGGGAATACATACGACTGTTCATGGCTGGACAAATTAGCACCCTTGATCTTGTTGCAAGTATTGTCGTAGTGAGAAGGTCGTCGGCGAACCCGCCTGCGAGTTTAGCAATGGTATTGGCTGTTGCCGGAGCAATCAATACAACATCGGCATCCCGACCAAGGCTGATATGAGCCATAGAATCCTCACCTACCTCTGAAAACATCTCTGTATGAACCTCATTGCCTGACAAGGCAGCAAAGGTAAGGGGAGCGACAAATTTTGTGGCCGAACTTGTCATAACCACAGAGACCAGAGCCTCTTCTTTAGCTAAATCACTTACCCACCCGGCAACTTTAAACGCTGCAATGGATCCCGTTACACCGATAACAATTTTTTTCCCGGCAAAAACGTTTTTCATTGTGCTCCCCTATTAACATCCACAAGGTATTGAGAATCATTAAATTGAAATTTTCTTTTAAGTAATCATAATATCGAGGCTTACAATATATATGTATGCCTCAAAAAAGCTGCGTTTTTCACAGCATAACCTTCACTTTCATCCTAAAGCACCAAGGAGTATAAGAAAGGATCGTAAACAGAAGTGTTCCATGTTCAGGCCATAGTAAGATAATTGTAAGATTTACTTATTTAGATAGAAACGTACTCTCACTTTGACAAAGAAATCGCTTACAACTCGCCTTTTTAACATAAAATAACATATAGTTACCCAAATGAAAAAGACACATCTTTTAACCAACGCTCAAAAAGCAGATCTGCTGATAGAATGGAATATTTATAGTGCAAGTCAGCAGGAGTCAATTTTGGCAGAGTTTCACAAACATCACAAAGAAGATTATATTCAGGATGATTTTCTTGATTTTTTAAGAAAAAAACTCGAAATAGATGGATATTGGAAAAAAGTTGGTATTTCTTAAGGATAAATAAAACAACGCTTCCATATTAAGCTTAAAACAAAGGTCCGATCCTGGAAATATTCGCATTACAGTCTCAATTCCTTCCCTCAAAGATATAAATTATTCATTGAACCTCACCTTTTTCAAATTTATCGACTCTTATAGATTAAAAACATTTCCTGTGATTCGCAACACCTGAGAACAGCTGGTTATTGAGTTTTTGCAAAAAACTTCGTATCATCGATAAAGAATTGATATCAAAAAAATATCATCATTATGACAAGGGGGGGGAGTTGATGAAAATATTAGGAATTTCTGGAAGTCCTCGGAAAAATGAGAAATCTTCAGTTTACAAACTGGTGCAGACCGTTCTTGAAAATACCGGTCTCGAATATGAGATGGTCTCTCTCCGAAAAAAATCAATCTCAGGATGTATAGCTTGTCTAGGTTGTGTCCAGGATAATATCTGTGTAGTAGAAGACGACCTTGCTCCTTTGCGGGAAAAAATTGTCGAAGCTGATGCTTTTGTTATTGGCGCACCAAATTATTTTTCTACCCTCAACGCAACGACCCATGCTTTTTTGGAGAGATGGTTCCAATTTAGACATCAAACTGGAAACACACTTTGGGGAAAACTCGCTGTGACAGTTGGAGCAGGAGGAACCAGCGGTAGCTTTCCCGCTGACGATTTGGAAAAATTCTTACTGTATAATTTTATAGAAACGGTTGCAAAAGTTCAAGGTCAAGGAGCTGCATCCTGTTACTCGTGCGGTTTCGGGGAAACCTGCCAGGTGGGCATCCCCAGCATGATTCATGGCGCAGGGGTAAAAATTACTAAGGAGATGATCCCAAACGTTACTAAACAACCTGAAGTTATGGCAGCCGCTGCCGCCGCAGGGGAATTACTCGCACAGAAACTAAGAAATGGTCATGACCGAATGACTGTTACCCAAAAAATGCAGGAGAAAATGATGTCAATGTTTGAAACATCTGCTTAGCCTTGTTGACCTGCCACCACCGCCCCCAAGGAACAGATGTTAAATTCATTTATTCTTCCCGAATCATCCGGGAAGAATAAAAATCATTTCTAAAATGAGGCTTAGACATGCTTACTGAAAATTGGTCTTCGATTCTTCTGCTGTCCTTTCTCCTCGTTGCCTTTACAAACGCTATTGTCGCCAGTTTCACAAGTGTATATTACCGAAAAAAATCCATTGGACACCTCTCCCACAGCCAGCTGCGGATAAAACAAGGGAACGCAACTTTTGAGCATCGTTTGAACGTTTTTGCCCAGTCATTTGTATTCTGTTTCGTTACTTTGCGTGTCTATGTTTTTACATTTCTAATATGGCTAGCATTATGCGTAGGGTTTTATCTCAAAACGACACTTGGACAGTAATGTACTGTTTACATAGTTTATTTTTAAATTACTGACATTTGTATCCTAAGCTTTTTTGAACTAATTGGATTAACCTTATGAGAAATATCAATATTTTTGAGCTTCCAAAAAGATGACAGTCTCTTTTATTGATGTATAATTTTCTTAAGTCTAAAAAGCGGAAGGTTTGAGACCGCTGGGCAGAATTTAAGATAAAACAGTCTTCCA
>Ga0209692_10002409_pt1 | contig 20639 bp, 21 predicted proteins | sample tdDd472_FD_187129 | JGI IMG/M metagenome (GOLD analysis project Ga0209692, IMG submission 187129) | Marine sediment microbial communities from the Atlantic coast under amendment with organic carbon and nitrate - tdDd47.2 (SPAdes)... | ecosystem: Environmental > Aquatic > Marine > Coastal >... | reverse complement strand
TGCCTTTTGATGAAGGCGCACGGGTCCAACTCGAACAGACCGCTAAATTGCCAATCGTCCATAAATGGGTGGCTGCCATGCCCGATGTACACAAAGGTATCGGGGCCACGGTTGGTTCAGTCATACCAACTCGAAATGCCATTATTCCTGCCGCAGTAGGTGTGGATATTGGATGTGGAATGATGGCGGTTAGAACCTCCCTAAAAGCGGATCAATTGCCGGATCATCTAGCCGGCGTCCGAACGACGATTGAAAAAGCCATACCTCATGGTAGAACGTCGGGCGGAAGGCGAGGCGACCGGGGCGCTTGGGGCGAGTTACCAGAAACCGTTCAGGACCGTTGGAAGCAGCTCGTAGGAGGGTTTAAAACCATTTGTGAAAAGCACCCATCGGTTGAAAACGCCAATCATTCATGCCATTTAGGCACTTTGGGAACGGGAAACCACTTCGTGGAGGTCTGTCTCGACGAATGCCAGAGCGTTTGGTTGATGCTTCACAGTGGTTCTCGTGGAATTGGTAACCGCATTGGAACCTATTTCATCAACCTGGCTCGTGAAGACATGCGAGCCGTGATCAAGAATCTTCCAGATCGTGATTTGGCCTATTTCAAGGAGGGCACGATCTTTTTTGAGGACTATATCGAAGCGTTGACCTGGGCGCAAACCTATGCGCGTATGAATCGCGAGCTCATGATGCAGCATATGGTCCTGGCTCTACAGCAATCCAAAGAACTGCCCGAGTTTCAACTCACTGAAATGGCCGTGAATTGCCATCACAACTATGCCAACATGGAAACCCACTATGACGAGGAGGTATGGGTAACTCGAAAAGGTGCTGTGAGCGCCCGAAAGGGGGAAATGGGAATCATTCCAGGAAGCATGGGGGCCAAATCCTTTATCGTGAGAGGACTAGGAAACCCAGAGAGCTTTCACTCCTGCAGTCACGGAGCGGGTCGATTAATGTCGCGTACCAAAGCCAAAAAGCACTTCACAGAAAAGGACCACTTAATGGCCACCAGAGGCGTGGAATGCCGCAAAGACCGCGGCGTTCTCGACGAAACTCCAGGAGCCTACAAACCGATAAAATCGGTAATGGCCGCTCAGAGTGATTTGGTGGAAATTGTTCACACACTCAAACAGGTGGTTTGTGTCAAGGGTTAATGCGCCGGGGTGCGGATGCCACAAGAGATCTGGCAAGCGCCCCCCCGCACAACCTGGGTTCCAATATAGCAATTGCGGAAAAACAACGCACCCAATAACGATGGCTACAAAGTTGAGTGCGGTTCCCATAGAACAAGAGATGTCGTGAAAGAGTCTCAAATTAACCAATAAATGCGGTCTATTTTGTGGCTGTTGGAACATAGTCAGTTTTACCAGTAGGTGCTATTGCGCGGTTCCAGAGTAATGAAGAGAATATCCGCAGATTGCGCGGATTTTCGCAGGAGGGATTCGACACTACAGAATGGAATTATTTGGGGAGTGACATGAACAAGTGCCACATCCTTAGAGGATATTGTGACTTCCTTGCCTTGTTCGCTACCTTCCCAAATTCATCGTGGTTGATTTTTTTTGAACCACGAAATCACACAAAGGTGTTTTGTGTATGGACCCAATACGACTGGTTTTATCATAGAAGACACGGAACAACACGAATGTTGTCTTCTTTTTGAGGATTTCGGTAAAAAGATGAATGGATAACGGATGACCATTTTCAGAGTGTTTGACAACCCCATTTTCTTCTACCAATCATGGTGTCTGCCTGAATCTATGGGATGGCGATGAAATGAATGGCAGATTTACCAAATGCCCTCATGCTTCTTTTTGGTTAGACCTCCTCAGTGGGTACACATTGAAGGTGGCCGTGGCCATTGCAACGGGTTGTTCGTCTTCGCTATCGTCTGAAACAACCCTCGCAATGACCGAACAGAGTTTCTTTCCCTGGTGAACCACCTCTGCCTGGGCCTGGATTCGATCACCGCTTTTTAGCGGTTTGAAGTATTTCACCTGGAGCTCAACGGTTGAACAGAGGTGTCCCTGAGGCAGAACCGAGAATACTGCTGCTCCGCAACTGAAGTCCAGAAAGCCCGAAACAACGCCACCGTGAACCGCCCCGCTTGGTGAGAGATGATCGTCGCGGATCGTGAGATGGGTTACCACAGCCCCGTTATCGACAGAGACCTCACCTATCTCATAACCAAGCCAATTGCCATAACGGTCTTCCAGTTGCGCATCAATGCCTCGATACTCCCGAAGAAACGTCACAAAATTCATCAGCATGCCTCATCTTGAAAGGTCGACCAATCCTTGGGCAAAACCCATTTCATGTTGGAATACACATAAAAGAGCATTGCCAATGCAATGGTTCCAATAGCATACTCGACCTTTGGCAGGAAACCACTCATAAACGTGATGGAAATACAGGTGATACTGTTCAGCACAATCCCCTTGCGCATAGCCGGAACGAGGTACATGTATGGTATCTGTTTACCAACATAGAACAGGGTCATCCCGACCGTTGCCAGAATTTGAAAATCAGAAATCGACATTTCTCCACTAATCGAGTGCCTGATCAAGGTGGCCAGAGAGATCAGTCCAAGGCAGAAGAAGAAATTTGGGTAGATGAGAAAGTTTTCACTTTTGAATTTCTTAGCGTGATCAAAGACGTGAAAACTGTCAAAGAAGATCCACCAAATCAGGCAAAGAATCAGGAATCCAAGTCCGCCCGCAAACAGAGTGGGCAGCGTCCACGCCATATCTCCGAAACTGGATACTATGCTGATGATGGATTCACCCAAGAGGATGATGGTCAGGAGCCCAACGCGTTCCGCAAGGTGTTTGCGATGAATCCTTTTGGCGTGTTCGGACCCGGACAGTCTGATGTGCATGCAGACATCGAGAATCATTCCGCATAAAAAAACACCATAGCTAAGCGGATTCGGGAAAAAAAAAGCCATAAAGCTGATGAACGCACCTGCGAAAATGGAGCGCGACAGCGAGCGATTATAGCGTTTCCCCTGGGGATTGCTTGCGTAGAGCAATCCGAGTATGAATCGAGTTGTCCCGTACAGGATCACAAAGTACATGAAACCCTTTTGATCCCAAGCGGTCAGTGTGGTCGAAAGGGAAATCACCAAGCCCATGACAACTAGAAACACCAGGCGGTGTTTACGATCGTCAGACTCAAAGCGGTTCATGTAGAGCGAATAGGATGACCAGATCCACCAGATCGGTGCAAAGAGCAAGGGGATTTCGGCTAATGTCTTGAAATCGAGATGACCATGGTGCAAATGTGCCATTTTGTGGGTCAAAATGCCAATAACGGCGACAAAAACCAAGTCGAAAAACAGCTCCAGCCAGGTTGCCTGTCTATGTTCAAGCATTGTTCTGTCTCCTGTTCAGCACGGAATTTAGGATGGACTTGAACCGTTCCACCTCCTGAGCCCCAGACGCGGAGTAGGTTCCATCAATCAAGAAAAACGGGACCCCTCTTATCCCCTGATTCAGGAAGAAATCCATCTCATCGCGAACCAGCTTTTCATATCGATTGGTCTCAAGAACCAGTTTGACTTCGTCCTCAGGAAGTCCCACCTCAACAGCACTTTGGATTAGAACACCATCCTCATTCAGCGCTTTTTTGGAAGCAAAGTAATCCTCGAAAAATCGCAACTTCAAGGTGTGTTCGAGTCCATACTCCCGCGCAAAATGGAGCAATTGATGGGCCGTGAAGGTATTGACCATTTTCATTTCATCGAAATAGTTGAAAGTGAAGCCGACCTCGGCACCAAGCTGGGTGAGTTTTCTTCGGGCCTGAATGCTTTGTTGAAGTTGGGTTCCGTACTTTTTAGCGAGGTGCTTTCGCAAGTTCTGGCCTTCTGGTGGCATTCCCGGATTTAACTCGAAGGGATGCCACTTTATACAGGCAGTTAACTCCAGCTCATCCAAAGCCTTTTTTAACCGGTAGTAACCGATGGCGCACCATGGACAGACGATATCAGAGACGATATCAATTTTGATGCCGCTTGCCTCACTTGTTCTTTTTGAAGCGTGCTGCATTTTCGGCCTCCATCGATGCGATATCGCCTTTTCCGAAAAAGGCGGGAAAGGGTTTGGGGATCGTAAGGGCCCTCTGGGTGAGCTCGCGAGAATCAATTCGATCGAACCAGCGCTGTAAATGATCAAGGCCGTCCACCGACACACGGGCCCAGTAGTAAGACCGTGCCCACGGATAAGTCGCCATATCAGCAATGCTGTACTGCTCACCAACCAGATAGGTTCGCCCCTTCAGGCGATGGTCCAACACTTCCAGAAGCCTGCGCGATTCATTCACATAGCGTTCAATGGAAAAAGTTTCTTCATGTCCGTTAGGAGCCGCAATGCGCTGAAAGTACATAGCCTGTCCCATCATGGGACCAATCCCGCCCATTTGGAACATGAGCCATTGAAGGGTTTCGGATTTTTCTTTCGGGTCCTCAGAGAGAAATCGCCCGTATCTTTCGGCGAGGTACCACAAAATGGCACCTGATTCAAACACCACGAAATCGTCGTTGGAATGGTCCACCAAGGTGGGAATGCGTCCATTGGGGTTCATTTTCACGTACCACGGAGTTTTTTGCTCCTTTTTTGAAAAGTCGATAGGGGTCAAATCGTATTCAAGTTCCGCTTCTTCCAGAAAAATCAAGGGTTTCCAGCCATTCATGGTGGAAGCGGTATACAGGTGCAGATCGTTCATCGCTTTACTCCTTCGGAAAAACGTTAGCCAGGTGATCGTTCAGACGCGCGAAATCCTGTTCAATGTCGGGGTTTTTCAATACATCGTAGCAGGAGAATGTGGGCAGGGGCTTCATACCGAAAAATCGGAAGTTCATGTGCTGCGGAAAGAACAGGTCATCGACCGATTTCCCCTGGAAAAGGTATTCCTTCTCGTCATCAAATGCCTCGCGCGGTGCATTGAATGTTAAAGACAGCATGTACTTCGTACCGTTCAGAGATCCACCTTTCCCATAATTTGCTTTGGGATTGGCCTCTTCACGGCCGTCATTCTGGCAAAGTATCCCGAACATGCCGGATGTGTAGACTTCGTCCATATACTTTTTGAAGGTCCATGGCGTCCCCATCCAGTTAACGGGTGTTTGAAGAATCACAACATCCGCCCAGGTGTGTTTGGCCAGTTCATCCTCTACGACCCACTCCTCCTTCATATGGGTTGTTTTAATTTCGTATCCGTTGTGCTCCAAATGGTGGCTGATTTTATTTGCAACGGACTGGTTCAATTTGCCCGGTGAAAAGGGATACTCCTGATGGGCGTTGATGATAAGTGCGTGTTTCATGTCGGGTCTCCTTATAGAATTTATCTCACCAGCCCCTACTATGTAGGACTTGACCACCTTTTTCAACCAGTATACTTTTTGTTACCTTAAACAGATCGAGAGATCGCCTTCGTACAAGAACGTGAAAGCATACGCGAAACATATTTTTGATATTCAGCTCTTTTTATCTTGATATATCGTTGGCGAAAATATATAGTAGATTTGTTTCGGACAAAATTGTCTGATTTAATTCGAGGAGGTTGTCATGCTATCTAAGTCGCAGGCACGGTTGTTTTTCCTGGGTGGGACCGTGCTTTTTTCTTTATTGTTCCTGTTCCTGACGGTGGATACCGTTCGGCAGGTGCCAGATCAGACGAAACAGAATGAATTGACGGATGCCGCGAAACGCGGCAAGCATATTTGGGACGAGAATAACTGCATGGGTTGTCATACCATCCTGGGTGAAGGTGCCTATTACGCGCCCGAACTTACCAAAGCGTATGAACGGCGCGGTGAAGAATGGCTCAAGGTGTTTTTAAAAGATCCACAGGCCATGTACCCCGGTCGACGAAAAATGGTTCAGTACAATTTTGAAGAGGGAGAAATCGAGGATGTCATTGCCTTTCTGAAATGGATTGGAAACATGGACCTCAACGGATTCCCAGCCGAACCAACTATTGAAACCCAAACCGCCAGTATCGTTGCAAGGGACGCTGGTGAACCTGCTATCGACAATCAACCACCCAAGTTCAAAACACTTTGTGTGGCCTGCCACTCTCTTGGTGGTTCAGGCGGTGTCGTTGGTCCAGCCTTGGATGGGGTTGGGAATCGCTACGATGCAGCATATCTGGAAAAATGGCTTAGCGATCCCCAGAAACTCAAGCCAGGCACGGCAATGCCAAAGCTTCCGCTAACCCAGGACGAGATTCAGGAACTTATTGAGTTCCTGACGGAATTGAAATAGGAGGGAACCGTGAAATACCAATCTCAAAAAGTTGCCTATTGGTTCTTCGCAGCATGCATGTTGCTTTTGGCACTTCAATTAATCTATGGATTCATCATGGGCTTTGCCCATATGGGCTATGACAATCTACATGACATCATTCCCTTCAACGCTGCTCGAGCGACCCACACCAACCTGTTGGTGGTATGGCTTTTAACCGGTTTCTTTGCCGCTGCATACTACATTATTCCCGACGAGTCCGGTCGCGAACTCTACTCAGTCAAACTTGCCTATATTCAACTCGTTTCACTCTTGGTAGTAGGCGTCGTTGCGATTATAGGATTTCACCTCAATTGGTGGGAAGGCAGGAAGTTTCTCGAGATTCCAAGACCCCTGGACTACCTTGTGGTGGCCAACGTGCTGCTCTTCCTGTTTAACATCGGCATGACCGTGCTGCGCGGGACACGATTCACAACCACAGGCATTGTTCTGTATCTAGGCCTCGTTTCTGCAGCGTTGCTTTACCTTCCGGGCATGATTTACTTTTCAAATCAAACGTTTGATTCCTATTTCAGGTGGTGGGTCGTTCACCTTTGGGTAGAAGGTGTTTGGGAACTGATAATGGGCAGTATCCTTGCCTACCTGCTGATCAAGTTGACAGGTGTCGATCGAGAGGTCATCGAAAAATGGCTCTATGTCATTGTTGGTCTTACCTTTCTTTCCGGGATTCTTGGAACCGGTCACCACTATTACTACATAGGAACCCCTAAGTACTGGCTCTGGATTGGCGGTGTCTTTTCAGCTCTTGAACCCCTCGCTTTCCTGGCAATGGCTCTTTTCGCCGTGGCGATGTATCGCAAAAGTGGTCGGAATCACCCCAATAAAATATCACTCTACTGGACCGTTGGCGGCGCCATCATGTCCTTTGTCGGAGCCGGTGTCCTGGGTGCGGCACACACCCTTCCACAGGTTAATCTTTACACTCATGGCACGCTTGTCACTGCCATGCATGGACATATGGCCTTCTGGGGCGCTTATGCCATGATCGTCTTCGCGATTCTGACCTACGCCATGCCACAGATGACGGGAAGAAAGCTCTGGAACAACATGACCGGCCTACTCGCCTTCTGGACCAGCAACATCGGCATGGTGGCGATGACCTCTGCGTTTGCGGTTGCAGGTGTGGCGCAGGTTTACCTGGAGCGCAAAATGGGCATGGATTTTCTCCAGGTCCAAGAGGAAATAGGAGTTCACTTCTTTGTTCTAGTCCTGGCCGCTTGTCTGTTCACATTTGGCATCGTACTGTTCATCGCCAATTTCATCAAATTCGGTTTGCCCAATGATGAAATGTTGGGTAAAGAGGAATTCTAAGATGTACAACGACAACATGGCGATCTCCCACCGCAATGAACCCGGAGTTCAACGCCATTCAGGAGGGGCCAGCGGGCCCCTCTCTGCTGCCCAAATGTCTGGAGAACTCATGAATGCCACGCTCCCCTATTACCGCCCCATCTCCAATGAGATAGAAGTGTTTAATGCCTGTTTCCAAAAGAAACTCCCCTTTTTGATTAAAGGCCCAACCGGGGTCGGAAAATCCAGGTTCATTGAACACATGGCCGCCAGAATGAAGGCAAAGCTCATCAGTGTGGCGTGCCATGAGGAAACGTCAGCTGTGGACTTACTTGGACGTTTTATTCTCAAAGGCAACGATACACTTTGGCAAGATGGGCCACTTACGCGGGCCGTTCGCGAAGGCGCAATAGTTTACCTGGACGAGATTGCCGAGGCACGTCCCGATGTGATTGTCGCGATTCACTCGTTAACCGATCACCGACGTCGTCTTTTCCTGGATCGCAAAAATGAAGAAATAGCCGCCCACCCTGATTTCATGCTGGTCGCATCGTTCAACCCTGGTTACCAAGCCGGCTGGAAGGAACTCAAACCGTCCACACGACAGCGTTTTGTGGGCATGTCCTTCCAACACCCACCCGTTCCGGTTGAGATCGAAATCCTGGAAGGTGAAACAGGCCTTGAAGCCTCACAACGCAAGAAGCTGGTCAAACTAGCCCAGAAGATTCGCAACCTGACCGAAATGGCACTTACGGAATCCGTTTCCACACGCCTCCTTGTGGATGCTGGAAAATTGATTCAGGCAGGACTTCCTCCTCGCCAGGCCTGTATGGCGGCGATTGTCGAACCACTCAGCGATGATTCAGAAATCATCGAAAGTCTTGGCGAATTAGTCGCTCTCATTTTCTGACATGGAATGGGATCAGTTTCTATTCAAAAAGGCGCTGGAGTTCTTCCGGCGCACAGGTAATGACGATGGCAAGACAGACACGACGCGTGTCGCCACACTTGAGTCCTTGAAACCCCAGCTGACCCTGCTTGGGCGCTGCCTGACAGGAGCGCCCATCGAGATTTTTGCTGCCGAAGAAGAGGGAGGTTGTGCAGGCGACACCTTCTTTCTACCAAAAACTTGCGATCATTTTGAAGATTGGAAGCAGAACGCACAGTTTTTCAGATTTCGAACGGTATTCATGGCCATCCAGCGCGACCTTCTGCATGGCTGGCCACGAGGATCCAGGTTCTCTCTGGCCTCCAGTCGTAGCAGGGCATTGGAAGCTGCACCAAGTGTTCTGAACACCATGTTCGACGAGTTTCCAAATTTGAGAACACAATTTGATCAATTTGAATCCTGTTTCAGCGATCGCATCCATTGGCTGTACGGTAAATGGCTGCCTTTGGAAATCCAACAAGGCGAGACCAGCATGGACAGCCCCACATCGGACCGCAAAACAATGTCGGACGAGGAACACACCGAACGAGAAGGGCCCGCGAGGGAGATCGTTGAAAGTGTTCAGGCCGATCATCAAGCCATTGAAGACTATACCCTGATGCATCAATTTGAGAAGGTGGAAACCATCGAAGAATTCAATGGTAACTGGCGTGACTTGGATGGATCGGATGACCTAGACGCACACTCGGATGCCTTGGAAGAAGTCGATTTAAGGCAAACCGTGCGTTTACATGACCCAGCGCATTCGACCCTCAAGTCCGAATTTCTTCGGGATGGCTACATCCCGTTCAGTCGAGAACAGAAACGTCCGGGATTCCACAAGTTGTATGATGAATGGGACTTCCGGAAAAAGAATTACCGCAAACAATTTTGTAAAGTCTACCCAAGTACCGAGACGCTCTCTTGCGCCGGTTTTTCTCATTCCATACTGACCGAACATGCTCGACAGGTTCGAGCTTTAAAACAAAAGTTTTCGCGCTTTTTTAACAGCTGGAATCAAGTTCGCAGGCAGCCGAGCGGTACTGAGCTAGACATGGATCATGTTGTCGATTTCCTGGCCGAGAAAAAGGCAGGTCGACCTGGCGATGATCGTTTCTACCTGGACAAGCGGCGAGAAAGACGCGATCTTTCCGTCCTGTTCTTAATGGATATGAGCCTTTCAACCGACAGTTATGTGGAAAACCGCAAGGTCCTCGACACCGAAAAACAGGCGGTCACCACCTTTTGTGAAGTTCTGCACGACTATGATTGTCGTTTCAGGATCGACGGATTCTCATCACAGACGCGCAATAACTGTGATTACATCACCCTGAAATCATTTTCCGATACCTGGCCCGCAACCAGGGACCGCCTCTCAAGCTTAAAACCAGGTGGCTATACACGCATCGGCCCCGCCCTGCGCCACGCAGCCCATCTCCTCAAGAAAGAGGAGACTCGCAATAAATGGATCATCCTGCTGAGTGATGGCAAGCCCAATGATTTCGATCGCTATGAGGGCCGGTACGGTATTGAAGATGTGCGCCAAGCCATTCGAGAAGCTAACACGGCAGGTGTACACAGTTTCGCACTTGCCATCGATCAAAACGCGAAATTCTACCTTCCCAGAATGTTCGGTCACAATGCCTTCAAAATCCTCAATCATCCCGGTGAACTTGTAGACGCCCTGAGTGATTTTTTCTTCAAACTGTACAGGAGTTAACATGAATCAATCCACTTTTTCCAATCCACCAGGCGGATTGATGGTTTGGATCTTCATTTCCATTGAGTGTCTGACCTTTGGCCTTTTTTTCCTGACGTATGCGTATTTTGAGGGACAATTTTCCAACCATTTTGCAACCGACAAAATGGTGTTAGACTCGGTCCTGGCTACCATCAACACCCTCGTCCTTGTTACCAGCGGACTTTTTATGGCGCTGGCGGTTCACCAAGCCGAAAATGCTGCCACCAAACAAGCCAGTATGCTAACAGCAGTCGCGGGATTGCTTGGGGCCGTGTTCCTCGCCTTGAAACTGTGGGAATACGGTGCGAAATTCAACGCCGGAATTCACATGTCGACATCCCTGTTCTTCGGCTTCTATTATTTCTTAACCTTGCTACACTTTTTGCATGTTGTACTAGGCATCGTCATCCTCGGGCACGTAGGTTGGCACTTGTGGAAGGCTTCGGACGGAAAAACACTCATTCCCAAAACTAAGCTGGGAGCTTGTTATTGGCATATGTGTGACCTGATCTGGATGATCCTGTTCCCCCTGATTTATTTGGTGCGCCAATGAAACTGCTTCATCAACGACGATTTCTATTGATGACCTGGATCCTTTTAATCATCCTTACCGCGCTCTCAGGTTATTTGGGAACAGGTAACATATCGACGGGCAACACCTACAATGTGTTTCCCATTGCCTTTTCGGCATTGAAAGGTATGTTAATCCTCTATATATTTATGGAACTTATCAAGGGTCACCGAATTTGGGCCGGGATCGCCATGGGTTATATTTCGGTTCTATATCTTGGAATTCTTTGGTTGATAACATAAAAGGGCCGTTCGAGTAGGAGCAACCTTCCAGGGCCGAAAACAACCTACTTCACCCCGATGTCAACAAAACCGAATCAGCATCAAGGAGAGTAACATGTTTTTAAATCGAGCTTCGCAATACGCCTTGGAACTGGTTTTTTATCTACATCAACATCGCGACCAACCCATGGTGCGCTTGAATGGAGTTGCAGAAGAGCTGGATCTCAGCTTTCACTTTTTGGGAAAAGTCGCGCAAGCCCTCGTAAGAAAAGGAATTCTGTATAGCAACCGAGGTCCAAAAGGTGGATTTGGCCTGGCAAATCCCGAGAGGACGATTAACCAGTTGGAAGTGATAAAAGCAGTCGACGGGGACTCCCCTCTCAACCTCTGCGTCCTACGCAAACGTGAATGTGACAGCGAGAACCCCTGCCCTCTTCACGAAGCCTGGGAACCGATTATGGAATCGGTGCAAAAAGCACTTGACGAAAGCCCTCTCTAAGCGATTCGGCCTGGATAAGAGGAGAAATTGGAGGCCTTGAGCAAAGTTTCTCAGAACTGGTCCTCCTCCCCCCAAACCGTGAACTGCTCCCGCGTGGCAACTCGCCTTTCACATCTGTATACAAGAGAAATTTTCCTTGCACGCCTTTGCTCTTTGGTTTAGCGTGGAATGGTTCCCATTGGAACGCATCGATTGATTTTGGAGGATTGGCATGAAGCGTTGGACCATCTTACTGTGGGTATTGATGTTTGGGCTTTCAGCCCAGGTTGCGGCTGAAGACAAGGAGACGTCACCCGAACTCAAGAAACTGGAGCGCATAAACACCAATTTGAGGCACCGTCTGGATCGCTTGGAGAAGGGCGTGGACGACCTGATCTGGTTCGAGCGCATGAAGAATGTCGCCTTTATCGATAAAATCTATATCACAGCACCGCCTTCCCCAAAAAACTTCAAAAATAAAACAGCCATGGGTGTCAATAACCCTATTAAGATATGGTGCTATGTCTTCATCCCAAAAGGGCTGGACCTGAGCAAGTCCTATCCCCTGATTGTTTTCCCCCACGGTGGTGTCCACGCCGATTTCAGCACCTACTATACGCACATCGTCAAAGAATTGATGTACCAGAAGTACATTGTGGTCGCGCCAGAGTATCGCGGCAGCACGGGCTACGGCCAGGGCATGTACGAGCGAATTGACTACGGTGGCCTGGAAGTGGAGGACGTTTATTACTCTAGAAACCACATGGTGGAGAATTACAGTTTTGTAGATAAAGACCGCGTGGGTATCATCGGCTGGAGTCACGGCGGGTTAATCAGCCTGATGAATATTTTTGATCATCCCAAGGCCTACCAGGTTGCATTTTCCGGCGTTCCCGTCAGCGATTTAATCGCTCGCATGGGCTACTACACCGACGATTACCGCGCCCTTTACTCGGTCGATTGCTTACGAAGACGTACAGGAGTATCGCAGGCGTTCCCCTGCCTGGAACACCCACAAATTCCAAAATACACCGCTGTTAATTCACACCAACACCAATGACGACGATGTGAATGTTCTGGAAGTTGAGCACCTGATCAAATCCCTCAAGGCAGACGGCAAGTCATTTGAATACGAGATCTACAAGGACATCGAAGGCGGTCACAGTTTTGACCGAATCGATACCAAGATTGGCCGAACCATCAGGTTGAAAATCTGGAAGTTCATCGCCAAAGAGCTCAAGCCAGAACGCCCTATCACCGACATGGACCAGATGTTTGAGGCGGCTTATATCCAGTAAAGGACCCCGAAAGTAAATGGGTTCATTTCGAACCCATTGAACTTTTTACGCAATGAAACAAGCAGGAAACTAAAAAGAGGGGCGCAGGTTATTTGGGCCGACGCTCCTCCCTTCCTTTAGGATGCAGTACCAAATCAGTCAGCAGATTGCGATGGGCAACCATCGCCAAGCGATCTATGCCCCGTCGTCATTCAGGAATTTTGTAGTAAATCTTACTGACGATCTTCCAATGGCCGTCGATTTTGTAAAGTGAAAGGAAGTCCACATACTTCAGAGTGGAACCCACATAGAATTCAAATTTGGCGGTAGCAGCTGTCCCCATCACGTCAACATTCAGGAACTTGACCGTCACCATTTTATCCCCTTTTTTCGGGTAATGGCCTTCTTCAACACCTTTTTGAACTCTGGCTTTCCAATCTGCAATGGGCAGTTTCCAGAGGTTGCCATCTTTGCCGACACCGAGCAGATTAAAGTCCGGGTGGAACCCACGATCGATTTTCGCCATATTGCCCTCATTCTGAAGGCCTTCAACATAGGATTCCTGCACGCAGGCCTTGATGGCCTCAACGTCCTTTTCTGCTTCACCACCAGCCAGCAAAGGCATTACACAGAGACACCAAACTAAAACTCGAACGATCTTCATCACATCCTCCATTTTTCAATTCTCGGTAAGGCTTCGGGCTCCCATTATACATGAATCTCAAACATCCACGTGCTAGCGTGAAACTCCTGTATCGAAGTCCTGGAAAAACCTATTACAGGAATCTGTGAAGTGAACTCCCGGGATCAGCGCCAGTGGGTGGTGCCTTGTTCTAACTTCACGCCTTCGCGGCTTCGCGAGGGCCAATTTTCATCCGCAGATTACGCAGATCAACGCAGATTTTGGGATCAGGAACTAGTTGAATTAAAGGGAGTTATCACTTGCTTTACATGTGACGCAGTTAATAGGCAAATACTCGGCTCCACTCCACAAACTTCGCCCATCAATTTTTTCTAACGCGAAGCCGCGAAGACGCGAAGTTCTGTGTCGACAATCTTTGTTATGGATTATTAAATCTAATAGTTAACGCCGTTCTCTTCGTGTCTTCGTGTGAGACTTCTTACTTTCCAATTCATGCGAAATGGAGCAAGGTGTCTGCCTATTTGGATGAAAAAGTGATTCCCAACTTCGCGACTTGGCCTTAAACATATTATTTCCTGTAGTGAACGGACAACCTAGTCACGTTGAGCCGACAACAAGGCGCCGGCCAGGACCCGATTCATTGACAATAACCTTTTTCAAAACCCAGAATGATCTTTCAATAAAACCGGATTGGGTGGCAAAAAATTTGAATTTGACGGATAAAAACCCAATTATTTGGCCATAGGACAAAGAGCGAGGACATCATCTTTACGGGTGGAGTGGGCGTCCCATGAAACGTTCCAAATCAAGGTTTAAGGGATAAAGCAATTCGAGACCGTTATTTGGGAATGCATTCATTTTAGTTATCTGCCATAATCAAATATGGGCTTCTAGCCCAAATAGCGTTGGTTTTTTGCACACTTTTGAGGCAACTTGATTTTTCCAATGGATATTCAGGTGAAAAGGAAGCGTCCCGAAAATCTATCTGATCCAGGTAAAGATTTCTCATCTTGGCACCTACAAGACATCCTGGCAAAGCCCGACTGCGAATTAATCTGGTCAGATTTCCAAGATCTTTTCGGACCCCATTTACCTGCTGGGACATATGAAGAAATTGTCTACTTTTTGCCTTTTGGATTTCAGTATCTAGTTCTTCCAGAAAGCGAAAGTTTGGACACAGTTTCTGCTGTCTTTGGCTTCTGTTCAAAGAATTCTTTTGGCTTGGAAAAAGATGGAATTAAAGAACAGGTAGATCAGGCAATCCTTGGATGTTTAGACTTTTGGACACAATGCTTTGAGATTGTCCATCTTGACGAAAAGGCATGTAAAAGGAAAGGCTGGAAACGCGAGTATTTTGATTACGTTAAGAATTCTGAGTTGCTTTTTTGTGGTCTGAAAAACTTGATTGAATTGAAGACTTATGAGCAAATGGCAATAAGTTTTCTGTGGAAACTTGGTGACCATAATGGGAATGCTATAAAGGCAGCTTGGTTCTTAGAATCATCAAGGGCGAGGTTAAATGTTTATGGCCCACCACCCCATCCAGATATCGACAGCTTGTTATGTGATAAGGATTTATTAAAAAGTGCCTTTGAAGTAGTTGAAAGGAAAATGATTAGTGAAATCAAGGCCTCCACATATTGGATGGATGTATCCTTGAGGCTTGATCTTTGATTCTCCAATTTGTATCCGTTTGTAAAATCCCACCTTCATACCTTTTTCGACATTGAACAGAATTCGGTCCTTTTCTGACACGAGCTTTTCCGAGGTTTGACAATTGATCACCTAGGGTGTACATTTACAGTGTACACTAAAGCTCTAGATAGGAAGTCATATGGAGAAAATAGGGGTAAAAGAAGCGCGAGCCAAGTTAAGTCAAATAATTGATCGAGTTGAAGCAGGCGAAGAAATTCTTCTTGTCCGACGCGGTAAGGTTGCTATGCGATTAGTTCCACCCGAAATTCAGGCCCGCTCTTCACTACCAAGCCTTGCCTCTTTTCGGGATAAAATTCAAGCACAAGGAAAACCTTTGAGTGCAACCGTAATTGCAGACAGGCACGAGGACCGGTTTTGATTTATATCGACACAAGCGCTCTCGTACCGTACTACTATCCCGAACCCATGAGCAACCAAGTCGAGGAGATTTTAATGGGACCCGACCCTATCGCGATAAGTCACTTGACTGAGGTAGAGTTTTTTTCAGCCCTTTCAAAAAAAGTTCGGACAGGACGACTGACGTCTCAAATGGCTGAAATGATCAACATTAAGTTTTCTGAGCATGTGGATTCAGATATGTTTAACCTTCTTTTCCCAAATGTTAAACATTATCGTATCGCAAGCAACTGGCTTCAAGGTTTCAACACGCCCCTCCGCGCCTTGGATGCGATCCATTTGGCAATTTCCTATGAGGAAAATATGCCCCTGGTTACTGCTGATAGACAACTTCATGATTCGGCAGAAAAAATTGGAATTGAATCGACTTTGCTTCAGGAATAATCTCGATTAAAAATCGAAGATGAGAAGGCTTACGGAATGCGCTATAAAAAAAGAGGTTCACAGTTGATGGCTTAATAAAATTATACAAAGCACTTGACTGGCCAATAAGTGATCCAGCAACTTGGGTGTCGGATCTACATGGTACTTCATTCCTGTGGCAGAAATCTGGCCCACAAAAGTAACTGACTAGGACACGTGATCGAAAACGGTTTTAGAATCGTAATTGCGAGTGTTAAGGTCTCTTTAAGTTGATGTATATAATTTGCTTAGCGACAACGGTTTTTTCGTTGGGGAATTTTTCAAATGGTAAACCTTGTCGAAATTGTAGCAATGCGCCCATTTAGGACAGCCTTCGGGCGGCCTCCCTCCCTACGGGTGCACGTCAACACCTAAATTAATACGCCGCCTAATGAACCTTATACGTCAAAAAAGCAGTAGAATTGGACATCTAAGATCAAAGTCAAATGGGTTTAGAATGATTTTTTTTGGTCGTCTAGGGAAAACCGGTTTGTTGTCAGTTTAATTGGGTCCGGCTCGATATTTTTAATCTTGTTGTCATGAATCTGGTTTTTGAGTTTGGATGATGTCAGTTTTGAGGCCCAATATGGTCAATTCGCTACAATATTATCCGCAGATTACGCAGATCAACGCAGATTTTAGGGTTAGGAACTGAATGAGGTATTGGAAGTTCCAATTTGACCTGCCTTGATCGCAATTTCTTGGTTCTAGTCTTCAAGCTTCGCTCCTCATTTTCTTCTCACGCGAAGGCGTGAAGGATCTATTTGTAGGCCTTGCAGGGTGGTACGTAGAAAACAGGAAAGACCACTTTAGAACAGAATTTGAATGAGTTTCATGGCTTGGTAGACGGAGATCCCGATCATGATTAACCCGGCGATGAGATCAGATAGTTCGCTGTATTTCTTTAAGATATTTGAAGCGAAGAATCCCACAGCCAACAGACCTGGCATCGTTCCTAAAGCAAAGACGCCTACCAGGGCGGCCCCTTCCCAGGCAAGACCCGCATTTAAGGCGACGGCGAAAGCTGCATACGAGAGACCACATGGCAGGAACCCGAACAGCAATCCCAACAGGTAGTATGAGATGAAGCCTCGCAGGGTAAGGAGTTCCTTTTGAAACGAGGAGAATCCAGGAATCATTTCGGGTGTAGCAATCTTCATCCAACGTGGGGTTTCCAATATTCCGAGTTTACTGATCCCGAACCAAAGCAGAAAGGCGCATGAGAAGCCGGTCATCACCGCCTGAATCCAAACAGTCGTCTGAAGAGCCGCGGCGCTACCCGATTTGAGCACTTGACCAATGCCACCCAACACGCCACCAATCAGCATGTAGGTATTCGCGCGTCCCAGGTGGTAAAGAAAGTGCGGCAAAACCGAAGATTCACGACCCGGAATAGCGCAAACCAAAGGTCCGCACATACCCACACAGTGCCCTGTGCCGAGCAATCCTAATAGGAACATCGATGTCCAGGTCACTACTTCCACGACCGGTTTCTCCTCTCAAAAAGTGATACAGAAATTGAGGAACGAACGCATCTGGAAAATCGATCCAAACACTTCATCATAACCCAGTTCGAGCATTAAAAACAGAATGGATTTTTAGTTGAATTTGCAGATCCCTTGGGATAATCTGGGCAGGTGGCGGGGCGTAGCGCAGCCTGGTAGCGCGCTTGCTTCGGGAGCAAGAGGCCGGGAGTTCGAATCTCCCCGCCCCGACCATTGTTGCCATACAAAAGGGCGCCTCTTTTATGCCAGAACAGCATTATTTCAAAACGGCCAGTGATTGGCGGGACTGGCTTCGGAAAAACCATACTTCGGCCAACGAAGTTTGGGTCGTCTTTTACAAAAAACACACGGGTGTTCCCTGTCCCAGCTACGACGAGTCGGTTGAAGAGGCACTCTGTTTTGGATGGGTCGACAACCTGATAAAGTCACTTGATGAGGAACGCTACATGCGTCGCTTCATGCCAAGAAAGGACAATTGGAAGTGGTCGCAGCTCAATATCTCTCGAATGCAAAAACTCAAGAAAGAAGGACGTCTTGAAGAAGCCGGTCTACGTACCTTCCCCGAGGCCGTGGAACCGCTGTTACCACCCGCAAAACGATCGCTCCAGATTCCTGGCTATATAGAAGAGCAGTTAACGTTGCATCCCAAAGCCATGCAGTTTTTTGAAACGTTATCGCCTTCTGCTCGGCGCAACACGCTGCATTGGATCGATTCAGCCAAACGCGAATCAACCCGCATGCGCCGATTGAACCAGGCCATCGACCTTTTCAAGCAGGGCCAGGGCATTGGGATGAAGTAAACCGTTTCTAGTCAGCCTCCTCCAAAGAACGGCTTGCCATTTTTGTCCAATTCTTCAAGAATCGTAGCGGGCTGGAAACGTTCGCCATGGCGCTTGGCCAAACCTTCCATTTCCTTGCGGAAAGCTGAAATCCCCATTTGATCCACAAAGCGAAAAGGCCCACCGCGAAAGGGTGGGAACCCGAGCCCAAGGATGGCCCCCAGGTCACCGTCGTCAGGCGACCGAATGACACCCTCTTGAAGGCAGAACAGCGCCTCATTCACCATGGCATAGGCAATGCGCTGGCCCAACTCGTCCGATTGCTGGGGGCTGCCCACCTGCTCATTAAAATAGCGCTTCATATCAGGATTCTCGGGCTTGTCTGAAGCGCGATAGTCATAAAACCCAGCTCCGCTTTTACGACCCAGCAACCCGTCGGCAACGAGCTTCTTAAGCACAGGATTAGATTCAAAACCACGCTGCCTGAACACATCGGCGACAACACCTGTGGAGACATGGGCACCGACATCGATACCCACTTCATCGAGAAGCGCCAAAGGACCAACCGGGAAACCAAAGGCGATCAGTGCAGAATCGATTTCGCGTATACCTGCACCCTCTTCGAGCGCCATCAGGGCCTCATTCAAATAAGCACAGAGAATTCGAGTCGTATAGAATCCAGGCCGATCCTGAACCACGATGACCGTCTTTCCCTGTTTCTGGCCAAGCTTCACCGCCGTCTGAACCACCCAATCCGGATTTGAAGGCTGTGCGACAACCTCAAGCAGGGGCATTTTGGGCACCGGAGAAAAGTAATGCATACCCACAATTCGAGCCGGATGTGTCGCATTGGCAGCAATTTTGTGAATGGGCAGAGCCGAGGTATTTGAAGCAATAATGGTTCGATCACTCACTCGCGATTCGAGGTCACGAACCAAGGTCTGCTTTAGTTCAAGATCTTCGAACACGGCCTCCACTACAAGATCGCACCCATTCCAATCCCCTTTCCCCAAATGCAATCCACTCAGACGCTGATCGCCCTGGAAAGCGGTCATAGCCCCTTTTTTCACCTTGCGCTGGAAACTTGCGTGCACCTTTTTGTGGGCTCGAGTCAATGCCTTTTGATTCGAATCATCGATTCTCACCTGAAGTCCTTTGGCCAGGCTCACTTCCGCAATACCACTTCCCATGAGGCCCGCACCAACCACTCCGATGGATCGAACCGTCTGGGCATGATCCAACACATTCCTGCCCTTGGACGCCTGCATGTTCATGAACAGGTGAACCAGGTTCTTGGAAACCGCGCTGCCATGCAACTCACCAAAACAGCGAGCCTCGGTCTGAACGCCCTTTTCAAAGCCGTGCGACAATCCAACGTCTACACACTCAAGAATTTTCTGTGGTGCCGGATAATGGGGGCCAGCCTTTTCAAGGGCTTTTTGGCGCGCCTTGGAAAGTATGACTTTGCGGGCCAGAGCGTTGTTGAGGTACCAGGGCAACATGCGGGAACCAGTTCGAGACTTCAAGCCGTGGCTTGCTGCATGTGCAGCTGCCGCTTCGAGCGCTTCCGGCTCAACTACCGCGTCCACGAGGCCCATTTTGTAGGCTCGCTTTGGATGGATATTTCGCCCTGTGAGAAGCATATCCAGAGCGGTCGGCAGGGCGACACAGCGCGGAAGACGTTGGGTCCCACCACCTCCGGGCAGCAGGCCAAGTTTAATCTCCGGAAGACCGAGAACCGTCTTGGGCGAACGCGTGACGATACGGCGGTGACAGGCCAGGGCCACTTCCAGACCACCACCAAGCGCCGCACCGTGGATGGCGGCGATGACGGTTTTCTCGAAGTCGCGCTGTAGGTTTTCGAGACGCGCCAGCAGCCGATTCCCCTCTCGACTGAGATGAACGGCTTCATCCGATGAGGCCATTTCACTGAATGCTTTAATATCAGCGCCCGCAATAAACGTATCCTTTTTGCGGCTAATCAAAATCACACTTCTGATTGAGCTCTCCCCTTCAATATGCGCCAGCAATTCTTCAAACGCCGTCAACATCCGATTGGACAGTGTGTTCACCGGTCCATCTTTCTGGTCCAGGCCTACCCAGAGAATGTCGCCCTTTTGGTCCAGTTCAAAGAAGTCTTTCATACGGTCCGCCTTTCCAGGAGCATGGCGCTACCCATTCCGCCAGCGGCGCAGGCGGCGATGAGCGCATAGCGACCATTTTCGCGGATAAGGCGGTTTCGCGCTGTATTCAGGAGCCTTACACCCGTCGCACCAAAGGGGTGTCCCAGCGATAAGGAACCACCAAGCGTATTGAGTCGGTCCATGGGAACCGTCCCAAGTGCGGATTCCAATCCGAGCAGATCTTTCGAGTAAGTTTTCGAT
>Ga0209692_10002405_pt1 | contig 20660 bp, 19 predicted proteins | sample tdDd472_FD_187129 | JGI IMG/M metagenome (GOLD analysis project Ga0209692, IMG submission 187129) | Marine sediment microbial communities from the Atlantic coast under amendment with organic carbon and nitrate - tdDd47.2 (SPAdes)... | ecosystem: Environmental > Aquatic > Marine > Coastal >... | reverse complement strand
TCAGTATCGCGGGTGAAGGTTTGAAGACCTGGAACACCAGCCCTTGCGCGACCGTAATAACCACAGCCAGAACCAGCAGCGCTTTACCCGCGGTAGCAGCAACATCAGCCGGATCGGTCAGGCCAAACTTACTGCTGATGTAGAACGCCGTAACAATGTTCAGCGCGATAAAGCACAGGAAGAAACAACCCCAGAGGATGATGTAAGGGACAAGACGCTTATCTGTGAACTTCAGGTTCGACGTTTGCCCTGAAGTCTCTACATGCTTGGTCGGTTCTCTCAGCAGGAAGTAGGCCATCACAGCGCCGCCGAGCGTAATGCAACCGATCACGTACATCGGGAACAGCAGGCCCATGAAAGCCAGGCCACCACCGATCAACGGGCCGATAATGGAGCCAAGGCTGTTGGCGCCGCCGATCAGCGCCATGCCCTGCGCGCGTTTTGACGGTGGCGTGACGTCAGCCATATAGGCGGAAGACGACGGATAAATTGCAGAGCCGGTGGCCGAATAAAACGCACGGGCGAGACCAAAGAAGAAGCCGGTCCAGGCAACGGGATACCAGCCGCTGATGCCGCCCTGCAAGGCCATTGCGACCAGCAGAGTACCGGTGCCACTGCCGACCAGTCCGATGATAAACACCGGGCGACGTCCGACTTTGTCGCTGCGCTTGCCCCACCAGGGAGCTGCGAACAACAGCGGAATATTTGATACGGACAGGATGATGCCGAAGGTCACTTCAGACATGCCGATCGATTGTGCGAACGGCGCGACAACGATAAACAGCAGTGACTGACCTATGGCGAACAGCGTCATACCCAGAGCAAGAATCAGTTTGCCGCGATTGTTTGATTTCTCGATGGCGGCTTTCCCGGTTTCGTCCCCGGAGATTTCAGGCTGCTGGGTTTCGTTGGTCATGGTCGGTATACAGGTTGCGTAAGTTCCAGATGCTGCAGTCTAGGTGCGGGGCAACTTAGTAGCAACGGCTTTATGCGGTCTGTCTGAGGTGCAGACTGACGCACAGCTAAAGTAATTGGACTGAAGGGGGCTGCGTAGAGCTTTGTGACCGTTGCACAGGAGTCGTGTCAGCCTAGTCGCCGAAATCTACATCAAACCGATACTTATTATCGTCCTGATCTTCGTCCGGAACTATATAGCCGGCCGACGGCGTGGCGAAATGGCTGCCGATCACCAGTGCTTTGTCTGCGGCCTGCTGGCGCAGCACATCATGGCGGGTGGACTCGGCCGCATCGCCGTCGAAGTCGAAGGGGCTGCGCCATTCGGGACGGGCGATTTGCGCCGGGTGGTGCATGACGTCACCGGTAATGAAGGCCTTTTCGCCGCATGATTCAATCGCAACACTGATGTGCCCGGGTGAATGTCCCGGAGTTGAGACCAGCGAGACCTCATCGGTCAGCTGGTAACCCGGCGTATAGATCTCGGCCAGTCCGGCGCTGATCACCGGTTTGACCGAGTCGCCGGCGTAGTCACCCAGCGGAGTCACCTCGGCTTTCTCCAGCCAGGCCCAGTCGGCCTTGGAGAACATGTAGCGGGCATTCGGGAAGGTGGGTTTCCATTCATCACCGACCAGCATCGTGTTCCAGCCCACATGATCGGGATGCAGGTGAGTGCAGACCACATAGTCGACTGACTCGCGCGGAAAGCCCAGTGTGGCCATGCGATGCAGGAAGTTGGATTGCTTCTTGTTCCACTGCGGGACTGCGCGGGGCTTGTCGTTGCCCACACAGGTGTCGACCACAATCTTCTTGCCGCAACTTTCAATCAGCAGAGAAAATATGGCAGAGATCAGCTGGCCGTCTTCGGTAACGAAGTGCGGGCGCAGCCAGTCGATAGGCAGAACGTTCTCAGGTGTTGCGTCCGGCAACATGAACCGGGCTTCCATCGAGGTGTCTTCGGATTCGATTAACCTCAGTATGTTTACCGCACCAACGTGCCAGCCCTGCATAGTTCGCTTCCTGTTTTTCTGAGGCTATTTGCTTCTGCGCAGGTCCCGGATGGTAGCGCGGCCGTCATTGGTCGGCTGATACCAGTGGGTGAAATCTTCGGTAGCTGTCTTCCACTGCGCTACTGCTTCATCACCCACAACGTCGAAGGCGTCGAAGCCAACGCGCTGCATGTAGTGCAGCTGTTCCAGTAACACGTCGCCGACTGCCCGTATTTCCCCTTCATAACCGTAACGGTCGCGAAGCAGGCGGGCATAGGAATAGGCGCGGCCGTCTTTATAGGCGGGGAAGTCCAGCGCAATAACTTTGAAGTTTGCCAGGTCGTCTACAACAGACAGCGGGTGCTGGTCACTGGCGAGTCGCACACCCAAATCAGTGCCGCGTTTCAACAGATCTTCTTTGTGTTCACGCCATTGTTCAAGACTGACGATAACTGCACCATCGGCCAGCTCTTCGGCGGCAGAGCAGTCGGTAAAAATATCGTCGACCTGCTGGCCTTGTTTAATTAGCGCCATAGAGCGCCTCCTTGAATGGGTCCATGCCAACGCGACGATAGGTTTCGAGGAAAGTCTCGTCTTCGTCATCGCGCTGATCAATGTAGGTGTGCAGGATGCGTTCTACGGCATTAACTACTTCGTCAGTTGAGAAGCCGGGGCCGGTGCGGTCACCGAGTGAGGCGTCTTCGGCAGAGGAGCCGCCCAGCGTAAACTGGTAGAACTCCTGACCTTTCTTCTCCACACCCAGAATGCCGATGTTGCCGACATGGTGATGTCCGCAGGCGTTCATGCAACCCGAGATGTTCAGTGACAGCTCGCCGAGACCGTGCAGTTTATCGATGTCGGTGAAGCGTTCGTTAATGCGCTGGGCAATGGGGATTGAGCGGGCATTGGCCAGTGCGCAGTAGTCGAGACCGGGGCAGGCGATGATGTCTGACACACGACCGATATTCGGTGTGGCCAGATCCAGTTCAACCAGCTTTTGCCACAGTTCAAACAGATCCTGCTGACGCACGTCGGTGAACACGAGGTTCTGACGATGGGTAACGCGCAGTTCGCCGAAGCTGTATTCATCGGCGAGGTCTGCAACCGCATCCATCTGATCGGCACGCAGGTCACCCGGAGGCAGTTTAGTGCTTTTCAGTGACAGGTTGACGATCGAGTGGCCGGATCTCTTGTGAGCAGCAATGTTGCTGTTCATCCAGGCATCGAACTCAGGTGACTGCTTGCGCTGTTCGGCGAGATCGGCATCTTCAAGTGTTTCGTATGCCGGTGCTGCGAAGTAGGCATTGATGCGTTCAACTTCAGCCGGGTCCAGAGACAGCGGACTGCTCTTGATGGCTTCGAACTCTTCTTCGACCTGACGGCGGAACTCGTCGATACCGGTGGCGTTGACCAGAATTTTGATGCGCGCCTTGTACATGTTGTCGCGGCGGCCCCAGAGGTTGTACACACGCAGGATCGCTTCCAGATAAGACAGCAGATATTCCGGTGCCAGCCATTCGCAAATGGTTTTACCAATCACCGGGGTGCGGCCCTGACCGCCGCCGACCAGCACTTCAAAGCCGGTTTCGCCGGCATCGTTGTGATGCAGGCGCAGGCCGATGTCATGCAAAGCCACAGCCGCGCGGTCTTTCGGCGCGCCGGTTACGGCAATCTTGAATTTACGCGGCAGGTAAGAAAACTCCGGGTGCAGCGTCGACCACTGGCGAATGATCTCGCAGTAAACACGTGGGTCTTCGATCTCATCTGCCGAGCTGCCGGCGTACTGATCCGAAGTGGTGTTGCGGATGCAGTTGCCGCTGGACTGAATGCCGTGCATTTCGATATCGGCAAGGTCGCTTAACAGCTGCGGCATTTCTTCCAGCTTGATCCAGTTGTACTGAATGTTCTGGCGGGTGGTGAAATGGCCGTAACCGCGGTCGTACTTGCGGGCAATATCCGCGAGGCCACGCAGCTGTGTGCTCGACAGAACACCGTAAGGCACATTTACACGCAACATGTAGGCATGCAGTTGCAGGTACAGACCGTTCATCAAACGCAGTGGTTTGAATTGATCTTCCGTCATCTCACCGTTAACACGGCGTTCAACCTGACGACTGAACTGTGCAACGCGCTCCGCCATGAAGGCATGATCGAATTCATCGTAACGATACATTGCTTATTCCTTTAGGCTTCGTCAGTTAAGTTGGTCAGATCAACTGACGGGCCGTAAGCACGGATGTACTCGCGGTAGGCAGTAGGGTGGCGGCCGTGTTCGTTGTCGTTCACTTCGATCAGCTGGGGATCGATGATGACGTCGCCGGCTTCCGCCGATTTTCCTGCTTCGAGGAGGCGTTCTGCCTCGTCTTCAGAGTGCGCAAGTGCACCGTCGGCTATAGCGGTCACCCACTCACCTTTATCGGCGAGAAAGACCACCCGGCCGTCGCGGAGCGTATTGGCAATTACCATGTGCGGCATAGCTTATTCCGTGAAGTTCCGTGCTTATTACAAAAAGTATTGAAAATACTTAAAAAACAATCATTTACGTGGTTTTTTAAGCGAGGAGCGGATAGTACATATGCAGACCCGAAACCGCAATACGCAGGCCGAAAAAACACGGGAATTGGTCGCGAGCCGGTTTTTTCGCCTCTTGCGCACCCCTGATGAGCCACCCCTATATCGGCCCGAAAGTGGCTAAAAATAAAAGAAAATTGACAATGTCATACCCTTCTATATAGTGCAGAACATTGGCAAAACGACCGGTTATTTATCTCGCCATATAAGAACAACACCTCGGACTGATCCGAACGGATCTTTACCCTGGAATGGTTTTATAAAGCTCGTTAAGTAAACGCTACCTCTGCCTTTCTATTCAGCCTTCGTTAAGAAAGGCGTTTTAATTTTTTACACAGGATACAAACATGTCTGAAAGAGTTACCGGTACCGTTAAATGGTTTAACGAGTCCAAGGGTTTTGGTTTTATCGAGCAGGAAGGTGGTCCGGACGTATTCGTTCACTTCAGCGCTATTGAATCAGACGGCTTTAAAACGCTGGCTGACGGTCAGAAAGTTGAGTTCAGCGTAACTTCCGGCCCGAAAGGTCCGCAGGCTGAGAAAGTAGTTCCCGCATAAGCGGCTTTACTTTTGCAGAACAAAAAAAGCGAGGCTCACATTTGTGGCCTCGCTTTTTTAATGCCTGTCTTTCAGCGTCTGTAGATTAGCGTCGGTTAACGCGTCGCAGCGTAGACTGCTCTACAGATCATAGCGGTCGAACAGATCGCGTTTCTTGCGCAGCACTTTGGCATCGAAGAAGCGCTTCATCATCTTGCCGCCGGTCAGCCAGGCGATACGTTTGCCGCTCTCGGTATTTGCCAGAACTTCGTCGACCAGCCACGGGCAAACGTCTTCTACGTAGTCGCAGAGAATGTTCAGAGTGGGTTTGATCTTCGCCCAGTCCTCATCCGACACATACTGCTGCTCATCAAACCAGTTTTCGGTAATTAGCATACCGGGGCTGATGGAACCGACGATGATGTCTTTCATGTCTTTGTTTTCGTCGACCAGATACATGGTCATGCGGTGGATGTAGGATTTGGTGGAGCTGTAGACACCCATGTTCGGTGTCAGCATCTTGCCCTGAAAGCTACCGCCCAGCATGTTGTACAACGCACCGCTGCCCTGACTACGGAAGCCGTTTATTGCTACCTGGCTGCCATAGGTCGTGCCAAGTACATTGCTGTTCACCACACTGGTCAGTTCCGGCTGCGGCATCTCATGCACTTTGAAGCGGCTGACAGCGCGCCCTGCGTTGTTGATCCAGTAGTCGACTTTGCCAAAGGCTCTTGTCGTGGCATCCCACAGCGCCTGCACCTGTTCCTTGTCTGTCGTGTCGCAAACCTGACCGATGACACCGCCGCGACTGATGCGATCCAGCTCTTTAGTAACCTGCGCCACATCTTCGGGATTACGGCTGCAAATGGTGACGTTATGGCCCCGTTTCAAAAAAGCTTCGGCCATGGCTCTGCCGATGCCTTTGGTTGAACCGGTGATAACTGCTACTGCCATGTTTAATACCCCGTCTAATGCTGTCTGTTATTTGCTGCCTGATACTCATTGGCGGGCAATCCGAAACTGCTCCGGGCCCGAAACATAAGTAAGGCTGTAGCCGGACTTTAGCAGGAAGAGCGCAAACTGTCTGACCACCTTATAGACGGGTACCTTGCCCCGGACACTCCGGCGATACTGCGGGCAGAGTCAGCGGCTATAATTGAGGCAATAACTCCTATGAATGTTTTGCGGGGCAAATCGATGAGATTCATTAGCGGCGCACTGAATGGCTTGGCGGCTGTTTTCGTTCTATCAATGAGTATGGGTGCTAATGCGGCGGAAGGTGTCTGGCCGCAATATGGCGGGCCCGAAGGTGGCAGCCGGTATTCGGAAGCAACCCAGATCGATCGCGACAATGTCGGTGATCTGGAGAAAGCCTGGACGTACCGCACCGGTGCGCTTGAGGAGTATCCGGATCTTGTGAAGGTCAGCGGCTTTCAGGCAACACCAATTCTGTTGGAGCCCGAGGCCGGGCATCATCTGGTGACCTGTACTCCGTTTAATAAAGTCATTGCTCTCGACCCGGCAACCGGTGAAGAGCGTTGGGTGTTCGATCCCGAGATCGACATGACCAACTACGCTAACAAGTTCAATTGCCGCGGCCTGACCCAGTGGGAAGACACGCAGGCGGAAGCAGGTGCAGTGTGCAAACACCGCCTGTTTATGGCGACGAATGATCAAAGACTGGTGGCTATCGATTCAGTCACCGGCAAGTACTGCGAAGATTTCGGTGATGGCGGCAATATCGATGTCACGCCGATCATTGCCCAGTTGCAGCCACAGGCGCAGCTGCAGTCGATGCAGCTGCAATCCCCGGTCGCTGTAGTCAGCGATACAGTCATCATCGGTGGCTCTGCCAATAAGTTCAAAAGCCGTGAATCTATGAACGGCGCAGTCCGCGCGTTCGACGCCCGTACCGGCAAGTTGAAGTGGGTCTTCGATACGATTCTGCGCAAGGGCGATGGCGCCAGCGATTACGATGTTGGCGGTGCGAACGTCTGGACGACAATGTCCTGGGACAGCGAACGCGATCTGGTCTTCATCCCGACTGCCGGTCCGTCACCAAACTATCTGGGTACCCATCGCCCGGGCAACAATCTGTATGCCAACTCCATTCTTGCGATCCGTGCGAGTACCGGTGAGCTGGTATGGCACTTCCAGGGTGTGCATCACGATGTCTGGGACTGGGATATTCCGACCCATCCATTGCTTGTGGATATCACCCGCGATGACGAACAGATTCCTGTGGTTCTGGTGCTGACCAAGACCGGCGTAGTGTTTACGCTTCATCGCGAAACGGGCGAGCCGTTCTTTGAAATCGAAGAACGCCCGGTGCCGACTGACGGGGTCATGGGCGAGCAGTTGTCACCGACACAGCCTTTCCCTGTGAAGCCGCCGCCATTGGTTAAACATACGCTGACACCTGACGATGCCTGGGGTTTTATCGACGCGTTCGATAAAAAGGCCTGTCGCGAGAAAATCGCGAGCATGCGTCACGGTGGTTATTACGAACCGCCCAGTGAGCAGGGCACGGTCATGTATCCCATGGTCGGTGGCGGCATGAACTGGGGCGGTGGCGCGTTTGACCCGGGCCGCAACATTCTGGTGACTCCGGTTGCCCAGATTCCTTACTTCGTGAAACTGATTCCGACCGACGACATCAAAAAAGAGGATACGGAGAATGTGATGAGCGGTCTGCCTATGGGCCCGCCGGGCTACATTGGTGGCTCCGAGTACGGCGTGCATCATGGACCGCTGATGTCACCGATCTTCACGCCTTGCACCGAGCCGCCATGGTCATTACTGGTTGCGGTCGATATGGATAAGGGCGAGATTCTTTGGAAGAAACCGCTCGGTGTGCTCGACAAGTTAATGCCTGTGCCGATTCCTCTGGAGTGGGGTACGGGTGCCATTGCCGGCGGTGCTATTACGACCAAGTCGGGCGTTGTGTTTGTCGGCGCTGCTCATGACGAGCGTTTCCGTGCACACGATGTTGAGACCGGTGAAAAGATCTGGGAAGACGATGTGCCGTATTCGGCAAATGCCACGCCGATGACCTACACCTATGAAGGCAGGCAGTACGTTGTGGTGTCGGCCGGCGGACATGCCTGGTCGCCGTTGCCTCAGGGCGACTACGTTGTTGCCTGGGCGTTGCCTGAAGAAGACTAAAGAAGAACATGCCCGAAGCAGGGCTGATGGAGCTGATGATGAAGCGTGCAGCGATAGCGATTGTTGTTTCCACTTGTTTGGTGGCCGGATTGGCGCATGCCCAGCGTCAGGGGCAAAGTGTCTCGATACAGGTGGGTGTGGTGCAGTCGGCTGAGCGGGTTACTTTGCAATCAGAGGGTGGCGGCAAGGGTGCCGTTGTCGGCGGCACGCTGGGTTACGCGTCGGGCAGCAGCAAGTCGAAGAGTCGTCGCAACGCGCTGATCGGTGGTGTGGCCGGTGCTGCCTTATCTTCATCCGGGCAGTCGCAGGGTATGCAGTATGCCGTGAAGATGAATGATGGCAGCGCCGTGGTTGTAGTCAGCGACCAGACCGAAATTCAGGTGGGTGATTGCGTGACTATTGAGCAATCCGGCGACCGCACCAATATTCGTCGTCAGGATCCGGCGGCTTGTGACCCGGACTATGCGAAAGTGGTCGAGGAACTTGAAGACGAATTGGAAGAAGAGGCCAGTGCCTGTGACGTGGCGAAGCAGGAGATTCTGAATGCGTCGAATGCGGAAGAAATTGAGCTGGCTACGGCGAAAGCGAAGATTCTCTGTAACTAACAATTTTCTGGTTCTATAGAGTCGCAAAAGGCAGACCATTCGGTCTGCCTTTTGCGTTCAGACGGGTTTTACCGGATTACTCCTGTCCCAGGAACTCTGCGACTGAATCTGCCATCTGATCCAGCACATTCGGTAAATCGGGATCGAATGGTTCGGTCAGCGAAGTCATGACGCCCTGACGGATAAGCTCCAGATCGTCTTCACTGAGTTTGCGCAGGTCACGCGGTGGCACAAAGCCGCTTAGCGGCACGGGGCTGCGGTATACCGGCGACATCGCAAGAAACTCAACCGGGTCGCACTGAATTGCGGTGATGGCCGGAATAGCAAAAGCATTTACTACCCGGTCATCCTGTTCCGGTGCGCCGAGACTGATTGAGTCGGGGCGTTTGTAGCCGCCTTCTTCCGAAGCGGTCAGCAAGCCATAGCCGCTGATGTTCTGGGTGGAGTTCTTTTTGATTTTCACCGTGTCAGAACTGAGGATCAGCAATACATCTGCTCCGGACTTGTTGCAGGCGCTGATGAGCAGGTTTTGTAATGGCGTGCGCTGACTTGAAATAACGGCTTTGCGAATACGCAGCAGGTCGTTTACCGGTTCAACATCGCCGGTATCGATGGGAACAATGGTGTTGGTCAGTCGCTGGCTAATATGGTCTTCGATGAGCTGCGGAATGCCCCAGTCGACCGGGTATTTGCGCGATTGCTGGCTATAACCACTAAAGGCGTAATAGCCGGCCTGGTCTTCCAGCAGATTGACGAAGGCGATGGTGCTCTCTTCATCCAATGACTTGCCGGACGAGGCGCAACCACTAAGCAAGACTGCACAACTGATACCGGCAACAGCTAATAGTTGTTTGATTATTCCACTCATTGCTGCCCGCATCATTTAGACGGTTTTGCTGTCAGTTTGTGCGGGAAGTACTTCTCCATCTTCTCGAGCATATGTTTCGGGTACTGCTCGATGCTTTGCAGTTTGTGCGCAGGCCCGGCCCAGATGGTATGGCCCTCGTGACCTTTCATGTCCATCCATTTCAGCCAGGGTGACATATAGGTGGGTGAGCCTGTAGCGGCCACGCTGACAACATCCGGGTCATACAGCTCTGCGGTTGCACCCTGCACAATCTGGTGCTCACCGATCGGGTAGTTCGCAGGATACTGGCGACGCATAGTCAGCCAGGTGTGTGGTCCGGACTCTGACCATTTCAATTTCTTCTGAATGATGGGTTCGTTGCCCAGCGGCGTCGGATCATCCGAACGCTTCATGCCGTAAATCGAATAGATGTAGTGAGCTTTGACGCTAATAGAATTCGGTTCGACTTTGTTGACCTTGCCTGTAATAGGGTTTTCAAAGGTGTCGATGAATTCGCCGGTGCGGGTGTCTTTGAAAAAGCTTACCGTGGCACCGTAAGCGTAGTAGGAACCGTCCGGCTGGCGTTCGTAGTAGTCGATTTCAGAACCTTCGAAATCGACCATCGGGATTGGTGCTTTGCCCGGCAGAATTCCGTAGATGGTGCCCTCGTACCAGTGCGGGCAATCTACCGGTTCGAGGCTGCCGCGCATTTTAATCATCGCGGTTAATGCGTCTTCCGGATTGTTCAGGTCGAGATAGCGGGAGGGCAGTGCAGCAGCTGCCGGAAAGGACGAAAGTGTTGCGGCTCCGGCGGCGCTACCGAGAAAAAGGCGTCTGGAAATGGGCATGGCGTGTTCCGTTGTGAAATCTTTAAAACAGCGTTCTGCAAACTTAGCAGATTCAGACATAATTGGGTCTGAACAGTTCATCCGGACCCTTATGTGGATGCTTTGGCATGATGATGCCCCGGATGGAAGTCCGTAGTCAGACGGAGTCAGAGAAATGAAGCTGGGATTGGTAGCAGGATACTCGCAGGCGCAGCTCTATCTGCCGATGGAGGTGGTTCGTGAGGCTGAGGATCTGGGCTTTCACTCGGTCTGGACGGCAGAGGCCTACGGGTCGGATGCCGTCAGCCCTGCAGCCTGGATACTGGCCCGGACAACGAAGATAAAAGTTGGCACTGCCATCATGCAGATGCCGGCGCGCACGCCGACCATGGCAGCGATGACAGCGAATACGCTCAATGAATTGTCGGATGGTCGCTTCATTCTCGGGTTGGGTCCCTCAGGACCGGGTGTGGTCGAGGGTTGGTACGGCGTCCCCTATGGTCGCTCACTGACGCGTACCCGCGAGTACATCGATATTGTCCGCAAGGTGCTGGCCCGCGAAGAGCCGCTCACTCACGAAGGTTTTCACTACAGCATTCCTAACCATGGCGAAAACACGACCGGGCTGGGTAAACCCCTGAAAAGTATTTTGCGCAGCCGCCATCCTTTGGAGATTTTCACAGCAGCTGTCACGCCAAAAGGCTGGGCCTGTGCAGCCGAGGTGGCTGATGGCGTCTTCCCTATCTGGATGGACCCGGAACGCTTCGACCTTCTGGAGCCGCATCTTAATAGCGGTTTTGAGTTGTCCGGCAACAGTCTGGATAACTTCACCGTCGCGCCTTTTGTGCAGATGGTGATGGATGATGATCTCGATGCGGCGCGTAAAAAGGTGAAAGCATTTCTGGCGCTGTATATCGGCGGTATGGGGCCGCGCGAGAAGAATTTCTACAACCGCTATGCCTGCTCTATGGGCTATGAAGAAGCCGCAAAGACGGTGCAGGATTTGTATTTGTCGGGCGAACAGTTCAAAGCCGCTGCTGCCGTACCCGATGAACTGGTCGATGCAGTTGCATTGGTTGGACCGGAAGGCCGTATTCGCGAGCGTTTGCAGGTTTGGAAGGAAGCGGCTGCTAAGAATTACGTCGGCGCGATGATGATCGCCGGTGCTGACACTGCGGGTCTGCAACTGCTCGCGAAGGAATGTATGTGAATGTCATAAGCAACGCTGATATGCGTTTCGGTATCGCTATTCCGCAGGTCTTTCTCGACGGCCACGCCGATATGACGCTGGTTACGAGGGTGTTGCAGCGTGCCGAGCACCTCGGATACGAAAGTGCATGGGTGCAGGATCAGGTGATTGGTGAGACGGCTTTGCTTGAGTCGGTGTCGCTGTTGTCTTATGCCGCTGCGGTGACTGCACGCATTAGGCTGGGTGTATCGGTCATCGTGTATCCCGTGCGCAACCCGGTGCAACTGGCAAAAAGTTTTTCAACGCTCGATCACCTTAGTAACGGTCGCGCCATCCTGGGTATCGGTCTCGGACCTCCGGCTGTTGCGGAAAACTTTTACCGCAGTTTTGGCACGGAGTACGGGCAGCGCGTGCGTCGTTTTACAGAAGGACTCGCCATTATGCGTTCGCTGTGGAGCAATGAGACAACCACGGTCGACGGAGAGTTCTTCCAGCTCAACGCCACGCGCATGGAGCCTAAACCGGTGCAGCAGCCGCTGCCGGTGTGGTTCGGCGGTCAGCATCCGGATGCACTGAAGCGCGCGGCTTTACTGTCAGATGGCTACATGGGTGCCGGACCGACGACTACCTCAGAGTTTGCTGAGCATGTCGCACAGCTGCGGGCGGCGCTTGATGAATCAGGTCGTGATCCGGCAGAGGTTCCGGTGTCAAAGCGGGTCTATCTGGCGCTCGACGATGATGCAGACCGTGCCAAGCGCCGGCTTGATGAGTTTTTCGAAGAGCGCTATCCGTGGATGATTCAGCAGAACCCGGACTTTGTGGCCGACATCTGTTGCTGGGGCAGTGCGGAGCAGGTGGCGGAAGGTTTGCGCGAGGTGCGGGACGCCGGCGCAGAAATGATAGTGCTCAATCCACTGTGGGATTTTGTGGATCAGTATGAGCATCTGGCGGCGGATGTGTTGCCGCTGGTTCGTTCCCCCTAAGCTGCGTGCTATGTTCGGGGCATGAAGATTGATGTCATTCTCGATGCCCGCGCAAGTGCACAGGAGTTGTGTGAGCTTGGCCTGCTGGCTGAGCAGAATGGTATCGATGGTGTATGGGTGTCCAGTTTGCTGGATGCCCGTGATCCTTTTGCCAACTTCTCGTTGCTGGCGAACGAATCTTCAACCATCAGGATGGGGCCGATTGCCGTAAACCCCTGGGATATCCATCCCGTGCGGATTGCCGCATCTCTTTATACGCTTAATGAATTCAGCAATGGCCGCGCCCGCATTGTTATCGGCGGCGGTGGTGAGGCATTGCAGGCGCTCAACCTGGAGCCGCGCCGGCGGGTTAGGGCTGTAAAAGAGTGCGTCGAGATTCTTAAACTTGCAGCAGATGGCGAGCGGCGTGATTACTTCGGTGAGCTTTATCAGGTTAAAGGTCATCAGCTGAGCTGGCTGACTGCAGAGCGCCCGCAGGTTTATGTCGGCGCCAATATGGAGCAGATGTTGCGAATGTCTGCGCGCGTCGCTGACGGCATCATGATGTCGGACATGCCTCCGAAGTTTGCGAAAGCGGCGCTTGAGCAGGTCGCGGGCGATCTGCACGAGCAGGGGCGTTCGGCCGATGACTTCTGGAACGGCTCCTTCACCGCCTGGCATGTGTATGAGTCCTTCGAAGAGGCGCGTCGCGAAGCCTGTCAGTGGATGCTGCTCAGAGGCTTGTTCCGCCCGTGGGTGCTTGGAGCGTTTCTGGATGAAGCCGAAGTTAACCTAATCATGAACAGTCAGCATGCATTCATGAATGCCTTCGTGCAGAAAACGCATGAGGTCGAGGGCGTGCCGCGGTCACTGCTTGATAAGTTGGTAGAAAATCTGACGCTGACCAGTAGTATCGATAAGCTCGACAACATGATCGTCCATCTGGACACCTTTAAGCAGCTCGGTATGAAATCTATAACCCTTCGCCTGTACAACAATCCCGCTGAGTCGATCCGCCTGATCGGCGAACGGATTGTGCCGCAGGTGGCCGATTAACGATGGCGGCGCTGCGATACCGCCGGATTCTGGTCAGGACTTATTTGTTTTTCGGTTTGCTGGCACCCGCCGCCGTACTGGTGTTGTTGGCAGGTGTGTATTTGCCGGAAGAGTCTGTCAGTAACGTAACGCGCATCTCGATGCTGCATGGTTCGGGCACGGTGATCATGCTGTCCGTTATTGCGATGGTGGCGATTTCTAATTTTGTCCGCTGCCGTGCCTGCGACAGTCTGATTCTTATCTACGGTTTTCCGTTCCGGAAGCCTCATAGCTGGCAGAACCGTCGCTGGTATGTCGATCTGGATACGTCGGCCTGCCCGGTGTGTCAGTCGATACCTTTGTAGCTAGTCCTGCCTCACATTTGTTTTTTTAAGACGTCCAGAGGCCATTTGTCTGCGCTTCTGGCGCAACGAACCCCGTAATCAGAATGGCTAAGGAGCTTTTTCTGATTCAGACGGGCAGCACTGCGAATATTGGCGGGATTGTTCTCCATATATGAGCCGCCTTTTAAATAGGCCGTGTCTGCGTTATCTGACTGGATCCATTCCCAGACACTACCCGCGTAGTCATAGGCTGGATAGGTGCTGTTAGATTTAGGAAATGAGCCGACGGAAGCAGGTTTTGAATCACTATTGCCACCCCAGCTGAGCAGTTCCGGCGACCAGTCATTTCCCCATGGGAAAATAGTGCCTGAGCTGCCCCTTGCGGCGAACTCCCATTCTGCTTCACTTGGCAAGCGAGCATCTTTCCAGGCGCAGTAGGATGCAGCATCCTCGTAGCTGAGGTGAGTGACGGGCTGGTTATCGTCTGCTGCGTATTCAGGCTGTCGCCAGTTTACATTGTCCACCTTTTTAGACTTTTCACCATTCCAGACATAAGAATACCCCGAGGCTTCCGCGGTAGTTTGGTGACCGGTTGCGTCGACAAACGCCCTGAACTCTGCGACTGTCGCTTCTTTCGGCTCAATTTTGAAAGGTTTGACGTCAGCAGTCCTGGACGATTCCGACTCATACCAGCTTTTTTCGCAGTTGTTCGCGTATGTTTCGCAAAGCTGAAGAGCAGCGTCAATCTGACTGTCATTGCTACCTACTGCTACGGCTATCGGATTCTTTAGCAGGGTTGAAACAGAGGCTATTGATTGCTCGTACTGGGCGAGAGACTCTTTCAGTAATGCGATGGCGGTTTTCCGGTCTTCGCTTTCGTAGGCAGGAATCGCTTCATCATAAAGGCTGTCGCCTTTTGTGAACTCGGGTATCAGCAGGTCTTCTGCGCCGGCTTCAACAGCTTTCGCTCTGGCTGATTCGCGCAGTTCGTTGATAGCCATCACATCTGCATCGGTAAGCACAGTTGCTGCGTCGTAAAAGATGAAGCCTATGACCGCAATGATTAAAACCGCTGCGACGGCTAAACCACCGACTACAAGAGGTTTTTTGGATTTTTCGGAGTCATCTGACTCATCTGAGAGGTTAATAGGCTTGATTTGATCCTCATTCCAACTGGATTCTTCAAACACGCCGGCGAAAGCACTATATACCTCATCCAAATCTCTATAACGTTGCTCCCGGTTTTTCGCTGTCATACGCTTAATGACCGCTGAAAGCTTGGCGGAAATGTTTTCGCTGACATGACTCAAATCAGGCAGCGGGCGGTCAGTGTCCAGATGCCAGTTCATCCAGCGAATCTGGCGAACCTGTTCGCTGTTTTCTGCGTATATATCCGAGAATATTTCCTGAAATTTCTCTCTCCCGCATAAAAGCTCATAAAAGATGAGTCCAAGAGCATAGATATCCGCGCGCTCATCGGGTTCAAGAGCCGCATTGCCTAACTCCGGCGCAAGATACTGGAAAGTGCCCATGACAGTGGAGCCGCTGCCAATATCGCCAGCTATTCCAAGGTCGCCAATTTTTATCGAACGATAGTTTTTTGAGATGAATATATTGCTTGGCTTCAAGTCACGATGAAGCAGGCCCTGTTGATGTATATATCTGGTTCCGCAAAGTGTCTGACGAATGATCTCTTCAATCTGGCTGGGTGATGCAGTTTGTTCTTCAATGACATCGTCCAGCGTTTTATCCATCCACTCCATTACCAGATGGCATTGGTCATCAATGTCCCCGATCTCATAAAAGTGATGTGCCGTGACTACATTTTCATTACCTAAATGGCATAGGCGTCTCGCCTCTTCGTAAAACTTCTCCAGAGACTTTTTATCAAGCAGGATGTTTTCGTTTGGCGTTTTGATGGCAACGGTTCTGCCGGTGACAGTGTCCAAAGCTTCTAAAACAGTTGAGGACCCTCCAGCATGGCGGCTGGTAACTTCGTAACGATTCCCAAAAAGCGTTTTATTATCAGTCATTTGTGACCTGGCTGTTGATGGTGTTTATTCGCCAGTTGGCGACTTTTGTGGTTGCTGCATTGGCATCGGGCACGAGAGCGAGAATATACTCGTATTGGTCGAGCGCCCCTAGAGGGTTGTCTTGGCGCTCGAGTGCCCACGCCAAGAAAAACCTGTATTCGAGATCGCCCATTAGTTCATCGAGCAAAGCAGACCGCTCTGCTTTATCCGAGCTTCTTGTGATAGCAAAATATCTTGCTCCCCGGTCAGCTCGCTGATCGATAGGCAATGTTAAAGCAGATTCGTCGGGCGTGATTTCAAGCAGGTAAGCTCTTGTGCCATCCAGTGCTTCCTGCAAATAAGCTTGGGAAAGACCGGAGTCGGCTGAGGTAGACTTTCCGGTCGAAAGAACAAGGCCGATTGCCAGCATCATTAGCAGATATATGCCTATACCGATAGACGCACCGGGGTACTGTTTAAGAAGACCGAGGATTCCCTTATTTTCAGAATCAGAGGCCTGCGTTTTGGATTTTACTGGCGTGGCTTCGAAACGGAACAGGGTAGTTTCGCCGATCTGAATAGTGTCGTCAGGTCGGAGTGTTTCGATGTCACACCTTGCTTGATTTACTAAGGTGCCCCAGTGCGACTTGTTTCTGAGTTCCACCTCCCCACTTGTTTTCAGTAGTAACTCAGCATGGATGGGGCCGACTTTCTGCCCGGGCACTGTAATTGAACAGGATTTTTCCGAGCCAAGGGTTGTTAGCTCATCCTTTATCTTAAAGCGCTTGCCTTTCAGTTCGCCAGAGACTGCGACTAATGAAATCTTTTTGTAAATATTGGGCATTTTTTAAAAGACTCCGCTATCAAACATGCCTATAAGGGCTGGGCCCAGGATTAGAAGCAGTACGGACATCATCAAAAGCATCGCCGGTCCTTGCATTTTTACCTTGATCTCTTCAGCGGCCGTTTCAGCGCGCTGGCTTCTTTTAAATCGGATTGTTTCCGCCTGATCACGGACTACATTGCCTAGTGGAGTGCCCATTCTTTGTCCCTGCAATATTGCTCGTACGGTCGCTTGAACATCTTCCGCTGATATCTTCTGCTCGAAGTTGGACATCGCCTGCTCAAAGGTTGCGCCCATTTTCACTTCGCTTAGCACTGCAGTCAGTTCTTCAGTAAGAGCACTCGGAGGATTGTCGCGGATGTAGATCTCCATCGTTTCAAGCATCGATGAGCCTGCCTCCATAGTCATTACACTAAGGTCCAGAAAGTATGGAAAGGAGCGCGACAGGCTGGTCCGGCGCTCCGAGACCTTGTTGTTCAGCCATTCCAGACCTAGCCAGAACGTAATCATCGCGGCGGCGATTCCGGCAATAAGCGTTCCAATGCCAAGGTTTCCCGAAACCGCGAACAATGCCGACAGAACTAATGCTGCAGCGACAGAGCACAATTGAACCAGAGCAATAAACTGAGTCGGTGAAAACTTCTCGGAGAGGTCCGAAAGGACAAGTTTTCTTCTTGTGTCGTCGATCAGGGGCTGAAGCGACGGGTGTTCGTTAAGTTTGGCAACAACATTCAGGGTCTCATATAGAAACCCTTCCAGACTGCCGCGCTGGTTTGTTGCAGAAGCGGTTTTTATCTGCGTGTAGAGGCCGGCACCGACGCTGACCAGAGTGACCGTTATACAGAATGTCGCAATAGCGCCTATAAGTATTATTAGATAAATCATTGTTTACACATCAAAGGCAAGTATTTTCTTCAGCCAGAACAGGCCTCCGACATAAAGGCACAGAGCCGCTGTCAGGAGCACACCACCCAGCAAAGTCGTAGTTAGTGTCTCGGCAATTTCCGGTTGCAGGAACAGCACCAGCACAAAAACAAACACCGGTACAGCACTTATAACCCACATGGCCTTGCGTCCCTCGGCGGATGCCGTGATCAATTTTTGTTCGAGTCGCCAAATGTCTTTCAATGATGCGGCGAGGGTCTCTAGTGCTTCGGGCAAGTTGCCACCTTTTTCAATGTTTACAAGAAAGGCAGAAACCGCGAGCGTGAAAGATTTGCTGCCAATCCTGTCTCTAGCGCTGAGAAGGGCTTTTTCCAGATCAGTGCCCATCTTGTATTCCTTGACGATCGCTTCAAACTCGTCTGACACCGGTGATGGAACCGAGCCGGCAGCCTCTTCAAAACACTGCGCGAGACTCAAGCCTGCCCGTGCCGAATTTGAGAGTTCATCAAGTGCCGACGGCAGTTTTTCATCAAAGCTTTGCAGTCGCAGTTCACGAAAATAACCAGCGAGCAGTTTGGGTGCGAAAAACACGCCAGCTGCAACAAATAGGCCAAGAACCAGCGTCGACGTCGCGAGGTACGTCAGTAGAAATGCTATAAACGAAGCTGCGGCGAGCAGGAAGGAGAACTGAGCGGGAGTTAGGGTGTAGATACTAAGATCATTCAGCGAGCGCTCGCTGGCTGATAACATGGCGTTCTGCGCGCGCTTGATTTGCTCCGCTGAAATGGCTTGCAGGCCGACTACGCATAGAAAAGCCGCCAACGTTCCTAAAGCCGTAACTATTATGGTCATGGTGTCGGTCATCTGCTTATCCGGTCTCCACCTTGAAGTAGGTATCCATTTGCATAAGTCCTTGGCGTAACAGATCCGGAGTGAAGCTCGGAATGTAGCCGGTATGACGAACCTGGCCTTTGCCAGGAGCCTCATCATCGGTTTGGTAATAGCGGAATACATCCTCAGTAAGGATCTGGCCGGTTTCGTCGTCGATCTCGGAGATTTCGGACACCGCAGTTACTACCCGTCGTCCGTCAGGCAATCGGTTAAGTTGAACAACCAGGTCTACAGCCGATGCAATCTGTTCACGTATTGCCGCTATCGGCATATCGGACCCCATAAGCACCATTGTTTCCAAACGCCGCATCATGTCTGCCGGCGAGTTGGCATGGCCTGTTGTCATCGAGCCATCGTGTCCTGTATTCATGGCTTGCAGCATGTCGAGCGCTTCGCCACCGCGGCATTCGCCGATGACAACTCTGTCAGGACGCATACGAAGCGCATTCTTCACAAGATCGCGAATAGTTATCTCACCTTTGCCATCAATATTCGGTGGCCGGCTTTCCAGTGTGACAACATGCTCCTGTTGGAGCTGCAGTTCTGCGGTGTCTTCAATAGTGACTATTCGCTCTTTGCGCGGAATGAACGCTGAGATGCAATTTAGCATTGTCGTTTTACCGGAGCCGGTGCCGCCGGAGACAACAACGTTTTTGTGTCCTTGTACGCATGCACGCAGAAAGTCTGCTACTGCGGGTGTGACAGCGCCAAAGCCAATCAGGTCTGCCATCGACAAGGGTGTTTTGGAGAACTTGCGAATCGTAAGGCAAGGGCCCTTGAGGGCTAGAGGCGGAATTACAGCATTTACACGTGAGCCATCATGCAGGTGTGCATCTACCATCGGGGAGCTGCGATCGATGCGTCGACCAACGGGTGCGACAATTCTGTCGATTACAGAAAGCAATATGCCATCGGAGAAAAATGCTCTCTTCGAGTCTTCTACTACGCCAAATTTTTCGATAAATATCTTGTCCCGGGAGACGACCATGACTTCGGAAATGCAATCCATTTCCATCAGGTCCTGAATGGGGCCAAGGCCGAAAATCAAATCAAGAATATTGCGTTTTACGAAGTCAATTCCCGCGCTACGGATTACACCGGGACTAAGATCGAGTTCATACTTGTTAAAACACGCAGTGAAGTTTTCACTGATTCTCTGGTTGTCTTCCTCAAGCGATTTGTTATCCAGACTCAAGTCGAGATCGGCAAGAATTTTTCCCAACACATTGTTGAACTGATTAAGATACGGCTGATTGTCCAGTTCATCAAAATAGGCCGCGCCATCATCCCTCGCATTTGACCCTGCTGACATGGCTTTCTTGTTCAAAGCCCTGTAGAAGGCTAGCCGGACTAGTCCATTTACCTGAGCATTAGTCAGCCCGTCAAAAGCTCTGCTAGTGAGTGTATCGAGCTGCGAAAGTATGCGTGCCCTGATGTCCTTGTTCTTGAGGTCAATAGAGCCGCTTCCCCGGCGCAGATTCATATTCTCCAGCAGTTTTGAATGAACATTCTTCTCCAGCTCGGTAAGAAGTTGTTCGACGGACTCTTCATCTTCGGTTTCTTCAGCCTGCTTTGGTGCTATAAGCGTAAGCGTGTACTCACCTACCCGTATTTCATCGTTCTCATTCAGTTTGTATTGGGTGTTTGCATCGAGCACTTCGTCATTGAGTAGCGATGCATTCGCGCCAACGTGCTGTACGACCCAGCCCTGATGAACTTGCGAAATTCTGAGCTGTGTTTTCGAGATAAAGTTGCTTTTCAGGGTGACAGCCAGCTGCTGAGGTTCTTCCTCGTCTTCTACAGGATCTATCTCGGGATCCCGGCCCACCAGAAGCTCCTTTACTACAAGTGGCTGATGCCACTTGTCGCCGGATATCGTGTTGTAGATTCCTAGTTGCATTTTACTGATTGCTTTTATTGAGGTTTTCCCAATTGACTGCTGGCAATTGGGCAACGTCCTGATTGGCCGGGTTGCGAAGCATGATCGTCAGGTTGTCTTGCAGC
>Ga0209692_10002404_pt1 | contig 20698 bp, 18 predicted proteins | sample tdDd472_FD_187129 | JGI IMG/M metagenome (GOLD analysis project Ga0209692, IMG submission 187129) | Marine sediment microbial communities from the Atlantic coast under amendment with organic carbon and nitrate - tdDd47.2 (SPAdes)... | ecosystem: Environmental > Aquatic > Marine > Coastal >... | reverse complement strand
CATCAATATTAGTTTTAAAGGAAACGTCAATACTGGAATTGTCAATGTATATTCGATGAATGGGGAATTATTGTTAAATCGGACTATACATGGAAATTCGGATCAATTGGATATCGGAGCATTACCGATTGGAAATCATGTTATTGTGGTTGATGTGGACGGAAAAATTTATTCACAAATAGTAATTAAAAAATAGATGGCAAAAATACTGGTAATTGATGACGAAAAGAGTATCAGGAATACTTTACGTGATATTCTTGAATACGAAAGTTATAAGGTAGACGCCGCCGAAAACGGCATTGAGGGACTGAAACTTGTCAATAGCAAGAAGTATGATGTTATCCTTCTCGACATTAAGATGCCAAGCATGGATGGGTTAGAAGTTTTGGAGCATGTGATGAAGGTTACCGACACACCGGTTGTGATGATATCCGGGCATGGAACCATTGAAACGGCTGTTGAAGCAATAAAAAAAGGGGCTTACGATTATATTGCCAAACCGCTTGATTTGAACCGGCTGTTGATTACTATCCGCAATGCTATGGATAAGTCGATCCTGGTTAAAGAAACCAAGACGCTGAAACAGGATGTGCCTCAAACCTGGGAAATGATTGGGCAATCTGAGGCTATCATGCAGATTAAGGAGTTGATTGACAAGGTGGCGCCAACAAATGCAAGGGTATTAATCACCGGGAACAATGGAACGGGTAAGGAACTTGTAGCTCGATGGATTCATGAAAAAAGCCAACGTGCTCATGCGCCTTTTATTGAGGTAAATTGTGCCGCCATACCCTCGGAACTCATCGAAAGTAAATTGTTTGGTCATGAAAAGGGTTCTTTTACATCTGCAATAAAGCAGCGAAAAGGTGATTTTGAATTGGCAAATGGAGGCACTCTGTTCCTCGACGAAATTGGCGATATGAGTATTTCGGCACAAGCCAAGGTACTGCGTGCCTTACAGGAAAATAAAATTACCAGGGTTGGTGGTGAAAAGGAAATTGCTGTAGATGTACGTATAGTGGCGGCTACCAACAAAACACTTAGCGAAGAAATAGAGAAAAACAATTTCAGGGAAGACCTTTATCACCGACTGAGTGTAATCATTATTGAGGTTCCTGCTTTGAATGAACGGGAGGGTGACATGCCCTTGCTCGCCCGTCATTTTATGGAAGACGTCTGCACTCAAATGGGCAAAACCATACTTACATTTTCCGATGATGCTTTAAAAAAACTTGAAGCCTATAAATGGACTGGCAACGTCCGGGAGTTGAGAAATGTTATCGAACGGCTGGCCATACTTTGCGATAAGGAGGTTACGGCCGAAGATGTGTCTAAATATGTACAATCGCTTTAAGGATGAGATCAAAGGTTGAAATAATAATTTTCTCCCTTCTTTGTTTGTTATTTTTACCAAAATTTTCACTGGCCCAAATACAAAAAGTTGAACAGGAATGTTTTATGATCCTGGTTGGGAGAGATGCTTCAGATGATGGGTCAGTTTTGTTGGCTCATAATAACGACCTTTCTGGTGTTGAACCATCGCACCTTGTTAAATTTCCACGAGAAATTCATACATCCCAGGATTCGATTGGTTTCCCTTCAGGGTTAAAAATTCCCCAGGCAGAAAATACTTTTGGCTGGATGACCCTAAAAATTCTTGAAGGCTATGCTGAAGGTGATGCCGTAGCGATAAATGAGTATGGCGTTGCCATTGCCGGGGGTGTTGCACTAAAACGCGACAGGAATTCACATGCTGCGATTGCGGATCCCCTGGTGAAAGATGGCGTTAGTGGAGGGATCAGGTATATCGCTTTACAACGATCGCAAACTGCCAGGCAATGTGTAAAAATGTTAGGTGAATTTTACACTAAATATGGTGTTACCTATCCCAGTGGTGTTGGAATTGCCGATACTAACGAAATCTGGTATATAGAATCTGGTGGAGGATATCAGTGGGCAGCAGTAAAGGTTCCCGATTCCTGCTACTGGCCGCAGGCAAATGGTTACAGGATTGGATATGTTAATTCAATGGATACAATGAATTATTATTGTTCTCCTGGATTAACCGAGTTTTGTGCTTCTAAGGATCTCTGGGATCCTGACTCTGCTAAATTTGATTTTGCAAAAGCTTTTGGTGGTGGAAGAAGAGAAGTAAATGAAAAGCCCTATTACGATACAAGGCGTATCTGGCGCTGTATAGATTTGCTAAATCCTTCCATTAGATTTAAACCTGGTCTTGATGAATACCCTGAATATATAGTTCCAGATGAAAAAATATCACTTAGCAATTGTTTTGATATTTTGCGTGATCGGTACGAGGATACAAGATTTGAGTATAATGTTGATGATGCAGGTAAAAATGGTGAGCGGCCAATTGCTTCATGGAACGCAGTGCATACTGATGTAATTAGCCTTGTACCTGGTATGGTCATCGAAAACAGTTCTGTGATGTGGGTTGGGATTGGCCCTCCGCTTGTAACAACCTACATACCATTCCGCTTAGGTACGCCAGTAATTCCATCCGGTTTTTCTGAAACCAGTTTTCAACCTGACAGTTCTGCTTTTTGGGTTTATAAACATTTGGCTGACAAGGCCAGGAGTAATAAGAAATTACTTAAGGAGATCAGCAAAGAGCGAAACGAAATTGAAGGTTTTTTAATTAATGAAGTGAATAGTCTGATTTACAATCAAGAGAATGATACACTAAATTCGTTTGGCTTACATCAATACTCATGGGATTCATTAACTTCATCCTCTTCAAACCAGACCATCGAAACAGCAAAGAGATTTCTGGGAGATTCAAATACAAAACACTAAACGCCAAACCCTAAACGCTAAACACCAAACACTAAAGAAATCAGTCGTTCCAGATTTCCCAACCTTTTTCTGCTTGTAGTTCCAACATCGGTAAGCCATTAAAGATTTTGGCACCATACTTTTTTCCTTTTTTGAGGAATTCAGTTTCTTCCGGATTGTAGATTAAATCGTACATAAAATGATCCTCGGTAAGATAAGGATACGGAATATTTGGTGAATCTTTTTCATTGGGGTACATGCCAAGTGGTGTGGTGTTAATGATCAATTGATGTGTATTCATCATCTCCCTGTCGAGGTCAACGTAAGCAATGGCATTTGAGTCGTGTGGATTTCTTGAAACAAACTTATAGCGAATGCCCATCCGGGTAAACGCATATGCCACCGAAGCTGCTGCACCGCCTCTACCTAATATCAGTGCGTTTTTGTAATGTAACATTTCTCTCGTAGAGTGTTCAAAAGCAAACACATCGGTATTGTATCCCCTTAAATAAAACTTTCCCGGCATCCTTATGATTCTTATTACATTAACAGCTCCGGTTTCCATGGCTGTCTCATCCAGTTGATCGATGTAATTGAGTACACTTTTTTTATAGGGTATTGTTACATTCAGGCCTTCTAACTCAGGGATGGATTCTATTAAACCAGGTAATTCGTCTATTTCATCCAGTTCGAAAAGGTCATAGGAACAGTTGGTAATATTTTCGGTAAGAAACTTTTCTTCAAAATACTTTTTTGAAAAAGAATGGTCCAGTGTTTTTCCAATTAATCCAAATTGACGCATTAGTTTTATTTATCGTTGGCAAATCGTTCAACGACAAATATAAGTACAAATCCCGTTATTGCCAAGACTATTGCCATAAAAAGATGCGGATCGCCCAAATAATCGGCTGGAAATACGTTTAGCTGGGTCAACGGTTTTTCGATACCGTGTCTGTCAATAAAAGTTTCGATGGTGTTTTTCCATGGCCATACTTTATTCAACGAGCCCACCATAAAGCCTGCAAGCAAAGCAATGGTTTGGTTGTGGTATTTTTTAAGCAACCACGAAAGCAGGTTAGAAAAACTTATTATGCCGATTAAAGCACCAGCGAGAAAAATAGCAAGGATCCCAATTTCCAGATCACTTACGGCACCAATGATATAAGCGTATTTTCCAAGGAGTAATAAAATAAAACTACCTGAAATTCCTGGTAGAATCATGGCACAAATGGCAATGGCACCGGATAGAAAAACAAACCACCATGCATCAGTGGTTTCGGCCGGGGTAATTTCGGTGATTACAAAGGCCACTACAATACCAGCTAACAATGATACCGATGAGCCTAAATTCCATACCTTGATCTGTTTCGCTACATATATTGCTGAGGCTACAATTAATCCAAAAAAGAAGGACCAGATCAATTCAGGGTGATTTTCGAGAATGTATTTTAATAGCCTCGCAAGGGAGAGTACACTTATGCCTATGCCAATGATGATCGACAACAGGAAATTCCCATTGATGGCCTTCCAGAAGGTTGGTAATCCTTTATTGAATAAAATCTTTATGTTAGAAATGTTAATCGATTTAATCGAATCGACAAGTTCCTCATAAATGCCGGTAATAAACGCAATGGTGCCGCCGCTTACACCGGGGACAACATCTGCAGCCCCCATTCCCATTCCTTTAAGGATAAGTAATAAGTATTTTTTCATTCTTTAAAATTTTCTTGAAAAAAAATCCGGGCTTCAATTTAAACCCGGAAAAGTGATCATTCTTTGTTGATACCTATAAATTCTATATGTCCATCCATCATTCCGGATTTACATTTCTAACTTTACACTCCGAACTCTAAACTCTAAACTCCCTACCGGAATCTTTCCATGAGGTTGAGGAAGTTAATATCTTCTTTGAGTTCAGGATAAAATTCGAACAACTGGTGCGAATCCTCATAATTCATTTTTAGCGCCAACTCAAAATTATCATATGCTTCTTTAGTTCTGCCTTTTTTAGCCAGGTAACCAGCCAGCCTATAATAGTATTCATGATTCTGAGGCTGATACTCAATGCCCTTTAAAATAATTTCGATGGCTTTAATGTAATATTCTTCTTCAGAAAAAACGGCGGAATAATCCAGCCAAAGATCAGTATTTTCAGGATCTATGTCCATAACTTTTTCGTAGGCATTTTTTGCCTCGTCAAGCATGTTGTATCTAAAGTAAGTGTCGGCAAGGTAAAGCCAGTTGTCTTCATTCAATTCATCTAGTTGTACAGCCTTAAGCATATATTTTAGCGCAGTTTTCTCATTGCCTGTTTTATCGTTCAATATGCCAAGTCCCATCCATCCATCTGCCAGTTCCGGATCGATGCTAACTGATAATTTGAAACTTTCATGCGCCTTTTCAAACTCTCCTAGTTTTTCGAAACACTCACCAATATAAAAATAGGTAAGGCCTTCCGGTTCTTCAAGTTTTATCGTTTCTTCATACATTTTAATCGCCTGTCGGTACATGCCAATGTTGGCCAGTGAATTGGCCTTGTTGAAGTATGCTGATGAAAATTCAGGCATAATTGCCAGAGCAAAATCGTATGCTTCAACGGCTTTTTCATAAAGGCCAAGGTTTGAATAGGCAATGCCAAGGTTAAACCAGGCTACTTCGGAGTACGGGTGTTTATCGAGAAATTGATTGAAAAATGCCACACCATCTTCTTCACGGCCAGCTATCTCGTAGCAAAAAGAGATCTCGTAAATTACGCCGTAATTATCCGGGTTGATATCCAAAGCTTTAGCAAGATATTGAATGGCCTTATCGTAGTCATTCATATCCTCAAATTCGAAGGCTATGCGTGTGTATATTTCATCCTTTTCATCAGAGTAGCGGGCAGCAGTATTGTACTCCCTTATGGCGTCTTTAAACTTTTTAAGTTTGCTGAAAATGATACCCTTCAACAGGTATATATCAGGATTGTTTGGCTCAAGAACTTCCAGGTTGTTAAGAATTTCAAGCGCCTTTACTGTTTTATTCACATTGCTAAGGTATTGCGCTTGCTTTATCATAAATGTCACCGAAGAAGGGTATTGCTTCATAGCATGGTCGATTGCCACCCTTGCTTTTTTTGAGTTGTTCCTTTCGAGATAAAAATCAATAATATCTTCAAATTCCTCAACATCAAAAAAATACATCTTTTCAAGCCTGATCATTTCATCAAACCTACCCACCAGGTCATTTAATTCTCCTGCGTCATTCATCGAATCGAATTCTTCTCTCATAGAACAAATATAGTTTCATCGGCAAAAGTATATATTTTCTTGAACCACTAAATTTTTCAACAAACAATTAACAATAGTGTAAGGTATTGATAGCGTATTATTTAAAGTTGGTTGAATGCCGGAATGATATTTTGTGAAAATTATCCTTGCACATTATTTTCTGTTTAATCTTTAAAGTGGATTATTTTTGCTGAAAATTAATTGTTATGACGCTGATTAAATCTATTTCCGGCATTCGGGGAACCATAGGAGGGAAGGTTGGCGAAGGCCTTAGCCCCCTTGATATTGTAAAATTCACGGCTGCATATTTTACTTTCATTAAAGGAAAAAGTAAAAATGAAAAGTTAAAAATTGCAGTTGGCCGGGATGCCCGGATATCTGGAGAAATGGTTAATAATATGGTGACAGGTACCTTGATGGGAATGGGTGCAGATGTGGTTGACCTTGGACTTTCGACAACACCTACTGTTGAGATTGCAGTACCTCACCTGGATGCTGATGGCGGAATTATCCTCACTGCCAGCCATAACCCCAAACAATGGAATGCCCTGAAACTGTTAAACGAAAAAGGTGAATTTCTTTCGGCTGCCGAAGGTGAGATAATTCTTTCAATTGCCGAGGCCGGCGACTATAGTTTTGCAGAAGTTCAAAATCTTGGTCAACTTACACACCGCAACGATTTTATTGATATTCACATTCAGCAGGTACTTGGTCTTGATTTGGTTGATGTCGAGGCGATTAAAAAGGCCGGATTCAAAGTGGCCATCGATTGTGTGAACTCTACAGGTGGAATTGCTCTCCCCAATCTGCTGAAGGCACTGGGTGTAGATGAAGTAGAAGAATTATATTGCAAGCCAGACGGGCAATTTCCCCACAATCCTGAACCCTTGCCGGAAAATCTTACAGCCATTTCAGCACATGTAAAACAAACAAAGTGCGATGTTGGTTTTGTTGTTGATCCCGATGTTGACAGGCTGGCAATAATTAGTGAAGATGGTAGTATGTTTGGCGAAGAATACACCCTTGTCGCAGTTGCGGATTATATTTTACAAAGCACCACAGGAAATACAGTTTCTAATCTTTCCTCAACACGTGCCTTGAGGGATGTTACCGAGGCTGCCGGTGGAACTTATTTTGCATCAGCGGTGGGTGAGGTTAATGTTGTTGCTTTGATGAAGGAAAAGGATGCAGTTATTGGAGGTGAAGGCAATGGCGGAATTATCTATCCCGAATCACATTATGGCCGCGATGCTTTGGTAGGCATAGCTTTGTTCTTGTCGTTTATGGCAAAAACCGGAAAATCCTGTTCTGAAATCAGGAAGCAATATCCTGCATATTACATTTCGAAAAATAAAATTGAACTTTCCCATGATATGGATGTGGATGCTATTCTGGTAGCTATTGCTGAAAAGTATACCGATCAGCCGGTAAATACGATTGATGGTGTAAAAATAGAATTTAACAAGGAGTGGGTGCATCTGCGCAAATCAAATACAGAGCCTATTATTCGCATTTATTCTGAAAGTGAATCTGAAGAAAAGGCAAATGATCTGGCCAAAAGGATTATGGATGATATCCGGAAACTGATCTAATCGATAGCAGTTGATATTATAAGACTATTATTCCTGAATTCAAGACGCAAAACTCTGAACATCGAACTCTGAACACCAAACTCTGAACATCGAACTCTGAACACCAAACTCTGAACACCAAACTCTGAACACCAAACTCTGAACACCAAACTCTGAACATCGAACTCTGAACACCAAACTCTGAACACCGAACTCTGAACACCAAACTCTGAACATCGAACTCTGAACATCGAACTCTGAACATCGAACTCTTAACACATTTCTTACAAGCTGTAGTACACTCCCAGGCCGGCAACATATTTTCTTCCAAGGCCTTCAGGCTGAACATCACGTGTGATAAAAGGAGATCCGTAAAAAATGTTCGCGCTAAAACCATCTGTAAACTGGTAGTTCAGGCTTCCCGAAAAATTAAGTGTAATGCCTTGAGAGCCTTCAATGGTAACCGTTTCATCGTTGTCATTTTTAAAGGTGTCGTTTTGAATATGATAAATTGGTACCAGGCCAACAGTAATGGTTAAGTCTTTGATATAAAACGCCTTTTCGGCACGGGCTACAATATCGCCTTTGCGATTGAGTTCCCTGGATTGGGCATAACCCAATGCGTTTTCATTGCCTTCCCAGGCAGAATAAAGGAATTGATTCTTGTTGTTTTGTATGAATGGTTGTTGATATCCCAGCGAAGCTGACCAACCTTTGAAGTGCCATTTTACTCCGGCAAGCAGATCCGTGGTACCCAGGCTGGTTTGGTAAACCATGGGCAATGGTAAGCCATTTTCTGCAAGGTCTGCCTTCCCGGTACCTATCCTAAATCCTGCAAATCCTTCAATGCTGTGTTCATTTATTTTTTTTAGTAATCCATTTGCACTCAAGGTTATATCGCCAAGGCCGCTGGTCTTACCAAGATTTCCATCAACAAAGTGAAATGGAACTTTTAGTTGAAGGAAAACTTTTGATGAAACCTTAAAATTACCTTCAAGAAGTATGGTGTTAACTTTTGTGCTGGCATCACCCTGCCCGATATTATAACCGAGGCCAATCCTGAATTTTTTTTGATCCTCATCAGAAAATTCTTCTCCACTCATAACACCAACCGTACATACGCCTGCATCGCTGCAACCCTGGCTATAAGTGCTATTACCGATCAGGATGCCAAAAAATATTGCTAAAACTGAAATATTTATTCTTTTCATTTTGAATTGTTTTGAATGCTAAACGGTTTTCAATCGATTTTGTTTAATTTAATTTATAAAGCTTTTATTGAGTTTTTATCACGAAAATATCACAACTATAAATAGGGTTACCAATTTTGACCAAATGTTTGGATATGTGAATAACTTTTTTTTGTAAAACAATTCGCTGTAAGGGATTAACGTGTATTTTTATGCATCATTCTCAAATCCAATAAAAATGGCTGCTCGACGTAAAAAGAAAAGAAGGCCCATCAGATACAAGGTAGTGACTTTTAAACTCACAGCCAGGCAAAAAAAATCGCTTGAAGTGTATTGCAAGGTGCGTAAAACTACACCAATTAAACTGATAAAAAAATCAATTGCACATTACCTGAGCCTGAAGCCTGAGGACCGTCCACCCGATTATGTTACAGCGAATCAATTGGATTTATTTGAAGAGGATATGCCTAACGAGGATGAACAAAGCGAAATGGATTAAGGCAAAACCGGCCACTAAATTCTTTACCTATTCATCGAATTTTCGTAAGGCAGCCTGTTTAAAATCGATCTGCCGAGGGTAACTTCATCCGCGTATTCAAGCTCATCACCCACCGACACACCCCTGGCAATTGTTGAAACAACGATTTCAAAATCTTTAATTTGTTTGAAAATATAAAAACTTGTAGTGTCGCCCTCTATGGTTGCTGACAGTGCCATAATAATCTCGTTTATCTCACCGTCCTTAAATCGATCGATCAGTTTATTTATTGTCAAGTCGTTCGGCCCAATGCCATCCATTGGTGAAATGATCCCTCCCAAAACATGATACAAGCCTTTGTATTGCGAAGTATTTTCGATGGCCATAACATCCCGGATGTCCTCAACAATACAAATTACCGAAGAATCCCTTTTCGGATCGCTACAGATGTTGCAAGTCTCATGATCTGAAATATTCTGGCATACCCTGCAAAATATCACTTCATTGCGCATTTTAATGATGGCTTCGCCGAGCATTTCAGATTCAGCTTTATCTTCTTTTAATAAATAGAGTACGAGCCTCAGTGCAGTCTTTCGACCGATGCCAGGTAGTTTCGACAGCTCATTTGCTGCACTTTCAACCAGTTTTGATGAAAAAGTATTCAAATCTGTTTAGTATTAACATTAAGGTGAATGAATCTGCAAATGTAAACGAATTCATATTTGAATTTTATCGAATTGCATAATCTTTGAAATAGGTTTAACTTGATAAGTCTGGTTAATTAACATTTATCAATTGTTTTTTCTGACATTGTTCAGTGTCAGTTTAAATATTCTCGTTTATTTTGCGTTGAATCCTCAATAAAATGAATTTCCTGAAATGATAATTTTCAAAAGATTTCTAATTTTAGTTTTAATGTGTGCCAGTTTTTTGGGTTTTTCACAAACTGCCGATACGATCAACCGGATTGACGAGCTGGGCAGGAAACAAGGCCAATGGATTAAGCTGGATCAACGGGGCGTTAAAAAATATGAGGGACAGTTTAAGGATGATATTGCATATGGCAAGTTTACCTACTTTTTTGCAGACGGAAAGGTGAAGGCTGTGTCCAATATTTTTGACAATGGAATGTCGTCTTTCACAACAAGCTATCACGACAACGGATCAGTTATGGCTGAGGGCAAATATGTTAACCAGCAAAAGGATGGGGTGTGGTCGTATCACAATCCATGGGGTGAATTGGTTTCGACCGAAAACTACCTGAACAATCAGAAGCAGGGTGAATGGAAACTTTATCATAAGAATGGGCAGGTTAGCGAAATAATTACTTACAATGAGGATGTCAAAGATGGCCCATGGGTTCAATATTTTAAAGATGGTAGCTTGAAATTGGAAACACAATTTGTTGCCGATCAACTTTCAGGTAAGGTTGACTTTTATTATAAAAACGGTGTTTTAAAAACCACCGGGGAATATAAGGATGATTTAAATCATGGGAGGTGGGAGTTTTTTACTCTTGAATCTGAGTTGCAGCGGATTGAAGTTTATGAAAACGGCAACTTGTTAAATTCGGAAGTTTTAATTGATAAAGAGGAAATCATGGAAGATAAGGACTAAAAGAGCCTTTTAAGTTCCTGAAAATCTTTAACCACTGTAGTTCCCGTTTCTTTAAGCCGTTCAAAGGATTGATGCCCGTGCGAAACTAAGACACATCTAATACCTACCAGTTCTGCCACTTCAAAATCATGTATTGTATCACCAATCATACAAATCTTATCCCTGTCCATACCAATATCTGCAATCAATAGCCTGGCGCTATCCTCCTTGGTTGCGGCATAATGGTTGTTTAATCCAACAACTTTTTCAAAAATTTTATTTATGCCACTTGAAAAGACTGTCTCTTCCAGGAAGGCCTGTTCCATGGCAGAAAGAATAAATTGACGAACACCCTTTTCCTGATAAAAGGTTAAAATATTTTTTACTTCACCATGTAAACTGGCATGCACCACATTGGTACGGTAATTACTTATGAATTCCATGGCAACTGTATCCCACTCATGTTCATCGAAATCTACACCGGCTTTCACATAATAATCCTGAACAGGAAAGGTGAAAATGGATAGGTATTTTTCCACTGTCAGCAAAGGATAAGCTCGTTTCTCAAGCATTTGGTTCATCGAAAGAATACTGATTTCAACATCATTTAAAAGCGTTCCATTCCAATCCCAGATGAGTGATTGTATATTTTTAAAGTTGTCCATCGAAGGCAGGTGTTCATTGAATATTTAATACATTCGCAAAAGTAACAATCCAATTCAATTTTAAAGATCAATACGGATGAAAAGCATAAATCCAGCCAATGAAAATCTGATTCGTACCTATTCTGAGCATACTTTAGAGGATTCCGAAAATGTAATTGATAGTGTATTTGAATCCTGGATGTTATGGAAGGAAACTTCTTTTTCAGAGCGCAGAGTATTCATGAAAGGTGCTGCTCAGATTTTAAGAAAAAGAAAGCCAGAACTTGCCACACTGATGACTGAAGAAATGGGGAAGGTCATCCCTGAATCAGAAGCTGAAATTGAAAAATCGGCCTGGGTTTGTGACTATTACACTGAAAATGCCGAACAATTCCTGCGTGATGAAATCATTGAAAGTGATGCCACAAAAAGCTTTGTTAGTTTTGAACCCCTCGGACCGGTTTTGGCAGTAATGCCCTGGAATTTCCCGTTCTGGCAGGTGTTCAGGTTTGCTGCCCCCACGTTAATGGCAGGCAATGCCGGATTACTAAAACATGCCTCAAATGTGGCTGGATGTGCACTGGCCATTGAAAGTGTTTTTACTGAAGCTGGTTTTCCGGAGAACCTTTTTCGGACATTGTTGATTCCTGGCCGGGATGTGGAACACATCATTGCAAATGAGAAAATTGTAGCAGCAACACTCACCGGAAGCGAATTGGCCGGAAGTAAAGTAGCATCAGCAGCAGGGAAGTATTTGAAAAAGACAGTGATGGAACTTGGGGGCTCAGATCCTTTCATAGTTTTAAAAGATGCAGACCTTGAAAAATGTACTGAAACTGCTGTTACCGCCCGAATGCTTAATACCGGCCAAAGTTGTATTGCAGCCAAGCGATTTATTGTTGAAGCTGAAGTTTATGATGAGTTTGTTGAGAGGGTAAAAAGAATTTTGTCAGGTTTAAAAACTGGTGACCCACTCAACCCATCATGTGATTTTGGCCCATTGGCACGGCTTGATCTGTTGGAGGATTTGGACAGGCAGGTTCAGGATTCAATTCGAATGGGGGCAAAACTTGAACTGGGTGGTAAAAGGATTAAAGGCAAAGGTTTTTATTACGAACCGACATTACTAACTGACGTGACGAGTGACATGCCTGTATTTGCTGAAGAAACGTTTGGTCCGGCCCTGGTGGTGATGAAAGTGAATTCTGAACAGGAGGCCATCGATGTAGCCAACAAAAGCTTTTATGGATTGGGTGGCAGCGTTTGGACAGAGGAAATTGAAAAGGGTATTCACCTGGCCCGTCAAGTTGATTCAGGGGCAGTTTTTATTAACGGAATGACCAAATCTGATCCGCGCCTGCCCTTTGGGGGGATTAAAAGATCAGGCTACGGCCGGGAACTTTCGCATTATGGGATAAAGGAATTTGTGAATATAAAGACGATTGTGGTGGAGTAGGCAGCGGGGGAATGCAAGAATGCGTCAATGAAAGAATGCGTCAATGAAAGAATGCGTCAATGAATGAATGCGTCAATGAATGAATGCGTCAATGAAAGAATGCGTCAATGAATGAATGCGTCAATGCAAGAATGCGTCAATGTAAGAATGGTAAGATTGGGGATTTATTTGGGATTGAATTACAGCGGAGATGAGAGGTTTTGATAAGAGAAAACACCGGGTTAGATTAAGCCTGACGTAGGTAGGCGACAATTACATATCTTTGTAATGATGAGTTTTTGTATTAAATTCAATGCAAATAATAAACTTTCAACACTATGAATAAGATTTTACACAAGCCGCGTAAACTTCATTTTTTATGGATACTTATCTTGTTACTTTTCTTTTCGTTAAATGTTTATTCACAGAATTCTGTGACCACCTATTGTGGAACAGGGAGTCCTGGTTTTGTAAATGGAGATACGAGTGTTGCCAGTTTTAACAAACCTTTCGGGATTTGTATTGATTATTCCGGAAATGTTTACCTGGCAGATGCCTACAACCATTGTATCCGAAAGATCGGGACAGACGGACAGGTTAGTACTTATGCAGGGACAGGAATAGCAGGATTTCTTGATGGGCCTGCAACTACTGCCAGGTTTAACCAACCCATCAATATTTGTTTTGATGGTGAGGGGAATATGTTAGTTTCTGACTTTATCAACCAACGGATCAGGAAAATATCCAGCGATATGCAGGTTACTACCATTGCCGGAACAGGTGCAGCAGGTTATCAAAACGGACCAGCTGATCAGGCCAAATTTAACTATCCGCGTGGGATTTGTGTCGATGATGCCGGTAATATTTTTATTGGTGACAGTTGGAACCACCGCATCAGGAAAATTTCAATCAATAATATTGTGTCCGATTGGGCTGGCGGTGGAACAACTATAGGAGTTCAAAGTGTTGGTGATTATGTTGATGCCAGTGATACTGCTGCAAGATTTTATACACCCTGCGAATTATCAATCGACCAGTATCACAATATTTATGTTGCGGACGCCTACAACCACAGAATCCGCAAAATTGATGCATCAAGGATGGTGACTACACATGCCGGTAGTGGAGGTTTTGGCCCCAATGGAGGTGGGTTTCAAAATGGAACAGCCGATGAGGCCCAATTCAATGTTCCCACTGCTTGCCATGTTATAACTGATGGAACAGTTTTCGTAGGTGACGGATCAAATCAAAGAGTGCGGAAAATTGCTACAGATGCAATCGTAAGCACTTTCGCCGGAACAGGAGAGACAGGTTTCGGAGATGGGCCCGACAGCCTGGCAACTTTTGATTTTCCCCGTGGGACCGTTTTTGATTATGAATTAAGCAGACTGTACGTTGTGGATTATAATAATCATGCCATTAGGATCATACATATTGATCAATTTACGAATGTTGCTAATCATCCGGTTATCAATAAAATTTTACTTTATCCAAATCCGGTAAAAGAGAATCTGTTTATTGAATTGGATGCCAACTTCAGTAAGTTGCAAATTCTCTTGTATGCCAATGATGGGGCATTGGTCAGGAGTTTCTCAGCCAACAATGAAAAGACGGTTAAATTGGATTTGTCAGATTTGGAACCAGGCTATTATTTTCTTCAACTAAAGAACAAGAAAAAAATCATAACAAGCCGGAAAGTGTTGGTTATAGGCAAATAAATACTTCGGTTAGTAGACGATAAGTATTCGTGAATGATCCAATAAGAAACGAATATTCTTTCTTTACTCCAGAGCACTGATAAACATTTCCATTTCCTGCATTGTTCCAACAGTAATTCGTGACCATTGCCCATGCTGCTCATAAATTTCGGTTCCAATGATGTTGTTGTTTTCTAATTGCTTAAAGAAGTCTTTTTGGTATTTTGATAATGAAAAATAGATGAAGTTGGTATCTGTAGGGATACAAGTAATATTCAGGTGTTCAAGTTGTTTAATCGTATATTTTCTTACATTTTTATTTAACGAATAATTTTCCTTTACAAATTCTTTATCTTCTAAAGATGCTATTGCACCAGCCACAGAAACAACACCAATACTTTCGGGAGGCCAGGATTGGAGTAGGCTAAGATTATCAATGGTAACCCTGTGTGCTGCTGCATACCCAATTCGTGCACCTGCTAATCCATACATTTTTGAAAACGTTCTTACTACGATTAAGTTTATGTTTTTAGCTGCAAGTTCGATTACGGATTTTTGATCTGAATAATCAAGATATGCCTCGTCAACCAATACAATTGCTTTCTTAGTAGCCTCTTTTATAAATGTTATTAATGCATCTCTTTCGCAAATTGTTCCTGTCGGATTATTGGGATTGCAGACGTAAATCAATTGAGTGTCAGATTTAATTGCTCTTAAAATTGCATCCAGATTGTGTTGCTTGTCAGGATTGAGTGGAACTTCAATTTTTTCGCACCCCAGCATTGCAGCAGATTTAGTCCAGTTACTGTATGTTGGATCCGATAAAATAAAACTTCCTTTTTTTAATGCAGTATATCGGAGAATTAAAGTTAAGATTTCGCTTGCACCAGCACCTAATAAAATATTTTCTGGTTTGATATTGTTTTTTTTAGCAATAGCATCAACTAATCTGGATGTTTGTCTCCAATGATAACGGTTGCTCATGTTTACATGCTCATGCATTGCTAATTGTGCAGTAGGTGAGGGTCCATAGGGATTTTCATTTAAGTTTAACCGGATTGGAAATTCACCTGGGCTAGATTTAACATATTCTAATACCGGAGGGGCAAAAGCTTTTATTCTTCCTATTCCCAAACCCACAATTCCTAAACCAGCTTGTCTTAACCATAGTCGTCTGTTTTTTTTCATAGATTTTGGTTTAATGATATTGATAAAATATAGCGTTCATTCAGATCTCTATGCAGATGCAAGTTGCGAAGAATTGTCGATAGGTGTAGATATTGTAATGTTGACCTAATCCCAATTCCAATCTACGACTTTCCCTTCAGCTTACGTAGCCATGTGATATGCACACTTGCTCCAATAGCCATCGTCACAGCAATACAATTGAACATTATATCCATTGGGTCGAATACACGATTAGGTAAAAATATTTGGATACATTCATCCAACACTCCAATCAGACAAGTGACAACAAAGGAGAATAATGCTGGCATCAGAACTTGCCCACCTTGTCTTACTCTTTCACTAAGTGCTTTGTGGATGAATATTGCCAGCACACTGTATTCGATAAGGTGGCTGCGTTCAGGAATTCCCAACCTTAGAAAAAACATAATATAAACTGCTGCTATTCCCAGCAATACTGCTATTTCGATCTTGCCTGGTTTTGTCGTAAGACCATGCACTATTATAGTTGCCCCAACCAGTATCATACCAAGCAAAAAGATGGCAGCTTGTATATTTTGGTTTCCAAAAACACTTGCAAGTGGTTGCCCGATAAATAGAGTCGAAAAAATTCCGGCAAACACTGCAAATGCCCAAAACCAATTATTTTTCTCACGTAAAGATGTGAAAAGAGTCATTGGATGTTAAGTTTGTTATTATTTAATTTTTTCTATAGAGATACTTCGGTTTCTCCTGATATTCCATTTCTCCCACCAACATCTGTTAATACTGGGTAAAGGTAGAATTAAATTAATTGCATTTAAATATCAATAAAATGATAAAGAGAAATCGATGGACACACAACAAACACTAAGCTCATAACGCCAAACACTCAACACAACATTCCATTTAATTTGATAACACTATTTTTGCACTACAATTAAAAACTCACAGATGAAACGTTACAGCACCATACTGCTTGCAGGACTTACATTGCTCTTGCTTTCAACGGGATTTTACCTGCGCAAAAGCAACCCCGCACAAGGAGGTAGTTCGGTATTTACTGGTCAGGAATTAGAAATCCCCAGGTCTTATTCAAATATTTTTGTTGATGAAGCTGGGAAACTGTATTTTGAGAATCCCGAAACCAAAGTGAGGTATTTCGCCATGGATATCCCTGAATTTCGATACAGCGAATTTCAGATCGATCCTGTGGGTTATGACCTGGGCATGACCTTTGATTTTAATGCTCCCGGGTTAAACGGAATCATTTATTACGGCCTTATAAAGGAAGAAGGGGTTGATTTTCCGCAACCTGTGTATTTCAGGAAACCGGCTTTTATCTCTGGTGGAAAAGCCATCATTCCCATTGCTGAACTTCGCGGTAAATACGACTTTACCGACTGGACCAAAAGCGGTAATTCTCTTTTAGGCTACCGTATCGCTTATGAAGATGGATCCATCATTTACGACAGCCGGGTACGGATGAAAGGAAGAGTTCCTTTCGAGACCAATATTACCATCATCGATGGGCCATATCTCAATAAATTGCAGCCCAACTCAGCGGTAATATCATTTACCACCAACTTTGATACAAAAGCTTCTGTGGAGGTGAATGGTACAGAATATAAAAGCAAGGCCAAAACAAAATATCATGAAATCGAATTGAAGGATTTGCAAGCGGATACAAAACATAATTACACAGTTTTGGTTGGCGATTACAAGCGGGAGTTATGGTTTGAAACTCCTCCTGAAACCGGATCACGTAAGCCCTTTACTTTTGCTTTTGCCAGCGATAGCCGTGCCGGAAAGGGTGGGGGAGAGCGCAATGTCTATGGAACTAATGCCTACATCGTTAAAAAGATGGCAGCCCTTGCAGTTTATGAAGGTGCCGATTTTCTTCAGTTTACCGGCGACCTGATTAATGGCTACACCACCGACAGGCAATATAATTTGTTGCAATATCAAAATTTTAAGCGAGCTATCGAACCCTTCGCACACCGCATCCCGTTTGTTATAGGAATGGGAAACCATGAAGCACTGAATTATAATTTTCTGGATGGGGACAAACTATACGCTTCAATCGATAAATTCCCCTGGGTAAATGAATCGGCGGAAGCGGTTTTTGGACAGGTGGTTGTAAACCCATTAACCGAACTTAAAAGCGAGGATGGATCCTTATACGATCCCGACCCCAAAACAACCGATTTTCCTTCCTACGACGAATCGGTGTTTTATTATACCTACGACAATGTTGCTATGGTTGTACTTAACTCTGATTATTGGTATGCCCCTACCACGAGCATGGTAAAATACACCTCCGGAAATATTCATGGTTACATTATGGACAACCAGTTGGAATGGTTGAAAAATACAATCGGAAAACTTGAGGATAATGATGATATCGACCATATTTTTGTGACGGTGCATACTCCGGCATTTCCCAATGGAGGTCACTCAAAAGATGACATGTGGTACGGTGGAAACAACGAAATGAGGCCATACGTTGCTGGCAAAGCTGTCGAAAAAGGAATCATCGAGAGGCGGGATGAAATTTTGGATATCCTGATCAACCAGAGTAAAAAAACAGTTGCCCTGCTTTGTGGTGATGAGCACAATTACAACCGCATGAGCATCACTGCCGACATGCCCATGTACCCTGTGGATTGGCCACACGAAAAGCTAGACTTGTCAAGGCCCTTCTGGCAAATAACAAACGGGGCCGCAGGTGCACCATATTATGCCCAGGAGGTGCTTCCATGGAGTGATAATGTGGAAATATTTTCAACCCAATATGCCCTGGTCTTTTTTGATGTGGATGGAGGGAAAATCAAAATCAGGGTTCTCAATTGCGATACACTGGAACTCATTGAAGAATATGACCTGGTGGAATAAGAGGACAGAAGGTGGAAGCTGGAAGTCAGAAGTCAGAAGTCAGAAGTCAGAAGTCAGAAGTCAGAAGTCGTAAGAATTGCTATCAATAATTCAATATTCATTAATCATACAAACAGCCAATCACTAATCACAATTCACCGTTCACCATGAGAATTGACATACTTACCATATTTCCTGAAATGTTCGATGGGCCTTTTGGACATTCGATAATTAAAAGAGCTAAAGAAAAAGGGCTCGCAGAAATTTACCTGCACAATATTCGTGACTATGCTAAAAATAAGCACAAACGTGTGGACGACTATGCTTTTGGTCATGGAGCGGGTATGGTTATGATGGTCCAGCCCATTGCCGATTTGATTGATAAACTTAAAGCTGAGCGCACTTACGATGAAATCATTTTTCTTACACCCGATGGGGAACTTTTAGATCAGGCTTCAGCCAATCGGATTTCTACATATCAAAACCTTATTTTGCTTTGCGGCCATTACAAGGGCATCGATGAGCGTTTGCGTGAGCACTACATTACCATGGAAATTTCGGTGGGGGATTATGTGCTTTCAGGTGGTGAACTTGCAGCAGCAATCCTTACCGACAGTATTGTAAGATTGATTCCTGGTGTGCTTGGCGATGAAACCTCAGCCCTGACCGATTCCTTCCAGGACGGTTTACTTAGTCCACCGGTTTACACCCGACCGGCCGATTACAAAGGCTGGAAGGTGCCTGAAATATTGCTTTCGGGTAATGAAGGCAAAATTAAAAAGTGGTCGGTAGAACAGGCTGAAGAACGTACCAGATTGCGGAGACCGGATTTGATGTAGAGTTCAGAGTTCAAAAGTTCAGAGTTCAGAGTTCAATGTTGAGCGAAGCGAAATCCCGATGTACGGGATTCAGAGCCCAAAGTTTGGTTTTGGATCAAATTGATGTGCAAAGCTCAGTTCACAAAACAATGTTTTTAAACACTCCTTTTCTTATATTTGCCATCCTAAACGATTATAATCATGGAAAAATCAATTCTTTTTAAAATATTGCCTCTTGTACTTATCCTCGCAGCCATTGGTTTTAGTGCCTCTGCTCAATATTCAATTGGTTTGCGTGGTGGGTTAAATATTTCCGATTATCGCGGTAAATACCTCAACAGCAACTACCAGAGTAAAACCGGGATGGTGATTGGTGTAGTATTACAGAAGCAACAAAACGACTGGCTTTCGATTCAGGCCGAACTGAATTATGACGAATGGGGAGCAAGCTATAATCGTATTATCGATGATGGAGTGATTTATACAACAGAATACAAAGACATTACACAGGATGCCAATTACCTTACCCTGCCAATTCTGGCTAAATTCGATCTTGGCAATAAAAACAGGATTTTTGGATATGGTGGTTTGTATTTCGGATATCTATTATCTGCTAACATCGAAGGAACAGAAGTTATTACCAATAAATACGACCCGGATGATGTAACTACCAATCCTGTAAACAGGGACTATAAAGATGATATTTCCAATTTTGATATGGGGGCTGTATTTGGTCTTGGAGCTGATTTCAGACTAAGTGAGGCTATGGCCATTTTTATTGATACCAGGTACAACTGGGCCTGGATAAACGTCGCAAGCGAGGGAGACGGTCGTTTATTTAATAGCATCTGGTCGTTTAACCTTGGTATTGTTTATCACCTTAGTAATTCGCAGAAGTAATTCCTTGCTTTTGGACGGTCGAATTTTTAAATTCCATACAAAGAGATTCCATTTTTTGCTTATTAAACTTTAAGCAAATGCAAATAATGGGATTTAAAAACAAACAAACAATTTGATCCTCATTAAGTCATCAACCATGATTGAAGGTAAATGAATACAAAAGTCAGATCATCAATAAGTTTATCAAATCTTAGGCAAAAAAAAAGGCATCCATAAAGGATGCCTTGTAGTCCGTAGGGGAATTTATATATTTTGTCTCAGTTTGC
>Ga0209692_10002403_pt1 | contig 20698 bp, 15 predicted proteins | sample tdDd472_FD_187129 | JGI IMG/M metagenome (GOLD analysis project Ga0209692, IMG submission 187129) | Marine sediment microbial communities from the Atlantic coast under amendment with organic carbon and nitrate - tdDd47.2 (SPAdes)... | ecosystem: Environmental > Aquatic > Marine > Coastal >... | reverse complement strand
GCGGCATGATGATCGCGCTCGTCATCGCGCTTGCGATGAACGCGTTCTCCTACTGGAATTCCGACAAGATGGTTTTGCGCATGTACAATGCCGTCGAGGTCGACCGGAAAAATTCGCCGGAATATTACGGCATCGTCGAATCGCTCGCCGAACGGGCCAATCTGCCTATGCCGAAGGTCTATCTGATCAAGAACGACCAGCCGAACGCCTTTGCGACCGGGCGCAATCCGGAAAATGCCGCCGTGGCGGCGACCACCGGGCTGCTGGAAAGAATGAGCCGCGAAGAAGTTGCCGGCGTGATGGCGCATGAGCTGGCCCATATCCAGCATCGCGACACGCTGACCATGACGATCACGGCCACGCTCGCCGGCGCGATCTCCATGCTCGGCAATTTCGCGTTTTTCTTCGGCGGATCGCGCGACAACAACAATCCGTTCGGCTTCATTGGCGTGCTTGCCGCGATGATCGTCGCCCCGCTTGCGGCGATGATCGTGCAGATGGCGATCAGCCGGACGCGGGAATATTCGGCCGACCGGCGCGGCGCCGAAATCTGCGGCAATCCGGAATGGCTGGCGAGTGCGCTCGGCAAGCTTGCCGCCGCGGCCGGCCGCACGGTCAATGTGCAGGCGGAGCGCAATCCTGCGACCGCGCATATGTTCATCATCAATCCGCTCAACGGCCAGCGCGCCGACAATCTGTTCTCAACCCACCCGGACACCGAAAACCGCATCCGCGCACTTATGGCGATGGCTGCCGAGATGGACCGGCCCGCACGGATGGAGACGCACGTTCAATCACGCCCGGATCCCGCGTCTGCTCCTGCGGAAGCACCCGTTTCCCGTCCGGCGAAAACCGGCTCGTCGGGTATCCCGAAAACCGGCCAGACCCAATGGGGACGTGACGGCGGCGGCAAGAAGGGTCCGTGGGGTTGACCGGACCGCATCGCAAGCGCGGACCGGACAAACGCCGCAAGCCCGACACTGTCGAAGCTGCCGCCAACAAGCCGGGCCTTCCAGCCAGGCAGGCGGCGCACCGCATTCTTGGCGCGATCCTTGACGCCAAATCCTCCATGGACGGTCTCACCGACGAGACGCATGGCCATCCGCAATATCTGGCGCTGGAGCCGCGCGACCGGTCGCTGGCGCGCGCGATCCTGCTGACGGCGCTTCGCAACCTGGGCGAACTCGACGCGACCATTTCCCGCTTCACCGAAAAGCCGCTTCCGGCGGGTGCGACGGGCCTGCGCAACATCCTGCTGGCAGGCCTCGCGCAGATCCTGTTCCTAGACGTCCCGGACCACAGTGCCGTCGACCTCGCCGTCACATCCGCGCAGGCCGATCCGCGTTCGCGGCGCTTCTCCAGCCTGGTCAACGCATTGCTCCGGCGCGCGGCCCGGGAAAAGGAAGCGCTGCTGGCGGATTTCGCGGCGCATCCCGTGCGCGCGCCGCAATGGTTCGCCGAGCGTCTCGATGCGATCTACGGCGCCGAAACCGCCGCCGCCATCGATGCCTGCCACCGGCTGGAAGCGCCCATAGACCTGACATTGAAGGCCGGCGAACGGCCGAATGCCGTCGAATGGGCCGAAAAGCTCGGCGCCATCGTTTTGCCGACCGGTTCGCTGCGGCTGACCGGGCCGTCGCGCGACATTGCCGAATTGCCCGGCTTTACCGATGGCGCATGGTGGGTGCAGGACGCCGCCGCCGCGATGCCGGCGCGCCTGTTCGAAGACCTTGCCGGCAAGACTGCGCTGGATTGCTGCGCGGCGCCCGGCGGCAAGACCGCGCAGCTTGCCGATGCCGGCGCGAAGGTCACGGCGCTTGACCTCTCCGCCAACCGGCTGAAGCGCCTCGCAGGCAATCTCGAACGGCTCGGCCTTTCGAATGCCTGCAAGACCATCGCGACGGACTTGTTCAAATTCGCGCCGGAAGAGGGATTCGACGCGGTTCTGGTCGATGCGCCCTGTTCTTCGACGGGGACGGTGCGCCGGCATCCGGACGTGCCCTATGCCAAATCCGCCGCCGACATCGAAAAGCTCGCGAGCCTTCAGGCGCGTATGCTTGACAAGGCGGCGCAATGGGTCCGGCCCGGCGGGACGCTGGTCTTCTCCAACTGCTCCCTCGATCCGGTGGAGGGAGAGGAGGTTGCGCGGCGCTTTGCCGCTGCGAATCCGGACTTTGCGATCGCACCCGTCATGCCGGAAGAGGCTCCGGGATTTGGAGAGGCGATCGACGCGGACGGGTTTCTGCGGCTGACCCCGGCGCATCTCGATCTCGGAGATCCGGCGACCAGCGGCGTCGATGGCTTCTTTGCCGCCCGTTTTCATCGGCTTGCCTAGTGGGCGAAAGCCGTCTCTGATTGTAAAGCGGGTACGAATCAATATCCTTCGATTCGTATGACCGGCGGGATGGAGAACATTTGGGCCGACCCACATTGATGAACGACCCGGCTTATTGGGCGTCGGGCGTTCGCATATTCTGGTCCGGGCTGCGCCGACGCGTCCAAAAAGGACCGGTTTTCGCCTGGCGGTTCATCGGACCGGTGCCGGAACGGCTGGTTATGGTCCCGCCGGACCTTCGCCCGAACGATCCGCTGGTCGCCCGCGACATCTATGAAGGCCGCTATTCCTTTGCCGGGCGCGTCATCGATACGGCCGGCGCCTCGCCCTTCTCCGTCGTTCCGCCGTCTCCCGCCTGGGAGGACGCGCTCAACCGTTTCCGCTGGCTGCGCCACATGAAGGGGGCCGGCAGCGACCTCGCCTCCACCAATGCGCGGGCACTGGTCAATGACTGGATCCTCAGCCACGGTCGTAACCTCAACGGCAATCCGTGGAAGATGGAGGTTACGGCGGCGCGGGTCATCGCCTGGATGCAGTATTCGCGTCTGCTGCTGATCGACAGCGATCCGATCTTCTACCGGCGCTTCATGGGGTCGCTGGCGCGTCAGGTGCGTTATCTGCGCGGGCTTGCCGGGTCGATGAGCGACGATCTCGATGCACTCAATGTCCGCATCGCGCTCGCCTATGCGTCGCAGGTCTTGCCGACCTCGCAGCGTTTCGAGAAATCCGCGGTCAAGAACCTCGAATATCAGCTGAAGACGCAGATCCTGCCGGATGGCGGCCATGCCAGCCGTTGCCCGGACGTGCTGCCCGGCCTGCTTGCCGATCTGCTGCCGCTGGCGCAATGCTACGTCTCCGCTTCCAAACCGGTGCCGCAGGAACTCGTGCATGCCGTCGACCGGATGTTCCCGTCCTTGCGCTTCTTTCGTCATGTCGATGGCCATATCGCCCTGTTCCATGGCGCGGGCAGCGGCAATCTCTATCTGATGGCGGCCGTGCTGCGGCACGACCAGAACGGCGCCCGGCCTCTCGGACACATGCCGCATTCCGGCTATCAGCGTCTTGCGCGGGGCGGCACGGTGCTGATCGCCGATACCGGCGTTCCTCCCGGCGGGCCGCACGGCTTCACCGGCCATGCCTCCTGTCTTGCCTTCGAGATGTCGAGCGGCCGGCAGCGGCTGATCGTCAATTCCGGCATCGACGGCCTCTATCGCGAGAGCTACCGCCAGATGGCGCGTCTAACCGCCGCCCATTCGACTTTGGTGCTCGAGGACACTTCGTCTGCCCGTTTCGCGGGCTTCGGCTCGGCCTCGCACGCCAATCGCCAGAGGATCATGCCGGGGCCGTCGAAAGTGCGTATCGAGCGCCGCGACAGCGAAGCCGCGCCCGGTTTTGTCGCCCAGCATGACGGCTATGCGCGCCAGTTCGGCCTGTGGCACGAGCGCGCCATTTCGCTCCATGACGACGGTACGCGCGTCGAGGGCCGCGATCGGCTGGTGCGCAACGGCAAGTCCGGCAACCCGCCGCAGCGACAGTTCGATATCCGTTTCCATCTGCATCCGGTCGTGCGCGCCCGGCGCGAGGACCATCGCTCGATCCATCTTGCGACCGACCAGGGCGAGAGCTGGCTGTTCACGGCCAATCGGGGCGAGGTGGTGCTCGAGGATTCCATCCATTTTGCCGGCATCGCCGGTCCGGTCCGTTCGCACCAGATCGTGATCTCCGCCATCTGGCCGGAAATCGACCGGGTCGAATGGATCATCCGCAAGACCTGACCGGCTGCATCTTTCGTTGCAAAAACGGGCCGCGCCGATAGGCAAGCGGCGGCCGGCATGCTAGCAGCGGCCCGATCCCCTTATCCACGCAGCGAGAGATCGGCTTATGGCTGTCGTTTCCAAGAAAATTCCCGCGCCCGACCGGGTCGCGATCCGCCGGGCATTGCTGTCGGTCTCCGACAAGACAGGCCTGCTGGACCTCGCCCGCGAACTGGCTCAGCGCAATATCCAGATGGTGTCGACGGGCGGAACGAAGAAGGCGATCGCCGATGCGGGACTGCCGGTGATCGACGTCGCCGACGTGACCGGTTTCCCGGAGATCATGGACGGGCGTGTGAAGACGCTGCATCCGGCGGTTCATGGCGGGTTGCTCGCCGTGCGGGACGATCCGGAGCATGTCGCGGCGATGGAGGCGAACGCTATCGAGCCCTTCGATCTCGTCGTCATCAATCTCTATCCGTTCGAGCAGGTGGTCGCCGCCGATTCCGACTATCCGACGACCATCGAGAATATCGATATCGGCGGCCCGGCCATGGTGCGCGCCTCGGCGAAGAACCATGCCTATGTCACCATCGTCACCGATCCCGCGGATTACGCGGAAGTTCTGGAGATGATGGCGGAAAACGAGAACTGTTCGACGTTCGAAAAGCGCAAGGTCTTCGCCGCGCGCGCCTTCCAGCGCACCGCCAGCTATGACGCGATGATCTCGTCCTACATGGCCGAGCAATTGTCGCTTCCGCCGGTCAGCCGGCATCACGCGACCGGCGGCACGCTGTCGCTTGCGATGCGCTATGGCGAGAACCCGCATCAGGCGGCCGGTCTCTACCTCACAGGCGAGAAGCGCCCGGGCGTCGCGACCGCGACCCTGCTGCAGGGCAAGGCGCTTTCCTACAACAACATCAACGACACCGACGCGGCCTATGAACTGGTCAGCGAGTTCGACCCTTCCAAACCCGCCGTCGCCATCATCAAGCACGCCAATCCCTGCGGTGTCGCGACCGGCGAGACACTCGCCGACGCCTATCGCAAGGCGTTTTCCTGCGACCAGACTTCGGCCTTCGGCGGCATCGTCGCGCTGAACGGGACGCTCGACGCGGAAGCTGCGGAGGAGATCGTCAAGATCTTCACCGAAGTGATCATCGCGCCCTCCGTCACCGACGAGGCGGCGGCGATCGTCGCGGCGAAGAAGAATTTGCGCCTGCTGACCGCGGGCACGCTCGCCGATCCGCGCGCAAGGGGCATTCTGGTCAAATCCGTTGCCGGCGGCTTCCTGAAGCAGGAACGCGACAACGCCGTGGTCGACGATCTCGACCTGAAATGCGTGACCAAGCGCCAGCCGAGCGAGGCGGAACTCGCCGACATGAAATTCGCCTTCCGTGTCGCAAAGCATGTGAAGTCGAACGCCATCGTCTATGTCCGAGACGGCGCGACGGTCGGTGTTGGCGCGGGTCAGATGAGCCGGGTGGATTCGGCGCGCATCGCCGCGCGCAAGGCGGAGGACGCGGCCGAGGCGCTCGGTCTTGCCGAGCCGCTGACCAAGGGTTGCGTGGTGGCGTCCGACGCCTTCTTCCCCTTCGCAGACGGTTTGCTGTCAGCCGTCGAGGCGGGCGCGAAAGCAGTGATCCAACCGGGCGGCTCGATGCGCGACGACGAGGTGATCGCCGCGGCCGACGAGCACGGCATCGCCATGGTCTTCACCGGCGTCCGCCACTTCCGGCACTGACGCCCGATCAGGTGCGCGAGCGCACCGGGATCAGGAACAGCATTCCGATCACGAACAGGGCGAGGATCGGCGTGATGCCGATGCGCTGGCTGTCGAAGGCGACCGTGAACACGCCGATGGCCCAGGGCGCCAGAAAGGCCGTGGCGCGGCCCGACAGGGCGTAAAGGCCGAACGCCTCGCCGACCCGTTCGGGCGTCGACTGGTCGACAAGGAGGGGGCGCGAGGAGGATTGCAGCCCGCCGCCGGCCGCGCCGATCAACGCGCCGGCCAGGTAGAATGCGATGTCGGGAAGGCTCGATCCTTCCGCGACAGTCATGAACAGCACCTGCGTCTCCGAGATCGAGATCACTAGCGCGCTGGCGACGATCAGCACGAGGATATTGGCGACGACGACGGTCTTGGTGCCGATACGCGTATCCAGCCATCCCGAGAGGATGCTGCCGCCGATGCCGGTTATGCTCGCCAGGATCCCGAAAACGCCCAGTTGCAGCGTCGTCCAGCCGATGACGCCGACCGCGTAGATGCCGCCGAATGTGTAGAGGCCGTTCAGCGCATCGCGATAGATCATGCTCGAGACGAGGAAGGAGAACAGGCTCCGTTCCCTGGAGATGTTGCGGATGGTCTGCCACAGATCGACGAGGCCCTCCCGGATCGCGCCGGATATGCGTTCGCGGCGGGGCGCATCTGGGGTGAACAGAAACAGCGGAATGATGAAGACGATATACCAGATGGCGGTGAGCGGGCCGGATGCCCGGTCGCCCTCGAACTGCGCGGGATCGAGGCCGAGGATCGGGGTGATGCCGATCAGCGTCTTGCCCGATACCGGATCAGCGACCATCAGCAGCAGCATGGCGATCAGGCAGATCAGCCCGCCGGCGTAACCGAGCGCCCAGGCATTGCCGGATAGGCCGCCGAGCTTCTCGCGGCTGACGAGCCCCGGCATCATCGCATTGTTGAAGACAGCGGCGAATTCGAAGCCGATCAGCGCGACGACGAAAGCGGCGAGACCGAACATGATCGTCGCCTGGTCGGCGGCCGGCGGCACATACCAGAGCGCAAAGATGCCAAGCGCAGCGAGGACGGAGAAGCCGAAGATCCACGGCTTGCGGGGGCCGGTTGCGTCCGAGATCGCGCCGAGGATGGGCGACAGGACGGCGATGATGAGCCCGCCGAGCCCCGCCGCGAAGCCCCAGACCGCCTGACCGTCCGTCGGGTTGGCCGCGACCTGTCCGGCGAAATAGGGCGCGAAAATGAAGGTGATGATGAGGGTGTGGAAGGGCTGGGCAGCCCAGTCGAAGAACATCCAGCCGAGAATGCCCTTGCGGCTGACGGCCGGCTTGCCCCCGGCCGGCGTGTCATCGGATACCAGCACGGTCATCGCCGCCCAACTCCTGTCATCAAGATACGAGGTCTGCCAGAAGGCCGGCCGCGACGGTCAGGCGCGAAACGGACAGGCCGCCCGAGGTGGTCATGTCGCCGATCCGGTCCTGGACGCGCGCGATGCGCAGCTCATTGGCGTCATGCCACTCGGCAGCGGCGGCGCGGGCGGATTTCTTGGGACCCGCCGCGGCGAGCGCCGCATTGGTGATGGCGATGCGTGCCGCATAAATGTTGTCGAGCGCCCGGTTTTGCGCCAGCCCGTCGAAATAGTCGTCGGTCGACAAATCATAGGCGAGGCGTTCGAGCCGGCCGATGCGGAACATCTCGGTGACGGCGAACATCGCCTCCGCCGAATCCAGAACGGACCGTCCGGTCGCCCTCGATACGCTGAGGATATCCGGCGTCATGGCGAGGATCGGCATCAGCGCGATCCGCTTCGCCACCACGTCGGTCAATCCGTCCTGCTTCAGCGATTGCTGGCGTTCGCCGACCCACTCGACGAGATAGGCGGGCATGACCGAGGCGAGTTTCGGTTCCAGCGCCTTTGCGGCGTCGCGCAAGGCTTCGACGGACCCTGCGAGCGGCGCATGGCTCTCGCCGGTCTTGATGAAATGCCCGGTCGCTTGCCGCAGCGTGTTGCCGAGATCCTCGTAGATGGCGAGCTGGCGTTCGCCCGGGATCTGGTTGTCGAGCGCATCGACGGCGGCATAAAGCGGCGGGAAGCCGTAGCCGTCGCGTACGGCGACATGGGCGCGCACGATGCCGCTCGGCAGCATGCCGGTCGCATCCTCGAAACGGCTGATCAGCGAGGTGCCGCCGCGATTGATCGCTTCGTTGGCGAGCTGGGTGGCGATGATCTCGCGGCGAAGCCTGTGGCTTTCGATCCGTTCGGCGAAGTTCTTGACCATGCGCGGCGGGAAATAGGCCATCAGGTCGGCATGCAGATAGGGATCGTCCGGCAGATGGCTTTTGACGAGGTCGTCGAACAGCACGATCTTGGCGTAGGAGAGCAGCACGCCGATCTCGGCGCGCGTCAGCCCCTTTCCGGTTTTTTTGCGTTCGGCAATCGTCTCGTTATCGGGCAGGAACTCCACCGCGCGGTTGAGCGCGCCGCGTTCCTCCAGATACTCCATTAGGCGCTGCTGCAGCGATACGATCGCCAGGCCGCGTTTTTCGGCAAGCGAGATCGCCAACGTCTGGTGATAGTTGTTTTCCAGCACCAGCGCGGCCACCGTCTCGGTCATTTCGGCAAGCAGCTTGTTGCGCTTCGGGCGCGGCAGGGTGCCGTCATCCATGGCCGGCTTCAGCGCGATCTTGATGTTGACCTCGACGTCGGAGGAATTGACGCCGGCGGAATTGTCGATGGCGTCCGAATTGCACTTGCCGCCATGCAGCCCGTATTCGATGCGGGCGCGCTGCGTCATGCCGAGATTGGCGCCTTCGCCGACGACCTGGGCGCCGACCTCGCGCGCGGTGATGCGGATCGCGTCGTTCGCCTTGTCGCCGGCATCGAGATTGCTCTCGCTCGATGCGCGGACATAGGTGCCGATACCGCCGAACCACAGGAGTTCGGCCGGTGCCTTGAGGATCGCGGTCAGGATCTCGTTGGGCGAGGCCTTGGTCTTGTCGAGGCCGATCGCGTCGGCGGCCTCTTTCGAAAGGGTGATCGATTTCTGCGAACGCGGGAAGATGCCGCCGCCCTTGGACAGTTTCTTGACGTCGTAGTCTTGCCAGCTCGACCGGGGCAGGGCGAACATGCGCTGGCGTTCGGCGAAACTCGTCTTCGGATCGGGGTTGGGATCGATGAAGATGTCGCGATGGTCGAAGGCCGCAACCAGCCTGATCTGCTCGGACAGCAGCATGCCGTTGCCGAAGACGTCGCCCGACATGTCGCCGACGCCGACCACGGTGAAGGTTTCGGACTGGATGTCCTTGTCCATCTCGCGGAAATGCCGCTTGACGGCCTCCCACGCGCCGCGCGCGGTAATGCCCATCTTCTTGTGGTCGTAGCCGGCCGACCCGCCCGAGGCGAAGGCGTCATCGAGCCAGAAGCCCATTTCCTGCGAAATCGCATTGGCGGTGTCGGAGAAGGTCGCCGTGCCCTTGTCGGCGGCGACGACGAAATAGGGATCGTCGCCGTCGCGGCGCACCGTGAGTGCCGGTGGCACCACCGTATCGCCCTCCAGATTGTCGGTTACCGACAGGAGGGTCGATATGAAGGTGATGTAGGCGGCGCGGCCGGCCTCGAAGATCTCGTCGCGGCTGCCGCCGGCGGGAAGGCGTTTCGGGAAGAAGCCGCCCTTGGCGCCGACCGGCACGATGACGGCGTTCTTGACCTGCTGCGCCTTGACGAGGCCGAGCACCTCGGTGCGGTAGTCCTGCGGCCGGTCAGACCAGCGCAATCCGCCGCGCGCGACCGGGCCGAAGCGCAGATGTACGCCTTCGACCTGCGGCCCGAAGACGAAGATTTCGCGGAAGGGCTTCGGATCCGGCAGGTCAGGGATGGCGCGCGAATCCAGCTTGAAGGCAAGCGAGCTGCGCAGCTTTCCGGCCGGGTCCGGGCTGAAATAATTGCTGCGCAGGGTCGCGTCGATCACGGTCAGGATGGAGCGCAGGATGCGGTCGTCGTCGATCGACGGCACATCGGCGAGCTGGTCGCCGATCGCGGCACGGATATGCTTGGCCGTGACCTCGGTGTCTTCCTTCGGATCGTCGTGGCGGACCGGATCAAACAGCGTCTCGAACAGGTCGTAGAGCTGGCGCGCGAGCAGCGGGTGTCGGATCAGCGCATCGGCGATATAGCCCTGGCCATAGGGTGTGCCGGCCTGCCGTAGATAGCGGCCATAGGCGCGCAACACGGTGACCTGCCGGCAGGTCAGTCCGGCGGCGAGTACGAGTCCGTTATAGGGATCGTTGTCGCTCTCCTTGTTCCAGACCGACAGGAAGGCGTCCTCGAAAATGACACCGTCATCGTCCAGCGAGATGGTTTTGCCGGACTGGCTCTCGATCTGCATCTCGTGCAGCCAGACGATGTTACCCAGCTTCCCGGAGACATCGATGGCGTAGGTCAACTCGCTGATGACCCGGAAGCCCATATTCTCCAGCAGCGGCACGCGTTCCGACAGGGCAACGGGCGAGCCGTAGTGATAGATGCGCAGCCCGGCTTCCTTGTGCGACTTGCCGGTCGGGCGGAAGAAGTCGACATCGATCGGCGACGCCGCCGACAGCCGCGCGATGCGTTGCAGGTCCTGAACGGCCTGGGCGGGCAGCACCGTATCGCGATAGGTCTCCGGGAAATTCGCGTCGCGCAGCGCCCGCGCCGCCGGGCTGACGCCGTCCGCCGCCAATTCGTCGAGGAAATGGTCTCGCCAGGTCTGCGTCATCGAATCGATGTCGGCTTCGAGCATCGCCTGGGCCGGGGTTGGCGTCTTGCCCTCGCGACGTCCGATGATGAAATGCACGCGCGCCAGCGTCCCCTCCGGGAAGGCCGGGTAGAAGGCCGAGATGTGCCCCTGATACTGTTCGGCGAGATAGGCAGCGATGTTCTCTCGCGCTTCCGAATCGTAGCGGTCGCGCGGCACGAAAACGATCACCGAGACGAAGCGGTCGAACGGATCGATGCGCGACAGAACCCGCACACGGGGCCTGTCGGCGAGCGCAACGATGGCGAGCACATTGTTGGTCAGCGTCGGAACGTCGATCTGGAACAGCTCGTCGCGCGGATAGGATTCCAGCACGTTCATCAGCGCCTTGCCGGAATGGCTGTCGGGATCGAAATGCGAGAGTTTCATCACGCCGTCGATCTTGGAGCGCAGATAGGGGATGCGCGTCACCGACCGCGTATAGGCCGTCGAGGTGAACAGCCCGACGAGGCGCAGTTCGCCGCTGAGCTTGCCATCCTCGTCATATTTCTTGATGCCGACATAATCCATGTAGGACCGGCGGTGCACCTTGGATTTTATGTTCGCCTTGGCGACGATGAGGATGTGCCTGGAGTTCAGGAATTCTCGGATTTGCGGCGTGGTCGTCACCGGCTCGTCGCCGCGGCGCATGACGCGCACTGTCGGATCGGACAGGATGCCGAGGCCGTCCAATTGGGCGCGCTCGAGTTGGCCGCTCTTCTCGCCGCCGACATAGTCGTATTCGCGAATGCCGAGAAAGGTGAAGTTGTCGTCGCGCAGCCATTCCAGGAAGGCCAGCGCCTCGTTCGCATCGGCCTGCGAGACGGGCAGGACACGGGTTCTGAGTTCATCCATCACCGAGTCGAGCCGCGTCAGCATGGGCCGCCAGTCGCGCACCGCCGCCTTCACCTGTTCGATGATATCGGTCAGGCTTTCCTGCAGCTCTTTGGCTGTTTCGCTGGTCAGGTCTTCCAGCATGACGTGGATGACGCTGGTGCGGATCGTGCCTTCTTCGGCGACGCCCGTTGCGCTGCGTTCGACCAGTTCGAAATCCGGGCCGTGATGCTTCACGTCGAAGATCGGGTGAACGACGAGCCGGACATGGTGCGACATGTCGTTGATCTCGCCCATTACCGAATCGAACAGGAAGGGCATGTTCTCGTTGACGACCGAGACCACGCAGCAATTGGGCGCGCAGGCCGGGGCGACGCGGACCACCGAGCCGCCACGGGCATGGTTCGCCAGCGCATCGGCGGTGTGAAGCAGCGCCTTTGCCGTGCAGGACGGATCGACGAGCGCCAGATCGTCCTCATGCGCCTCCGAGATCAGCGCATGCACCAGTTTCGTCGTTCGCTCGTCCGGGGAATCGAGATGCCCGATGACGGCGTCGATGTATTTTTTCGCCGTGGCGCTCGCGTTCTTGGCCAATGTCCCCTCCCGTCCGGTTCATGGCTGTGTACCGCTCATGTTTGGCGTTACCATAACAAAGCGACTGCTCCTTGCAGCACATTTCTTTTTAAAGCCCATTTTCCGGATTTCGTTGAAGCTGTTGCCGCGAAAGAGCGTGCAAGATAGTGTCCGCGCGGTTCCGACAGATCGGCGATCAGCCCATGGCCAACAAACACCCCGATGATTTGGCGCGCGAGGAAGAAGCCCGCAAAACGCTCGAACGCGTCGCGGTCGATTCCGAGGTGATCGGCCAGTCGACGCTGGCGCGTACGGTCAACCGGGCCCGCTCGCACATGGCTGCCGACGATGCCGATCCCGAGGACAAGGTGGAGCTCTGGGGCCGGCGCGTGGGCCGTGGCCTGTCGCTGATCGTCTTCCTGATCCTGGCTGTCTGGCTCGTCGGTTATCTCAGGCGATGAGCGAAGCAGCAGCACCCGTGCGGCCCGCCGTGGTCGTCATATCGAGCCATGTCGCGCGCGGCTCCGTCGGCAATCGCGCCATCGTCTTCGCGCTCGAATCGTTCGGCTTCCCGGTCTGGTCGGTGCCGACGGTGACGCTGCCCTGGCATCCCGGCCACGGGCCTGCTCCGCGCATCGTGCCGCCGGCGGCCGAGTTCTCCGCCTTCATGGAGGCGCTGTCATCCTCGAAACATCTCGGCGAAGTCGGCGCGGTGGTAACCGGCTATCTCGGTGCGGCGGAACAGGCGGGGCCGATCGCGGAGTTCATCGCCGAATTGCGACGGGTCAATCCGCAGGCCCTGTATCTCTGCGACCCGGTGATCGGAGACCGGGGCGGGCTCTATGTCCCCGAAGCGGTTGCCACGGCGATCCGCGACCGGCTGTTTACGGCCGCCGATATCGTCACGCCGAACCGCTACGAATTCGCCTGGCTGACCGGAATGGAAGCCGACAGCAACGCCGCCATCAGCGCTGTCGCGGCGGACTTGCCGGCCCGCCATGTCATGGTGACGAGCGCCCATGCGCTGCTCGCCGGCGGAACCGGCAATCTGCTGATCAGCGGCGGCGCGGCGCAGCTCGCCGAGCATCGCCAGATCGACAATCCGCCGAACGGGACGGGCGATCTGATATCGGCGCTGTTTCTCGCCCGCCTGTTGTCCGGCGCGTCGCCGCAAGAGGCGTTGCAGCTGGCGACGGCCTCGGTGTTCGAACTTGTCGCCCGTGCCTGCAAGCGCGGCGCCGACGAACTGATGCTGGAGACCGATCAGGCGAGCCTGTCGCGACCGATGGCCATGGTGCAATTGCGGCAGCTGGCCTTGGCGTCGTCTCCGCCAAGACGTGCTTGAGGGGGAACGCTTGAAGTTCTGATGCGCTGCAATATCTTGATTGCGAAATTCCGCCACTGTATTGCACATCCATGACGAACTTCCCGCAAAAACTCCTCGACGGTTATCAGGGCTTCCTTCATTCGACCTATCGCAAGCGCTCCGATTCCTATCGCGAGCTCGCCGCAGCCGGCCAGAGGCCGGAGGCGCTGGTCATCGCATGCTGTGATTCGCGCGCCGCGCCGGAGATCATCTTCGATTCCGGACCGGGCGAGATTTTCGTCCTGCGCAATGTCGCCAATCTGGTGCCGCCCTATAATGCCGAGGGCCGCTATCGTTCCTCGGTCGCCTCGATCGAGTTCTCGGTGGTCAGCCTCGGCGTGCAGCACATTGTCGTCATGGGACATGGACGCTGCGGCGGGGTGGCGGCCGCGCTCGACGAGCGGCGTGACGCGCTCGACCAGGGCGATGCGATCGGCCACTGGATCAGCCTGCTCGACCCGGCGATCGACGCGGTTGCCGACGGCGACGGCAAGGATCCGATCTGCCATGTCCATGTCGACAATCCGGAACTCGAGCATGCGCATCCCGGCCACGATCCGCGGCAGACAGCGGTGGAATGCATGTCGGTCAGGAAGTCCATCGAGAACCTGCGGACCTTCCCCTATGTGCGTGAGCGCGAGGAGGATGGACGGCTGACCCTGCATGGCGCGTGGTTCGACATTTCGGAGGGTGTCCTGTGGGTCTATGATCCGGACAAGGACACCTTCGAGCCCGCCGTTTCCGTGTCGGGCCTGCGCCCCGATATCTGAACCGGCTTTCGCTTCGTCGCGAAAGGCTCTAGGAACACGGTCGCGCAACCGCAGCCGGAAAGGGTCCGTCCGTGTCGAATATTCCCCTGATGATCGTCCCGTTCATCCTCTACAATCTGGTGATTGCGGGGCTGGCCGGCTTTTCCGGCGCCGATCCGTGGGCGACCGGGCTGCTGAGCATGACGATGCTGTCAGGCGGTGTCTGGAGCATGGATCTGGGCGATGCGCTGATCGCGCTCGGCCTGATCTTCATGTTCTTCGAGATCCTGAAATCGACGCGCACCTCGAACGCCTCGGTGCTCGACCATCTCCTGTCGACCTTCGTCTTCGTTGCTTACCTGATCGAGTTTCTCGTCGTGGCGGGAGCGTCGACTTCGGTGTTTTTCCTCTTGATGGTGATGGCGGCGATCGACCTGATGGCCGGCTTCTCGGTTTCGATCCGGTCGGCCGGCCGCGACGTGTCGTTCAACTAGCCTGCGTCTGCGGTAAAGCCTGCCGCCTCGATACCGGCAATGGCGCAGATTTCGTCATTGTCGGAACTGTCGCCGGTAACGCCGATGGCGCCGACGATCGTGTCGCCGTCCTTGATCAGCACGCCGCCCGGCACCGCGACGATCTTGCCGCCCGAGACATTGGAAAGGCCCTCGAGGAAATGCGGGCGGGTCTCCGCCTGGTTGTGCAGCCAGCGCGAGCCGACGCCAAGCGCCAACGCGCCATAGGCCTTCCCGGCCGAAATCTCGAAACGCATGAAGGAGGAGTTGTCCGAGCGCTGGAAGGCGATCAGGTGACCGCCGGCATCGAGTGCGGCGGCCGACAGCGGCTTGATCCCCATTTCGACGCCCTTGGCGAGCGTCGCCTCGATGATTGCGTTGGCCTTTGCGAGGGGCAGTGTCGTCATGGTTCCGGTTCTCTCGGCTGTTTCGGTTTCAGTCGGAGTTGCACTGCGCCCTGGCCCGACGCGGATCAACTCCCGATAGTGAGAAAAGTGTTTTTCCCTTGCCATCGCTCCGGCCTGCGGCGGGGATGGCGAGACGTCGCAGAAGCAACCGCATGCTGCAATGCGGTCGCCTTATGTAAGCAATCTCTTACTTGTCCAGTGAATCCAGCTTGCGCTGCATCGCGGCGATCTGATCGCGCATCGACTTCAGCTCGTCGGGCGAGGATTTCTTCTCCGGAGCAGGCTCCGCCGCGACGCTATCCGAATCGGAGGCTCCGGCGGCGAAGGGCGAAAACATCTGCATCGCATCGCGGAACATCTCCATGTTGCGGCGCGTCTGTTCCTCCAGCATCTGCTGGCTCGACGCCATGATGTCGATCGGCGTCTTGCCGACCATCGAGGTCATCTGTTCGCGGATGCGTTCCTGCTCCTTGGAGAACAGCGCCATGGAGTGTTCCAGATAGCTCGGCAGCACCATCTGCATCTGGTCGCCGTAAAAGGAGATCAGCTGGCGCAGCACCGAAATGGGAAGCATCGCCTGGCCGGTCTTGCCTTCCTGTTCGAAGATGATCTGGGTCAGGACCGCATGCGTCAGATCTTCGCCGCTCTTGGCGTCCTGGACTGTGAAATCCTCGCCGTCCTTCACCATCTTGGCGAGATCTTCGAGCGTCACATAAGTACTTGTGCCTGTATTGTAGAGACGGCGGTTTGCATATTTCTTGATGACGGTCGGCTCGCCGTTGTCTGCCATGTCATTGCTCTCCCGTTTCGGCGCGCCTTTTTCGTGCGCGTTCCGCATGTGCGAAATACTAGTGACAAAATCTCGACATATCAAAGCGTTTGTTGCACTGCGGCCAAAGGCGTAGGAACAAGAGATAACTGGCGCTGGCGCGGCCGGCGGACTACTGCCGCCATTGTGTGTTGCGCGTCGCGCGATAAGATAACGTCACGACACGGCCTTGGCCGAACAGAAAAAGGGAGCTTCCATCATGACATCAGTGGTAATCGCCAGTGCTGCGCGCACACCCGTTGGAGCGTTCAACGGCGCCTTCGCAAATATACCGGCCCATGAGCTGGGCGCGGCCGCGATCAGGGGTGCGCTGGAGCGCGCCGGCGTGGAAGCCGGCGAAGTCGACGAAGTCATCATGGGCCAGATCCTCACCGCCGGCGAAGGCCAGAACCCGGCCCGCCAGGCGTCCATGGCCGCCGGCTGCCCGAAGGAGACGACCGCCTGGGGCCTCAACCAGCTGTGCGGCTCCGGCCTGCGTACCGTCGCCATCGGCATGCAGCAGATCATGACCGGTGACGCTAAGATCATAGTTGCCGGCGGACAGGAATCCATGTCCATGGCGCCGCATTGCGCGCATCTGCGTGCCGGCGTGAAGATGGGCGACTGGAAGCTGGTCGACACCATGCTCAAAGACGCGCTGATGGATGCCTTCAACGGCTATCACATGGGCAACACCGCCGAGAATGTCGCGCGCCAGTGGCAGCTTTCGCGCGATGAACAGGACGCTTTCGCCGTCGCTTCGCAGAACAAGGCCGAAGCCGCGCAGAAGGCCGGCAAGTTCAAGGACGAGATCGTTCCCTTCACGGTCAAAGGCCGCAAGGGCGACACGATCGTCGAGGACGACGAGTACATCAAGCACGGCGTGACCATCGACAGCGTCGGCAAGCTTCGCCCCGCCTTCGACAAGGAAGGTACTGTGACGGCGGCCAACGCCTCGGGCATCAATGACGGCGGCGCAGCTGCCGTGCTGATGAGCGAAGAGGAAGCCTCCCGCCGCGGCATCACGCCGCTTGCCCGCATCGTCTCCTGGGCGACCGCCGGCGTCGATCCGTCGATCATGGGCACCGGACCGATCCCGGCTTCGCGCAAGGCGCTGGAAAAGGCCGGCTGGTCGGTCGCCGATCTCGATCTCGTCGAGGCCAACGAGGCCTTCGCCGCCCAGGCCTGCGCGGTCAACAAGGATCTCGGCTGGGATACGGGCATCGTCAATGTCAATGGCGGCGCGATCGCGATCGGCCACCCGGTCGGCGCATCGGGTGCGCGCATCCTGAACACGCTGCTGTTCGAGATGAAGCGCAGCGGCAAGAACAAGGGCCTGGCCACGCTTTGCATCGGCGGCGGCATGGGCGTCGCGATGTGCCTGGAGCGGATGTAAATCCGGTCCGATTGTTTAGAGTTCGACGGACGGGTCGGAGAAACCCGTCCGGAATTTTTGGAAGGGGAGGATTTCCATGAGCAGAGTAGCAATAGTCACGGGCGGGTCTCGCGGCATCGGCGCGGCGATTTCGATCGCGCTGAAAGAGGCCGGCTATTCGGTCGCGGCAAATTATGCCGGCAATGACGAGGCCGCGGCGAAGTTCAAGGACGAGACCGGCATCCCGGTCTACAAATGGTCCGTCGCCGATTACGACGCCTGCGTCGAAGGCATCAAGCAGGTCGAGGCCGATCTCGGCCCGGTCGACGTGCTGGTCAACAATGCCGGCATTACCCGCGACTCGATGTTCCACAAGATGACAAAGGAAAACTGGGACGCGGTCATCAACACCAACCTGTCCGGCCTTTTCAACATGACGCATCCGGTCTGGTCGGGCATGCGCGACCGCAAGTTCGGCCGCATCATCAACATTTCCTCGATCAACGGCCAGAAGGGCCAGGCGGGCCAGGTGAACTATTCCGCGTCCAAGGCCGGCGATCTCGGCTTCACCAAGGCCTTGGCACAGGAAGGCGCGCGGGCCGGTATCACGGTCAACGCCATCTGCCCCGGCTATATCGGCACCGAGATGGTGCGGGCCATCGACGAGGATGTGCTGAAGACGCGCATCCTTCCGCAAATCCCGGTCGGTCGTCTCGGAGAACCGGAGGAAATCGCGCGCTGCGTCGTTTTCCTCGCTTCCGACGATTCCGGTTTCATCACCGGCTCGACGCTTTCGGCGAATGGCGGCCAGTATTTCGCCTGATCAGCGGTTGAAACTCCGGCAAACCCTTGCGGTTTGCCGGTGTCGCGCTTGACATCGATTACCCCGCCGCCATTCTTGGTGGCGGGAACGGGATGCGGTGTATCCCGCGACCAGACAGGCAAATCATGATCAACGCGGCTCTGTTTCTTTTCCTGGCGCTGATTCTCTTGGCGGTGCCCGCACGCGCCGATGCTGTCGACGGCAATTGGTGTTCCGGCGACGGGCGATCGATGATGATCGAAGGGCCTTCCGTGACCATCCCGTCGGGCGCGCATGTGCAGGGCGAATATTCGCGGCATGCATTCCGCTATGTGGGGCCGGCGGAAGGACCCGAATCGGGCCACGACATTCGCATGTTCCTGAATGGCGACGACATTTTACGGATCGAGCGCTTCATCGACGGCGTCGAGCAGCCCGAAGAAGTGTGGAAGCGCTGCAAGCCGATCGTGTGACGGTCAGCCGCCCTCGATCTCCTCGCGCAGCATTTCCAGTTCCAGCCATTCCTCTTCCATCGCGGCGTGCTTCGCGCGCTTTTCCTCCAGTTCGCCGGCGATGAGGTTGAACTGGCCCGCATCCTTGGCGAACAGGGCGGGATCTGCCAGTTTGGCCTCCAGCGTTTCGATCTCCCCCGCCAGTTTCTCGATCTCCGCCGGCAATGTCTCGAGCGCATATTTCTGCTTGTAGGAGAGTTTCCCCTTGCCCGGTTGCGGCGACTTCGCCGCCGGTTCCGGCTGGGATTTTGGCGTCGCAGGCTTGGCCTTGGTTTTCGGGGCCGCCGCTATCGCCCCGCGCTGAGCCAGCATGTCGGAGTAGCCGCCCGCAAAGGCGATCCAGCGGCCCTCGCCGGGACGTGTCTCGTCCGGGGCGATGACGGCGGACACTGTGCGGTCGAGGAAATCGCGGTCATGGCTGACGAGCAGGACCGTGCCGGGGAAGCCGGCGACCAGTTCCTGCAGCAGGTCAAGCGTCTCGATGTCGAGATCGTTGGTCGGCTCGTCGAGGACCAGCAGATTGGCGGGGCGCGCAAGGGTGCGTGCCAGGATCAGGCGCGCCTTCTCGCCGCCCGACAATTCGCGCACCGGCGTGCGGGCCTGTTCCGGCCTGAAGAGGAAGTCCTTCATGTAGGAAACGACGTGCTTCTGCTCGCCATTGACGATCAGCGACTGGCCGCGCCCGTCGGTCAGAAAATGTTCCAGCGTTTCGTCGGGATCGAGGGCATCGCGGCGCTGGTCGAGCATGGCGAGGTCAAGATTGGCGCCGAGACGGATGCTGCCTTCGTCTGGCGGCAATTCGCCGGTCAGCAGCCTGACCAGGGTCGTCTTTCCGGCTCCGTTCGGTCCGACAAGGCCGATGCGGTCGCCGCGATGGACACGCAGCGAGAAGTCGTGGATCAGCTGCCTGTCGCCGAGCGTTTTCGAGATGTTTTTCGCCTCGATGACCAGCTTGCCGCTTTCGCGGGCGTCGGCGGCGGCGAGTTTCGCCGTTCCTTCCGGCTTCTGATGCTCGCCAAAGGCCTTGCGCAGTTCGGACAGCTCGCCGAGACGGCGCATATTGCGCTTGCGCCGGCCGGAGACGCCATGCGTCACCCAGTGTTCCTCGCGGACGATCTTGCGGCCGAGCTTGTGGTGCTCGCGCTCCTCCTCCTCGTGAACCTTGTCGCGCCAGTCCTCGAATTCGGCGAAGCTCGCATTGTTCTCGCGCAGCGTGCCACGGTCGAGCCATAGCGTTCGGCGCGACAGTTTCTCGAGGAAACGCCGGTCATGCGAGATCAGCACCAGAGCCGAGCGGGAACGGGCGAGTTCGCCTTCCAGCCATTCGATCGCCGGCAGGTCGAGATGGTTGGTCGGCTCGTCGAGAAACAGGATGTCGGGCTCCGGCGCGAGCGTGCGGGCAAGCGCGGCGCGGCGGGTTTCGCCGCCGGAAAGGCCCTTGGGCGCACGCTCGGGATCGAGGCCGAGCTCACCCAACAGGTAGTCGGCGCGGAACGGGTCGTCTAGCGGCCCGAGCTCGGCGCGCGCATAGGCGCCGATCGTATCGAACCCGGCGAGGTCCGGATCCTGCGGCAAATACCGGATTGTCGCGTTCTTTTCCGTGATCACCTCGCCGCCGGTCGGCTCCGCCAGTCCGGCGGCAATGCGCAGCAAGGTCGATTTTCCCGATCCGTTGCGCCCGACGAGCGCGATGCGGTCATTCGCGTTGACGGAAAAGGACACGTCGGAAAAGAGCGGGGCGCCGCCAAAAGTCAGCGACAGGTTTTCGGCGCGAAGAAGCGGTGGAGATATGGCCATGACGGTTTCTGATCGAACCGGAGCCTTCTCCGATGCGCGGACATAAAAAGCAAGAGCCGCGGCCGGTCGTCAGACCCGCCGCGGCTCTTTCAAGCGTTCAGGCGATGCTTACGGGCACTTCGCGATGAAGACGCTGCCGTCCGGACGACGGTAACGGCAGTTGCCATCCGCGGACTTGCCGAGCAGGTAGCCGCCGACACCGCCGATGAATGCGCCGATTGCGGCGCCGCCGAGGTCTCCGGTGGCCGCTGCGCCGATCGCGCCGCCGAGGACGGCGCCGCCGGTAGCGGTCTGTTCAGCAGTGGTGCAGCCGGCCAAGGCGCCGACAACCGTGAGCACGGCAATGGTT
>Ga0209692_10002399_pt1 | contig 20745 bp, 16 predicted proteins | sample tdDd472_FD_187129 | JGI IMG/M metagenome (GOLD analysis project Ga0209692, IMG submission 187129) | Marine sediment microbial communities from the Atlantic coast under amendment with organic carbon and nitrate - tdDd47.2 (SPAdes)... | ecosystem: Environmental > Aquatic > Marine > Coastal >... | reverse complement strand
AGGTCATTATTCAATGTGCGTTGACGCAAACCGCTGATAATGTCTTCTTCCGACAAATCACCGGCATCAAAATACTTTTCCATTAAGGCATCGTCTGCTTCAGCAGCAGCCTCAATCATCTTTTCACGCCATTCCTGCGCGTCGGCTTCCATGTCCGCGGGGATATCGGCGTAATCAAACGTCGTACCCATGTTGTCCTCGGCCCAGTAAATCGCCTTCATCCGAATGAGATCAACAACGCCTTTAAACTGGTCTTCAGCTCCGATAGGCAACTGAACCGGTACCGGGTTGGCACCCAGGCGAGTCTTGATCTGCTCCACCACGCGTAAAAAATCCGCGCCGGCTCTATCCATCTTATTGATGAAGGCCATACGCGGAACGTGGTATTTGTTCGCTTGCCGCCAGACCGTTTCGGACTGAGGCTCGACACCGCCAACTGCACAAAATACAGCGACAGCGCTATCCAGAACACGCAACGAACGCTCCACCTCAATGGTGAAATCAACGTGCCCCGGTGTATCAATAATATTGATGCGGTGCTGGGGATACTGGTTGCTCATCCCCTTCCAGAAGCAGGTAGTGGCAGCCGAGGTAATGGTTATCCCCCTTTCCTGCTCCTGCTCCATCCAGTCCATCACAGCGGCGCCGTCATGAACCTCACCAATCTTATGAGACACACCTGTATAAAACAGAATGCGCTCAGTAGTGGTGGTCTTGCCCGCATCGATGTGAGCCATGATGCCAATGTTGCGATAACGCTCGATTGGTGTACTACGACCCACAACGATTCCCCTTAAGCCTGATGCTTAAAGACAAGAAGCAGCTTGCTGCTGCTTACCAGCGGTAGTGAGAGAAGGCCTTGTTGGCCTCTGCCATACGGTGCGTATCTTCGCGTTTCTTAACGGCAGTACCACGATTATCCGCGGCATCCATTAATTCGCTGGCAAGACGCTGCGCCATAGTTTTTTCACTGCGTGAACGCGCTGCGTCGATAACCCAACGCATAGCGAGAGTTTCACGACGTGCAGGACGTACTTCAACAGGCACCTGATAAGTCGCGCCACCAACACGGCGGGATTTAACCTCAACCGCAGGCTTCACGTTATCAAGAGCCAGACCAAGACTTTCTACAGCCGCTTCTTCAGCGACGTTAGTCTTAGCTGCAATCTGTTCGATGGCATCATAAACAATGTTTTCAGCAACGGATTTCTTTCCGCTCTTCATTACCATGTTGATGAATTTAGCAAGACGCTCACTTCCGTGTTTAGGATCCGGCAGCAGCAAGCGTTTTGGGGCTTGGGTTCTTCTAGACATTATTTACAGCCTCTAATTCTTCGGACGCTTAGCGCCGTATTTACTACGGCCCTGACGTCGATCGGATACACCGGCGCAGTCAAGCGTGCCGCGTACTGTGTGATAACGAACACCCGGCAAATCTTTTACACGACCGCCACGAATCAGTACGACTGAGTGTTCCTGCAGGTTATGACCTTCGCCGCCAATATAACTTGTCACTTCAAAGCCATTGGTCAAACGCACACGAGCTACTTTACGCAGCGCCGAGTTCGGCTTCTTCGGTGTGGTTGTGTATACACGGGTGCAGACGCCACGTTTCTGTGGGCTACCTTCAAGAGCAGGGACGTTACTTTTAACGACCTTACTCTTACGCTGACCACGAACAAGTTGATTAACTGTTGCCATAGTTTGTCTCTTCAATCCCGCTCATCGGGATTCGATTAACGCAATACACCCAGGTGCCGTGCTTAACAATTAACTCGCACGACATCAGGGCAAACTCAATAAAACGGACAACTTCTGTCCGCTAATTCAATAACTTAGGGGTCGCCTTAGTATCTGCGACGGCCTGCAGCCAGACTCGCTGGTCCAAGCACAAGGGGCGCAAATTCTAGGGAGCTGTCCCAAGTCTGTCAAGCACTTACAGACTTCAAACACCCTGTTTTCTTTCGATCCGGCCCCTGAAAGCTGAGCCGGACCTGATATTTACCGCTATGCAGCGGTATCTTCGGTTTCCGTGCCGGCTTCCGGAGCTTCACCCGCCCCTTCTGCTGGCGCATCTGCCTGCTGTTCCAGACCCTGCAATTCTGCAGCCAGCATCTGCTCACGTGTGCGGCGCTGTTCAGCATGGTAAGCATAGCCGGTACCAGCCGGAATCAGACGACCCACGATCACGTTCTCTTTAAGGCCACGAAGCTCATCGCGCATGCCTTTAACAGCAGCCTCGGTAAGCACCCGGGTGGTTTCCTGGAAAGATGCCGCAGAAATAAACGACTCGGTCGCCAGCGAAGCCTTAGTAATACCCAACAACAGCGGGATAAACTGAGCAGGCTCTTTATTTTGCAGAGCAGCAGCTTCATTGGTTTCCAGCACTCGTGCGTAGTCCAGCTGTTCACCGCGCAGCAGACTGGTTTCGCCCGCATCGCTGATCTCAACTTTCCGCAGCATCTGGCGAATGATCACCTCGATGTGCTTGTCGTTAATTTTCACGCCCTGCAGCCGATAAACGTCCTGAATCTCACTGACAATATAGTCAGACAGAGATTCAACACCTTTCAGGCGCAGAATGTCATGTGGATTAGGCTCGCCATCCGCAATAACCTCACCGCGTTCAACCGTTTCACCCTCAAAGATGGTCAGGTTGCGATACTTCGGAATCAGATTTTCATGGCTATCGCCGGTCTCATCGGTAATAACGAGACGACGCTTACCTTTAGTTTCCTTACCGAAGCTCACTGTACCGGAGTGCTCTGCAAGAATCGCAGGCTCTTTCGGCTTGCGGGCTTCGAACAAGTCAGCTACCCGAGGCAGACCACCGGTGATATCACGGGTCTTCGAGCTCTCTTGCGGAATACGTGCAAGAACGTCACCCACTTCAACTTTACCGCCATCCTTCATATTCACAACGGTGCGTGGTGGCAGCGCGTAAGTTGCAGGAATTTCGGTGTTCGGGAAGCAGATCTCTTTAGCAGACTTGGCTTTACCTTCCAGCAGTTTAGCCACCGGCTGCATGTCTTTACCTGAGCCGCCACGTTCCTTCGGATCAAGCACTACGGTATTAGACAGACCGGTAATGTCATCAGTCTCAACCGTATAAGTGACGCCTTCCTGGAAGTCGTCAAAACGCAGGTAACCGGATACCTCAGAAACAATCGGGTGAGTATGCGGATCCCAGGTTGCAACGGTCTGGCCCTGCTTCACAGCTTCGCCTTCGCTAACGTTGATCATTGCGCCGTATGGAATCTTATAGCTTTCACGCTCACGGCCATGCTCGTCAATAATCGCGATCTCACCAGAGCGGGAAACAGCAAGCATTTCCTTCTTCTTATTGTGAACGGTCTTGACGTTGTGCAACTTAACGGTACCGCCGTCAACGTACTTAACTTCGACACTGTTCTGTGCAGCAGCTCGCGATGCGGCACCACCAATATGGAAGGTACGCATAGTAAGCTGTGTGCCCGGCTCACCAATTGACTGAGCAGCCATAACACCCACTGATTCACCGATATTAATCCGGTAACCACGGGCCAGGTCACGGCCGTAACACTGCGCACAAACACCGTGGCGGGTTTCGCAGGAAATAGCTGAGCGCACGATAACCTGGTCGATACCGTGCTCTTCAAGAATGTCGACTTTGCCTTCATCCATAAAGTCACCACCAGGCAGCAAGACTTCATCACTGCCAGGCACGTGAACATCGATAGCCAGAACACGGCCAAGCACACGCTCACGCAATGGCTCGACAACGTCAGCACCTTCAACCAGAGGCGTGATCACAACACCTTTGTCGGTGCCACAATCTTCTTCAGTAACAACCAGATCCTGAGCCACGTCGACAAGACGACGAGTCAGATAACCGGAGTTAGCAGTTTTAAGCGCTGTATCAGCCAGACCCTTACGAGCACCGTGAGTGGAGATAAAGTACTGGAGTACGTTAAGACCTTCACGGAAGTTAGCTGTAATAGGCGTCTCAATAATAGAGCCATCCGGCTTAGCCATCAGGCCTCGCATACCAGCCAGCTGACGAATCTGCGCGGCACTACCACGAGCACCGGAGTCAGCCATCATGTAAATGCTGTTGAATGAAGGTTGTTTCTCAACTTCACCCTTGGCATTCACAACATCTTCAGTACCCAGCTTGTCCATCATTGCTTTAGCAATGAGGTCATTAGTGCGGGACCAGATATCAACAACTTTGTTGTAGCGCTCGCCGTCAGTCACAAGACCGTTTGCATACTGCTTCTGAATGTCAGCAACTTCAGCTTCTGCCGCTTCCAGAATGCCCTGCTTCTCTTCCGGGATCACCATGTCGTTAACGCCGACAGAAGAACCGGAACGGGTTGCATAGGCAAAACCGGTGTACATCAAGCGATCAGCAAACACGACAGTTTGCTTCAGACCGACTTTGCGGTAGCACTGGTTAATAGAGTCGGAAATAGCGCGCTTAGTCATGTCACGGTTAATGACATCGAAACTCAAGCCTTCAGGAAGAATTTCTGACAACAAAGCACGACCAACGGTGGTCTCAACCAGGCGGTCGCGTTCAACCAATTCGCCGGTTTCTTCATTGCGAACAGACTCTTTAACGCGGGCTTTAATCCGGGCCTGCAAATCAACATGAAACTCACCGTCTTCATCACGGGTATTACGTGCACGATGCACTTCCGTGAGATCAGAGAACACCATGCCTTCACCGCGGGCGTTAATCTTCTCGCGGGTCATGTAGTAAAGACCAAGCACCACGTCCTGCGACGGCACAATAATCGGCTCGCCGTTTGCAGGCGATAGAATATTGTTGGACGCCATCATCAAAGCGCGGGCTTCAAGCTGCGCTTCAATAGACAACGGCACGTGAACAGCCATTTGGTCACCATCGAAGTCAGCGTTAAACGCTGTACATACGAGCGGGTGCAGCTGAATTGCCTTACCTTCAATCAAGACAGGCTCAAAAGCCTGAATGCCGAGACGGTGAAGAGTTGGAGCACGGTTAAGCATAACCGGATGCTCACGAATCACTTCTTCAAGAATATCCCAAACCTCAGGACCTTCTTTCTCAACGAGGCGTTTAGCGGCCTTAATGGTAGAGGCTTCGCCACGCAACTGCAGCTTGCTGAAGATGAACGGCTTAAACAGCTCAAGAGCCATCTTCTTAGGCAGACCACACTGGTGGAGTTTCAGTGTCGGACCAACCACGATCACAGAACGACCAGAGTAATCAACACGCTTACCCAGCAGGTTCTGGCGGAAACGACCCTGCTTACCTTTAATCATGTCAGCCAGAGATTTCAGCGGACGCTTGTTAGTGCCTGTAATCGCGCGACCACGACGACCGTTATCAAGTAACGCATCGACTGATTCCTGCAACATACGCTTTTCGTTACGCACGATAATGTCAGGAGCATTCAGCTCAAGCAGGCGACGCAGACGATTATTACGGTTAATAACCCGGCGATACAGATCATTCAGATCCGATGTCGCAAAACGACCACCGTCAAGCGGTACCAACGGGCGCAAATCAGGCGGAAGAACCGGCAACACAGTCAAAACCATGTGCTCAGGCTTAATGCCTGACTGCAGGAATGATTCCAGCAGCTTCAGACGCTTCGATAAACGCTTAATTTTAGTTTCAGATGAAGTGCCGGCAATTTCTTCACGAACCCGGACTACCTCATGCTGCAGATCGATGTTCTTCAGCAGATCATGAACCGCTTCGGCACCCATCTTGGCTTCGAAATCGTCGCCATAGAGTTCCATCGCATCAAGATACTGCTCATCGTTCATGAGCGTATAACGCTCGAGCTCTGTCATACCTTCGTCGGTAACAACAAAAGCCTCGAAATACAGAACACGTTCGATTTCGCGCAAGGTCATGTCAAGCATGAGGCCAATACGTGAAGGCAGAGACTTCAGGAACCAGATGTGGGCCACCGGACTCGCCAGGTCGATATGACCCATACGCTCACGACGAACCTTAGTCTGAGTAACTTCAACACCGCACTTCTCGCAGACTACACCGCGATGCTTGAGGCGTTTATATTTACCGCACAGACATTCGTAATCTTTTACCGGGCCAAAAATCTTGGCGCAGAACAAGCCATCACGTTCCGGCTTGAAAGTACGGTAGTTAATGGTTTCAGGCTTCTTAACCTCACCGAATGACCAGGAACGGATCATTTCAGGAGAGGCTAATCCGATGCGGATCGCATCAAAGTCTTCAACCGTGTTTTGCGTTTTGTAGAAACGTAGCAAATCTTTCATAAGTCACCTGTCAGCTAAAGCTGCCTCTCCCCTAGTCCTGTTCCAAGTCGACGTTAATGCCGAGCGACCGGATTTCTTTAACCAGAACGTTGAAGGATTCAGGCATGCCTGCGTCCATCTCATGAGTGCCATCAACGATGTTTTTATACATCTTGGTACGACCCTGCACATCGTCCGACTTAACAGTCAGCATTTCCTGCAGTGTGTATGCAGCGCCATAAGCTTCAAGTGCCCAGACCTCCATCTCACCGAAGCGCTGACCACCGAACTGTGCTTTACCGCCAAGCGGCTGTTGCGTAACAAGACTGTAAGGACCGGTAGAACGAGCATGCATCTTGTCATCAACCAAGTGGTTGAGCTTGAGCATGTACATGTAACCAACAGTCACCGGACGGTGGAACTCTTCACCGGTACGACCATCGATAAGCTCTGCCTGACCACTTTCAGGAAGGTCCGCAAGCTTAAGCATGTGTTTAATCTCTTCCTCGGCGGCGCCGTCAAATACCGGCGTTGCAATCGGAACACCGTTGCGCAGATTACCGGCCAGCTCCATAACTTCGTCGTTATTGAACTTCTTGATATCTTCAGTCTGACCACCGGACTGGTTATACACCTCGTCCAGGAAGCTGCGGATTTCAGTAACACCGGCTTTCGAATCCAGCATACCGCCGATCTTGAGACCAAGACCTTTAGCAGCCCAACCCAGATGCGTCTCAAGCACCTGCCCCACGTTCATACGTGAAGGAACGCCAAGCGGGTTCAGTACGATATCAACCGGTGTGCCGTCTTTGCTGTAAGGCATATCTTCGACAGGCACGATGGTAGAAATAACACCTTTGTTACCGTGACGACCAGCCATCTTGTCACCAGGCTGAATGCGACGCTTAACGGCAAGGTAAACCTTAACCATCTTCAGCACGCCAGGCATCAGATCATCGCCCTGCGTGATTTTCTCGCGCTTCTCGTCAAACAAGCGGTCAAACTCTTCACGCTGTCCTTTCAGACGGGCTGCTGCTTCCTCAAGCTGCTTATTCGCATCTTCGTTACGCAGGCGGATTTCAAACCATTTTTCACGACCGATTTCGTCGAGATAAGCCTGAGTAAGCTTGCCGCCTTTCTTGAACTTCTCGGGACCACCGTCAGCAACTTTACCAACCAGCATTTTTTCCATGCGGTCATAAATATCGCTTTCGATAATACGGGCCTGATCGTCCAGATCCTTGCGAACTGCTTCTAACTCAGCGTCTTCAATAGACAGAGCGCGCGAGTCTTTATCGATGCCATCGCGGGTAAATACACGCACGTCGATAACAGTGCCGTCGATACCCGGCGGAACACGCAGCGACGTATCTTTCACGTCAGATGCTTTCTCGCCAAAGATGGCTCTCAGGAGCTTTTCTTCAGGAGTAAGCTGGGTTTCGCCTTTCGGAGTCACCTTACCGACGAGGATGTCACCGGCACTGACTTCAGCACCGATGTAAGCAATACCTGCCTCATCCAGTTTGCCAAGTGCTGCATCACCTACGTTCGGGATATCACTGGTAACTTCTTCTGAACCCAGTTTGGTATCACGGGCCACACAAGTGAGCTCTTCAATATGAATCGTGGTGAAACGGTCTTCCTGAACTACACGCTCAGAAATAAGGATGGAATCCTCAAAGTTGTAGCCGTTCCAAGGCATGAAAGCGACCAGCAGGTTCTGACCCAGAGCCAGTTCACCCAAGCTGGTAGAAGCACCATCAGCCAGTACATCGCCACGGGCAATCGTATCGCCTGTATTCACCAGCGGACGCTGGTTAATGCAGGTGTTCTGATTGGAGCGGGTGTACTTAGTCAGGTTGTAGATATCCACACCTGATTTAGACGCTGTAGTTTCATCATCGTTAACACGAATGACGATACGTGAAGCATCAACAGAATCGACGATACCGCCACGCTTAGCCACTACGGTCACACCGGAGTCAACTGCAACAGTGCGCTCCATACCTGTACCCACAAGAGGAGTATCAGAGCGCAGAGTAGGCACTGCCTGACGTTGCATGTTCGAGCCCATCAGAGCGCGGTTAGCATCATCGTGTTCAAGGAACGGAATCAGCGATGCAGCAACAGATACGATCTGCTTGGGTGACACATCCATATACTCGATGTTGTCACTACTGGTCATCGTGGTTTCATTGTTATGACGAACAGGTACCAGCTCATCAACAAACCGGCCTTTACTATCCAGATTTGCATTCGCCTGAGCGATAACGAAACGACTTTCTTCAATCGCTGAAAGGTACTCAATATCGTCCGTCACCTTGCCGTTTTTAATTGCCCGGTAAGGTGTTTCGAGGAAACCGTAATTATTGGTACGGGCATACACAGCCAGCGAGTTAATCAGACCAATGTTCGGCCCCTCAGGCGTCTCAATCGGGCAAACACGACCGTAGTGAGTCGGATGCACGTCACGAACCTCAAAACCGGCACGTTCACGCGTCAGGCCACCTGGCCCAAGAGCAGAGATACGGCGTTTATGAGTAACCTCAGAGAGCGGGTTATTCTGATCCATAAACTGTGACAGCTGGCTGGAACCAAAAAATTCCTTAACCGCAGCCGCAACAGGCTTAGCATTGATCATTTCCTGAGGCATCAGGTTATCTGAGTCGGCTAGCGTCAAACGCTCTTTTACCGCACGTTCAACACGTACCAGGCCAACACGGAATGCATTCTCAGCCATCTCGCCAACACTGCGGATACGACGATTACCAAGGTGATCGATATCATCGACGCTACCGTGACCGTTACGGATATCCATCAGGACTTTAAGCACGTCAAGAATGTCGTCGTTGCTCAGAATGCCATCGCCTTCAACCTCATCGCGACCAACGCGACGGTTGAACTTCATACGACCCACATCTGACAGGTCATAGCGCTCAGGATTAAAGAACAGATTCTGGAACAGGTTTTCTGCCGCATCTTTTGTAGGCGGCTCACCCGGACGCATCATGCGGTAGATTTCTACCAACGCCTCAAGCGGTGTCGTAGTCGCATCAATACGCAGGGTATTAGAAATATAAGGACCACGATCCAGATCATTAACGAACAGAGTCTGAATCTTCTCTACTTCTTTCTCAAACAAAGTATCGATAAGTTCAGGAGTCAGTTCATCGTTACAGGTAGCAATCAGCTCACCTGTTTCTTCGTCAACGATATCGTGTGCCAGCACTTTACCAATAAGGTATTCGTTCGGAACGACCAACTCGTTAACGGTAGATTTTTCCATCTCACGTACGTGACGAGCGGTAATACGACGACCTTCTTCAACAATCAGCTTACGACCAAGCTTAATGTCGAAAATTGCAGTCTCACCACGCAAACGCTCGGGGACCAAGCCCAGCTTCACACCTTTGTCAGACAGGCTGAAATCATCTTTCTCGAAGAAAGTGTCCAGCATCTGCTGATTGGTGAAGCCCAATGCACGCAGGAAAACGGATACCGGAAGCTTGCGACGACGGTCAATACGAGCGAATACGCAGTCTTTCGGATCAAATTCAAAGTCCAGCCATGAACCGCGATAAGGAATCACGCGGGCTGAGAACAATAACTTGCCTGATGAATGAGTCTTACCACGATCGTGGTCAAAGAACACACCAGGCGAACGGTGCAACTGAGACACGATAACGCGCTCGGTGCCGTTCACAACAAAAGTACCGTGGTCAGTCATCAGCGGCATTTCACCGAGATAAACTTCCTGCTCACGGATTTCTTTTACAACCTTCTTAGATGCCGGTGCGTCTTTGTCATAAATCACAAGACGAACCTGAACGCGCAGCGGCGCAGCGTAAGTCAGGCCACGCAGTTGGCATTCCTTAACGTCGAAGACCGGCTTGCCCAGTTCATAACTGACGTATTCAAGAGCAGCATTACCCGAATAACTAACGATCGGGAATACGCTTTGAAACGCAGCATGCAGACCGGACTGCAAACGCTCTTCAGCAGTAGTGTCTAGATTCGCAAAATTCCGATAGGAATCAATCTGAATCGACAATAGGTACGGAACGTCCAAAACACTGGACTGTTTACCGAAATTCTTTCGAATTCGCTTTTTCTCAGTAAAGGAATAAGCCATTGAACAGCACCTCTAAGCAGGCTGTAACAAACTACACAACGAAAACCAACAACGACGGGGCCGGCAGACTTCTCTGCCAGCCCGCCGCTGTAGGCATCGCTTTGATCAAATAATCCAACGCGTAGCGTGGGTTACTTGAGTTCGACAGAAGCACCAGCTTCTTCAAGCTGCTTCTTGATGTCTTCAGCTTCGTCTTTAGGAGCGCCTTCCTTAACAGGAGTAGGAGCACCTTCAACCATTTCCTTGGCTTCTTTCAAGCCCAGACCGGTTACGCCGCGAACGGCTTTAATGACGGCAACTTTATTATCACCAAAAGAAGCAAGAACTACGTCAAACTCAGTCTTCTCTTCAGCAGCGCCAGCGTCACCACCAGCAGCAGGACCTGCAGCTACAGCTACAGGAGCAGCAGCAGATACGCCCCACTCTTCTTCGAGTTCATTAATAAGTTCAACAAGTTCCAGAACAGGCATTTCGCCTAGTGCTTTCTTGATATCTTCGCGTGAAACAGACATTTCTTTAACTCCGAATAATCAAATTACGTTTCAAAATCACAACCGGTCTTAAGCAGACGGCTGCTGGTCCTTTTTGGCAGCAAGAATTCTTGCAAACATCGCCGGTGGCTCCGCAATAGTGCGAACAAACTTACCGGCAGGTGCCTGAAGTAATCCGAGGAACATAGCGCGTGCCTGGTCGAGCGTAGGCAGACTTGCCAAACGTTCGAGGTCAGCTGGCGGATAAACATTTCCGCCAATAGCTACGGCCTTGGTTACAAGGTCATCATTGTCTTTAGCGAATCCCTTAACGACACGGGCAGCTGCACCCGGATCATCTTGAGAAAACGCCAAAATGAGAGGACCCTTCAGGGAGTCTGCAAGACATTCAAACTCAGTGCCCGTCACTGCAATTCTCGCCAAAGTATTCTTGACGACGCGAACGTAGACGCCCTCGTTACGTGCGGCTGCACGGAACTCAGTCATCTGCGCCACAGATAAACCACGGTATTCGGCTGCAACTGCGGACAGTGCAGAACCGGCTACTTCGTTTACCTCAGCGACGAGTGCCTTTTTGTCTTCGAGCCTGAGTGGCATCAAAATCCTCCTGGCCTTCAACACATAAAAAAGTGACATTTCAGTAAGAACACTTACGTCAACACCACCACCTGTGATGGACACCACCATCACCAGGAGACCTGATTTTGGTAACGCCATCTAACGCAGGACATTAAGAACTGTTCTTTGTTTAACCACGATCTATGTCAGGAAGAATCAACCGGCAAGCCGCTGTTCTTCCAACAAGGATCGGAGCATCAAAAAGCACTTCACCTACGGTCTATGATGTAAAAATGCACCGGACAATCCGGTGATTTTTAGTTCGGAGATGCAGTTCTCACGGCCAGACCGTTTAAACTGAAATCCCCTGCTCACCCGGAAAGGCAAAAACCCATCCCGGTAAATTTGGTACAAATTCTTACAGAGAGCCCTGGTCTACAACTACGCCGGGACCCATAGTTGAAGAAATACTCAATTTCTTCAGATACACGCCTTTTGCTGATGAAGGCTTCGCCTTCTTAAGATCACTCAGCAACGCATCAAGGTTCTCTTTCAGCTTGTCGGCGTCAAAATCGACACGACCAATCGGACAATGAATAATGCCGGCCTTGTCAACGCGATAACGAACCTGACCAGCTTTAGCGTTGGTTACAGCTGTTTCAACGTCAGTGGTAACCGTACCCACTTTAGGGTTAGGCATAAGACCACGCGGACCCAGCACACGACCCAGCTGACCAACCAGACGCATAGCATCCGGAGTAGCAATAACGGTGTCGTAGTCAAGCTCGCCTTTCTTCATGCTTTCTGCGAGGTCTTCAAAACCAACGACATCAGCACCAGCGGCTTTAGCCTTATCTGCATTGTCACCCTGAGCAAACACAGCGACACGAACGGTTTTACCGGTGCCGTGCGGCAATACGGTAGCACCACGAACAGCCTGCTCTGATTTGCGAGGATCAATACCGAGGTTTACAGAAACATCGACAGATTCAACAAACTTCACAGAAGCCAGTTCTTTAACAAGTGACAGAGCTTCATCGATACCGTAAAACTCGCCTGCTTTTACTTTCTCTGCAAAAGCTTTAGTTCTTTTAGTGAGTTTAGCCATGACTTAGCCCTCCACCTCAAGACCCATGCTACGAGCGGTACCAGCAATGATTTTCACTGCTGCGTCAACGTCGTTAGCGTTCAGGTCTTCTTTCTTCGTTTCAGCGATTTCTTCGAGCTGGGCGCGGGTCACCTTACCGACTTTAACGGTGTTAGGAGTACCACTGCCTTTGGCAATGCCAGCAGCTTTGCGTAGCAATACTGCAGCCGGAGTACTTTTAGTAATGAAAGTAAAGCTGCGATCGCTGTATACAGTAATCGTTACAGGAACCGGCAAACCCGCTTCCATGCCCTGTGTCTGGGCATTAAACGCTTTACAGAATTCCATGATGTTAACGCCATGCTGACCCAATGCCGGACCAACCGGTGGCGAGGGGTTTGCTTTCCCCGCAGGGACCTGCAACTTAATGTAGGTTTCGACTTTCTTAGCCATTTCTAATTACCTCTGTGGGTCCAAACGTCCGGGCTACCGGACTCCCCGTTTTTACGAATCACCGGAAGAACCGGCGAACTAAAATTCTTTAGCCTTTTTCGACTTGCCCGAAGTCCAACTCAACCGGAGTAGGACGACCGAGAATCTGCACAGCAACGCGCAACTTGCTCTTATCGTAGTTAACTGTTTCTACGACACCGTTAAAGTCATTAAACGGACCGTCGATAACACGAACAACTTCACCCGGCTCAAACATAACCTTAGGCCGCGGCTTATCAACGCCTTCCTCAATCCGGTTAAGAATCTGATTGGCCTCAGCTTCACTAATAGGCGCAGGACGATCTGACGAACCACCGATAAAGCCAAGAACCTTGGGCACTTCCTTAACCATGTGCCAGGTTTCCTCATCAAGCTCCATCTGCACCAGTACATAGCCCGGGAAAAACTTCCGCTCGCTACGACGACGCTGACCTTCACGCATCTCGACGACTTCTTCAGTTGGAACCAGAATCTCGCCGAATTTGTCCTCAAGACCATTCAGCTTGATACGCTCTTCCAAAGACGTCTTTACCTTATTCTCGAAGTTCGAGTAGGCATGCACGACATACCATCTAAGAGCCATGCATCAACCTCCTTGTCCGGTTAACAAGCGGGTGCCCCAGAGCAGGAAGAAATCCAGACCCCAGAAGAACACCGCAAGAATCAGAACAAATACAAACACAGTAAGCGTTGTCTGAATGGTCTCCTGACGTGTAGGCCAGATGACCTTGCGTACTTCGACCCGCGAACCCTGAATAAAACGCCACAATGCACGACCGCGGTCGGTCGCCAATGCGATACCAACTGCCACCGCCACGGCAACAATGATGCCAGCAGCACGCAGCAACACAGACTCGTCCTCAAAGTAGTAGTAACCGACAATACCGCCGATCAAAACTGCTACTGAGAGCATGAGTTTGACTGTGTCCAGAATGCTGGAACCTGTCTCTGCTTTTGCGTTCATCTATGCTGAATCCGTTGCCAAGTTATGGCAGGCCAGGAGGGAATCGAACCCCCAACCTGCGGTTTTGGAGACCGCCGCTCTGCCAATTGAGCTACTGGCCTACTTTTTATTCGAAGATCTTCGCTACAACACCGGCACCTACGGTACGGCCGCCTTCACGAATCGCGAAGCGCAAACCATCATCCATAGCAATCGGGGCAATCAGCTCAACTTTCATCTGAACGTTGTCACCAGGCATTACCATTTCGGTACCTTCTGGCAACTCACAAGCGCCGGTCACGTCAGTTGTACGGAAGTAGAACTGCGGACGGTAGCCTTTGAAGAACGGTGTATGACGACCGCCTTCTTCTTTCGTCAGAATATAAACTTCTGCTTCAAACTTGGTGTGCGGGTTGATTGATCCCGGCTTCGCCAGAACCTGACCACGCTCAACTTCTTCACGCTTAGTGCCGCGAAGCAGGATACCGACGTTATCACCGGCTTCACCCTGATCAAGCAGCTTGCGGAACATCTCAACACCGGTACAGGTGGTGGTCAGTGTGTCTTTAATACCAACGATGGCAATGTCATCACCAACGTTAATAACACCGCGCTCAATACGACCGGTTACTACAGTACCGCGACCTGAGATAGAGAATACGTCCTCTACAGGCATCAGGAAGTCACCGTCAATCGCACGCTCAGGCTGAGGAATCCAGGTATCCAGAGCTTCAACCAGCTTAACGATCGCAGGAGCACCGATGTCTGACTGGTCGCCTTCAAGGGCTTTCAGTGCAGAACCGATAACCAGAGGAGTGTCGTCGCCGGGGAATTCATAAGTAGACAGAAGATCACGCACTTCCATTTCTACCAGTTCAAGCAATTCTTCATCGTCAACCATGTCCGCTTTGTTCAGGAACACAACGATGTAAGGCACGCCAACCTGACGGGCAAGCAGGATGTGCTCACGAGTCTGTGGCATTGGGCCGTCGGCTGCTGAACAAACCAGAATAGCGCCGTCCATCTGAGCCGCACCGGTGATCATGTTCTTCACATAGTCGGCGTGTCCCGGGCAATCTACGTGCGCGTAGTGGCGGTTCGGGCTTTCGTATTCAACGTGAGCTGTTGCAATAGTAATGCCGCGCTCACGCTCTTCAGGAGCGTTATCGATGTTGGCAAAATCAATAGTTTCGCCGCCATTAACTTCAGCCATAACCTTAGTCAAAGCCGCTGTCAGCGTGGTTTTACCGTGGTCAACGTGACCAATGGTGCCTACGTTTACGTGCGGCTTATTACGCTCAAACTTCTCTTTAGCCATCGAATCGATCTCCAGATCTTTTATAAAACCGGCTTCGCCGGCGAAATAAATTTAAAACCAAATTCCAAATTGTGGAGCCCACGACGAGAATTGAACTCGTGGCCTCTTCCTTACCAAGGAAGTGCTCTACCCCTGAGCTACGTGGGCCTTACTCTTCAGGTCAAGCCGCAGTTAAGCTCACTGCACTACAACCCTTCCTCAAACCGTTTCTTGCTGCCATCTTCCGATAATGGAGCGGGTGATGGGAATCGAACCCACATCATCAGCTTGGAAGGCTGAGGTTCTACCGTTGAACTACACCCGCTTTGTGTCGTTACCTATAGCAGACCTCAAACGCTCCCGATTACCAGACCGATTCTCGCCGGACTGCCCTCTTTCACAGAGGAATAATTCAAAAGCAACAAACAAACGAGCAGGGGACACCATACCCGCCTACGGATCAGGTTCCCTGCTCGAATACAAATTGTTGGCGGAGCGCGACGTTTATTCTCGTCGTTTTCCGCGCCTCGCCGCCCCTCATTTACCATGCCTAACTAATTGATATTTTTATCAAAAAAAGCAAATGGTGGAGGGGGCAGGATTCGAACCTACGAAGGCATAGCCAGCAGATTTACAGTCTGCCCCCGTTGACCGCTTGGGTACCCCTCCGAGGTGCGAGCAGGGCATTCTCTTGATTTGCCCCCCTCATGTCAACAGTAAAAACGCCGAAAGCGCTTATTTTTTGCGTGATTCAGAAAATCCGGTCAAAGCGGGACGCTTTGCAGCAAAAACACACTCGCCAACCTAGCGGACCCTGTCCGGCGAGCTTCACAACTCTGAATTTCCTCCTAGATGAGACCGGAAGGAGCGACGCGTATGGCCTGGAAACAGCTTTTCTTCTTGGATGAGCCCGCAGTGAGTGCCGTTTGGCTTTATCACACAAGCGAACGGGAGCGAAATACAGGGAGAAAATGGTGCCGGAAGAGGGACTTGAACCCCCAACCTACCGCTTACAAGGCGGTTGCTCTACCAATTGAGCCATTCCGGCATATTTTCCGCTGGATCTGAGACAGATCATTCTTGGTCGTTTGACCTAGCGGGTCGCATTCTATAGAAACCAGCCACAAAACGGCAAGCTAATCTTGCTCAAATAAACTGTCGCAGGCTTTTTTCTCCGATCCCGCCCCTCCCCACAGCCCATCCGCCGATACATCAGAGCCAACTGATGACTTTACGGACAAGAAATAGACGTTCTGCGCCTTAGTTCTATCAACCATGATTGCCGGCTCTCCGGCCTTCAAGGCAGTCGCCAATACTCTGTCTGCGCTATCTTTTTTCCGGAACAGTCCTAGCGACACTTCCCAGCGACCGTCACTTTCCATGGCGTACAGATCGGAAAGCCCACCGGCTTTTAACCTCTGAATCGATTTTCCGGCAGCCGCCCTATCGTCAAACCCGGTGACTTTGACCCAGTGCCCCATCCAGATGTCATCGACTCCTGCTGATTTGCGGACTGTCAGGCCACGTGATTCCAAAGAAGTTGATAGCGCATCAGCCTCGCTCTCTTCAGCAAAAGGACCCACCCGATTACAAACAGGCTCTATATTTTTGGCAGCCTGGTCGGGGTCAGCTTGCCCGGGCAGCCGCACAGCTCGCGCAACATCCGGTGTTGGTTCAGGCGCGGGCTCGACATCGTTGCCAGATGCTGCACCGGTCTCCGGCAACCCAACCCGGTTATTCGCAACATTCGGCGCGCTGGAATATCCGGACGCCGGGACAGAATCATTGCCTACCCAGCTATACCAACCCCATACCAGCAAGTTGAGCAGCAACAAAAACAACAAGCTATTTTTCATGGGAACTTACTCAAAAGGCATCGCAGACACTAACGAACCTTTATTACTCCAACCATCCCGATAAATCACGGCCGGTCAACTTCTCCAACAACCGGATATCTTCAGCAAAATATGCCGTCAATTCAGCCTTGCGTGCCGGAGACATAGCAACACGGTCAACATCCTTGCTGTTCAACTTATGAACTAAATACTTGATAGAGACATGCTTAAGCCCGAACACTCTTTTAAACATTGAGACAAAACGACGCGCCGCACCTTTTGGCTGCATCTTTTGCAATCGCATTAACCACTTTGAGCGGATAGCCGAGTTCGGATTTACCACCTTATATTCGGGTAATTCAAACGGATCCAGATCCAGAAAGTCCAGCGTCCGACTGTACAAAGCCGAGACGTCATCTTTCATATCATCCAGAAACAAAACCAAAACCTGCTCCGGCGGAAACACCTGATAGACCCGTTCAAGGTACTTGCCCAACCGGCCTATTTCGTCGTACCGAAGAGCGAAAGGCTCATCGCAATCCGACGGAATATTTTGCCCGAGCGCACGCGACTCACACAGTGACCAGGCAGTATCGAAGTCGGTCTCGTTTTCGTTAAGGTTGTGCAGCAACTGCGAATGCCACGAATACACCAGATCAACCGGATTGCGCAGCATCACAATGATCTTTGCTGCCGGGTTGAATTCTCTGATACGGGGCAGCGCCGCTTCTGAATACAAATAAAGTACAGAGCCATCACCGGAAGCCTTGTGCCCGGCCCCAATCCCATCAAACTGACGCACATATTCAGCATCAGAATAATGTGTTTTAAAAAAGTCATCGCAAAAATGATGGAACTCCTTTTGCGAAGGACAATAGACCTGAGGATGACGGGAGAGATAATCGAAAAGCGCCGTGGTCCCGGACTTAGGGGCACCAATAATAAAAAAATTAGGCTGCAGTGACTTACCAGTTTCTGAATTCATACTTTCAACTATATAGCTCATAGGCCAAGTACTCGGTACCGACCAGTACGCACAACCAAAATCAAGGCGAAAACTTAAAACCCAACCGCCTTACCAATCACGACTCAAAGAGCGTCTGAATCATTGTCGGCAATACTGAGCAAACCGTTGAGCAATAACGAAGGCACATGCACTGGTGCGTAACCTTCCAATAAAGGCATCAAGGACATCGCATCGCCTCCGGTCAAAACCAATGTTGCTGACTTAGCATCACCCAGACTCATTACGCGACCAATTGCACCAACAATAGCAGCCAAACTACCCAACCTGACAGCGGCCTCTGTGCCATACCCCAACTCTCCCAATGCATCAGACTCCGGGAACTCAGAGAACTGCTCAATATCTCCGGTATCCGCATACAGGGAGTCCCGCATTAATGACAAACCGGGAAGTATCAAGCCGCCTTTGTGCTGACCATCGCTCCGAATCAAATCTATAGTCACAGCGGTTCCAGCATCCACCACACACAGCGCTCCTTCAAACTCTGCAATGGCTCCAATCATAGCGACCCACCGGTCGGCACCCAGTTGCGAAACATCGCGGTACCCGTTTTTCAACGGGCCATGCGTCGACTCGCTAACCACCCTCTTAGGGCGCACGTCATAACTGTCGACAAAGAACGCCGTCAAAGCAGCGTCAATATCCGGACCGGCAACATTAATCATGTAAACTGCCGCCGCACCTTCCGGCAGATCAGCTAATGCCGCCAGAAACTCCTGCGGTGCCAAATTGCGATGAACAATCTCTCCGGTGGCGGCCAACTGACCCGAATCAACGCACATCCACTTTAGTTTCGTGTTGCCTACATCTAACAATAGTTTCATCGCGATTGTTCCTTGCGCAATGTTACATCGCCGGCTCCGACGAGTTCGCGCCGGCCCTCTGCATCAACAATTAAAAACCCGTTGCCGTCTATTCCACGTGCAATGCCCGTAAGCGTCTGAGATCCACTCACGCTAACCGCTTGTTCAAGCAATGCATCATTGTCTTGCCAAACGTTCCTGTACGGCTCAAAGCCCGTTTCAGCATAGCTATCCAGCACTTCAATCATCGCTGAGGTGATCTTTCCCGCCAGGTCATTTCGTGACAAATGCGATGCAAATTCATTCAGCCCTACCGGCGACAGTCCGGCATCGGCCTCAACCGCTTCGGCAACCTCCGAAGGAACAGCGGTATTCAGCCCGAGACCTGCGACAACTGTGAGAGGACCGGAAGAGTCGCCCTGCACATCTATTAAGATGCCCGCCAGCTTCCGGCCGTCAATCTGCAAATCATTAGGCCACTTCAAACGGACGTTACCCACACCTGCACGCTGCAGAACTACGGTGATGGCCGCACCGATCGCAAGGCTCAAAGCAGTAAGTTGGGCCGGCGGCACATCCCAGGTCCAGCCCACCGACAACCAGATACCGGAACCCGGTGGCGACATCCAACGACGCCCGCGACGCCCGCGACCGTCAGCCTGATAATCTGCCAGACACACTCGGGCCCCCGGTGAAACATCACTGCTCAGCAAGTAACTGTTTGTTGAATCACATTCCCAAAAAACATCAATAACATCTAACTGTTTTTGTGCCAGTGGAGACATCGCCGCAATAATCTTTTCCTGATCCAATGCTTCGTAAGCACTGCGCAATTGATATCCCTGACCGGCATCCGCATCGATTCCCAGACCAAGCTCACGCAGACGCTCTAACTGCTTCCAAACAGCCGTCCGCGACACACCCAGGGATTCGGCAAGTGCGGCACCTGAATGCAGCTCGCCATCGCCCAACAAAGTCAGTAGACGTTGATAAGAATTCATAGGAACTACTTTGTCTGCCCGCCAAACCACGGCGCAACATCATGCTTGCACTCACCGGCCAGCACTTTGCGCACATTCGAGCGATGGGTGTACAGCACAAAAAGAGCCATAGCGAGGCTAAAACAGAACAAAGGGATCTGTTCGGGCCAGCCCGTAATCACTACGTACAGAGACATAGCGAAACCCGCAGAAATTGTCGCCATACCGACAAAGCCGAAGAGCTTCAACACCAGAACCCATGCCGCCAACCCGGGCAGCAAAAGCACAGGAGCTGTAATTGCCAAAACGCCCACCGCTGTAGCGGCGCCCTTACCACCCGAGAAACCGAACCAGATCGGATAGCAGTGGCCAACCACAACGGCTAATCCGCACGCGTATGTAAGCCACTCACGGGAGACCTGATCATCCAAGCCCACTCCGGGTATCTCCAAAACAGGAAGTAAAAGTATAGGGATCACACCCTTACCTATATCAATCAGCATCACACACAAGGCAAAGACCTTGCCCTGTGTGCGGAGTGCGTTAGTACCCCCGGCATTCCCGCTGCCGTGCTGACGGATATCTATACCCTTCAGGCTGCCCAAGAATAACGCACCGTTTATCGATCCGATCAGGTAACTAATGAATATTTTTAAACCAAGCTCAAGCATCGCCAGCCAATAAAACCATTATCAAAAGCCGATTCTAGCACCCCGGGAAAGAACCGATGAACATCGGCAGACAAAACAGCCCCTGCCCATTGGCAATACCAATCAAAATGCTAATATAAAACCATGAACATTCTTGTCCTGATGAATGAAAACTACTTCGGGCTCTACTCGCCCATACGT
>Ga0209692_10002398_pt1 | contig 20761 bp, 18 predicted proteins | sample tdDd472_FD_187129 | JGI IMG/M metagenome (GOLD analysis project Ga0209692, IMG submission 187129) | Marine sediment microbial communities from the Atlantic coast under amendment with organic carbon and nitrate - tdDd47.2 (SPAdes)... | ecosystem: Environmental > Aquatic > Marine > Coastal >... | reverse complement strand
CGCAGATGTTGCTCGACATCGAAATCCCCGTGCCCGCCGATCTGGCCGAGAGGGACGGGTTTGTTAGGACAGAAGAAAGTGCGGCGTGATGTTGAATGTCAACAACGTCCAGATTGTCTATGACAATGTGATCGAGGCGGTGCGCGATGCGTCCCTGTCGGTAGACGAGGGCCAGATCGTTACGCTACTGGGATCGAACGGGGCCGGAAAGTCAACAATCCTGAAGGGAATATCCGGCGTACTTTATCCCGAAGATGGCGATATCATCGGCGGTACGATCACCCTCAACGGTGAAAGCCTGATTGGCCGCAAACCCGACGAAATCGTGCGTAGCGGGATCGTCATGGTTCCCGAGGGGCGGCAATTGTTCGAGCCGCTGACCGTCGAGGAAAACCTGATGATGGGCGGCATCACCCGAAGCCGTTCCGGGGCGTCGGATGCACTGGATTACGTTTTCAATATTTTTCCCCGCGTAAAAGAGAAACGCAGCACGATTGCGGGTTATCTGTCGGGCGGGGAACAGCAGATGGTGGCGATCGGTCGCGCCCTCATGTCCAGCCCGCGACTGCTGATGCTGGACGAGCCCAGCCTGGGGCTGGCACCGCAGATTATCGCGGAAATCTTTGCGGCCGTGACCGACCTGTCGAAACAGAGCAACGTTTCCGTTCTGTTGGTCGAGCAGAACGCGGAGCTTGCGCTATCGATCGCAAGCTACGGATATGTCCTGGAAAATGGCCGGGTGGTGATGGACGGATCGCCCGACAAGCTGATGAACAACGAAGACGTCAAGGAGTTCTATCTGGGGTTCTCGGAATCCGGCCACAGACGCAACATGCGCGATGTAAAACACTACAAAAGACGCAAGAGGTGGCTGTCATGACCGTGCTCTTGCAGGTCGATAATCTGGTCAAGAAATTCGGCGGTGTCACGGCTGTCGACGATGTCAGCTTTCCGGTTCTCAAGGGCGAGATCTTCAGTCTGATCGGGCCGAACGGAGCCGGCAAGACGACGATGTTCAACATGATCAGCCGGGTTCTTCCTGTCACCTCGGGAACGATAACGCTCGATGGCAACGACATCACCCGCACCGCGCCGCACAGGATCGCCGCACTCGGAATGGGGCGCACCTTCCAGAACCTGGCGGTGTTCAAGCATGCCAGCGTTGTCGACAACATGCTGGTGGGGCGTCACAGCCACATGAAAACCAGCGTACTGGGGGGGCTGATATTCGGCCCGACCACGCGCGCTGCGGAGCGGGCGCACCGCAAACGGGTCGAGGAGATCATCGACTTTCTGGAAATCCAGCATGTTCGCGACGTGCCGGTGGGCGCGCTGGCCTACGGGTTGCAAAAACGGGTCGAACTGGGCCGTGCCCTGGCCACCGAACCCAAGCTGCTGCTGCTCGATGAGATGGTTTCGGGGATGAATGCGGAGGAGACGGAGGACATCGCTCGCTTTATTCTCGACCTGAAAGAGGAACTGGAGATCGCGGTGATGATGATCGAGCATGATATGGGAATCGTCACGGATATCTCGGACCATATCGCCGTGATGAATTTCGGTAAGCGGATCGCTTACGGCACGCCGACGGAGATACGTGCGGATCCGCACGTGATCGAGGCTTACCTCGGACACAAAGTGCAGGAAGAAGCGGGGGCGGTTCGATGAAAGATCTTGGCGAACGCCTTAAGTCCGGGAATTACACTCTGCCGCAACTGTTGATGCATTGGTCCGAAACCATACCGGGTGAACTTGCCATCCGTGAAAAGGACCTGGGGATCTGGAACCGGATCACCTGGGCCGATTATTTCGCCAATGTGAAGTTTTTCGCACTAGGCCTTCACAGCTTGGGATTCGGGCGCGGCGACCGCCTGGCAATCGCAAGCGAAGACACTCCGGAATGGCTGTATTCCGATATCGCAACGCAAGCATTGGGTGGAATGACCGTCGGGGTCTATCCAACCAATCCCTGGCCGGAGCTCGACTACATCCTGCGCCATTCCAAAAGCAGTGTCGTCGTCTGCGGGGATCAGGAACAGGTCGACAAGGTTCTGGATGCCGAAGAGAACAGCGGCGCCTTCCCGGATCTCAAAGTGATCGTATGCGTCGATATGAAGGGGATGCGCGGCTATGACCGAACCCGCCTGAGATCGTTCGATGAAGTTATCGAGGCCGGGCGGGACCATGCATCGGGTCACCCCGAGGACGCGGATTTCTTCGGCGAATGCATCAGGGCGACCAAGCCCGACGATCCGGCGGTCGTGGTCTATACGTCGGGCACCACCGGCCCGCCGAAGGGCGCGCTGCTTTCGCACCGCAACCTGCTCGTGGCGTCCTACCCGCTGATTTTGCAGTTCGATTTGACGCGTGACCGGTATTCTGTAGTCTGCTATTTGCCGCTCTGTCACGTGGCGGAGCGGATATTCTCAACGATCCTGAGCCTGATGATCGGCGGTCAGGTGAATTTTGCGGAATCCATCGATACCGTACAGGTCAATTTGCGTGAAATCGCTCCGAAGGTCTTTTTGGGCGTGCCGCGGATTTGGGAGAAATTGCAATACAGCGCCTCGATCCGGATTCAGGATGCACGGCCTCTTGCTAGACGGATCTACAACTGGGGACTCGATCTGGGACAGGCGCACTTCCGCAAGATCGAAGCGGGCGGACAGCTGAACCCGGTCGAACGAATCAAACACTTTGCGGCCAAGATCCTTGTATTCAATCCGCTAAAACGTTTCATGGGGATAGACAAGGTCCATTGCGGTTTTGTGGGGGGCGCATCCATTTCGCCCGAGGTCGTCCGGTTCTTCCGAGTAATCGGTGTGCCACTTTATCAGGTTTATGGCATGACCGAATCGGCAGGTCTGGCGTTCTTTCAGAACGCCGAGAAAGCCACGGTCGGGGCCGCAGGCGTCCCCGCGCCGGGATTGCAATACAGAATCGCCGAAGATGGCGAACTCGAGATCAAGCATCCCAGCGTTTTTCTAGGATATCTCGATAACCAGAAGGCAACAGACGAAACCATAGTCGATGGCTGGTTGCAGACGGGCGATGTGGTCGAACAACTCGACAACGGCGAAATCGCCATCGTCGATCGAAAGAAATCTATCATCATCACGTCAGGCGGCAAGAATATTACACCATCTGAAATCGAAAACGCTTTGAAGGACTCGATCTATATTGCCGAGGCAATCGTGGTCGGCGAGGGACGGAACTTTCTCGGGGCACTGTTGCAGATCGATTACGATACCGTAGGCAAGTGGGCACAAGCCCAGGGCCTCGCATATACTACATTCAGCCATCTTTCGAGCCTGGAACCGATCAGAGACCTCATCTCCAAAGAAGTGGAGCGAGTAAATGACGCCTTTGCACGCGTCGAGAACATTCGAAAGTTTGTGCTTCTGAAAAAGCAACTCGACCATGACGACGGAGAAATGACCGCAACCCAGAAAGTGCGACGCAATATCATCGAAACGAAATTCAAAACTGAGATGTCGGAGATCTACGGCTAAGGGGAAAAGCGTGGACTATTTCATACTGTTGACCGTTTCGGGGATCGCCATTGGTGTGATCTATGGCCTTATCGGAATGGGCTACGCCCTGATATTCAAGGCTACAAGCGTCGTCAATTTCGCCCATGGCGAAATCATGATGCTGATATCCTATATGGCGTTCTCCATCGCCAGTTCCTGGGCGCTCCCTTTCTGGGGGCTTTTGTCGGTCTGCGTCGTGCTTTCCGCGGTCGTCGGTCTGGTGATCGAGCGGGTGTTTATCCGGCCGATGCTGGGCCAGGACGTGTTTTCGACCGTAATGGTCACCATCGGGCTGGCGGTGATGATCCGTGCGGTGGTGGTTCTGATCTGGGGGGCCGACCCTCTTCTTTTGCCGACCGACATCGGGGACAGCGGCGTCGAATTCGGCCTGGTGTTCCTTTATACATCTCAACTCTATGCCATCGGTTTGCTTGCATTCTGCGTGATCGGAATGTGGGTGTTCCTCAGGTTTTCGCGCATGGGTGTCGCGATGCGGGCCACTGCCGCGCGCGAAACCACCGCACTGCTGATGGGAATAAACGTGACGCATGTTTATGCGATCGCCTGGGCGATCGCGGCGATCATCGCTGGAATCTCGGGTGTTTTGCTGGGAACGATCTATGGCCTCGGTCCTGACTTGTGGACGCAAGGTCTGCGTGCTTTCCCGGCCGTTATTCTCGGTGGACTCGATTCCGTTTTCGGTGCCGCGATTTCCGGTATTCTGATCGGTGTCCTTGAGAACCTGTCCGAAGGTTACATTGGGCAGGGGCTCAAGGAGATATCCGGCTTCCTCGTCATTCTGGTGGTTCTCATGATCCGCCCCTACGGGTTGTTCGGAACGCCCGAAATCGAAAGGGTTTGAACCATGCGCACAGGTGTAATTCAGGAAAGCTATAGCGAGTTGATCTCGCTTTTCCGCAACCCGACTCAAACCTATTGGACAGTCGCGCTCGTGATCGCGTCGCTCGCCGCGCCGCTGTTGCTGACCAATCACGTCACTTCCCTGGTCAACGGAATGATGATTGCGGCGGTGGGTGTCATCGGTCTCAATCTTCTGACCGGAACGACGGGACTGATTTCCTTCGGCCAGGCCGGATTTCTGGCCGTCGGCGGCTATACGGCGGCGATCCTCTCGGCGGATTACGGTATGCCGCTGTGGCTCTGTCTGCCCGCCGGCGGGCTGATGGCTGCCGCGTTCGGGTTGGTAGTTGGAATCCCGTCGCTGCGGCTGAAGGGTTTGTATCTGGCGATCACGACGCTGGCTTTCACCATCATCATCACGCATATCATCCTGAGTGCCGAAGGCATCACGCATGGCTCGTCGGGTATATCGACACCAAAACCCGCGATCTTCGGGTTGGAATTGGCAACAGACAAATCGTTCTACTACCTCATCCTGGCGATCCTGACACTGGCCGTCCTGGGGTCCGCAAACATCAAACGCAGCCGCATAGGCCGGGCATTTCTGGCGATCCGTGAACAGGATATCGCGGCGCGCGTGATGGGTGTTCCGGTGGCACGATACAAACTCTATGCCTTTGTCGTCAGCTCGTTCTATGTGGGCGTGGCCGGCGCATTGATGGCCTACCATATCCGGTTCGTGAATGTGGACGGCTTCAGCCTGGTGATTTCCATCGAAGCCGTGTCCATGATTATCGTCGGAGGGCTCGGTTCCACCGCCGGTGCGGTGATTGGCGTGGTGTTCGTGCTGGGGCTGGCCGAAATCCTGAACTATGTATTCGGTTCGATGGGCGGTACGCTGGGATCGGTTTCGGCAATGGAACTGAAAGGTTTCATTTACGGCCTGACAATCGTTCTATTTCTGCGGTTTGAACCAGAAGGGCTGATGGGGATATACCGGGAATACAAGAACCGCTGGGTCAACTGGCCGTTCAGATACTGAACCAAGCAGTCCGAATGTACGGACAATAAAAGGGAGAAGAGATAATGAACTGGTTTTTGAAAGGGACTCTAACAGCTACCCTTCTGACGATGGGTGGGGTTGGTGCCATGGCGGCGCCCGGCGTTACCGAGGACAAGATCGTCCTTGGCGCCGTCGACCCATTGACCGGCCCGCCCAGTCTGCTTGGCAAGGCCCATTCGCTTGCGCTGAAAGTCTGGCAGGCGGATGTGAACGCCCGCGGTGGAATCAATGGCCGCAAGGTGGAGATCGTGTTCGAGGATGACGGATATGTCCCCGCGCGCGCGCTCCAGGCCCTAAAAAAAATGGTTGAAGTTGATGACATCTTCGGGCTGATCGGAACCTCCGGCAGCTCGCAATTGGCGGCGATGATGCCTCTGATCGACGAAATTGGCATCCCGGCGCTCAACAACATGGCCGTAAACTCGCACCATTTCAATCCGCCGCTCGAAACGCTGTTCGTCGTGGGTCCGACTTATTGTCAGGAAATCGCTGCGGGGATGACGTATCTGGTCGAAGAGCTTGGCCTGAAAGACGAAAAATACGCAATTGCATTTCAGGACGACGAATTCGGCGATGACGTTCGCTGCGGTTATCTTAAAGGGATCGAGAAATACGGCCTCGACAACGTTCTGGAACTGGAATTCAAGCGAGGCCAGAAGGACTTTTCCGCTGAAATGCTGAAAGCCAGGGCCGCAGGCGTCACCGTGCTGGTGTCGGGCGGTGTCGTGGCGGAGCATTCCACCCTGCTGAAGGAAGCCGCCAAGAACCGGATGGATATCACGTTTCTCGGTGCGCATTCCGCCCACCTGACGCCTGTTCAGGCTTTGGCGGGCAGTGCGGGTGACGGTTATTACGCTGCGGACTACGTTCCGGCGCTGACCTCTCTCGAAGTGTCTGGCGTGGCGAGGTTCATGGACCTGGCCAACAAGTATCTCAGCGAGAGTGAAGTGGATTCGCTGAACCGGTATGCGCTGGCGGGTTATGCCGGGGCCCTGATTTTCGAACACGCCATGACCGAATGCGGTGAGGATCTAACGCGGGCCTGTGTCATCGAGAACCTGGAAAATCTGGACGGGTTCGAAACCGACGGTCTGTTGGGTCCGGTGACCTATGGCGAAGGCGTGCGGCATGCGCCGACCGCGATAATGGTCCTGCAATCAAACGCGGAGGATAAAACGTTCTCTATCGTGTCCGAGCGGATGGAAGTCGAATGAACCGCTGACGCCGCCGGAAATATCCTTCCCTGCCAACCTGCGGGGGAGGACGGAAAAAGAAGAGGATGACTGCCGGATATGACCATCTCCAAACTTCTGGTCGCCAACCGGGGCGAGATCGCGGCCCGCGTCCTGCGTACCGCCCGCGTCAAGGGTATCAGGACCGCCGTCTTGCGACACAGCTCCGAACAGGAGGGTCCAGCGCATCTGATTGCCGACGAGGTGGTGACCATCGAGGGCCCGACGCCCGTGGCTGCCTATCTCGACATCCCGCAAATCGTCGAAGTGGCGCAGAGGATCGGCGCGGACGCGGTGCATCCGGGCTATGGCTTTCTGTCGGAAAACGCGGGCTTTGTCGCGGCGCTGGAAAAGGCCGGTGTGACATTCGTCGGCCCCACATCCGAGGTCATCGACCTGATGGGCGACAAGATCCGCGCGCGCGCCTTTGTCGAGGAGCGCGGCTTTCCGGTAGCGCCCTCGGCCATCGAGGACGACGACCCGGCGACCTTCGTGGAACGGTCGCGCGCGGTGGGGTATCCGCTGCTGATCAAGCCCTCGGCAGGTGGCGGCGGCAAGGGGATGCGCGTCGTGCGCGAGGACGGCGCGCTGGAATCCGAGATCGAGACCGCCCGCCGCGAAGGCGAGCGCTATTTCGGCGATGGTCGGCTTTTCGTCGAACGCTATATCGAGCGCCCGCGCCATATCGAGGTGCAGGTGATGGGCGACGGGCAGGGCAACGTGGTCCATTTCTGGGAACGCGAATGTTCGATCCAGCGCCGGTTCCAGAAGATCATCGAGGAAACACCGTCCCCGGCGCTGACCCCCGAACAGCGGGATGAGATCTGCGAAACCGCCGCCGGAATCGCCCGCGCCGTCAAGTATCGCGGCGCTGGCACGGTCGAGTTCATCTATGCGCAGGACGGGTCGTTTTACTTCCTGGAAATGAACACCCGGCTGCAAGTCGAACATCCCGTAACCGAAATGGTGACCGGCTTTGATCTGGTGGCCGAGCAGCTGCGCATCGCGGCTGGCGAGGGGCTGAGCGCGGCGCAGGCCGACATTCCGCAAACCGGTCACTCGATCGAGCTGCGCATCTGTGCCGAGGACGCCACAGAAGATTTTCGCCCTGCGATCGGGGATATCCTGTTGCTGGACGAACCCCGGGGCGAAGGCGTCCGCGTGGACAGCGGCATTCTGGACGGCGGCAAGGTGACGACCGATTTCGACCCGATGCTCTCCAAGCTGATCGTGCACGGGCCGGATCGGGCAGAGGCCATCGCCCGCGCGCGGCAAGCGGTGCAGAATTACGTGATCCTCGGTGTGACAACCAACACTGGCTATCTCGATGCGATCCTTGCCCATCCTGATTTCGCTTCGGGCGACGTCTCGACCGGATTTTTGGCCGAGCAGGCCGATACGCTGACCGCGCCGGGCGAAGATGTGAGTGACCTGCTGATGGCGGTTGCGGCCCTGTCGGACGAACGGTTGGTGAACGACGTGATGCAGATACCTGAGATGCACCGCAAAATGGGCGGGTGGAGAAACTGATGCGGCGGATATTCCAGATCGACGGCGACGAGACCGAATGCTGGCTGTCCCATGACGGCAGCGGCATGATATTGAACACGCCTGACGGCGCAATTCCCTGCCGATTGGACCCGACCGGGCTGCCCGGTGGCCATGAGCTGCGGGCAAAGGGGCGGGTGCAGGACGTACGGTTGGCCGTCGGTCCTGACGCGACTTTCGTGCATATGAACGGGCGGACTTATGCGATCGGGCGGGTTGATCCCTCCGAACGTCTGGCCGGAAACGATAGCGGGGCCGCCGATGACCGCATTGTCGCGCCGATGCCCGGCGTGGTCGTGTCGGTAAACGCCAAGCCCGGCGATCACGTCAAGGAAGGTCAGCCGTTGCTTGTCATTGAAAGCATGAAACTCGAAACCAGCCTGACCGCGCCGCGCGACGGGGTGATCGCTGAAATGCCATTTGCCGCGGGCGACAGTTTCGGGCTGAAGGCCACGCTCGCCCTGCTGGCTTCGGAGGAGGACTGACCATGCGCCGGATCGAAAGCCTGATCGACACCAACGCCGCTGACTACAAGGCAAATTATGCCGCCATGTCCGAACGGCTTAAGGAATTTCACGCCCGCCAGCACGCGACGCGTTTCGAACGCCCGCAACGCGACATCGATCGCCTTGAGCGGCAAAACAAGCTGGGCGTACGCGAACGGCTGAAACTGCTGCTGGACCCCGGCACGCCGTTTCTGGAGTTTTCCACTCTCGCCGCCTGTCGCGAATATGACGGCGCGGTGCCCGGTGCCGCCGTGGTGACGGGTATCGGCATCGTGCAGGGGCGCGAGGTCGCCATTCATGCCAACGACGCCAGCGTCAAGGGTGGCGCCTGGTATCCACATACCGTCAAAAAGATCGTGCGGCTTCTGGATGTCGCGCTGGAGAACCGCCTGCCGGTTGTCCATATCTGCGACAGCGCCGGCGGCTTCCTGCCGCTTCAGCACGGCGTCTTTCCCGACCGCTATCTGGGCGGACGCGTCTTTCGCAATCAGGTCAAGCTGAGCCAGGCCAACATCCCGCAAATCGCGGTGGTCGGCGGGCATTGCACCGCTGGGGGTGCCTATGTGCCGACGCTCAGCGATTACAACGTCATTATCGAAGGCACCGGGGCGATTTTCCTTGGCGGGCCGCCGCTGGTCAAGGCGGCCACCGGCGAAGTGGTCGGCGTTCAGGAGCTGGGCGGGGCGGTGATGCACACCTCGGTCTCGGGCACCGGCGATTACCGCGCCGCCACCGAAGAACACGCCTTTTCACTGGCGCGCGAAATTGTCAGCCAGTGGAAGCGCACGCCGAAGACGATCATCGAAACCGCCGCCTATGAAGAACCTTACTATGATCCGAAAGAGCTTTACGGGATCATCCCCAAGGACCGGAAAACCCAGTTTGACATGCGCGAAGTTCTGGCCCGGATCGTAGACGGGTCGCGCTTTCACGAATACCAGCCGGATTACGGCACCACGATGGTTTGCGGCTTTGCTCATATCTGGGGCTACAAGGTCGGCATCCTCGCCAACAACGGGGTGCTGTTCAACGACAGTTCGCTCAAGGCCGCGCATTTCATGCAGCTGTGCAACCAGAACCGCACGCCTCTGGTCTTCTTCCAGAACATCACCGGCTACATGGTGGGCCGCGAATACGAAGAACGCGGGATCGCCAAGGACGGAGCCAAGATGCTGATGGCGCAGGGTGGATCGGTCGTTCCGAAGTTCACCGTGATCGCCAATGCCTCGTACGGGGCTGGCAACTACGGGATGTGCGGGCGGGCCTGGGATGCGCGCACGCTGTTCATGTGGCCTCAGGCCGAAATCGGCGTGATGGGGGCGGACCAAGCCGCCAATACTATGGCGGACGTCAAGATCCGGCAGCTTCAGCGCGAAGGCAAAGAGCTGACCGAAGAAGAAATCGCCGCGATCCGCGAACCGGTGCTGGAAAAATACAAACGCGATGTCGAAGCCTATACCTCGACCTCGGAATTGTGGGACGACGGCATCCTCGATCCGGCGGACACACGCAATGCGCTCGGCATGTCGATTTCCGCCTCACTCAATGCACCGATCGACGATCCGCACTACGGGATCTTCCGGCTGTGACGGCTTGAAGGGCCGGGCGGTACACCGGGGCACCGGAGGTATCGCCCGGCGTAAGCCGATACCTCCAGGCGCTCTCCGCGCCTGCTGAAACCCGCCTCTGTCCGGTGTCCGGACAGGTCAGGACGACTTCTGCCGCGCCTCCTGAATGGAAACGACGTCAGAGGCAGCCATCTCCGGCCGGTTGGCCTCGACCGCCTTCAGCGGCTCGACGGGCTTGAGTCCGGCCAGACAGTCGCGCGCGAGTTGCTGGTATTCCGCCGTGCCGCGGGTCTTCCACGCGACTTCTTTCTCGCTGACCTCGCGGATCACCTTTGCCGGCGCTCCGACCACCATCGAACGCGGCGGGATCACCGTCTCCCCCCGAACGAAAGCCTGCGCGCCGACGATCGATTCCGCCCCAAGTTCTACACCATCCATGATGACGGCATTCATCCCGACCAGAGCGTTCCGGCCCACAGTACAGCCATGCAAGATCGCACCGTGGCCGATATGCCCGTCGGTTTCCACCACGGCGTCACGACCGGGGAAAGAATGAATGATGCAATTGTCCTGAACATTGGCGCCATCGCCGATCACGATCCTGCCGAAATCGCCCCGCAAGCTTGCTCCGGGTCCGATGTAGCATCCATGACCCAGGATGACATTTCCGATCAGAACGGCCTGGGGATGGACATATGTATTCTCGGGAACAACCGGTACAAACCCTTTGAATTCATAACAATACGCCATTCTCCCTGCCTTTCGTAGTTCGGGTGTCGCTGGTAGTCGGAACAAGGCGCCAAACGCTAATCGACCGTCTTGCCGGAACACTAAGCTCTTAATTTTACCATCCAAATAGCTTGGCCGACTATTTCTAACATATGTTCGAAAATTGTGCAAGCACCCGATATCACGACGTACCGGTGTTGACAGTTACCGGGGTCATGAGCTTAATTCTAACAAACGGTAGAAAACGGTTTGGCGTAGCGTTGGAATAGCCAGACCAAACTTGGGAGAGAAAGAGAAATGACAGGCAAAGCCTATGTCGCTGGCGTCGGAATGGTCCCGTTCCAGAAGCCCGGAAAATCTGAAAGCTACGATGTGATGGCGACCGCGGCGACCCGTTCCGCTCTTGCGGACGCGGGACTGGATTATGACAAGGTCCAGCAAGCCTATGTCGGCTATGTCTACGGCGATAGCACCTGCGGCCAGCGCGCGCTGTACCAGGTCGGCATGACCGGCATTCCGGTTGTGAACGTGAACAACAATTGCTCCACCGGGTCGTCCGCGCTGTTCCTGGCTCGCCAGGCCGTTGAAAGCGGCGCTGTGGACTGCGCCCTGGCGCTTGGGTTCGAGCAGATGCAGCCCGGCGCAATCGGGGCGATGTTCAAGGATCGGATCAGCCCGTTTGCGGCCTTCGACGAAGAAACCAACGAACTGGTCGGCAACTCCGAGATCCCGCTGGCGCTTCGGTATTTTGGCGGCGCGGGCAAGGCGCATATGGAGGAATTCGGCACCCCGCTGGAAACCTTCGCGAAAATCCGCGCCAAGTCCAGCCGACATGCAGCCAAGAACCCGGTGGCCCTTTTCCGGCAGGAAGTAACGCCCGAAGATGTCATGGCGGCTCAAGTCGTCTGGCCCGGCGTCATGACCAAGCTGATGGCCTGCCCCCCGACCTGCGGCGCAGCTGCGGCCATCGTTTGCTCCAAAGCGTTCGCTGACAAACACGGTCTCGACAGCTCGGTCCGGATTTCGGCGCAGGCCATGACCACGGACGGCCCGGAAACCTTTGGTGCACACGATATGCGCGAGGTTGTCGGCTTCTCGATGGCCAAGAACGCGGCCAACCAGGTTTACGAGGCGGCGGGCATCGGACCCGAAGACGTGGACGTGGTCGAACTGCACGATTGTTTCGCCCAAAACGAGCTGATCACCTATGAGGCGCTGGGTCTTTGCGGGCGCGGTGAGGCGGCGAAATTCGTCGACGATGGCGACAACACCTATGGCGGCAAATATGTGACCAACCCGTCGGGCGGTCTTTTGTCCAAGGGCCATCCGCTCGGGGCGACCGGCCTCGCGCAATGCACCGAACTTGTCCAGCAGTTGCGCGGTCAGGCCGATGCGCGTCAGGTCGACGGTGCGCGCCTGGCGCTTCAGCATAACCTGGGCCTCGGCGGGGCCTGTGTGACCACGCTTTATGAAAAAGTCTGACGGCGTCATTCGGAAGGATAAGATATGACTGACAAACTCGACGGCCGCGTGGCGCTGGTCTCCGGTTCCGGCCGGGGCATCGGGCGTGAAATCGCGCTCAAACTGGCCTCTGAAGGGGCCCGGCTGGTGATCAACGATCTCGATGCCGACCCGGCCAATGACACCGCAGAGGCCATCCGCGCCGCCGGCGGCGAAGCGGTGGTCTGCGCCGGTAGCGTGACGGAAGACGGCTTTGCGGAACGTTTCATCAAGACCGGCGTCGACAGCTTTGGCGGGCTCGATATCATCGTGAACAACGCCGGCTACACCTGGGACAGCGTCGTTCAAAAGATGACCGACGAACAATGGCAGGCGATCATCGACGTTCACATGACCGCGCCCTTCAAGATCCTGCGCGCCGCCCAGCCGGTGATCAGCGCCAAGGCCAAGGAAGAAGCCGCCGCCGGGCAAGAGGTGTTCCGCAAGGTGGTGAACATCTCGTCCATCGCGGGCACAGGCGGTAACGCTGGCCAGATCAACTATTCCGCCGCCAAGGCCGGCATCCTCGGGGTCACCCGGACGATGGCCAAGGAATGGGGTCGTTACAAGGTCAACGTCAATGCCGTGGCCTTCGGCCCGATCCGCACCCGCCTGACCGAAGGCAGCGCGGATGGCGACAGCACGATCAAAGTCGAGGAAAAAGAGATCAAGGTCGGCGTGAATCCCGATCTTTTGTCCCAGATGGAACGCATGATCCCGTTGGGCCGGGTCGGCACCCCGGAAGAGGCCGCCGGCGCGGTCTATCTGTTTTGTGCGCCTGAATCGAACTTCATCTCGGGCCAGCACATCATCTGCGGCGGCGGCTTCACGATCTGAACTTACGCCGTTCAGGCCCGTGCTAGATGGCCGAACGACAATATCACCAAAGACAGGTGGGCGAGTTTCGGTCACCCGTCTGTATTTCCACCGATCCCGGAGAAACCGTGCTTTTTAATTGACACTCCGGAAGAGCGCACCTAACAAGTGTTAGTTATGCATGGAATTGGCTGGATACGATGGCAGACGCGGGGAGCACTAAAAAGAAGACCGAAACGCCCCGAAGCCCTGTCGGCCGCAAAGGGGTGCTTGACGTTGCCGCGCGACTTTTTCGCGACCAGGGCTATGGATCCGTATCTCTCAGAAAGATAGCCGATGCTGCCGGCATCAAGGCAGGTAGCATCTATTACCATTTCGGATCGAAAGACGAAATTGTGGAGGCCATTCTCGATGAGGGCATCTGGGCCGTTCACGAGAAGATGCGCCGGGCGGTTGCGGAACAAGCCGACACTGCTGGAGCCCCTGTCATCTTGCGTGCTGCGATCAGTGCGCATCTTCGCGCGCTTCTGGACGTGAGCGACTATTCCTCGGCCAATGTGCGGATCTTCGGGCAGGTTCCACAATCGGTGCGCGACGCGAATCTGCCCGCGCGCCGGGCCTATGAAACCGAGTGGGACGATCTGCTGGCGCGGTTGCAAAAGAAAGGTGAGTTGCGGGCCGATGTCGATGTCCGCCGTTTCCGCCTGATGCTTATCGGTGCGCTGAATGCTACGCTGGAATGGTTCGATCCCTCACGCGGCGACGCCGAAGCGTTGGCCTCTGCCTATGCCGATGTTTTTCTCAACGGCATGCTCGAATAGCAGAAAGGCTGATACATGGCACGTCTCGAAACAGCAGTACTGACCGCATCCGAAATCTTTATCCGCAACCACGCGGCGCAAAGCGAACGCGTCGAGGCCCTGCGCACGCGGATCGCCGAAGCCACTTCAGGCGGGCGCCCCGATATGGTCGAGCGGCACCGCAAACGCGGCAAGCTGCTGGTCCGCGAACGTATAGACCTTCTGGTGGATCCGGGCACCGCGTTTCTGGAATTGTCCTCGCTTGCAGCCTATGGCCAATACGGCGGCGAGGTTCCCGGCTCCGGGATTGTGACCGGCATAGGTATCGTCCATGGGCTGCCCTGCGTGGTGATCGCGAATGATGCCACTGTAAAGGGCGGCTCCTTCTATCACGAGACGGTGCAAAAACACATCCGTGCGCAGGAGATCGCGGCGGATAACCGGCTGCCCTGCCTCTATCTGGTGGATTGCGGCGGTGCCTATCTGCCCGAGCAGGACCGGGTCTTTCCCGACGCCCGCCATTTCGGCAATTCCTTCTATCGTCAGACCAATATGTCGGCCAGCGGCTTGCCGCAGATCTCCGCCGTCTTCGGTGGCTGCACGGCGGGTGGCGCCTATATCCCGGCCTTGTCGGACGAGGTCATCATGGTACGCGGGAACGCACGCATCCATCTGGGCGGGCCGTCGATTGTCAAGGTCGCGATCAACGAAGAGGTCGATGGCGAAACGCTGGGGGGGGCCGAGATGCACACCCGCGTCTCGGGTGTGTCTGATCATCTGGCCGAGGACGAACACCACGCGCTGGCGCTGATGCGCGACATCGTCGCTGAGCTTGGCCAATCGCGCCCGATGCAGCCTGACGCAGCCCCCGCACCGCCCGCGCATGATCCCGAAGAGCTGCTCGGCGTCATCAGCGCCGATCGCAAACAGCCCTATGACATGCGCGAGGTTCTGCTGCGCATGATCGACGCGGGCGAATTCCGCGAATTCAAGCCCGGCTGGGGTGAAACCCTGGTCTGCGGAACGGCCCGCATCCATGGCTATCGCGTTGGCATTCTGGCCAATAACGGGGCGCTTCTGTCCGACAGTTCTCTGAAGGGGGCGCAATTCGTTGCGATGTGCGACCAGCGTAACATCCCGCTTTTGTTCCTGCACAACATCTCGGGCTTCATGGTCGGCACCGAAGCCGAGCGCGGCGGCATCGCCAAAGACAGTGCCAAGCTGGTGTATGCCATGTCGGTGGCCAAGGTGCCGCGCCTGTCGGTTCTGCTGGGTGGCTCATACGGGGCAGGCAATTACGGCATGTGCGGACGCGGTTTCGCCCCGAATTTTCTCTTTGCCTGGCCCACGGCGGAACTGGCCACCATGTCCGCAGACATCGCCACCAATGTGATGCTGGAACTGCGCCGCCAGAAGGGGGGCGACCCGGACAAGGTGGAGGACGACATGAAGCAGATCGAGGCGCAGGTGCGCGCCCAGTACGGCGAGCAGTCCGATCCCTATTATGCCACCTCGCGGCTTTGGGATGACGGGCTGATCGAACCCGGGCAGACCCGCGAAATCCTTGGCCTGTGCCTGGCCATTGTGACATCGGTGCCCGAAGCCGGGCGCCATACGCCTGTATACAGAATGTGAGGCTTCAAGTTGACCAATACCTACAACACGATCCTTGTCGAAACCGATGCGCGTGGCGTCGCCACAGTGACGCTCAACCGCCCCGATAAACACAATGCGCTGAATGGCGATCTGATCGCAGAGCTATTCGATGCCGCCGAAAAGCTGGCTGCAGATGATGACGTGCGTATTGTGGTCCTGACCGGTGCCGGCAAGAGCTTTTGCGCGGGCGGCGATTTCAACTGGTTCGCCTCGAATGTCGAGAAAACCCGTGGTGAGAGGGTCGAACAAAGCGCCACCCTGGCGCGGCTGCTGCGCCGTCTTGACACGCTGCCCAAGCCCTTGATCGGGCGGATCAACGGCCCGGCCTATGGTGGCGGTGTCGGCATGATTTCGGTCTGCGACTATACCATCGGCGCCGAAGGCGCGCGCTTTGGCCTGACCGAGGTGAAACTGGGTCTGCTGCCCGCGAATATCTCGCCCTACGTCGTAGCCCGCATCGGCAAGGTACATTCGCGCGAAACCATGCTGTCGGGCGCTTTGTTCGACAGTACGCGCGCCGAACGGATCGGGCTTTTGACCGAGGTCGTGGCCGTCGATCGGCTGGACGGCGCGGTCGAACGGGTGGTGCTCGATCATCTTCAGGCCGCGCCGGGTGCGGTGTCCAATACCAAGGCGCTGATTGCCTATGTCGCCAGCCACGATCTTGAAACCAACATGACCTATACTGCGGACCGGCTCGCGGATGCCTGGGAAACCGAAGAAGGGATCGAAGGGATCAACAGCTTTCTCAACAAGGGCATTCCGTCATGGCGGGTGAAATGAGCTTTACCCGTGTCCTGATCGCCAACCGGGGTGAGATCGCACGACGTATCCAGAGCGGTTGTCGCAAGCTGGGTCTGGAGAGCGTCGCGGTCTTTTCCGAAGCAGATCGCGACGCACCTTTTGTCGCCGAGGCCGATCATGCGGTCTGTATCGGTGCCGCCGCCCCATCGGCAAGCTATCTGAACATCGAGGCCATCCTTGAGGCCGCGCGCGCGACGGGCGCGGGTGCAGTGCACCCGGGCTATGGCTTTCTGTCGGAAAACGCCGGTTTCGCCGCCGCGGTCGAGACGGCGGGCCTTGTGTTTATCGGGCCGGAACCGGACGCGATTGCCATGATGGGGTCGAAGATCGAGGCAAAGGCCGCCGCCGAGGCCGCGGGTGTGCCCGTCCTGCCCGGCTACCGCGGCGCGGACCAGTCCGACGCGCGTTTGTTGCAAGAGGCGCGGGCGCTTGGCACGCCGTTTCTGGTCAAGGCCAGTGCGGGGGGAGGCGGGCGCGGCATGCGCCTTGTCACCGATCTGGCCGACGCCCCCGAGGCCATCGCCTCTGCCCGGTCCGAGGCGAAAGGGGCCTTTGGCGACGCAGCGGTCTTTCTCGAACGCTACGCGCCTCGTGCCCGCCATGTCGAGGTGCAGGTGCTGGGCGACAGCCACGGCACCGTTCTGCATCTGGGTGATCGCGACTGTTCGCTTCAACGCAACCACCAGAAGCTGATCGAAGAGGCCCCCGCCGCCGATCTGCCCGAGGCGGTGCGCGATGACATGCTGTCGGCGGCGGTGCGGCTGGCACAGTCCATCGGCTATCGCTCGGCGGGAACGGTGGAATACCTCTACGACCCGGCGCGCGGCGAATATTACTTCCTCGAGATGAACACCCGCCTGCAGGTGGAACATCCTGTGACCGAGGCAATTACCGGGATCGACCTGGTCGAATGGCAGTTGCGCATCGCCCGGGGCGAGGCGCTGACCCTGCCGCAATCCGATGTGGATTTCGACGGGCATGCCATCGAGATCCGCATCGCCGCCGAGAACCCGGCGGAAAATTTCCGCCCCGAAACCGGCCAAATCACCCTTTGGGCCCCGCCCGCTGGCGTGCGGCTGGATAGCGGCGTCGCGGCAGGCTCGGTCGTCAGCCACCATTACGATTCCATGCTGGCGAAACTGATCGTCCATGCGTCGGATCGGGCAGGGGCGATCCGTCAGGCGGTTGCCGCGATAGATACCTTTGCCGTGGATGGCGTGGGGCTGAACCTGGCCTATCAGCGCGCGCTGCTGGAGCATCCGGATTTCCAGGCGCTTCGGCACCACACCTCGGGGTTGTCCGAGATGTTCCCGGGCGGCTGGACGGAACCGGCCCCCGATGCCCAGGACACGGCCCTCGCCGCCATCGCGCTTCATCTGCACCTGTCCCCGGCGGGCGCATCTCCCTGGCAGAGCCTTGGCGCCTGGCGGCTGACCGCGCCGGCGGGGCGGCCCGGCGCGTCCTCCTACTGGGCGATGCCCGACGACACCTCGATCCGCGTGGCCGGCACCGGGGAACAACTCGGCGCGCATTTGCTCGATGGACAGACAATCACAGCCATGACGCCCACCCTGACCCGGGGCCGCCTGAGCGGACGCATCGACGGCGTTCCCTTCGCGCGCGTCGCACATGTCGAGCGCGCTTGTGATCATTGGCGGGTGCACCTGCAGACTTCCGCAGGAATGATGGCAATAAACCTGCGCACTCTGGAGGATCTGCACCTCGCCCGAACCACTGACGGGTCCGGAGGCATCGACATGTTGTCGGCACCCATGCCCGGCGCCGTCGCCGAAGTGCGCGTCGCGCCCGGAGACCGGGTCAAAGCCGGTGATACGCTGGTGGTGCTGGAAGCCATGAAGCTGCTGCAAAGCCTGCCCGCCCCCGTTGGGGGTGTGGTGGCCGAAATTTACTGCGCTCAGGGCGACACCGTCGCCGGGAACGCCCCCCTCGTAAAACTCGATCCGGAGGAACAGACATGACAAAACTGGAAAACGTCACCGCGGCCTCAAGCCCATTCAACGAAGACCTCGACATGATCCGCAGCCAGCTGCGCCGGTTCATCGAAACCGAGGTGACGGCCAAGGCCGAGCCCTGGGAAGAGGAGGGCATGGTGCCCCGTGACGTGCTGCGCCGGATGGGCGATCTGGGCGTGCTGGGTATGCGCTATGATGAAGAATACGGCGGTTCGGGACTGAACGTGATGTCCAGCGTGGTTCTGGCCGAAGAGGTCGGGCGCTCCACCTTTGGCGGCTTCTCGGCGACGGTTCTGGTGCATACCGACATGGCCTCGCCGCACCTTGAAAACGCCGGTACGCCGGAACAAAAAGCCCGCTGGATGCCCTCGATCACTTCCGGCGAAAAGATCGCCGCCGTCGCGGTGACCGAGCCGGGCGCCGGCTCGGACGTGGCGGGCATGCGCACCCGCGCGGTGCAGGACGGCTCTGACTGGGTGCTGAACGGCACCAAGATGTTCATCACCAACGGCGTGCATGGCGATATCTATTTCGTCGGCGCCAAGACCGATCCCGATGCCAAGGGCTCGCGCGGGATCACCATGTTCACGGTCGAAAAGGGCACCCCGGGCTTCTCGGTTGGCCGGGCGCTGAACAAGACCGGCTGGCTGTGCTCGGACACCGCCGAATTGATCTTTGAGGACGTCCGCGTCCCTGCAGAGAACATTCTGGGCGAGGTCAACAAAGGCTTCTATTCGGTGATGAAGAACTTCCAGAACGAGCGGATCGTTCTGGGCGCGATGGCCTGTGCCGAGGCGCAGACCGCACTGGACATGACCGTGGACTACGTCAAGCAGCGCAAGGCGTTTGGCGGTGTCCTGTGGGACAAGCAGGCGGTGCGCCAGCGGCTGGCCGACTGTCAGACCCGGGTCGAGGCGGGACGGCAGCTTGTCTATCACGCCGCAAGGCAGGACGCCGCAGGCCACGACTGCGTGAAAGAAGTCTCTATGGTCAAGGCCTATTGCGGCGAGTTGGTAAACAGCGTGCTCTACGACTGTGTCCAGTTCCACGGCGGCATGGGTTACATTCGCGAAACGCCCGTGGAACGCATGTCACGCGATGCCCGTGTCCAAGCGATTGGCGGCGGGGCAAGCGAGGTGATGCTCGAAGAAGTCGCCAAGCGCATGTGAACTTATCCATCCAGCAAATCAACGATCTGCAGAAACAAGGACGAAACAGAGGAATTTGGAAACCACTCATCGCCAACCAGTCGCAAGGCTGACCCGAGAGATCTCAATAATACTCGTCGGTTCAATACTTCTGACACTGTCCGCCAAAATCATGGCGCCGTTCTACCCGGTTCCGATGTCAACACAAACCCTGGTTGTCTTGGGTCTGGGTCTTTTCCTGGGGGCGGTTCGCGGTAGTCTTGTTGTTGTTGTGTACCTTCTCGAAGGTCTGTTTGGCCTGCCGGTTTTCGCAGGCACGCCTCCCGCGCCGGCCGGACTGGCCTATATCGCGGGTCCCACAGGCGGATACTTGATAGGCTTCGCGCTTGCAGCGGCGGCTGCCGGATGGATTGTTAAAGAACTGGAAGGGCTTCGGCCTGCATTCAGAGCATCTGCCGCCGTATTTTTCGGTTCGATACTTATGTATTGCGCAGGGCTATTCTGGTTGGGTGGCTTTGTCGGCTATGGCGAGAAATTGCTGAACGCCGGTTTTTACCCGTTCCTTCTTGGGGATCTGACAAAGGCGGCGATTGCAGTGTTGCTTTATTCGCGCCTCCACAATCGCCGCAGAGTTTGATTGCCGACGCGCCCATGTTGCCTGAACTGCTGAACCAGATCCCGCCCGGTCAGGACATTGAATTGGTCCCTGCTGACGGGGCCTGCGACACACGCAAATGCCACGACGCGATTGCCGCTCGCAATGCTGCTCATGCTGTCATTCCACCGCGCAAGAACGCCAGGCCGTGAAAGCCCGCAAGTGCCGGAGCCATCGCCCGGAACGAGGCGGTCAACGCGTCGCGATACCTGGGCCGCGCGCTGTGGCGACGATGGCGCGGATATCACCGCAGGAGCCGCGTCGAGAGCAAGATGAACTGCATCAAACTCCTGGGCCAGTCCCTGAGGGCCAGAGACTTTGATCGCCAGGTCGCGGAAATCCGGATCCGCATCGCGGTGCTCGACCGCT